>JAABUU010004457.1_pt1 | contig 16477 bp, 19 predicted proteins | sample 5559301 | NCBI WGS metagenome assembly JAABUU01 (sample SAMN10711884, study PRJNA513360) | rock metagenome | isolation source: Antarctica rocks | place: Antarctica: Victoria Land, Richard Nunatak white | reverse complement strand
GTGTGCAAAGACTGTGTGCAAGCCCATTGTTAATGAGTGGAGACAATTTGACACATGCAATGAAAGCAGACACAGTGTACATGACCTGAGAGTACCTGCCAGAGAAGAAGATGCCCTCCACAGCTGCAAAGGCCACCAGCCTCTCCGCAAAGCAGTTTGAGCTGCAGCATACAAGCAATGCATTAGATGTAAGGTGCAGTATCCAGGGGCTGCACCGCAGACACCATTAAATCGCAAGGAGGAACATCAGCAACAAACTATGATCATGTGCACCTCTGAATCCACTTCATGGCCCACTCAGCTTTCCTCTGAATAGCAGGGATGTTGTCAATGGCATGGAACAAGCGTGTCTTCTCCTGAGGGTCTTTTATGTATGTCTCAAGAAGCAAACTGTACATCTCTGCATTAGAATTGGGACATGTTGTGAGGCACTGTTGAGGGGTTTGTAGCACGGAATGATTATACCCATGAGCAGCGCTTACGGCACCTGAATGTATGTTCTCTATTGCCATCTGAAAGCAGTAGAATGCTCTGGCCTGCAGCAAAGTAATTGCTTGGTGGCAGCTTTGCTTGAACATGCCTGTTGATGATCTGTCGAGGCAAAATCACAAGAAGTCTGGCAAGGTATGGTGAGCTACCTCTGGAATCTGCAACTCTGTCATGAATCGCTGACCCAAGTTTTCCAACACAATACCATCTGAAGCTGCAAAGAAGGCAAGGATATGGCTGATGAAGTGCTTCTCATCTGGCGTCAGGTTTTGCCAGTCCGCGTAATCGTTGCCAAGGTCCACCTCTTCAGCTGCAGAGAGCAAAGCACGCATATCACGAGGCCCGCATATGAGACGGCAAGCTGCCAATTTTGAGGCAGAACAAAGCGGATTGCATTGCAATAGTGCTTGAACGCCACCACTAAGCGTTCAGCAGCAAGCGGTGCTTGTTAGCGCAGACATAAATTCGGCGTGACGTCACCATCAGAAGCATACCTGTCCAGAAGCTTGCCTCCGCTTTCTTGTACATCTCCCAAACAGCAGTGTATTTGATAGGGAACATGCAAAACCGGTCTGGGTTCTCTTGAAGGATAGGCTCATTTGCGTCACAAGAAGATGCAGACACGCCAACCATGGCTACCTTGACTGCACAGGACCCTCAGTAGCTGAAAGGCCGTCTGAACGCAAAGCAGAGCAGGTTTACGTGACCGTGATGGATGAGGATGAAGGACACCAGACAGGTTGAACAGCGGTACCGAGAGCTACCAACAGACCCTTCAGCAAGACTACAATCTTTGAAAACAACAAAGGGAAAGGCAATTACGCGAGCTGTCACGCTCAAATTCGAAAGAGCACGAGTTCGCCGCACGCTCGTCGTCACTGTTTGCAGAAGCCCGGTTTCCCAGACCATGCAACTTGTCAACACAGTCATGCAAAGCTGTGATGACCAACGGCTGCTGACGATCAGCTGTGGTGCACGTTACTGGCAAAACATACGGCATCTGTAGCTGCGCCTCATCACAGTTTACGCTGGAAACGCATATCTTGTGGACGTATCAATGTCTCCAGCAAGCAGTTTGTGCTGTGCTAGTACCGCTCATCGTCCACCAGGCTTGCGGGCAACATCTCGCACGTACGCAGTCCTTCAGCATGCTTGCACAGGAGACCCAGGCCAGCTTCTTCATGTCAAAGGAGAAATGGAAGCATTACAACACGTACAGATTTCAACTCTTTCAGCAGCCATAGCACAGACGTTGTGTGAACGTGTATGCACGGTCACAAATAGGTCGAAAAATGGGGTCACTCTGTCTCTTTGCCCAGTAACTTTGCCCAGTTGCTATCGCATTCTGCTAGCTGCTTGCAGCAAAGAGTGGAAGCTGCAACAGCATTGCTGCTCAGTACAACATGTTCAGGCAGCCAGAATGCCCAGAAGCTCTCGATGTGATGCTTGCCAAGGGTCCGTGTGCACTGCCTTGCAACACAATGGCAGACCCTCTGGCTGCAGTCTTGCTGCCAGAGCGTACAGGCTACCTGGAGCTGGCTTAGGCCATAGACTCAAGGCCTGCGTGAACAGCACCAGAGCAACGTGAACATGCAGGACAGCATTGTGATGCATGCATACAGCGCAAGCTGCGAGCAGCAGCATCTTGCTGGCCTGACACAATCTGCACAGCCATCATGACTGGCAGACGATGGATGCAAAAGCCTTGATCTTGAAAAGTCTGCTTCTTGAAAAGTTTGCAAGTTTCAGGTGCAGCATAAGCAACATGCACCAGCAGTGTGACTCGCACACATCAGACTGTCTGCAGGTGGCAAGCAGCTTCAGGGCATATCAGTCAATCAGCCTGGTGTGAACATCAAATAGCAGCAAGGCTGACCTGCATGGCATGTGCTCCAGCTCTTTCTTGTTTGCGCCGCAAGTTACCCAGCAACTCGACTCTGGCCAGAAGCATGCATATGACAGCACTGTCCTGCTTGCTTGTCTGCCTCTGGCACACCAGTGCTTGGGACAGTGCCTTGTGAGCAGCAGACAAAACCCCTGTGGTCTTGGGGTTGTCTGGCTCAGCCTCCGCCAGTTGGAGGCTCAAGGAGCCAAACAGAACCTGCAGGCCAGCAGAATTTGTACAGACAGCATTTTGTCACTGCCAATCCACTCTACATGCACAAGCAAGACACATTTTGGAGAAATTTGTGATCTAATGTGGCCTTTCTGCACCCCAAAAGGTGCCGCAATTGCCTTCCAATGCTGTCCAGTGTGGAGCAAACATTTCAGCAAAGATAGCCGCAGCAATGTTTCGCGAATCAATGTGCTGGCAGGGTAACACTTGAATGCAACAACAGTGATACATACATTCTCCTAGCATGCCTATTTACGAGAAACAAGAATGTCATTGGTGTTTCTACAAATCATGCAGAAAGCACATCTGCAGCAAGCTGTAGCAGTCTGGATAGCTGTATTCACCTGAGCTGCATTCGGGCGCGGCTGGACATGAAGGCCAACAGCGATGCTGAGATCCAAGGCTTGTTGGCAAACAGCACAGGCTTGGTGCAAGTCTCCCACAGCTGCCAGAGCCTCTGCCTCTTGCAACCGCAGCGCCACCTGCCACCTCTGCATGCAGACAATCAAACTTGTGAAGCCTCAGTATTTTTATGTGATAAAAGTGAGCAACAACATTGTACTCTGCTTAGTACTCTGCTTATTGCACATGCAGCACCATCGGCAAAACTTGCATCCATGCAACTGGTAGCTCATAACAGCCCAAATCATAAACACGACTCATGCATTCCTCTTTGGCAGCGCTTAATGGAAAAGTTTGGCGTTGAAGCAGAGTAATGCCCCAGCATGACCATAAAATTTTGTGCTAGCAGTACCAGCGTCAGAGCATCAACAAGCATGCAAGTGATTTCTAGAGAGCAAAATCTACCTGACATGAGGCTGTGCCCATCTCTGTCAGATGATCCTGGCCATGTCTGGTGGCTTCTACAGCATCCTGATGTCTGCCAGTGTGTTGCAAGACTGCAGCTAACTGCAATGATGCAGCTGGGTTGTGAGAATGTGCAGCAATAGCCTTTCTGCAGGCCATCTCCGCTTCCTTATGCCGCTGTTTGCCAGCAAGACACCTGCAGAGCAGCAGCACTGGTCTCAAGCGTCATTGACATCAACATCAGTGTAAAGACAGACAGAACAGGGTCCTGGTTGCAAACAGCAGTTCTGCTTGCTGCGCCAAACACCTAGTGTGAGCTGGTCTGACACTTGGCATCGAAGAAATTTACATGCCGCGTTTGTACTGTCTGTTCCACAGAAGCAATGCTTGCTTTCAACAAGAGATGCCAAACAGCGTAAGCAAGTCAACACTGCATAATATGCCCAGAAGCTGCACAGCATCAGGATGCACTGTCTCTAAGCACGGTAGTACTCACCGGCCGAGCTGCTGCAAAGCTATGGCTATCAACTGTGAGTCTCTGAAACCAGATGCAGTCTGCACAGCAGCCTTGGCAGCAGAAAGCGCCTCATTATCACCATTCCTCTTCCTTCCATGAACATGGCACTCGCTCATCATGCACTGCAGCTTAACTTGCATATGCTGCTGCTGCTGCTGCTGCTGCTGCTGCTGCTGCAAGCCATGCTGAGGTGCGTGTCCATTGGCTGGTCCTGAACTCTGTTGCTGATGAGCTTGGCATGAGGAGGATAGCATATTTTGGGCACGCTTGCATAGGAGGAGTGCTGCACGGTAAGTGGCTGCTTGGTGAGTGCATGACGCATAGTGTAGAGCAACTGTGGCGACCAGGTACCAGACTTGAATGCTGTGAGGCTGGCTGTGTGCCCATTGCAGTGCGACCTGCACCGCGTCAAGCATGTGTGAGTACGTGTGAATGTGCATGCTCAGGGCATTCCTAAACAACAGAGGCAGCATCAGGACCAAAAGCTGACAAGTTCAGCAGCCACCTGCTGCGGTGCTCGAGCAAGTTCAGCTAGGACCAAACTTCAACACTTGGAGCAGTGCACACTATGCCTTGCACAATTATAAACATAGACGTAATCAAAACATGAGTGTGACACACCATCTGTGGCGAGCATAATATGTTGACAAGCTTGCGCACCCCTGATCGTGCGCAATAACACTGAGAGATTGTCTTGTATGCCATGCACACATCTGGTGCTGTAACATACATCTTTACGCGCAAGCAGCAATGCCTACCTGATAGATATGTTTCACCTGCAGTGCTGTGTCAGGTACACAAGGCTGCACAGTAGTCCCTGTTACTCTCACAGCAAACATGTCTGCCACTGCATCCACATCTGCCAGGTTTGAAGGCAGCCTCTTATAGCTTTGTGTGGCTTCACACAGGTCCACTAGACTGAAAGCATTGCTGATGTGCATGGCTGGCAGGCTATATGTCAGGGAGGCATCAACGGATGTCCTGGCGGTAAGGGCCGTTTGCAGCGGCGCCCAAGGGCATGTGTGATGTGCCCTGGCTGCTTGCCGTGCCGCCTGCAGATGCCAGATCACGGCTCAGCAGAGTAGAACGCAAGCTGTACATACACTGATGGCACAGCTTGCACTGAGTCTGGTTCTGTGCAGCTGAAGACATCTTTGAAATTGAGGTCATGTCTGGCATTATAGGATCTGGTGGTGACAACTCAGTCCACCATCTATTGAGAGTGATGAACGTATTCTTGACACCGCAGTGAAAAGGCCACAATGCCATACAATACCGTCAGAATGCATGGGCAGTGACTGCCAATGACTGGTCTGCCCTGCCTTGTGGACACACAGGGTCCCACCTGAGCTAGGTGTCCCTTCTTGTGATCTTGCAAAGCACAGAGACCGATCAGCTCTGCAGTGACCTCTGCTGAGTCATCATCAGCTTGGGCCCTCCAGGCTTTGACTAAACCCTTCAGTGTTGCCCGAGTACTGTCTGTTGAAGCTGCTGCAGCAGCTGATATGTTAAGCCACAGAGGCTTCAGCAGAGCAAATTCAGGCTTGGCTGCTTGCAGCTGCTGAACGTGACTAAACAGCTGCCTGACATCAAGCTGGTCGCTGGGATCCAACAGCTGGAGCTTGATCCAAGCATGCAGCAAAGAGGCATGCTCCTGCAAAGCAGTATGCTGTCATGTAGTTGTGCTAGACAGACACAAGATCTATACTGTCACGAGTGATCCCGACACCTTCAAGCTGCTTGTGCACAGTGCAACCAAGAGCAACACAGCATACTTTGGCATAAAACAGCATGCACAGCATACACAACATGTTTGCTGTGGTGTTTGCAAGCTGATTGCAAAGAGCGTAATATGGGGGTGAAGTGGGGGCATGCGTAAGTGAGAGTGTATCATCTACGGGCCTGCAGGCTGTTGCACTGTGTACCTGTGCACTCGGGCTGGCAGAAAAGCCCTGTTCCAGGGCATGCAGGGCCTGGCCCCTGTCATGCCTGCCCTTGGTCTGCTGCAGCGCCAGGCTATAGCTCAGCCAAGCAGCCGCCTGTGATTGCAAAGCGCCTGCAAACAACAGGAGCTGCTGTGCAGGCTTGGGCAGTCAAAAAGGTAATTGTGGAGGCTGAACCTTTACAAAGCCAGGCAAGAAGTCAGCCTTGAGACAGCCGAGCAAGATGTCAGCCTTGAGATATGTAAACAAGCAGTCAGATGTGCAGGATGATGCCAAGCGTGGCGTCTATCGTTGCACCATTCGTACACCCACGACAGCTCAGCTTCCCAAATTTCCAGCACAGCAGGTCATCAGATAACTGTTCTGCTCAAGCTGCTGTGGATACGGACTTGGTGCTTGCACATGATGACATTTCCTCATAATGTAGTCAGTCATATGCAAATGCTGTGGCAGCATCTACGATTGTGGCCCCAGCACTGCATTTCCCAGCGCTGCCAGCGTTCGTTTACAGCTCACTCACAACATTTCAGCCCACACAGACGCAGGCAACACATCGGACCTTCAAAACATGAGTCGATGCAGCAAAAATGGCCATGTCCAAGGTCCAAAAACAGTCTCAACCACAGTCAAGCAACCGGATTCAAAGATGCCACACAGACATTTGCAAGCAGGCACATCGGGGGCATATGTATCAGACAGAGCCAGGAAAGCTCACCTGAAGCTTCTAGCTGCTTGAACTTATCAATGGCTTTGGTGCTACGTGAGCTGAGCATGAGGGCTCTTGCTAGGTTGAGATCAAGGGCTTGCTGGACACCCTTTGTGGGCACTGATTCCTGCTGCACAAGGCTCAAGGGTCCAGCAATGCGGTCCTTGACTGTTGTGCCTGTAACACAACTCACTCCGTTGCATTTGCCAGTCATAGTCCAACTCATCCAGTCCAAGTTAGGCCTCATCAACACACTTGGTTGTTGGTACGTAGACTGTCAAATGAGGACCTCATACAGGGATTGACTCAGGACTGTATGTGCCTGACCTTAAGTGAAGACATGCATTTGGTGACGCGACTGAATAGTCTTTTCACATTCCGGTATTTGAATACTCAAAATACTACTGCAGTGAGACTCTGCCAGTCACCGTACAGCAAGGCATTTCAGGTACCTTGCTGCCTGCTAGTCAGTGTGTCACAGCCGGTGGTACCCTGGTCAGGTCATCCTAGCCATTATCTACGTTATCATGCACCCTGGATATGCAAGGGTCATGCGTTGTCCTATGACCTTCAAGCTGTATATCAATCAATTGTATATGTGGCTAAAATGACCAATTTTTTTGAACAAGCCTTTACAAATCAAAGAGGGACCAGGTTGTTGGGATGCTGCATCTGCAAGCAATGGATCACCTTCATTTGTTGCATCATGATTCATGCATACATGATATCATATACAGCACACCCAACAGAATCTGCAGTCTCTCACCTGATTCAGTGTCAGTCCTGGCATCCAGGCCGTCAGTGTACGCCTTCACAGCACCCTCAAAGTCACCTCTGGCTTCACAAGCCAGTCCCAGCACATTGTAAGCTGCTGGGCTGTAGGGCTGAGCCTCCACAATCCTCCTGGCTGCTGCATACACGCCACCGCTGCCAGCTCTGCCGACTCCAACTGCCCCTTCAGCAAAGCCAGCAAGGGCCTCTGGGCCTGCCCCCAGCTTCACAGCATGCTCGTAAAAGTCTGCCTTGTCACTGGCTCCTGCAAATGCCCAGCATCATTCTGGCAAGTTTGAACAGCCACGCTGGAGCGATGTTGGTGTCTACAACATTGTTGTGACCTTGATGTTGTTTGAGGATTCAGTGTAGGAACAGGATAAAAAACTGTCCAGGTCAGATTTGTGTTATGGGTCTGCCCAACAGCAGCAGCTTCATGAGTGAAGCATGCACTGCCATAGTACTGCCATACTTGGCAGCATGATATGGCACCACTTCAGGACCTCCCAGCCAAACAACATGCAGGCACAAGTCTCTACATGCAAAAGCAGCAGCCCAGCCGTGAACCACCAAACCTGCTGCTACCACACTCCTGCAGCATTCTTGCAGACCCGACACATGCAAACGTTTGATTCAAGGGCAAATCAGTACAGGAGTCACCAGTGGGCCACCCAGCTTGTAACACTCTTGCAGACTCTACAAATACACCAGGAAAAACAGCAAGGGATAGGTAGTACAAGGCTCACCAGTGGGGCTGAGGCCTGCAAGGGCCCCCATGGCGGCCCAGGTCGCAGCGTCAGCCGGCTCCTGACTTCTTGCTTGGGTGAAGCACGTGTCCGCCAGGTGGCGCGCCCCAGACTCCATGTACAGCCGCCCAAGGGCAGCCCAGGTATGGGCGGACTTAGGGTCTAGCTGAAGGGAGCGTGTGAAGGCATACTCCTGGTGCTTGGGGCGCACAGCACATGAGCCCAGGCCTGCCCATAAGGCCGCTGATGATGGCTCCAATCGAACACCACCTGTCAATGCAGTGCCTTGAAATTGAAGCATGGTGCGATGTGAAACATGGTTGTGACAAGCCATGCCACGTGTGCTGTTCCCCGTTGCAGCTAGGTACGGAGGGAAGCTGTGCCTGAAGCTACAGTGACAGTAGGGGCAGGCTGCCAAATGCTATTTATCCCAAACACGTGCTCAGGCCTGCTGCTCATGCTGCATCCCCATTGTTTGATCCAAGCAAGCTCCGCATTTACGCATGACTGCTTTTGATCGTTCACCAGCAGGAGCAAAAATGGAGTGTCCATGAAGCCATGGCATGTCATGCTTATAGGTAAGGCACTGCAAAGCCGTAGCCTTTATTCGTCGCAAGCAGGAATTTCCAACAGTACTTTGTGAGCAGCCTGAGCTGAATGACAGCTTGTCAAGTGACTCATACAGCAGTTTGTCCTTTGAGTGGAAATGGTGCAGACAAGCGGTTGCAACACCTCTCATGAGCTTCTCTGCAGCTGCCCTCAGGGGCTTGGCCTTTGAGGGATTTAGCTGGGGGTGGGCCCTCCTGAGCTGGGCCTCATGGTAAAAGGTGGCAGCCAGGTCGCCCCACAAGCTGCCTTGTTGAGGGGCTAGATGGAGGGCTTTCAGATACGCTCTGCGGGCTGTCTGCATTGCTTGTATGCGCAACTGCCAGCTGCAGGCACAGCACACACCTTCAGTATGAGTTTCAAGGCAGAGCGTCCCAACATTCAGACCCTGCATGCTGCCCTGCAGGCTTGAGGGAAGTGAATAAGTAAACACAAGGTGCACCACAGACGGGCTGGAAATGTACTTGGCTTTTGTTAGTGCATGTATGTTTATAAAGTTGCACAGGCTCTGCTGGATTGTCTCGGGTCATCCTGAAGAGGAGACGCACAATCAAGGCAGAAACAATGTTTGTGCAGTCATGTTGAGAACCTCATCAGCCACAGCAGCAGGCAAATCTCCACTGGCTCACATTGTTCAGACTGCTCAGGCTCAGTTGGGAATCACATTCCGGTATTTTGAAGTAACCAAAGTACTACTGCAGTGAGACTCTGCCAGTCATCAAACAGCAAGGCATTTCAGGTATCTTGCTGCCTGCCAGTCATTGTGTCACAGCCGGTGGTACCCTGGTCAGGTCATCCTAGCCATTATCTATGTTGTCGTGCACCCTGGATATGCAAGGGTGTGAAAAGGTGTGCACCTGTTGAGCATGTCCTGCAAAGCTCCCTTGCTTGTCGATGCCGCCTTACAGCCTGGCAGTGTTTGGTGGCTGTCAGGGGATTCCCCACCTTGATTCATCTGCATGAACAGGACATGCACACACCATGAGTAAAGCCCATGCTCGTGGACACAAGTTCTGCCACACTCAAGCACACAAAAAAGGACCAGGCCAGGATGGCATTGCAACATGCCTGATCATCATGGCCATGCTTTCAGACAAAGCTGTGTGCACTTTCTTGGCACATGCAAAGAGCACCATGGCGGCTGAATTGTGCCCATACCGGTTGAGGGGGAGTGGCGGCGTGAAATTGGAGGTGAATGTCTCCCATCAGTTTCCAGACTGCCTGGAGATTACCACTGCTCTGACTACACTTCTCGCAGTGTCTAGCTGCTTGTGCCAAGTCGTCGCTTGCCATGCCTGCACCATGGTTTGTCTGTCACTCATCACTCAATTTTCAGAACACATGTCCTTCCCTAGGTTCAGGTACATACAGTCCAGAGTAGCTCCCTGTACGAGGTCCTGATTTGACAGTTTGCCTTGCTCAGATCATAAGCAGGAGTTCTGACGAGCACACTGCATTCACAGGATGTCCATGCCTGCTTGAGCGCAGGCTAATGCAACACTGGAGATGCAACACTAATAGCAGATCAGCTGCTGGGTGTGTACAGACAGCTGCCCACTGAACACACTCTGAAACAGTTGAGACCCCAAAGAATGACAAGTGACGGGTGTTTCTGGGGGTACCCCAGATGAAGACATCTGCAAAACAGACAGACTACAAAAGCAGGGATCCAGACAGGCAAGAGGTGTGCAAGACTGATGAAGAAGCTGGGAGAAGGTGGAGGACCTGGAGTGCATTGAACAATGCGGTACTTGGCTGATGCTAGCAGCAGCTGTGCAGCAGCAAACAGGGCCGGCACATGGTGGGGGTCTGCCTCCAGGGCAGCCTGCACCGCCTGCTGAGCTTCTGTGTAGTTGCCAAGGGCCAGGAACACCAAGCCAGACTGGACCAAGCTGAACAGCCGCTTGGGCTCCAGCTCAATAGCTCTGCTGTAAGCCTATACAGTTGACGCAATCAGCTTTAGGGATGTACAAACATCACCATTTTTTGCGGAAATTGCCCTGTTCATAATGGAAATCTAGGCTCAAAAACGCCTGTGGATGAGTGTCAGGCTTTTTTTGTTTGGGACACCTGTTTTGTCCCTCATGCAAACATGGACGTGGCACAGCGTGCAGGTGCTGTGCTGCTTTGTATGGGTGCAGGTCCAGAAAGACAAGGCAGCTCCTGCTGAGCATTGGATGCAGATTTGGAGCGTTGATCTGAAGAGCATCATGACGCAGATGACTAAGTCATAGGGCGTCCTTTGGTACACTCTGGTATGCGTGGAGGTACAGACTGCTGCAAGCTGCCGTGTGGGAACCAACAGAGCTTTCTGAAGCGCAGCAGCAAGTCTTCCCATTGAATCATCTTCAAACATTTTGAACAATAGGTCAAATGTAGCAAATTGAAGGCAATACCTTGAGGGCAGCAGTGAGACGTGCCAGTGACTGATAGGCAGATCCCAGCCCTTCCCAGGACCCCACATGCCCCACATCACCCCTGAGTGCTGTCTGGAAGCATAGGACGGCCTTCTCAAAGTGTGAGGCATCTAGGGCAAAGAAGCCCAGCCGCCGCCAGGCCCATGTTGCTGCTGGTGCCCTCGTGCTCACTTCCTGGCACAGGGCTTGTGCTGTATCTGCCCTGCCCTCGTCCTTTAACAAGTTGCATAGGCCTTCACCTGTGAGGGCAAGTGCTGCTTTTACATGCAGAAGGCATAAAAACATGTTACATCATGACTTGTAAAGCATGGGCAACAGCGGTGTGGTGTAAGAGTCATGCGCTGCATCACAGTGCTAGGCTGAAAAATATGGTATGCTGTTATGTGCTGTTGTGCTTGCAGTGCTGGCTGCAAAGTTCCTTTACGTTGTATGGCTTGCTGTGCTGCTGGCACCCATCAGCATACATCAGCTGCATAGGAGCAGCTCTCAGCAGGTACACTGGCGGCTAAAAGTAGGGAAGGCCAACCTGCATCAGCTTCTAAGGGGTTCAGCCCCAAACCCCTCTGGAAGCACTTGCGGGCTCTGGGCTTGTCACCCTTGAAGTCGGCATACCACAGTCCAAGCTTGGCAAAGGCGCCTGCCTGATGGGAGCCTGCCACAGCTGCAGCTGCCAGCCAGTGGGAGTGAGCCTCCCCTCGTGCCTCCTGTTGTCACACACGCACAGACATTGAACCGCATGATGCAGACTGGGTGCGCAGCTATGCAGCAAAAGCAGGGGTCAGTGAGGCAGCAACAACAAGCCGAGAATGTGCCCAGAATGTCATCACACAAACTTGCCTTGCTGCCAACCAGCAGATGACAGCAAATGTTTGCGTATTCTTGCCATCTGTGCGCCCAAAGTTTATGCACACGTCCTTTTTTCGTATAGGCGTGACAACCAAACATAGCACATATGCACACTGGGACGGCCTGCGCATCACAGCATGAATGCCTGCTGAGTTTCATGCACGCTGCAGGCTGATACCTGAGACTCAGAGGCTAGGTCCCAGCAGACACAGCCCAGCTGGAATTTGGACAGCGCCACCTGCTTGTCCGTAGCCCCAGCACCTTCCAAGCTTGCTGATGCAACGGCCCTCTCCAGCCACAGCCTTGCATCCTGTGACAATGTACAAGGACAGTTTCAGTCAGCTCTGCATTGCATCAGCTATGGACAGACAGACATTGAGTCTGCCAGAAAAGGATTGAGGTCACCGTGTCAACAGCAGCAGCGCATGTCAGCATAGCAGCATACAGGCAATACACAGATCATGCACAGACAGACACTCAGTGGTGAGGTCAAGTAGTGAGGTCAATGGTGAGGTCAGCAGTGAGGTCACTTCAGTAGTGAGGGCAAGCTTGGTCAATGGCACCACCACCTGCTGCTGAGAGACCTGAATACCTGCGAGGCTTTGTTGGACAACTATGTGGCACAGTAATGCAGAGCAGACCAGCGCATACCTTCAGCTTGCCTTGCTCATGTAGCAGAGCACCGTAATCTGCTTGTGCCAGATGCTGCACATCAGCAAACTGCTGCTTGGACTGGACCAGCTCTGACAGCAAAGCCTTAGCATCTTCACAGTCGCCCTGCTGCTTCAAGATGCAGGCCCGGCCCCTGACAGCATGCTGCTTCACGGCTGCTGGCACACACTCAAGCAGCTGCTTCACTGGGCTGGAGGAGGAGTCATCTGAACACACATGAGTCTTGGCAGAATTTCAGCACAACAGCTTGTTTGTGTGCTTACTGCTGTAAGACAATGGACTAGCAGCAGGCCATGACAGCATCCTGCTTCATGGAGAGTGGTACAGGATCTAGTCAGTTGCTGCTCAGGACTGCTGTACTTGTCATCTTCATGTGTGCAAAGACAGGATAAAGGGATGTACAGACAGTGGCTTGCCGGACGAAGGCAAGGTCCTAGTGAATGCTGCTAGATGCACATGTATACACGCACTCATACACTCCGACTTCATACTTCGAAACTGCAAATCAAGTGTCTTTGCATGCTAACAGGACCATACATCACTGTTGGGTAGGTTGCCACTCAAACAATATCTTACCATGCATGCAAACATGCCATTTATGTGTTGTCCCTGGCCTTTCCAAGTGCAATTTGACCAGCATTTCTGTGTTTTGGCTACATCGACAAGAGAGAAACAAGACAAGCAACTGGGGCCAAGGCAAGACTGCCTTCCACAAGGATGGCAACCTGCTTTGGGGGGGTGGGGTGGGGTGAGGGGAGGAGGGGGGTGTAGGGGGGGTGTAGGGGGGTTTACCTGTGAGGGCCTTGAACAGCGCCACAGCATCATCTGATAGGCCCAAATGCAGCAAGCTACGTGCTCTTGCTAACACAATGCCAGCAGCAATGGCAGGCTGACTGCGGTAGCCTCTCTTCTGCCTCTGGTGCAGGCACTTGAGGCCCTTGGCGGCTGACTCGGCTGCCAAGTCATACTGCTGGTTCTGAAGCTGAAGCTGGCTCAGAAGCTGCCAGCTCTGGATGGAGTCAACACTAGCTTTTATGCCCTGAGTCAGCACCTGCGTGTGAACGGAACTGTCATCAGCTGAGCTTGTCCTGGCCTGTGAACTGCTGCTCACTCCTCACTGCTTATGATGCATCACTGACAAGCTTGCTCAGCCATGCCCGGTAGCTAAAACATGGCCATTTGTAAGATTGCGATGCTGCAGGTCAAATCAAGGAAACCCTTAACCACAGAGTTTTAATAGAGTACTCTGGCCTGAAGTTTCTGGGGGGGGGGGCGACTGTGCATGCTGAGCACCTCAAGTGTGACAGGATACAGAGTGTCGGTGAAAAGATGAGGACAGGGAGGATCAACACGGCGTTTTTCCCACCAACGCAGTTGCCACAACTCACCTGAATGATCAGCGTGCGGTCTTTGGTTTTGCTAGGGCTAGTGCCTCTGCCGATGAGGCGCTCATGCAGGGCCAGCCCAAGCGCAACACAGGAGTCTGGCAGCCATGGAAACTGATGGCACATCCTCCTGCCTAGGTGGGTCAAGGCACTGGCCGAAGACGGGTCTTGCGCTTGATCCTACAATTCACACAATGTCTGTGAGCAAGTTTGACAGACCAAAATTTAAGGGTGAGATGCAAGCAGGGTCCTAGATCCAGTCCCAAACTGTTGCCCTTCTTTGCGAATGTGTGCATTGTGTCCCTCTGAAGCCAGAGCTGCTGACACACAACAGCACTGAAATAAGGTCATGAGCTCTTGCAGTACATGACAATGCTTGTCACTGATAATTCAGTCAGCAGCATCATTGCATACCACAGGCTGCAAGACCTACACACATCCCCACATTGACTTGCTTGGGAACAAGTATGTCCAGCATGACTGATGCGGACCTGATCTTCAGCAAACAACAGAGCTGTCTGGAAAGGAAGAGGTGTACAGCAGCCACCTGGCCTGGAGCGCAGCATCTTTTGGGCAGCATGATAGCAAGCAGTGGCCTGCTGAGAATGCTCCTGGCTCCTGCAAGTGTCAGAGGTTTCAACTGTGCAAAGACCATCCCTGCTGCATCCACATGACAAGCCTTGAGCTGTCAGCATGCGCATGATCCATCATGCTGTTCCCGTCTGACTGGCACAGTCTTGACACAAAGCACCTTGGCAGACCTGGAGCAAGCTGGCCCCTGCTTGTTCCAGCAGGCAGCCGTGCACAACACTTGCTTCAAGGTCCAGGATTGGCAACCGGCGATGAGGCACCGAGACAAGGCAGCCTTTGGGCATAGCTCTAAGGCCAAGATTGGCAACAGTGGGTAGGGAATGCTATCGTGTGTGCAAAGCATTAGGCGCCACATTGTCTGCCAGGCCAAACAAAATGACAAATGTACTGCCATGCAGTTACATGGTAATGATTCTTGATGCAACATATATGTTCAGCCTGTCTTTGATCCTTGCAGATGCAGGAGCCTTGCACAAAATTAAGACCTGGGAGGTGCTGAAAGGACCGCTGCTGCAATTATGAAAGAAGGATTGACTTACCTTGCAGGTTGTCCTTCCAATGTATGCACTAACAGCTCCAAATGCTTTGCATGGTAAAACGCATGTTGAGCGTCTGGTAGAGTCTGTGACACTATGCTGGCCAGAATTGCTTGGGGGCCATCCCTTTCTTTATCTGTTTTGGCAGACATCTGCATCACATGAGTTGTAGGGTTCCAGCAGATCTAAGAGCTAATGACAGGAGACTGATTGAACCAAAATGGAGCGAGTGACAGGTGCAGGTCTGCTACATACAGCTACACGCAGAATGCATATCACAAGCAAAAACTAGCCATATTGCGCAACAGACCCTTCACCAGATGGAGTAAACATGTGCAGAGCTACAAGTTGCTATCAGCGCAGCATGACAGCAGGCATGCAATGTATGACTATTATATGCATCTGCTTCGCGGGCAAGCTGTCCAGCGCAGACACAAGGCAAACAGCACTTCCATGTGCATTCCTTCTGGCAGATGCAAGGTGCAGACAGCTGGCTTACTTGCAAGTCTGCCAGCTGGCATTCCACTTGCAGCCGCTGTGGCTGATCTGAGAAAGCCAGAGGGCCGTGCAGCAGCAGGTTAAATTGCTGAACAGCTTCTGAAGACTGACCAAGCCGCTGCTGTGCAGAGGCAAGCTTAAGCTGATACTCCTGACGCCGTTCCTTGCTTTCTGAGGTGCCCAAGCGAATCTGAGGGCATTAGACCTGACAATTAGTATGTTGTGACATCATTTGAGCTTTGGCATACAAGCTGCAAGTTGCATTGGGTCATGCATGCATAGTGTTTTTCTGAAGGAAAAATGTGCATGCTCACCAATGACTCGAAAACGCCTACTAGTTCAGCATCATTACTGGTCGTGGTGTAGAGTTCGGCCAACCCCTTCCATGCAGGCAGAAGGCTTGGCTGTAATCTCAATATGGACTTGTAAGCTGTACCACTGGCTTGATACTCTCTCAACTCGAAAAGAAGCTTGCCTTGCAATCTGCAAGCATCATCAGCAATGCAGTCGAAGCTGTGCGTGATCAGTGAGTCGCCATGCATGCCTTGGCAGAAGGCGTATTTGGGCATGACCGATACACACACAGAAGCAGAATATACGCGGAAGCATTTCAAACTCACAGCAGACCATCAGGCGATTCATCATTGTCCTGAAGAGCGGAATTGCAGCGTTCCAACGCCTCCTGGTACTTGTGCCGCACGTACAGCTCCTTAGCGGCTTTGAGCTTTGCCTTGAAAGATGACATGCTGAAGGATGAGTTGCTGACGAGGCTGTGTTGGGCTTTGCGCAAGCTTCGGTGCTGCTCAACGCGTCCTGCCTGGCCCCGGTCAA
>JAABUU010004456.1_pt1 | contig 16483 bp, 13 predicted proteins | sample 5559301 | NCBI WGS metagenome assembly JAABUU01 (sample SAMN10711884, study PRJNA513360) | rock metagenome | isolation source: Antarctica rocks | place: Antarctica: Victoria Land, Richard Nunatak white | reverse complement strand
CATAGGCATGCTGGGATATCTGATTTCACTTCTGTTTTGCAGACTCCTTGCATTACGAGACCATCTGAAGTTCTCCTACATTGCATACAGCCTTTTGGTCGCCGAGCATGAAAATTCCACAAGCTTTACTATGTCATTCAACTGAATAGAGCGGACATACCTTCCAAACTCAAACACAGCAGGCTCAGATATCTGAGGACTTGCTTCAGTTCGTGAAGATGCTACGTCAGTATCTTGCTGTTCATGGTTAGACCTACTGACATCCCTGCAGTTCACACATACTTTGCCTGAGACTTCCAGTACGTGGCATGGAGGCTGACACCTTGACCATTGAGTCACGCTCGAACGACTTACGTAGTAGGAGTTGACCTCTTTTTGCGCCAGAACATCAAACCTGTGCTTAGGCAGTAGTTCTGCTGCCGGGCGCAGGCTGTGTCGGTGCCGTGCCGCTCTTGTTTGACATGTATCTGAGCGTTGCAACTGTTCATCTTCTGACGCATGCAACAGGCTCAGCACGGCGTGCTACACTGATAGACAGACCGTCGTTTATGTTGCATTGCCCCTGGACACGCCTGCATGTTGTACTCGTGGCGAATGCTGCTGCTCCTAGCTTTTGTCGAGAGTAGGCTCGATCTGACACATGGCATACTCCGCCTGTCAAGCTGTGTGACCTACGCCTTGCAGACTGCACAAAGCAGCTAAAGGGTAGATGTGCACATACCAAAGCTAGCAGCGTGATGAGCGGTTGAAGCTGCCAGCTTGATGCACGCGATAAAGCTTCTAACCTTGCAGAGGGTGCCCATATTGCGGCAACTTCTGCTTGAAGAGGCACTTTTGAGGGCAGACAGCAGCAATTGGTGCATCGTCAACAGTGGCACATCTGTACCTGCCATTGTGATGGGGATCTCAGGGTGAGCAGCTAACTCTGTTGCACTTTGCCTCTGTTGTAAGGTGCTTCTGATCTGCAATGATTCCTCACAGGAAACCTCAGGATTTGATCAATGTACCTGCAGCTCAGGCCGAGGGCATCCAGATCATTAAACGATTCAGTGGAGGCGGCACAGTGGTGACGGATGAAAATACAATCTTTGCCACCGTTATTCTTCAGACAGCAGTGCTCCCACCAGACGTGGAATGCTACCCTAGACCTCTCATGAGATGGTCTGAAAGTCTGTACAGCCCTGTCTTCTCACCTTATGGCCATTTCAATCTGCAAGAAAATGGTACGCACCTATGCTTTTGGTTTGAACTTGTATGCAATATGTGAGCAAAAAGCAGCGGCTTGCTGAGTAAGCTCATGACCTCTATGAGCATTGCCCCACCAGCCTGATGGCTTGCCTTGGGAATCTGTTCTTCAAGCTGTTGTTTGTGCTTGACCTGATGCACAAGCAGCAGCACAGCTCATCAGACATCTGTGCCATCAGTCATTGAGACACACATGCAGACTACTGCTTTGATGATGTGAAGTTTGGCGGCAACGCGCAAGCCATTACTAAGCAGCGGTTCCTGCATCACACCTCACTCCTCTGGGACTACCACGACAGCCGCATGAAACTGCTCAAGCATCCTGCCAAAATACCTGACTACAGAGCGGTGAGAATGGAATCAGCTCTGCCTTGCATGCGTGCCTTCATGGCAAGCTGACATCACAATGCTGAGCAGCCTTTGCCTCCTGCACTTGTCATCAGTCGCAGCAATCAATTTAGGGCAACTCAGGGCAACCTGCCCAAGCTGTGACATTGACTGTTGCTCGATGAAGTTTTGCTGGTGATGATGATTTCTGGAATAGCTTTGCTTATGGAGCTTGTGAAGCTTTGCTCATGATGGTAACTTCTATACTAAGCTGCGGTGGTCATAGTCTTCAGCTCACGACTGTGTTTGCACATGCAAGGCCGCCTGAAGACAAGGTTTGCCATGATCATGATCATGATTTGCTACATTCCTCTCACCTTTGCCTGATTGACCTTCCCCAAGCATGTGCTGTTGTCATGCAGGATAGAGATCACCTTCACTTTGTGTGCAAGCTGAAGGACTATGTCCCAGACCAACAGAAGCTGCTGAGCAGCATACCAGCTGCGCTTGAACAAGCTGGCATGACTGTGCAGGAAGCAAGCATTGAAGAAGCTGAAGAGGCTCTAAAGAGAGACTACTTCAAGAACACAAAGCTTGTTGATCTAGCCACTGGCATGCAGCTGACTGCAGATGTGCATCCTTCCAGTGGCAACATTGCTCCAGGCAAACAGCGAGCCTTACATCCTTTTGGGCCTCAGCAGTAGAATAATTCATTGATTTGAACCTGTGCCAGCCTTTGCTCTTGCATTAGCAAGGTAGTGGCAGCTGTTTATGTTTATGAATATTTTCCAAGGCCATGCTGCTCGGTCAGGCATTGTGCCTTTTGACCCTTCTCCCAACATGAGTTTTTGCTGCTCTTGAGACAATTCTGAGCTGCCTGTAACATTTGTCCTTGCCAGTATGTGCATATGCTGTTGTCATCACTGTCATCTGCATGCCATTTGTCAGTGTACATCTGTACCCGGCTGTTGCAGTGTGGTCACAGCCTGTTTATTCACAAAGTAAATACTTGAGTCGTTGTTAGTAAACCGCGTTGTCACAAGTCAACTGAAACTGTCTTACACACTGAACAATGCTTTGTTTTGGCACACGATCCTGCTGTTGTTCTAGTCGTAGTCAGGTGTCACAGGATTCAAGCAGTGCGCAAAGGCCACGTAATTGATCATGTCGCCAGGTGGGTACTCATCATCCAAAAACTTCTCAATCAACACACCAATATCAGCCGGACTTAGAGACGTGAACCCCATCTTGACGCCCAGCCCTTGCTTGAATTGTGACACTGTCACGTGGTTGACCATGTGACAGCTGTTCTTGTCATGAGCAGCATCGTCAAAGAATGGCTTCACCTGCAAAACCATCAGGCAATATGGCGATGCAAGTTCAGGAAGCATGAGCTTGCACAAGTCGATGTCCAGACTGCTGCCTTTTGCATATATGCTTGTGGTGCATGGTTTGCAAAGTACCGTTGTACCTGCAAAGCAAGCTCCGTGTGTGTCTTATTTTAGCTGTGACAGCATGTGTCATGACCTTTGGTCGTCATGCACCATCGCCGTGCATGAAGTTTCACGCCAATACGGTGGGCCATATTGGACAAGACAAGGGTGAGGTCAGACAATGAATGGCCTCATCTATAGTCTTGTCTTGTCCAGCATGTCTCAACGTGTTGACGTGAAAGTCCATGCAAGTTTTGATCAAAGTTTTAGGGTTTAGAGTTTAGAGTTTAGAGTTTAGGGTTTCCACTATTTTCAAGTGCCTTTGTCACTGAGATTTAAATTTAAGTGCAGTGCAGCCACTCAAATCTAGGGTTTACTGAAATCGTGTCCACTGAAATCCCAAACTCTCGAAGTGAGTTACAGGACTTCGGAATATCTGTACGGCTTCTCATGGAATTCGGGTTCCTGCACAAAGGGTACTGGAGTTGTGAATTTCAGGCAACATTGTTTGTCCATGCACATGTGTGCTGATGCACTGTAAACCAGACTGAAAAGGTTAGTGAGGCATCAGTCAGTCATCGTGGTTTACAGCCTACATCTTTGCAGTGTTTGCTATGCATATATATATTTGTTGCTAAATTCACATGTATACATACACACATGGGATGACAATAAGAGTAAGACACAAAACTGTCATCGCGATAACAATAACAATATATAACAAGGATAATAATAATGAATAGCAACAACAACAATAACAACAATTATGAAAAGACAGCAATAATCATCATGATAATGAAAACAACCAATGATAATGATACTGACATAATAGTAATAATAACAGCAGTAATAGTAATTTTAGTAAAACAATAACACTGCAATAGCAAATAAGCGAATAAATCATCGAACGCATGAGTGTGATATGCAGGGTGCCTGATCTAAGGAGATTGGAAGTGCGAGGGCCAGGCTCAGATGCAGCGTTGGCAAGCATCCTTGCTCTACCAGATGGGGATGAGAGCAAGAGCTTGGCTGCAGAGGTGTGGGGACACATGAGCCGCACAGGTGACGTATATTCTGATGCATTTTGTTCATGTTTTCAGGATTTAGGGTTAGACATTAGACTTTAGGGTGTAGGTTGTGAGCAGGTTCATCAGCAGATTCATCAGCAGTTTCATCAGCAGATGATAGTGTGGGGCGTGGAGCCAGATGTGACTTATCAGACAGCCTGGCTTGGAGGCACACTGGTGATTTTTGACCTCCACATCTGGCTGTTTGCCTTTTGTGTCTTGCAAACACCGTGCTCTTTATTTCTTCCCTTTGCCTTCTGCCCTTTGCGTTTTGCCGTTTGAGACTTGCCCTTAACTTTTTGTCCTTTGCCTTCTGCCCTGCGCATTTTGCCATTGTGCCTTGCTTTTTGGTTCAGCCAGCAAATGCCATGCTGTCAAAGGGCTCAAACAGCTTCCAGACTTGTACTGTACTATGTGAGGCCCCCACAAGATCTGATGTTGCAGCTTATGCACCCACAGAGAAGCTCTTCCCACATGATGGTCAACAATGCTGGGTAGACAAATGTGGGCAGATTCTGGTGGGTGGACAATGGTGGGTAGACAGCACTCGGTAGACAGTGCTGAGTAGACAGCACTGGGTAGACAATGCTGAGTAGACAGTTCCGTGTAGACAATGGTCAGTAGACAGTGGTGGGTAGACAATGCTGAGTAGCTTCCATGAGGAAATTTTGCTGGACCCCTAACCCTATCTGACAACCCTAGCTGGACAAGCTAAGGTTTGTGAACCCAACATTGCCCATGCAGGGGGTGTGGCAGCACAGGTTCTGCCAGGGGGGTTGGCCTTAGGGTTGAGGGTTGCAGACCCTCGCTTGCGTCCCATACCTGCCATGGGAACCAGTGATGGAGCCATTCTGCCGCCAGGTACCGTGAGTCTTCTGCACAATGCACATGCTTTGTGACAGTTCTCAAAGGCAATTTTACGAATGCGCAGAAAAAGCGCAATAGGGTTCAACACTTACAATTCAGGATTCTCAAAGTTTTCAAAACCTCATCAAACGAAGTGCATATGGTCAGCATGTGACACTCATCTCATACAAGCCTTCTAATTCTTGTCAACAGAAGTGCATATGGTCAGCATGAGAAGCTCATTTCATATAAGCCTAACATATGTCATGCATTCCAGCTTTTCCCACAGATCAACCAACACAGGCTGATGTAGAATACAGAAAGCGAGACTTGTGGCGCCCTTGCAGATGTAAGGAGGGCTGCTACTGATGCCCTGTTTGGCGTTCAGCCCTGCCCTGCTCTCCTACAGTCAGCCCGCCAGCTTTGGCAATTTCAGCAAACCCCATCTGAACAAATGTTAGCTCAGCTGGCCCCATCAGAACAAATGCCAGCTCAGCACAGCAGTCCTGAGTCTCATAATCTGCCTCAGCCAGATTCAACTCAGCAGCAAGCTCAGTCTCAGCAAACCCTAAAATCAGCAGGCACTCAGTTCCAGCAAACCCTAAAATCAGCAGGCACTCAGGGCAATATTCAGGACTTTTTGCTCCCTCCCTTGCCTGAATCAGGCATCAGTGCCCTGAGGCAACAAGCAAGACTCACGAGTCTCCACCTGGGAGAAGAAGAAGGCCTACCAATCTTCTCTGGTCAGGAAGAAGAAGAGCAAGGTGTAGATGCTGATGAAGGTCAGGCGGGTAGCGCAGCAGGCAAAGCATCAGCAGAGGTCATTCAGATTCCTGTCGAGCTGCAGGTAACAGCAATGATGTTGCCCTGAAGACGTGTTGACAGACTTACATGTTGGCTATAGGGTTTAGGGTATGGAGTGCTGTATATACAGCTTGTGCTGGGTGAGCTCTGTGCTGTGCTGTGCTGTGCTGTGCTGTGCTGTGCTGTGCTGTGCTGTGCTGTGCTGTGCGGTGCTGTGCTGCAATGTGCTGCAATGTGCTCCTCTGTTCTCATTGCACCCTGTCACTGGGACTGTACTAACAATCTCTAACTCCTGCATCATTGTGGGATCGTGTTGTTCAAACATGTGATCATGGTTTGTTATGCCCCATGCGTCAAGTTAACACATCCTTGTGAGAACATTCTCCTCGCTTTACTTTTGCAAAGGTCAAAAGCTCCCTCCCTTGGACAAGGGATTCATTATGTCACAAGCGTGCAGAGGTTAAGTGCGTGCAGCTTCATACTGAGATGTTTACAATGGAAATGGATAGTGTGATGAGACGGTTGCGTCAAAGACAGAAGGGCTTAGACGTGTACGTATTCTGTACATACATTAGGCTGGCCCTGCAGCCCTACTAGACTATGTAATGGTGTGCCAGGATGTTGATGGTGACAAAGGATTTGATCATGTAGGGCAAATACTCTGGGACGTGCCCCATCATCCTTGTGCGGCAGGGCAGTTCCCGGAAGCGCCCTCAGCTCTGCGGCTGGTCACTCGTCCTGCCAGCCCATTGGGTGCTGCCCTTCTGGCAGGCGCTAACTTATAGGTAGGGTTTAGTCCAATTTGCATGATCCTTGGATTGACCAACCTTTGAGGTTTAACTTTCCCAGAGATTTCCTGAGAAACAAGTGATCCTATGCTGAGTCAGCAGCTGTGCTGGTCTGGTGATGTTGAGCCCCTAGTCTTTTGTCATCCACATAGTAAGACACCAGGACTATGGGTGACACAAAGGAAACCCTAAGCTAGATCACCCAGCTCAGCCACTGGAACCCTATATTGATACAGGGGTGGCAAGGTGGCGGGACAGAGGGAATGGGGATGGGTGAACCAACAGCTGGGGATCCTCAACTTTCCTCAGGACTTCCCAGATTGCCCAGCTGCTGCTGACCTGGCACAGTTGTTGGCTGCTGAGCAGGTCAGCCCTGTTCTTCTGCTTCTTCTTGTCGTGCTCCTGAAGTTGCTCTTTGTCTTTTCAGCTGCGTTTTTCTGCTGTTGAGAGCTGTCATTCTTTCTCTCTGTTGTGCATGTCTTTGTTAAAGCTTGGAACCTGCTTGATACCATGCAATTTCACCATCTACATTTCATGTGCACAACTGTTGCGCATTGAGCATGCACATATGCAGCTTTGGACAGGCGTTCTGTGCCCACATTTCTATGTATAGACTTTTTATTCACCTTTGGCTCATCCTAAAGCAACTTAAACATCTTTGACTTGGTGATGAGAGATAAGCTCTAGCTGCAATTGACAGCATTGGCATATGTGCACCAGTGGCTATACTCACTCATCAGTGAAAACAGGATCAACTACAGGTTTTGGTTGTGCTAGTAGCTGTTGTCATTTGAGGGCTTACTTGGTTCAGCCTTTTAGCTTTTCATCTAGCTACAAGTCTTATTCTGACACCAGCATTCCCCAGAAATGCAACAAGCTGACACGCGGTTGATCATGATCTGGTGCAGGATGCAGCACAGCAGAAGAAGCCAAAAGGGAAGAGGGTGCCTGCAGGCAACAGCCCCTGCTTGTGGGGCCTTCTGGACAGGGCCTTTGAGCATAAGCCACACAGCAGGGCTGCTGAGTCTTCAGCCAAACAGTCGTCTGCGGCTGTTGCCAATCCCAAAATGCAAGTCCATGGTGATGCTGGGGATGAGCAGACACTGTCTGGGGGTGAAGTATCAGGGGACGCTGTACAGTCAGCTGACACTTTGGCCCTTGCTGAGGATCAGCTGGTAGATTCTGGGGACATGACTCAAGATAGGGATGGCGCAAAACCACATGCAGATGGCGCAGCTGCATTTTTGGGGGATCAACAGATCCCGGTGGCACCTACAGCAGGCTTCGGTCTTCTTCTTCCAGGTTCAATGATCACTAGTTATTTTGGAATGCTATTCTGTGCATCCTGATTTTGTCAAAATGCAACTTACACACATCTTTGCTGCTGGTGCTTGTGTCAGTTCTTGCCATTGGATATGCTCAAGTGGATTGATGCTGTGCAAACATTGCGTCGTTTCACTCCCCTGCTGATAACGTCACACCCAATATTGAGCAATGCCACTAGTTTTCTTCTGTATTTAGTATAGGCATGGGCAGCATGCCTGCCTCATATTGTCTGTCATCAATCGACATCCAGCTGCGACATTTCTTTGCAGAGCTTTTCTTCTGTATTTACTGTAGGTATGGGCAGCATGCCTACCTCACATTGTCTGTCATCAATTGACATTGTCTGTTATCAATTGACATCCAACAGCGACAAACGTTTGCAGAAAACAGCAATGTTGCCTGTAATAGCTGCATTCTGTTGTGGGCTTGGTCGAACGTGGACAGCCTATCTTGGTCTGTGTCACATCTGCAAAAACTGAACAGCATCCTGATCAGAATACATCAAGGTGCAGCATGAAATCTACAAGCGTAAACCTTGTTTTTTATTGTGTTGCAGGTTGGTGGGTTGCACACTCAGCAGCTGCAGTTCAGCAAGTTCTCAATGAGTCATCCATGCTATCATCAGCAGCCACACGGCCTGCGGCTGCTGCAGAAGGGCTTCCCCAATCAGCCTTGCAAGTGCACCTGCGCGCAGCCCTGCAAGGGCTGCCTCAGACAGCCCTGGATAAATGCCTTGTCCCTGTCAGGCTACAGATGCTGGGCAAAGGGGTTCCTGAAGCAGGAGCAGCCATTTTGATTCCCATGAGTCAGCATGAGTCTTCTTCACATCAGCCATCTCATGCAAAGGAAACTCAAGCAATCGCGACTGATCTGAACAGTGAGCAAGTGGCTGCTGACAAGCAAGTCATAGATCAAAGGAATGATGCTGAGATAAGTAGTGATGACTTGATGGATGTTCCACAGCCTGTCGACAAGGATTGTGATCATGACCGGAGTACAGTTGAGCTTGAGCATGAAAGGCAAAGCGCAAGCAAGAGAGCTAAGCTTGCTGACAATGTTTTAGATGAAGGCAAGCCGCAACCAAACATGACGGCGCAAGCTTCTGACATGACTGCTGTGGTTGACAATGAGGCATCAGCAGAAGCAGAAGCAGCGGCAGATGCTGAGGGTGTGTACACCAGCGTGGCTCATATGACTAGTGATGACACACGTGATGAAGAGGAGGAACAACATCGGAAGAGACATCATGAAGCAATGAGTAGTACTAGAACAGTAGACGGGCAGCAGATAGTGATAGGTGTTGTGACTACAGAGGCACCTAGGGGGGTGTCTGGTGTGGCAGGGCCCAGGGCAATTTGCAGCCTTGCTGCCCTAACGCATTTGTATGGTCAGCAATTAGCTACAAGGTTGATCCGGAGTAGCCATCACGGCATTGTGGTGCAATGCCAAAACCAAGGTTCCACCAAGCACTCCAGAGCAGCCTTGCACTGTATGTATGACATGTGTTGGCAACACTTGCTTGCGTATTGAGACCAGTAGATACATGTACATTACAAGGTGCTGCTTGAGATCCGTAACGCCAGGGAGCTCATTCTGCTGCAGCAGCTCCATGACACATTGTGCTCGAATTCACAACACTCAAGCAAAAGGTAGTTAACATCAGCGCGGAGCACCTCAGTTTATACTATACTGCCGACGTCGAGCAGGCAACCTCGGTCTAGGCTGACAAGCATGCCTGATCAGCCGTAGCCACGCGGACTTGATGCAGTCGCGTATTCTGGCCTACATGTCGTAATCTCTGCTTTGATACCAAGACTATAGCTGCAGCGGTCTACACGATTTGGCTCTGAAGTTGCCCGTGTTTTGTTTCTGGACAGGCCGTTTGAAAGCTGAAACGATTTTCTGAACACCAGTGCATCAATATCATCCGCAATACTCCACAAATGCTGACTCTGAGGGTACCGCAAACCTTAGCACAAACAGACAAAAGGACGCCAACGGCAAACAGCTTCCCTGGTCTTGGGAGCACTCGGCAGTCATATTGCTGCACCTGCCATTTGGTGTATCAGCAATTGCAAGCTAGGCAGCAATTGCAACTGCCTAGACTCACTGCCTATTGCCATGTCAGCAGCAAGTGTCCACCTGCCCTACTGGTGTTAGGCAGAGCATCTACACAGAGCACAGCAGCCAAAAAGCCAATGACTGCTCAGCCAGTTGGGCATGAGGACAGAGAAGTTCATGGCTCTTCAAGAGGTGCAGAGAATGGCAAGCAGAGTAGTCTCCCAAACAAGAGTCAGAAGCGCAAAAATGGGGTTTTTTTGACAGAGAATCAGGATGAACTCAATGACAAATGCAGCCCTTTGGTCCAACCGCAACAGGCTGCCAACCCGGATAATGCTTCAACCACAACCAAGCGGCAGAGGTACAGGTTTGTTGAGGGTATCCTTATTCATGTGTTTCATGTCAGTGTATCGCTGAGTAAGTGTATTGTTGTGTAATACTGTGTAATGCTGTGAACTTCTTAAACTGCTCACCAACCATTCGGCTCATACACTTACTGAGCACTTGTGCTGTGTTGCACAGGCACAAAGGCGTCCTTCGAATTAGAAACAGATTCCGGGCTTACCTCAAGGTGGATGAGCGCCAGGTCTCGTTGGGATTATATTCCACAGAGGATGAAGCTGCCAGAGCGGTTGATGAGGGTCACATTTTCCAGGTATGCACTTGCTCACACAAGCGGCAATGGCAAACAGTAGCAAAGACAACAAAATGATCGTAAACTTTTTTATTCAACTTGAAAAGAAAGCTTTTTAAAGTAAATCCATGAGAGATCTTATTCACAAAATTTAAAAAGCATTGCAGGCCCTTGCGCCGGTGAACTTCAAGAACGAGCCCTACCAAGATGAAATCGCATGTGTCGCTGACAATGTAGACCAGTTTGCAAAGCTGAAAAGGTGCCGGCAGTCGAGCCGGCAGTTGAGCAAAGCTCCATCAACTAGCAGGTATTGGTCTTCAGACCAATGTCACACAGAGTGCGTCGTTGCCACTCACAATACTGCAACATGCGATTTTGAGCCCCACATGTTGTTGATCCTCAAGTAAACCTTGGCCTAACATATTTCAGCAGGGTTGACAACAGAGTGACATGAGTTTGCAAGTATTCAGGCAAGGCAAGTCCACATCATAAGACTCCATGTAAGAGACCAAGCATGATGGCAAATGTCCTATGGCAAATCACAGCAAGTCATGCACTTGCATTGGGTAGAGCTGTTGGCTTACCACTGTTGCTAATCACTATTGTCCTTGTGAGTGTGAAGGTTCACAGGAGTGCGCTTACGCTACGACAAATGGCAGTGCTACATGTGTTGGAAAAGGCAAGTTTCACTTGGATGCTATGGAAGTGAAGAGGAGGCTGCTATGGTGTATGACCAAGCTCGCATATACCAGGTCAGTATTTTCCGTGTGTACCAGGTCAGTTATGACCGCATTTACCAGTTCAGCCCTCCCTGCATGCATCCCACCTCAACAACCTTGCCCCTTCATCCTTGCTGAGTCATCATGATCATGCACTTATTGCCTCAGATCGCTGTTCCATGTTGCTCAATCAAACATACCTCAAGAAGGTTGAAGCACAAAGGCAGATGTGCATGACATGCTAGTTTCTTCATGCTATGAATGATTGACATGTTGCTTGTATGCATGTGCAAATATTAACAGATTGTCGTTGCACAGTAACAACCGTTGCAAAGCCACCTTGTCTCTATAGTTCGTCACGCGTTTGCTTTGCATCTGTTGGCATGCTTACGCTTCTTGCTGTCACCGCTTTCAGCCCGCTCATACAGTAGGAGTTTGTGCAGAACCTAGCCCCTGTCAACTTTCCAAACTTTCCTTACAATGAAGAAGAGATACGGCAGCCTACCAATTTCGGCAAGTTCATTGAGCAAACGCGTAAGCAGGCTATGCAAGCAACAAAGGCATGTCAACGCACCAGGTGAGGTTTGAGCACAGGCAAACAATCGTCTCATGTCATTGTGCGGCAGCCGCAAGCAACTCGTTTGCAAGTGTCAGGAGCATGAGACTGTGTGACTGAGTACAAAGCACACGTACGCATTTTGTACAGCCCTTCAGGTTCAATGGGGTGACATGGTTGCAAAATCGATGGGCGGCTTACCTCACCATTCCAACTGAACAAGCTGGCCGTTCACCTCGTGTATTCCTTGGCCGCTTTGATACGGATGAAGAGGCAGCTAGGGTCGTAGACAAGGGGCGTATCACGCATGTGAGATGCCAGAAGTTTGAGATGCACACGTGGCATTGTAATGTCAGTGACGCCTTGTAGATGCACAGTTCAAAAGGTTTTTGAAACATCACCAACGTCTATGTTTGTGCAGAGTACTTTGCATTGCTTTTGCAAATGTGCCAGAGCATCTTTTGTAGGGTGACAACCTTCATTGGTTGAGTTTTTGTTCCTCATGGAGATTGGCCACAAGCTGTGCAAAGACATGACAGAATGTATGGTGCAATGTGTTCTTGTATCAATATGAACCACTTGTACTGGCATAAAATCTTATGATACTTGCTGATGCAGGGTTTAAAGGCTGTCAACTTTCCTGAATCTGAATATGCCCATCATCAAATTAGTCAAGTTGCATACTTTGGTGAGCAGAGTCGCGCAGAGGCTAGGAGGACGATCAAAGCTCGTCAACTCAGCAGGTCGACAAACAAGCGTTGCCATCTGCATAAATGTTCATGCATGACCACACAGTACACTTGCATGAACAACATATGTTTTTGTCATAAAGTTTCTTTGCCTTCAATAGGACAGTGGTATCATTCACAGTCTGCAGTCATGTAGATGAAGTTGTATCATCTTCAACAAACAGTTAGGGTCTTGCTTTGTGTGCATGCACAATATACTGACTGCATAAGATTCAGACCATGTAGATGCAGTTGTGTAACAATGTTGTTTATGTGAAGTTGCATGCTCCAATTGTTGCGTGGAAATTTTCAGGTTTACAGGAGTGACATGGAAGAGAGAGCCAAAGAAGTGGGAGGCATATGTGCATGATTCTTACGTGAAACCCGATCAGAAAAAGGGCTTCAAGAAGCGCATTCTAGGTTATTTTGCAAACGAAGAAGATGCAGCGAGAGCAGCTGACAAGGGCCGTATTCAAAATGTAAGATGGCATGATCAGCCTGACATCACGAGCAGCATTGTGGCCATAAGAGTACTTAGTGTATATCCATGCATCGCACAATCACACATACGTCTTTGTCTCTTGGTCACGCTGTTGTGATTCACATGCACAAATTCTCAACTTATCAATCAAGGACCTTGTCCCTTACAATGTTTTGTGTGGGGTGTATGACAGGGTCAGAAGGCTGTGAACTCAGAAGAAGCTATGTATAACATAAACTCATGATCAAGCTGAAGCAATGACGTGGTAGACAGTTTCCTATATACTCACAAGGCCTGACCCAAAGTTGGCAGATAAGGGAGTTGAAGCTGTTTGTGCCAAGCCTAGTATCAACAAAGTAGTGAGAATGCTTTAGAGCACATGCGCATGTTGTGGTGACCACAGCATTTTTTAGTTGTCTACTAGCTATCCAGTGTCACGCACTGTTTCTGACTCGACCTCTGTCAATGGCTATAGCCTCTCCTAAACAAGGCCATGACATTGTCTGCAGCCGGCTGTTTGGCATCACAGGAGGCCAAGTCACGCGAATCGGATGCAAGATGTTGCTTGTTGACCTGGCTGCAGTTTCAGGCAGCAGCTTTTGCTCAGTAACTCTTCAAACATCTTTTGTCTGTCCAAACCTTTCTTGTGTGCTCACGACAGAGTAGGCATGTCAGCAAAGCTGGAGCAGGTCAACTCTCTGAGATCAGCTGTGTGGTGCCATTTGGGGACACTCTGTGGCAGACAGGTCATCAGTTTCAACGAGCAGTGTCAGCAGCAGCAGCAGAATTGACAGTTTCATGCAAGCCTTGCTACAAATGCAGGGCAAACTCACCGGGTAGGCCAAGGTTTCAGTCAACCAACTATACTTAGCAGTCTACATGGCATCAACAAACTTTGTAGCTCGACATGATTGTGCTTCAACGTCAGCATCCTGGCAATTTATCTGGGGGCTCGTTGTTGGTTGCGGGTGTGAACCGAGTTGCAATTGTCTCTGAAGTGATTAGATGAGAGAGTCATGGCTGAATGATTATTATATTCAGCCAAGCATGAACTGTCATGAAGCTCTCAGCGGGTCTGCCACAGGCATTACGGCCTATGGCGACCAGATATTGACCACATGCTTTGCCACCTAGGGCCCAAAAAAGGATGAAATAATAGGCCACCAAAGAGCAGCAGAAAGGTGGCTGTTGTTGCACATGCAATGCCAAGGTGCAGGTGGTCAGGCATGGCTTGAGGCCAAACAGTAGGATGCAAGTTACAGGCTGGACTGGCAAAGGTTGGAAAACTTTAAAGTAGTATTCAGGAGCCAGGTGTTGAATTTGACACAGGCACTGGACATACATACGTAGTACGTACAGTACCAATAATCACTTAGTCTAGCTGTCATGACTGGCAGCAGCAGCAGCAATAGCGCCAGGATAGAGACAGCAGTTCTCACTGAGCAGTGTGCATGAAATTCAATTACGCATATTCCTTTTAGCAAGCACTGCATTGTGACAAGGCTGCTCAGCTAGTAATGCAATCACATAGTAACGCACAGAATGGCAGCTCTGCTGCACGAAACAAAGCATTACAGCGCCAGCAGCAGCTGTGTCTGGTCTTTCAGCTCAGTGACTAATGCATTCACAATGCTGGGAACAACTGAGGAACACCGCCATTCCCATGCTACCCTCTTCCCATTGCAAAGTACTCTGTCTGCTCAAGTCTGAGGCTCAACACCTACATCAATAGGCTTGTCTTGCCTTGTTGCTCCCCTCCTTCTGATGACATTGACACCTCGACACATACAGCAGCAAGATTGGCAGAATCATGCAATCAGGAAATGTGACCCGTAAGCAATCAGCATGTCATGGAACATCTAGCAATTCTGTCTGCCAATGACTGCTGTGCTGATGACATGTCCTTGTTGGTCACGCAGACCTCAGCAACAGCCATACATAAGCCATGCAGCAAAGCCAGAATTGCTGGGTCCTGACACACTGTAATGTGCCGTGCGCAAACCACTTTGTGTAACAGCCAGACTTGGTGAGGCTCCTGAAGGTGACATTGTACCACAAGGTGGTGAAGGCTGTGCCTCAGCTGGGGAGGGGGGGGGGGGCAGGGAGGGGGGATGTTGCAGCCGCTACCGCTTGCTTTGACCTTCGACCAGCTGGCAGGCCCACCACAGGTCTGGCTGCACTCTTTTGCCTCCTCCCTGCAGCAGGATTGTAACATTTAGACAGGTCAGCACATCATTGGCTGCCTATATTGGACACCAGCACAGAATGTCACAGTCTGACCACTCATAGCAGGGGTGAGCGTCCTCAGCAAATGCACAGTCATGGGTAGCACTCAAAACTTTGAACGTAAGACACAGCAATGCAGTATGTAGGGGCAGCCAAATGCTGCACATGCAGTGAAAGACTTGCAGGTGCCCATGTGACCAAGGGTTAGGTGACTGTGTAGCATTGAATGTTGCAGGCCCTGCAGTGTACTATGGCCGCTTGTCAACTGCAGCAGATGACAATGGAGCAAGCTGTGCTTTGCTGCTTGCACCCTGCAAAGCTGAACATGACATCCCACATGCAAGTAAGACATGTTCCATTCTCTACTAGTATGGTCAGCCAGAGAGACCTCTGCTCACCTGGGCTTGTGCAAGCTGCATCAGATGTAACCACATGCCCTTTCCCTGCACAGTACATATATATTACCAATCAGGACACGCTTCTTGATCTGCTTGTAGAGAAATGTTTGACACTGTGTTTGCAGGCAGCAGCACATGCACCTTCTGCTTTGGCTGATGCAATGATGCAGCAGCTGCTGCAAGGATTGTGATGGCTGCAGACAGGGGTGTTTGGGCTGCTTTGACCCTGCCCCTGCAAGTGGCAAGTAGGTGTTTCTGACCTGTGGTCCTGTGGCGCATCAACAGCCGCTGAGGCAGCAGCAGCCTTTGCTTTTGCAGCAAGTGCCACAGCCACCTGCTGTTGAGGAGCTGAGGCAGCTGCTACTGCCTAAACCCTAAACCCTAAACCCTGAACCCTGAACCCTGAACCCTAAACCCTAAACATAGTAATATAAACCCTAAACCCTATAGCAAACACTCAAAGCAAAGTCAGAAGGTGCCAAATGCGCAGATAGAAGATGCAGCCAATTAGGCAGCCAAACGTTAGTGTCTCACCTGGTTGGGTGAAGCCAGTATTCAAACACATTGTGTGCATAGGGACAGTTGTCGCCACGTGCACATGTGCCTTCCTGCATTCTCAACAGTTCTTGTAAGATGAGTTGCCGCAAGACACTGCAAGCAAGTATTACTAATGGACACTGACAGGTCCACAACCCACCTTCTTCCTGTCAGGACAGGCAATGCCTGTGTGTGGTTGTGTCCTGGGATCTCGTCTCCTGGCTTTCTCTCCTGGATGAGAGAAGGGACATGTTGTCCAGTCGTGACAGTACCTTTTGGAGCAAGGTAGAACCTGTGACAGACAGGA
>JAABUU010004454.1_pt1 | contig 16487 bp, 17 predicted proteins | sample 5559301 | NCBI WGS metagenome assembly JAABUU01 (sample SAMN10711884, study PRJNA513360) | rock metagenome | isolation source: Antarctica rocks | place: Antarctica: Victoria Land, Richard Nunatak white | reverse complement strand
TTTTCTGTCCTTGCCCCCCCCCCCCCCCCCCCCCCCCCTCTCCTTCTCCTCCTCCTCCTTGTTTACATAGCCCCTAAATACATATCTTGCTATGACACGGAAACAACCTTCTTGTAACAAGGGTAAGGTGTTGTTTCCCTGGGGAAGATAAAATTCGTAGGACCATAGGCGGCCAAGGTATTCCCAGCAGTTGACCGATTCTGGTCTCATGAGTTTTTTCGGGCTCTGGTGGTTGTTATATTAAACCTAGAATTGTCGGGCTGCGTCACCAAAAAAACCAGCGTTCGTATGGCGACTCTCGTTGAGCGAAACCGTCTTTTGCCTCTCCATCATATTTAAAGGAACACACCAAGTCTTATCTACCTCGACAACGTGAGAGCTTCGAGCGGAGTGTAATCTAATGTAACTTAAATGCGATGAGAAGAGTTGGAAAAAGTGATATGCGAAATAGATTGGTCTTTGAATTACGAAAGTACATTGCTACCTAAAATCGGTATTCTAGGTAATCAGACGAATGCTTCTGTTTTTTCACCAAAGTTTTCAACAATACATCAATAGGAGCACAGTAAGGTACTCAAGGTAATGAAGCATTTGTGAAAACCACGATAAAAGTTTGGTAGTCACGTGCGGTCATGTGCTGTCACATGTCACTCGTGGACAATCCAGAGCGCCATGCTGTGATTGATTTGATCATGGTCTATTATTGATCATGATTCACTGCGTTGTAAAGAGCAGATATTTAGTAGAAGCAATAGTAGTCGTCCAATTAGGAACATACCTAGTTTCTGATTAGGAACGCTGCCCGCTAGCCCAATTGGGGCTAGCGCCAATTGCAGCACAGAACGTAGATAGCTTCATACCGTAGAAAACATACCTTTTAGCAATTAACCAGATTTACACTTTATCAATAGATAATATGTGTTGCATAGATTTGCTATCCACTTGGCCTTAACGGTGTGCGCCTTCCCAATGGCTGCAGATGCCAAGGCCACAGCTGCCATCCAATATGCACGGCACGCGGAGAAATTGTCACTCCTACCCCACAATCCTGAGGATAGTAATGCCTCAGCGACATCTGCTGTTGAGGCCAGATTTATTACACCTAGGGATCCGGTAATAGAAACAGCTAATGGTAACCGACTGCCAGCAGTTCCCCTCGAGGAAGCTGTGGAGCTTAACAGGCTGAAAGATAAGCTCGAGCAAAAGGATTCACCAGGAGAGAGGTGTCAGAGTGGAGCCAAAACTCCCGAGCGTTCTACGTCGCAGTACACTGGGGACGGCCCCAGCGAATACGATCCTGGTTCTCCACAATCTACAAAGGCAGAGGCACCGTTCCGGACTGCTTTTCCTCCTTCAAAAACCGATCCACTTTTTCCTGAGTTACCATTGTATGGTCCTCCATCGATACTCCGAAATCTCCAATGCTATGGCTTTCGATTCACCTCGTTCTTCCTCTCGCTCTCATTCCTTGGTGTGATTGTCCTTGGCTCAGTGTTCACCTCGATACCACTTATGTTTGAGCATATCGGTATGCGCCTGACCTTGAAAAATCCAAACGCTCGACGACCCTTTTACGAGGAGGAGAAGAGAAGAAAGGAAGCGAGAAAGGCTGAAGCTCGGGCATGGAGGCGCCAGAAAAGGCGCAGACACAGTCTATCTAAACTGGGAGACTGCAATGAAGAAGAGGCTGGCCAAAACGATGGACATGTGCCCACAGAAGGGGGGAAGGACCCATTGGTCTGTGATGTGGGATATTATGCGAGAAGGGTGGGTCTAGACATTGAGGAATATAAAGTTCAAACGGAGGATGGCTTTATTATAATGTTGTGGCATGTCTATAATCCTCTTGAATATAAGCCGGCCTCAGCAGAACATCGGGGGTTTGGAAAGCCTGTGGTTTTCCCATCGACGCACGTGGAAAACGATTTGATAAATGGAACACCTGGAGCTCAATATGTCGACGGCAAGCGAAGATATCCTGTATTGTTAGTACATGGTCTTCTACAAAGCGCTGGTGCCTACTGTACGAACGACGATGACAGTTTGGCTTTTTTCCTGTGCAAGAGGTGATGACCATCTTGAATGCTTTAGGAGCACCTGCTAAACCACTTACTTAGTGGATTCGATGTCTGGCTTGGCAACAACAGATGTGGCTTTAAACCTGAGCATCGAACGTTGACCTACGATGATCCTCGAATGTGGAACTGGAATATCCGCCAAATGGGTGTTATGGACCTGCCAGCATTCATCTCAAGGGTTCTCTCCGAGACAGGGTTTGAAAAGCTGGGTCTTGTCTGTCACTCTCAGGGGACTACAGAGACCTTCGTTGCCTTGGCGAAAGAACAGAGGCCGGATATTGGGAAGAAGATTAGTGTGTTCTGCGCATTGGCGCCTGCAGTATACGCCGGCCCTTTGATCGGAAAAATGTACCTGAAGTTCATGCGTATCATATCACATGGCATGTTCCGCCTGTTTTTTGGGATACATGCTTTTATTCCGTTTATGATGACCATGCATTCAATCCTACCTGGAACTCTTTATGGTGCGATGGGATACCGTGTCTTTTCTTTCCTCTTCAACTGGTCGGACCTTCGCTGGGAGCGAGAGCTTCGAGATCGAATGTTCCAGTTTGCTCCAGTCTACGTCAGCGCTGAGGCCATGCGTTGGTGGCTTGGCCGCGAATGCTTTGCTTCCCAGAAATGCATCCTTGCTACAAGAGACGAACTCAAAAAAGAAGACGAAGAAGATGAAATGGAGAACTACTACGGACATGGAACAGCCCACTCAACCGAGACTACCCCACCTGACCCTGAGACAAAAGATCAGCAACCACGAGGACGGCAAGCGTGGTACGACGATCAAGTGCCTCCGTTTGCTCTCTGGGTTGCTGGATCTGATGACCTCGTGGATGGTCGAAGGCTGCTGCGACGGTTTGAGCGGGGACGAGAGCCACACGTTCAAGTTGTCCACTCTAAGGTAATAGAAGAATACGAACATCTGGACGTTATCTGGGCAATGGACTCAATAGAGAAGGTCGGGCGAGAAGTCCGGGAGGTTCTTTGGAAGACAGCACCAGCAAGTGCTCGGAAAGTTTGCCGTACTCCAAGAGACTGCGAGGCGGTTCAATTCTGGCAGGCCTGACATGCAGACCGTTTGATGTTCCCAGGATCCCAAACCCAAATTACGTGCTGATAATCATTCTCGACATGAGCACTTCGCTGCGGCTTCCGCGAGCAATCCACCCCAAGCGCGAAGAGCAGCAAGCTGGTATTACTTGATTCAATATACTAGAAATTGGAATTTGGCGCAACAATGCACGCTTACTTGGAAAATCTCACACATCACCACATCGCTCGCCCCACTCAACCCCCGGCACTCTGTTTTCATCTTACATAGAGCCACAAATCACTTATCCCACAATTTCGTGTTGGTATGATCAGCTCTTCTTCCGTTTTCGAAAGTGCTCTTTAGAAAGGTTGATCTCAGTTTCCTTGCCCCATTGGACAATTCTTTGCGTCATCGTCTTCGGCTGGATGATCATCCCTCCCGAACAAGAGGCAGCAAACCCTCCGAACGACGTTTATTATTCCGCCTATATATGATAGTTACACTATTGTTTATGGCGGCGATTATATCCACCATACGGATCAACAGGCTTCCTCCACAGGTGATATGACAGGAGACACAGTATTGCTAAGGATCTGGAAACCCGAAAAATAGTCGATAGAGAATTTCAGCAAAACGGTATATAAGAGCCATTAACAAAGCCTGGACAGTAATTTTGGTCAATGTTAGTGGACTTGTACATATTTGTACCCGGCTTTTACGAATATCGTAGGATTTAAAGAGTTGATAAGAATGCGCGATTGTATATCTGGTTCTAATATGTTTTGGCGATAGCGTTATACAATATAGGCAAATTGAAACTCTATTCCGTAGGCATTTTCAGATCACTAACAGTACAAGGAAATTGGCGTTCTCTTCAGCATAGAAAATTAACTGACGCAGCCCTGCCAGAACATCCTGAGCGTCACTTGAGGACAGTTAGGAGGATCGACCTGAGGGCCACTCCATCGGCTCGACCATTTCTTGACGAGATATCCAAAATGCTAAAAGTTTAGCTGGTTTCACCTCCAAGTGGGTACACTGCACTCACACAATGAATTCGGTCATTGAGTGATCGATGCGTTTGAATACATTAATACGCTGGATGGGGCCAGTATCTTTTAATGGTATAATTAGACAGGATCGGTATTCATATCTACCAAGAGCGGAGTTGATCACGTGCATTCTTACCATAAGTGGCTCGTGCTTCCGACGAGATATCTAACCGAGACCCGTTCGATCGCAACAAGTCTGTAACCTAAAGTTGCTTGAGATACGGCAAGTCTCCCTGTGAGATGCAAGTCCAGGGTAGTCTGGGTGAAGCTTCTTGGGCTCGTTGTTAAACGAGCTTGAAGGGTGGATGGCATAACCAATCGTAAGCTCGAAGGACCGAAGAGAGGGGAAAACGATAAGGACTTGCCCTAATGGAGTCTTTGTTAGACATGCCTATCGCGACACAAAAGAGACTTGGACACCTCGAACGCACGCCTGAAAGAACTGGTCACTATTACAGTAGTCATTTCGTCCAATCAGCATGCCTGTACTCATCTGCAAGATCGATAACGAACATCCCCGAACCTCTACTTGTACGACCCGACTTCCCTCAAATCTCCTCCTTGGCGATCCCAAGGTTCTTTCACGTAGGACCAACGGCCATCGCTCTGAATCATGAATACGATACGAAATTATACTGCTTCACGACAGAACAAGTCGGTTGCGGAGGAGCCGGTTACTTCAGTGCTGCCCGACGGCGAGGTTCCTGTTTTCGATCGCGAATTGAATGCAGATGAACAGGTCCTTGCAGCTTTGGGTTATAAGCCTGAGTTCAAGCGGGAATTCAGCTTGTGGACGACATTTTCTGTCAGTTTCGCTGTTCTGGGTCTACTTCCCAGTTTTGCGAGTACCCTCTACTATGTGAGTTTGCGAAGGGGAGCAAGTGGTTCGGAGACGTAATTGATTCTCTTGACAGGGAATGGGCTATGCTGGGACTCCTGGGATGGTTTGGGGATGGCTCATCGCCATGATCTTCATTCAATGCGTAAGCATGAGTATGGCCGAAATTTGCTCCTCAATGCCTACGAGCGGCGGTTTGTATTATGCAGCTGCAGCTCTTGCTCCCAAGTTTGTATTCGGCTCAGAAGACCTCTGGTTCTGTACTGACACCCAGCAGCGGATATGGCCGTTTGTTTTCCACCTAGACATTTCGATGGCTTTACTAATCTTTTCTGCAGCTCTGGCGAGTTGGTTGACCGGCTGGTCGAATTGGTGTGGCCAGGTCACCGCCGCGCCTTCGATCGACTACGCCATGGCTGCCATGATCTTGGCCGCGAATTCGATACAGAACCCCAATTTCGTCCCGCAGCCTTACCAGGTCTTTCTTCTCACCACATTGATAATGCTCATCCACGGGTGTATCAGCAGCATGCCTACGAAATGGATTGCAAATTTCAACGCTTGGGGCTCATCATTTAACTTCATTGGCCTGCTGATAGTAATCATCTTAATTCCAGGAGCAACCAAGAGAACGGATCAGGGTCTGCCTCGCTTTACCCCATCAAGCAGTGTGTGGAATGACTTTTACGCGGGTACGGATTTCTCCAACGGCGTTGCTCTCCTCATGAGTTTTGTTGCAGTCATCTGGACTATGAGGTTCGAATTTCATCTCACAAGACTGAATACGTATGCTAAGCTATCGTCGTAGTGGATATGATGCACCTTTCCATTTGAGCGAGGAATGCTCCAACGCCAACATTGCTTCGCCAAGGGCAATAGTCCTCACTAGCGGCATCGGAGGTGTCTTTGGTTGGGCTTTGCAGATGGTTGTTGCCTACACTGTTGTCGACATCGGGGAAGTACTAGGCTCGGACCTTGGCCAACCGTACGTGTTTCTGGAGTGATACTCCATTCTTTCCAGGCCTTGTTCTGAGGTTCCAGAAATTTGCCAGGAGCATATCGAGCTTCTCTTCCCTGTTTCTTACTCATGATACATCGTGTATTCCAGTTCGACAGCCCAACCAGGCAATGCTGACTCCTAAAAAACGTATAGATGGGCAGCTTATCTCATACAAGTTATGCCTCAAAAGATTACGATGGCTATTCTTGCTCTGACAATTATATGCGCGTTCTCCATGGGTCAAGGAAATATGGTATGCCATGCAATTGAAAAAAACCCCCCCTTTGCAGAATCTTCACGCTTACACTCTTCAGGTCGCTGCATCTCGAGTCACTTTTGCCTACGCTCGTGATGGCTGTCTCCCGGGTTCTTTCTGGATCAAACGCGTCAACAAAACCACTCAGACTCCCGTAAATGCTGTCTGGTTCAACACATGCATCGGAATCCTTATGACATTGCTCATCTTCGGCGGTCCTTTGGCAGTTGGTGCTCTGTTCTCAATTGGCGCCGTCGCGGCGTTTGTAGCTTTCACAATCCCGATATCTATCCGGGTATTCTTCGCAGGAGATCGATTTAGACCCGGCCCGTGGAATCTAGGCAAGTACAGCATATATGTTGGTGGGGTTTCTTGTGCATTTGTGGTCATCATGGTGCCTATCTTGATGCTGCCCAGTTCAGTTGGCGGTAATCTCAAGTCAGTACCTCCGTTCTTCAGTACTCCTTGGCATTAATAAGCCTCCAGTGCATCTAATATGAACTGGACATGCCTCTGCTATGGAGCGCCGATGCTATTTGCTGTCATATGGTGGATCGTAGACGCGAGAAAGTGGTTTAAAGGACCCAAGGTAAATTCTTTTTTGGCAAGCATTGAGAATATGGACTAACGTGCTGTGCAGGTAAACATCGAGCACACGATGCTTGGACCAGTAAGGAATGTGATTGAAGGCAAGAAAAATACGAATGAAAGCGAAGGATCGAGCACAGGTAGTATCACAAGGGAGAGAGTCGTGGAGGACAAGAAAGCTGGGGAGCTTGCTTGAAACGGGGTTATATGTACACGTCTTCTGGATTTCTGGATTTCTGGATCTGTTTCTTGAAGTAGTCTTGAACATGACCCATAATACCACGAGTTAACGATATAAGGATATAAGGATTTGGAATATGCTCTGATCTTACCGTATTGCCGCCGTTGCTCTCGGCAGACTTCTTAGCCGTCGATGCAGCCGACCAGCCTCGCTTCGCTAAGGTAGGCTTAGTCGAATGTGGATATGTAAGACATTGAATGCGCATGCATACGCATGAAGCGACATCTATCCCTCGCTGTCGTTCATATCTCATATCTCATATCTCGTATCATTGTTCATAACCTCAGTCTTCCATTCATCCTCACATACCTGAAAACATTACCGTGCTGTCAACCGCCAAGTGTCCGGTGTCCGGTGTCCGCTTTCCTCGGCTGCCCCGTCACCCCGCGAATTTGCGGGGTTACTGTAGCTTGGGAGCTGATTCACTCGTTGTTACCCCGACCTCACCTCACTCACCTCACGTAGAGCTCGGAAAAAGAGTTCATCGCATACTACCTTAGCATGCTTGGACTATCAAACACTCCTTGTGCAGCAATGCTGCACCTTCTCACGACAAGTCCGTTGTCCCAGAATCTTGCTTCTCTCTACAAACACTGATTTTCTTCAGTGGAAGCTGGGCGAACATGCTTCTCTCACCGCTTTCAACGCCTTATACTCTCCTCCTCATCCCTCTGATATACTACCTGCTCCCGTATATCAGGTCGCGTGCGATTCGTGATATACCCTCACCGTTTCCTGCCGCGTTTTCGAACCTATGGCTGCTGTACCAATGCCGGCGGGGTAGACGCTACCTAGCAGTCGACAATGCTCACAAGAAATATGGTCCGTTGGTTCGGATCCAGCCAGAACATGTTTCGGTGGCGGATGCTTCTGCTATTCCGGTCATATATTCGCATACTGGCGGTTGGACGAAAAGGTTCGACCATCTTTTATTCTGTTCACTGCGTGAGCCATGCTTCCATGTCTTATATTGAGACGTGCGTCCTGTATTTGGACCAATGCTAAAGCATTCATCGGATTAGTGATTACTACGATGCCTTCGTATCCATCCAACGCGGTCTCTTCAACACCCGTGATCGTGCAGAACACACGCGCAAACGCAAGACAGTCTCCCATACCTTCAGCTCCAAGTCGATTTCTCAATTCGAGCAGTACATGGTTTCAAATCTACAGGACTTGATCAAGCAATGGAATCGTATCTCTGAGACAGCAACAAAGGCAGGGCAAGAGTACGCGGAGATTGATTCGCTGCACTGGTTCAATTACCTGGCATTTGATATTATCGGAGACTTGGTCAGTACAACAACTAACATGGAACGGATACAGCTTGCTTAATAAGATGTTAGGCATTTGGAGCGCCGTTTGGCATGTTAAAAAAAGGGAAAGACATTGCCGAAGTCCGAAAGACTCCCGATAGCCCACCCACATACGCACCTGCGATTGAAGTATTAAACCGCCGGGGCGAGGTATCTGCAACCCTGGGATGCTATCCCGCGCTCAAACCTTATGCCAAATGGCTACCAGATCGTTTCTTTCGGGATGGAGTTGAGGCTGTGGAAAACCTAGCGGGCATTGCAGTCGCAAGAGTAAATGAGCGATTGAACAACACGGAGGAGGACCAGAGGGTGGATCTTTTGGCAAGGCTGATGGAAGGCAAAGATGAGAATGGCAATAAATTGGGCAGAGAGGAGTTGACCGCCGAGGCCTTGACTCAATTGATCGCAGGCAGCGATACGACAAGCAATACGAGCTGTGCGTTGCTGTACTGGTGTTTGAAAACCCCAGGCGTCATGGCAAAATTGCAAAAAGAGCTCGACGAGGCTATTCCAGCAGGGGTGGATGTACCAGATTTTGACAGAGTCAAGGATCTGCCATAGTATGTATGCCTACTCTCATCCCTGGGTTCTAGCTAACATTACCCAGCCTCCAGAACGTAATCTCCGAAACCCTCCGCATCCACAGCACCTCCTCCCTCGGTCTCCCCCGCCTTGTCCCTCCTGGCCCCGGCGTCACCATCCTCGGCCATCACTTTCCCCCCAATACCGCCCTCTCCGTCCCCGCCTACACCATTCACCACTCCAAGCCCATCTGGGGCGCCGACGCCGACAGCTTCCGGCCCGAGCGCTGGGAAGACGGCCAGCTGACCGATGAGCAAAAAGCAGCATTCATCCCATTTAGCTACGGGCCCAGAGCTTGTGTCGGAAGGAACGTGGCGGAAATGGAGCTGGCGCTTATTGTGGCAACGGTGGGGAGGCATTATGAGTTTGAGCTGAGGATGGAGGGGCCGTTGGAGACGAGGGAAGGGTTCTTGAGGAAGCCGGTGGGGTGTAAGGTGGGGATGAGGAGGAGGCCGTGAAGGAGGATGGGATTGAATACGAGCGCGACGGGGGCATTGAAGGGGGAAACAATAGTCTTGCTGCGCATGCGATCGCGCTCGTTCTTGAACAGTACCGTTGGTACCGTAACGCCTGAATCTCGCTCTCAACTGTACAAGCAACCCCTCCATTACCTCCCTCCCCCCCCCCCCCCCCCCACCCCCCCGCCACCTATCTGATGCTCGTCCCTTGAGCATCAACCTGATCCTTGGGTGAACAGCGAGGTGATGACGAAGGCGAAGGCGAAGTAGGTGTATCCCGAACAGAGAAGGCAAGAAGCGAAGATATAACTAGTAGAACGATAGCTAGATAACAAGGTAAAGAAGACGTGTTTGAGATAATGACCAGTCAATACTAGATCAATAGCTAAATGACAAAATATTATGACGCGTTGATAACAGATATTATGATCATTACAGACAAAGCAGTTCATCAATCATGTGATTCTAGTACTTTATGATTCTCATCTGGGCAAATAATTGAACAAAGACGAAGGTGAGATATATGAGAAGACCTCGTAGTAGAAGATCGACTTCGGAGCCGAGAACTTCACGTTGATAGAACGATTTGAGCTTATGTCAATCATGAACAGAGCATCAATTATGTGATCTTAGTAATTTCTGCTGAACGATCGAAGGCGAAGGCGTAGATAAGATGGCTTCGTAGAAGGTAGATAGACTTCGAAGCAGAGAACTTCACGTCGATACCTTAGGTACTAATCATCTTAGTGCCCTTTTTAGCACGCTAAACCCGATCCTATCTGTAACCAACCTTTCTAGGTTAGAGTGCGCGGAAACCCCGCGCATACAAGAGGCTTTGAAGCAGAGGTTTTGAATCAACAGCTAATTGAATAGATGATTGAAAGAAGATAGGTTGACTAGCTTCTGAGATCAGCTTTGTTACTGACTAGGAGAGCTTCGCTGTCGGCTTCAATGTAGAGAGATGGTACGTCTCAATTAGCAGTCACAGCTCAAAAGGTAATACTTCGTAAGTAGTAGTCAAAACCCTCGGATAAACGGTGTTGTGATTACCTTTCTTTTCTCTCACGACAACATTTTCAGCATCACTTGATTCTGAATTTTGATCACTTGATTGATTTGCATTCATGTATGACTACAACGAATCAGATTGTATCAGATTAATCAAATATTAATAAACAATTAATAAAGACTAGACTGAATTCAAGAATCTTCTGTTCATCGATGCTGTTTTCTATGATTTTAGATTACATTACCAGTAGCTCAGGAAAGCGAAATTATGCGCATTGATCGACCGATTTTTAGCGTGGGTCAGCTGATCTGTAGTCTCGGTTATACGCGAGATCTGATATATTTGATTGGAGTAGACAAAAGACAGTCCATTTTCCGCTGATAGCTGATCATGACGTCCATGACTACGCGGCCAAATGATGTACTGACCACCATAGAGCCTGACAACGAAGCAGATTGTACTCAGCGCTTTCACTTGGAAGGACGCCCACGTGGATCTCCTTCCCGGCTTCGCAGAGATCCCAGGACCCGTGAGTACATGCCAAGGGTTCTTCCCACAGCGCTTCGAGTGTTTGTGCCGGTATTCAACACTCACCTACCTTTGCATCTTTGATACTTCGTTATTATCTCATCACCGAACATGCCAGGGAAGGCAGCTGAACCAGTGTACCCACCAAAGATGCCTGATTTTGAGAAGTCGCTAGGTGCGCAGGCACCTACAGCGGACAACATGCCCAGCAAGGTCGAGCTCAAAAAGCCTTCGTCGGACGATGCGGACTCATCTGAGGTAGCAGAGGACAAGCCAGAGAAAGAGAAGGAGGGGGGGATTAAGGACTACTTCGCAAGCGGTCAACCAGAGCATCTGTGCTGAATTGGACTGACTCATCGACAGCGAATTTTCCAATACGCGGACCGCCTTGACATCTTCTTGTACGCCATCGCACTCACAGGCGGTGTTGCGGTTGGCGCTGCTCTACCTTTGATGACACTGGTGTTCGGCTCATCAACAGCTTCCTTCAGCAATTTTGCGGCCGGTCAGGGCAACGCGCAGCAGTTCACTGCCCAGATCAATCATCTCGTCCTCTACTTCGTGTATTTGTTCGTTGCCCGCTTCGTCATCGGCTACGTGGCAACACTTTGCATATGTATTGCGGCTACCAGAACCACACGCTCCTTGAGGAAGGCGTTTCTGGAGAGTCTGCTGAGGCAGGAAGTATGGCATTTCGACAAAGAAGGCAATGGATCTCCAGCGACGCAGGTTACGATGAGTACGTGGTCATCCACTACACGGTATTCGGTCGCTGACAGGAGCTCCCAGACGGCAACCGTGTCAATCAAGGTATTGCCGAGAAATTGTATACACTCGTTCAGGGCATCTCACTTTTCTTCTCGGGATATATTGTGGCACTCGCTGTCCAGTGGAAGCTTGCTCTCATTACCATAAGCATAGTGCCAGCCATTGTCCTGGCGATAGCAGGATGCCTCAGCTTCGATGCACCCTTGGAGGCTCGAATTGTAAGTAGTAGAGCATCCGTCGTGGAATGAGAACGTGTTTCTAACATCGCTCCTGTCTAGACACGGATTTATTCTCGCGCAGCAGTCCTTGCTCAGGATGCAATGAGTTCCATCAAGACCATTCACGCATTCGGAGCGCAGCAAAAGATTGTGAACAGGTACGATGAACACTTACAAGCAGCCCATAAGGAAGGCAATAAGAAGTCGCTCCTCTTTGGCATCCTCTTCTCCGCTCAAACTTTCTTGGTCATGTCAGGGACTGCGCTCGCCTTCTGGGAAGGCTTTCGATTGTTCCGAAGCGGAGAAATTGACAACGTCGGAACGGTCTTTACAGTCGTCCTCAGCGTGACGCTTGGTGCTACTTCCGTTATGCTGGTCGCGCCACAGCTTCAATCCATCACGAATGCTTCGTCTGCTGCTTCCGAGCTCTTCTCCATTATCGACAAACAATCTTTACTGGATCCGCTCTCTCCCGAGGGCATGCAACCCACTTCCTGCACTGGAGAAATTCAGATTCGTGACTTGCGCTTCGCATACCCAACGCGGCCCACGGCGCAAGTGCTTCAAGGCTTGGACTTTTCTATACCGGCTGGCAAAACGACCGCTCTGGTCGGACCCAGCGGTTGCGGCAAGTCGACCTTGGTTGGCTTACTAGAAAGATGGTATCAGCCCGCTTCAGGTCAGATTCTCGTTGATGGTCACGACATTACCGAATATAACACGAAATGGTTGCGGAGCAATTTCAGACTCGTTCAGCAGGAGCCTATCCTCTTCCAAGGCACAATCTTCCAGAATGTCGCCAAAGGTTTCGTTGGCGAGCAACAGAATCTCTCCGAGGAGGCGCAAATGGAGCTAGTACAACAAGCGTGTATGACCAGCAACGCGCATGACTTCATCGAAAGGCTGCCCGAGGGGTACAATACACAAGTCGGCGAGAGAGCAAGCATGTTGAGCGGCGGGCAGCGACAGAGGGTTGCCATCGCCAGAAGCATCATCTCGGATCCGAAAGTTCTACTGCTCGACGAAGCAACCAGTGCGCTCGATCCCCGTGCAGAGAGAGTTGTTCAGGATGCTCTCCACCGTGTGTCGGTCAACAAGACGACTCTCGTTATTGCGCACAAGCTCGCTACGGTCATGGCGGCTGACAAAATTGCTGTGATGACGAGCGGAAAGATCATCGAGCAAGGAACCCATAGTGAACTCCTCAAGCAAGATGGCCTGTACGCCGCTATGGTGCACGCACAAGATTTAGGCGCCGAGGCTGGAGAACCAGAGTTTCGTGGAGGGTCGGAAAAGGGAGACGATGTCATGGAAGCACTCGACCGACCCACCACACTCCAACGAACGCAGTCCGAGGCCCTGCCGAAGAATTCAGAGCGCGAAGTTGAGCACCTTTCTGCTGGAACTGTTGAATACTCCCTTGGAAAATGCATCTGGATCATGCTGAAAGAACATCCAGACTTATATATATGGTACCTGGTCATCGTCTTGGGAGGCCTAATTGGCGGTGGCACGTACCCGGCACAAGCGATCATCTTCTCCCGTCTTATCAACGTCTTCACGTTACAGGGCTCGGAAGCAAAAGACCAGGCCGATTTTTACGCCCTCATGTTCTTTGTGCTGGCGATTGCAAACCTCTTTGGATATTTCAGCATTGGATGGGCCTGCAATACAATCGGCCAAGCGATTACGCATCGCGTTCGTCGGGAGATGATTGAACGTATGGTGTACTTTGACCAGGACTTCTTCGATCGTCCCGAGAACTCTTCGGGATCCGTGACCTCTAAGCTATCGTCTGTGCCGACATCGCTACAGGAATTGATGTCCCAGAACCTCGGCCTTATTCTGAACGTCCTGGTCAACATTGTGTCCAGCAGTGCTCTCGGTATCGCGTTCGGCTGGAAGCTAGGCCTTGTCATCGTCTTTGGCGGACTTTCTCTCCTCATTGCTGCTGGATACATCCGCATCCGGCTCGATCAAAAGCTCGAAGCTTCGACAGAGGAGCGATTTGCAAGCAGCGCTGGCTTGGCCACCGAAGCTGTCACCTCAATCAGAACCATCAGTTTCTTGACCCTAGAGGTATCGATTCTACGTGAGTACAATGAGGTTCTAGGAAACATTGTGGCCAAGGTGATTCCGGGTCTGGTAGTGACGCTCATACCCTATGCGCTTTCGCAATCAATCGACTTCCTCATCATGGGCCTTGGCTTCTGGTACGGATCTCGGCTGATCGCAAGTGGAGAGTATACCACAACACAGTTCTTCGTCATCTTCATTGCGGTGATCTTCGGAGGTCAGGGCACTGCGCAATTCTTCTCGTACACGACTTCAATCACCAAGGCCAAAGTCGCTGCAAATTACGTTCTCTGGCTTCGGACTATCAGAGCCAATATCCGCGAAACCGATGAAAACCGAGACAGAAAGCCGTCCGGAGACGGGCTCATTGGCGTCGAGAACATTGAATTTCGGTACAAGCAGCGGGACGCTACGAAAGTGTTGCGAGGGATTTCAATGAAGATCGAACCTGGAACGCACATTGCGGTCGTCGGACCCTCCGGTTGCGGCAAAAGCACAATCATCTCGCTCCTGGAACGCTTCTACGACCCAACGTCTGGCCGCATCACATTGAACGGAGACGACATCTCGCTCATGTCTCCACATGCGTACCGTCGCTACATGTCCCTAGTGCAGCAAGAACCGCCTTTGTATCTTGGCTCTGTCCGCGAGAACATCGTAATTGGTCTGGAGTACGAGCCTTCTGAAGAGGAAGTGCAAGAAGCTTGTCGCCAGGCCAACGCTCTGGACTTTGTGTCTTCGTTGCCTGAAGGTCTGAATACGCCTTGCGGCTCGAAGGGTCTCCAATTTTCAGGCGGACAGAGACAACGCATCGCAGTTGCTAGGGCGCTGATTCGGAAGCCACGCTTGTTGTTGCTTGACGAAGCGACTTCTGCGCTGGATACCCAGAGTGAACGCATTGTGCAGAAAGCGCTGGACGAAGCGGCATTGAGTCGAACAACGATTGCCGTCGCACATCGGCTCAGCACTATTCGGCATGCGGATGTCATTTTCGTTATGGAGGATGGCAAGATCGCAGAAATTGGCACGCATGAGGAGTTGCAGCGGCTTAAGGGCAGGTACCACGCTATGTGCCTGGCGCAGTCTTTGGATCAGGCATGATGATCGGATCAGTCGTTTGGACATCAGGTCCTACATGTATACTGATAAAGCTCGATACTCAAGATAGACACTGACACTGGGAACTCAGTCCTCGCTTGAACTGCCCACGTCCAGGATCGTGTTCTCCACCCTTGACACAGCTCTTTCCAAGCATCGGAGCCCGGCACTGGCCCTCTACCAAAGCAGAAGTGCCAGCTCGCTATCACAGGGTTCGAAGCTCTGAGTGTCTTAGCATGATCCTGCACCTATCGGCAAATATGGGTGCCTGCATTCCGAGTAGTACCCGCGCATTAATACGAGCTTTAAGATTAGACTACTCGAGTTACCGTGCTATTAACAACGCTCATCCACAATCTGTAATGAAAGCCGAGAACTATGCGAATCCAGTATGAGGCTTTAGGCCGCGCTCTCCCTTTCAACATACCGTTCAGCGCCAGAGTGACCAGATGCACGCAGAACGTTGAACTCGCGTTGCGTTGCGTTCTTCCTGATTCGCATAGGCCACGGGTGGACGATCGTACTCTTGGAGTTCATCTTCAATCCGGCGGCCTTGCTGATCTCATTCAAGCAACATTCGCGTTTGTAATGGTTGAATGACTCCTCAAAATCCCGAAACAGAACTTGCGCACTCATGAATTCTATGAAATCTGTGTTAGACCTGTTGCTGTTCTTCACTATGTCTCGGGTCATCAGTATGTATGGGCGCATACGTTTCATATCGGAACGCATTGAGCCTTGATAGTCGAGGGGAGAATACACTTCGTGAACTGCGTTGAGAAACTGCGCCACGATAGTGGCGTTCGGGTTTTTGGTTTTGCGCTTGAGCAACGGTATTCTCAGGCCCTAGATAACCACGGTCCGTGATGTTTGAAAGCTGCAAAGTGTTAATACTCAGCTTCTGAAGTGCGAGCGAAGTAATCAAGAGACACCATGTTCCTTCGATTTCAAGCAAGACCCTTCAGCGGTCAAAAGTACTACGCTGACGAGCACGTTATTTGATCTCTGCCATCGATGTAGACACAGTCCCCACTCTCGCCCGTAGAATGTCAGATCTGCCTTTCATCTGGCTGTCGCTGATGACTACTGCTTGGCAAGTCGGGTATAAAACCTTCGGTGAAAAGGCCGCCAAGGGTCGGTTCTTTTCGGTGACAACGCACCAGACATGGCTAGATTTCCTTGTAAGGTTGGGTGAAAAGTCAATTGGACAACTACATACGGTATGTACAGTACCCTGCAAAAAGTCACGGTCACTTAAGCGAAAACACGTAAAATCGCGTACCTTCAAAACAATCAACCTTTCTTCAACCACATCCACCATGCTCAGAAGGGCTCCGTTAACTACAATTTC
>JAABUU010004453.1_pt1 | contig 16490 bp, 20 predicted proteins | sample 5559301 | NCBI WGS metagenome assembly JAABUU01 (sample SAMN10711884, study PRJNA513360) | rock metagenome | isolation source: Antarctica rocks | place: Antarctica: Victoria Land, Richard Nunatak white | reverse complement strand
AGCTCTGAGATTCTATAGTACTGCGCAGCGGAGACACACCATGTCACATCAAAGAAGCGAGTGTACTAACTGCGTGGATCAGCATCAGCGTGCATGGGCATATTCTGCTGATGATGGAGTCAGCCAACTTGCTTTGATACCTATGCCTTGTTTCCCGAGAATAAAATTGATATACACTCAGACAGAACGCCTACAGGGATCCCATTGTGGCAAGATCCAAGGCATTGGTGGATTTCCAGATGGGCTGTTCAGTTGAGCACCATGCTTCAAGATTTGGCTCCGCAAATTCACATGTTTCCAATCATTTCAGCCATGCTTGCCAGTGGCAAGATTGCCTGCAGCAGTCGCACCTGTTGCCACGCAATGATTTTGCCGTACAACTCATGCAGGATCTCCCACTGCACGACCTGACGCATGTCCTCGACCTTTTGCGCAATCTCCTCCAGCTCTGCTCTTTTTGCCTGGAAGCGCACAGAGCTGGATGAGCAGATGGCTTGGCTTGGCTCATGACACTGAGTCCTAACACTGGCAATAACTGGTCAATACAGATGCACACACAGCACAGACGGTGCACCACATGTACCGTTTTGCGTAACTGTGGTGCACTGTACATCACAATGAATAGAGCATGTGACGTGTAATATCAACCTCCTTCATCACATCATCACTATTGCACAGTTCTTGATGCTTTGCTGTCAAGTGCCTCCGAACATTGCTTAGCGTGTGTTTTTCCCCCAGTCATTGTCTATTGAATCCCAGCATGAGTCTCAAAGACACGAGAATACATTGACTATTTGACATGCTGAAGTTACTTGTTTCACGGCACTACAGAACGAGCAATTTGATCTCAAGGCTACACCGATATCTTAGCAGCAGCACCACGGCTGAGGTCATGCAGAAGACAATCCTGTCTATTCAGTTTTAGAGATGGGTCAGGGTTCAAGTTCAGTGAGGTTGCGTCGCGTCCAGCTGGTGCAGCTGCTGCATCTTGTTGCATGCACGGCAGCTTTGAGAAACCAATGCCACATCCACATGCATGTCACGCCAGACACCACAAATTGCAATGCCTGCTTGCTGACCACAACAGAACAGGGCAGCTTTGGCTTTCATGCAAAGGTTATGATCATCACATCCCGTTTGACGCGCTAGCTTACCCTGAATTGTCGCCCCTGATTGTGCAGAATGTCCAGCATCTGGGTGATCCGGTACTCAGCGTCATTCAGATTCTCAATGGTCTCAGCAAAGTGAGTGGCTTCCATATACAACTGGAACTTGGCTTCATCACTCTGCTTGCCAGCAAACGAGCGAGCTGTGTCCTGCATTAGCATGTGCTTGTGACAAGATGTCTCTGGCATCTCAAACACTCCTGACTGACAGAAGTTGCTGGCCCTTGTAGCTGACATTGCATCAGCAACAGGAAACACAGTGACAGCTGCAACGCTTTTGTCTTGGCACATATTTACACTCAAAAGACTTTTGTCTTCCAAAACAGGACATTGTCAAGGGAACATTCGGATTCAGGTTCATTGGTCCTACACACAAAATAAAAGCATGCAGAACATGACAAGTTACGTAACACTGTTGAGAGGGAAGCCTGCTAACACAAGAACAGAGCAGCATGTGGCAAGACTGACCTGTGTCATGCAGATAGCAGGATTGCCTGCATTGATGTTGAATTGCTCAATGATCTCGTCAACTTGGCTTTTGCCCTCTCCAACCTGCTCACAATCAGTACGACTTTACTAGGGGTCAAATGGAATTGGTGGGTAGGAGGCGTCTTCGACCACTCAGAAACAAGTGCAGGCCTGCACATGACTGAACTTGATGCGCAGGACGGCAGCAGCTTTTGACATGGGAAATGATACAATCCTGGCTTGTACGCAGCAAACGTACAAACAAACAGCACAGGTTCACTCTCGGACAAGCATGCAAGCCGGGCTGCAGCACTCTGATTGAAGGTCATAGACCCACAAAAGTAAATGGCATATTTTGTAGTGCACCTTTCTGCCCGCAGCATCTTTGATGCTAAAGGTCGATGATGACTTGGTGATCCTGCGCTCAATGGTGATGGATGGCCCATAAAGGCCAGGGTTGAGTGCGTCACCACCATTGTTCCACAGAGATACAGCTGCTACAGCATGCGAGCAGCCAGTCTTGATGAACTGCTCAGCTTTGGTGGCGCGTCCTGTGTCCCGGGCTTTGACACCCAGGCAGCATTGCAATGCCTGCAGGCTAGCACTCTTGCCACTACCATTGCTGCCTGAAATGAAATTCACATGTGGCCTGCAGCACCGCAGGGCGTCGCTGGGACATCAGAAAGAGGTGTGGCTTTGTAGACAGAACAATCGGTTGCGCACAGGGTAGGGCCTGTCATCTGAGCAAAAGCCCAGTCGGGTTGCATGACTGCAGAGGGCAACGCAGAGCTTGACCCAGTATGTTTGCATGAGTGCAGATGGCAATTGCAGGACTGCAGACTGATAGAGGGTCTTGACCTGCATTTACAGCAAGCTGACCAGCAATCACGACTAGCCTTTCAGGGGCAACTCAGAGACATGACAACAGAGAGTCTCCCTACAGACATGGTCACACATGTAGAGCAGTGCACAGTGTCAGTAAAGCAGCCTCATACATACGTGAACTCAATGAGCAGATTGTCATGGCACATAAAGTTCTCCAGCCTGATCTTCTTGATCTGCCCAGATGTTCCCACGCCAGGCGCAGGCTGCAACACCTGCAGTGACTGACATATCGTATCAATAAAAAGATCCTTGCACGACTCAACAGAAGCTGCAATGCTGGATGGCATGAAGACACTGTGCTGCAAGTTTCTTTTACGCTTGAATTGACATACGTCATATTGTATGCATAGCCAACTCGATGTTATGCTTGTGTTCCTTGGAAAGGTGCACTGGACGCTGTTTGAGGGCATCTTGGGCTTCAACCATAGCATATGCACATTGACAACACCAGGTTTGAGACACACATAGCACACCTAGCAACAAGTAACAGATGCCGTTCAGGTGCTGCTGGCACAGATGTCTGCTCGTTGTCGCATCAACTTCAGCCTTGCCTGGTTGTATCTGGGTTGCAAAGTCTCTGCAGACAGTCTCTGATCCCTCCTGCTGTCATTTGATTGAATACGACGCCTCTTGTTGGGAGGTACAGCCTGACTTGGTCCAGGTCCTTCCCAGCTGTCTGACTCCTCACCGGTCTGGAATTCATTCAGACGCAGCTTGCGGCTGCTGTCGGTAGCCTGAGATTGGCTGCCTGAGCCATGACTGAAGCCATTTGCCTGTGGAGGACTGTGCAACTCATTGCTGACTCCATGTGTGTTTGCTGCATCGCGGTGGCTGCCCTGGCTGTGATGTTGAGAGGGGTCAGCTGATTGGCCAACTTCTGACATTTGCATCTGGCTGGCAGATTTGCTAAGGTCTGGATTGTGCTGCAAGGTGCCTAGAAACGCTAAAGCTTCACTGTTCCACTCTCCTATAATGTCAGTTTTTTCGTCCATCTCTGCTCCATTGAATACTTGATCCCATTCCAGATCCTCTTCATCATCAACATACCTGAGGTTCATGACAGACAGACATCGTCACACTTGTGCCTTGGCCTCATTTTGGTGGTAGTGCCATATTAGCTGAATTGCTTTGCCGATACGTAACAGCAAAACTCATGCGCATCACACTGCGCTTCAGAAGCCTTCATGAAGATGCACACGTGATGGCAAACTCACTGTATCCAAAAGAACAATTTGTGAGCTCCCTCCCCCGAGACTCTATGAACTTTTGTTACTTTTGCATCGTACCACCCCTCCGCAAAGTCACTTCCTAGATTTGGCTTCCAGTAAAGTTTCACAGGTGCCCCTACGAAGACTTGAGCTTGCTTGACAGATGCGGGTCGCTTGTACTCGATAGGCATCCAAGTCCCGCAACTGGTACTTTGGTGCCGAAGGACGTGCTGGGAAACTCAGCATACAACACGTTTTGCGCGGACGCCTAGATGGACTACGGCCGTTGTGAGAGCTGAGACACACCGTGCTGGGCTTAGACTGTGCTGCTGCGACTTAACATCGGAGGGCGTGACTAAACTATTACTAACTGGATGCAAGCAGTGCATTGGCATTGCTCAGCACATCAACACCCATGCGCAACTTTCCAGGAGCACGCACAAAGTAGCCTGAACCTGCACACGTGCTCACATGCTGTGCTGAGCCAGACGTCCAAAATAGAGCGAGGCTTTGTAACAATATGCTGCAGAACCCCTGGACACTATATGTGAGCAGCCTTCGTGGAAAGTGCGAAACCTTCCAGAATTAGCAATAAGGGTGCAGATGCACCTTGTGTGCATGCTTAGTCAATGCTGAGTAACAGTGCTGGCGAAGCAGGTGAAAAGGCCTCATGGCAGTCAGATTTTCACAGACCAAGAAAGTGCAAGCTGGCTACAAAACAGAACCTCAGCACAATAGACAAGTTTTTGCGGCAGCACAAAGCAGACCGTGGCATGCAGAATGGCTGCTCATCTCTCAATGCCTGCTAAGGTTGACAATCTATGGCTTGTCTCAGAAGTGTTATCACACACCTAGTCTTCATATAGCAGGCTCTAAAGACAGCGTAGACAACAAATGTTTCAGTTCTCGCCTATCTGCCATCCACCGTGCAAAGGAGACTTCCTTGACACTGCTGCTTTCAAGATAGACCACAAAGGTGATAAGGTAGAAATATCTCTGCATGTAGTGCAAGCCCAGCCTTCGTGCTGCTGCAGCATTGCTCTGCCCAGCAGCTTTCTCAAACGGGCTCCCAAAGGTCGTGACCTCTGCTGCATCTTTACACCTGCAACATGCAGCTGCCATAAGGATGTCTTTTGAAACACCTCAAGTTGCCAAACTTCATGGCATTGTCACAGTCACAGTTGCAACTCTAGTCATCAGATCAACAATTCAGTGACGAGAAGAGTGTGATCTTGCAGTATGCAAATACTGTGCAACAGTAAGATGCCGTTTATCAGGCAGCATTACCAAGACTGAAAGAGGCACCGGGGAGCCAACTGTGTTATGGCAACAAGTCACAAAATGCAGTATCATTTTCCCATGAAGCAGCCTGATGCACAATCCGCAGATGTTTGCATGGGTGTTGCTGCAATCAGTGCAGTGCGGAACAGAGGGGGTTGAGACAAGACAAGCGGCACCTTTGGATGTCTTCCCTGATGCTGCCAATAGTTGACAGCCTGTCTATGGCTTTATCCACTGCAAGTTTGGCGGCTGTGCCTTGAGGAAGCACCCTACACAGGTTCATGATGCCCCTGTACTCCCCCATGCTGGATGCTGACCTGTACAGCATCACATGGTGACGTTGCTCATACAACACCCTTAAGCAGACCGAATCAAAACACGTGTAAACACGTTAACTTGGAGTGTGACACCTCGTCAGAGCTGTGCCTTCAAGTTTTACATGGTGCTGGCTTTCGCTACTTACTGCACCTGCAGGGCTGTCCTGTTGCTTTTGGTTCTGATGTCACAAGAACTTGATTGTAGGCTATTTTATGTTGCATCAATGTAAAGAGAAGTGTCATCAGACTTCCAATCCATCCAGCACAAAGCCTGTTACCTCTCAACAGACAAGTTGTCGTCATCCTGACCAGCAGAACTATCAAGGCTCCCAAAAGAGCTCACATTCCTACGGGGACCAAGGCCCCCCCACCGCCTGGGGGACCCTAAGGGGGAGGAGGTGGTGGGGAAAGATCCCCGGGACCCCCAATTGCTGCTTGTTGAGTTTCCATCCATTTCACCCAGCAGGCCTGAGGCGGCTCGGTGCCTCAGTGAGCTCTGAGTGAGCTGCAGGAAGGCGACTGTGAAGGCAGCTACAAAGCGGCAGCTGCTGCCTGTGGCTGTGCGCGACACTATTAGATGCACCACCTGTTGCCCTGTGCCAACAGAAGCAGACAAGTCACAACAGCACATCTGTGTGCAACAACGGTTGCAATGCGGTTGGAGGCATGATAGCTAATTCAAGCATGATACTGCATACATTGAGACTGGCAGTCAATCTCCAAGAATAAATCTGCTTATGCAACCTGAATACGCAAGATAACAGGAACAAAATAATGTGCGGTGTCAAAACTACATGTTTAGGCAAAACAACAGGCTATCAGAGAAGCTGCTGATGGGTACATCAAGAGGCAGGCACCTGCACATCAATGGGCAAGGCAGCAATGCAGCAATGATATGCAGGCGCAAGGGAGCCTCAGCAACAGCCTGTCAGGCTGTTGGGCACCGATGGGCATACTCAATGACAGGATGACAGCGTGGGACAGAGCAGGAAAACTTGTAGGCACGGGGCTCTTACCCAAGTGTGGTACGAGCTGCTGCAAGGCAAACCCACTGGCAAGCAGCACTAAACGCACAGGCAGAGCAAGGACATGTGAGGCACATGGGAACTGACCGACAGGCTGTGTCATGAGCTGCTGATGGAGGACATCAAGGTCTGCAGCCTCAGGTGTGCGCTCCCTGGACAGGGGCACGCGTCTGTAGCTGACCTGATAGCCATCTGCTGCCAGGCCCTGATACACTTCCAGTGGAGTTGCCAACCCAGCGTCAGCCTCTCCTGCATTGCCTGCATGTCACAAACTAGTTTGGGTCACAGGCTGTCAAAGGCCGAGAGACGTTGTTCCAGCAGATAGGATGCGCACGAGCTCAGCAATGCAGCGTCAACTGAGCCACACATGTGGATTTTTCTAGTCAGCACTGACAGAGCGATTGGGTCGAAAGGAATGAAAGTGGTTCAGCTGTGTACTGGTCAACAATCCACATTCTCATGGCGGTCCACACAAGCATGGCTGGTGACAGGCAGCAATCATTTCGGATGATGCCAGCATGACATTGTGACCTATGGTCTCCCAGTAGGCGCTGACAAGGCCATCAGGCTTGGCGTCCTCCTTGGTGGTCACATCCTCATGGTCCTCCTGAGCCTGAGCTTCATCTGCCTCCCCACCTGCGACAGCAGCCACTGTCAGCCAATAGCACAAGCACCCTTGGTTGTACCACTTGGCTTGTATGGGCATATACATGCACTCTACGATGCGGTGCTTGTACCACTTGGCTTGTATGGGCATATACATGCATCCTGTGAAGTAGCGTGTGGACTGTTTGGCTTGTATGGGCATATACATGCAATCTGCAAAGTGGTGCTTGTACCACATGGCTTGTACGAGCATATGCATGCATTCCGGGCAATGCTGCCTATGATGGAAGCATCACACTCTGCAGTCAGGCATGCTCATAAATCATACTTGCATGCTATGCCAGATCAGCGGATTTTGCGCAGTAATGCAGTGCTGTAACTCACATGTATGTTATGGAGTTGAATCTGAGCTGGATCCCAGCTTTTGGGTGAGCAGCCTGACTGGGCGGGAGACACCTTGGCCTTTTAGCATGCAGTCCTTGCGGCAACTTGCTCACACACTGAGATACTTGCAGATCACAGTCAATTTGATGTGACACTGTGTAGATGTCCTTGACTGGATTGTGAAAGACACTGTGATGCAAGCGTTCGGCTTACTTGGAGCTGCGGCCTGGTCAAAGTCAACCTGGCGGGAAGCAGGGTCGTCCAGAGACACCTCCTTGTGCAGCATGACCCGCCCAGCCCAAGCAATGGCTTCCTGCATGATGTCAGTGCGTAACCGGCGTTCCAGCTCCTCCAGCTTCATAGCTTGAATACCTGCAAGCATAAGCGCCCATCACAGCCAGCTCACCTCTCACACGCTACTGCCAGGAACTGCCTGCAACTGTATGCTGGCAAGCCGATGAAGCAGACAGCATTGTTTGTGACAACTGCAACACCTCAAATTAGCAAGGCTGGTGCTGTGGTTCAGGCAAATGACAGGCACAGGCAAGGATGAAGGTGCTCATAAGGGCCTTTGTGTGGGTGGGTGTCAGGAGGGCTTTGCTGGCAAGCAGGGGGCGTCAACATGCCGAGTAAGAGGTATGTGAGGAGCAAGCTGCATTGTACAGCAGAGGGCCTGTCCTGCATGTTGTTCAGACAACAGAGTGCATGCTGCAACAGCATTAAGTCTACAAGACACATATTCACTGGGTCAATTCTACAGTAGACAACATTGCCTGCATGGTCTTTACAGCCAGAAGCGCAGACTGCATCCTGTGTGTGCTTCTGCAACAGAAACATGCTGTACACTCAGACAAAGCACAACAGCTTACCTGCGTGTTGCAAAGCGGCAGAGGGCATTTCCAGTTCTCGGCGCAGATAAGGGCTGCCATTGACATAGGCCACAAGCTCCTCTCTCAGGTCTGTCACTACCACATGTACCTTCCCTCCAGGCCTCGCCCCTAATTCACTCAATAGCCTGCAACAAGCTTCAGCCTTTGAATGTATCAGCCAGTCTGCAACCCAGACTGTGCCCAGCCCTTTGAGTCATCAGCTGGTCTATGAACTTCCATTCCCTCTGGCCCTGGAGGGTGTCAGCCATTGTGCAGATTGGTTGAATTCAGTAAGCCCCTTCAGTACATCACCAGTGCGTCAGTGCTTCTGAGTTCAGCCTCCTTGACCACAAGGGGGGCAATACCCTTAGCCTGCTTTGCCATGATGCTCAGGACCGAGGGCATCAGTCAGCCAATGGCAAATTTTCACATCTGAGTTGCAAATATGCAAATCATGAAGCACCCAAGTGCCGTGAGTCATACTTCAGCCACTCAGCAGAAAGCACTACAGCAGAATGCACTGTAGCTATGATGAACAGTCAAGGTGGGGGCTGTGAGTTGTCCTGTGCAGCTCATCAGCGTGTAACACCGACACTCACGACAGTGTAAGAAGTGCTTGGGTGAGTGCAGGTGAAGTATGTGACCTGCGGAGGCCGCGTAAGGTGGCAGTTCCCATGGTGTAGACAGGCATGCCTTTGGCCTGCCTCAGCTCATTCACACCATCAATGTGCATCACGTTGTGCTGCTTCTTGGTGGTCGGGTGGTATGACTTGAGTATGGATCGCCGCGAAAGGGTGTTGCCTCGTCGTTTGCCCAGCACTTGCTTCTGCTCATCTGGGCTGAGCTGCATGCACATCACACGACACATTCAAGGTGATGGAAGTCTTGAGGCAGTCTAGACGGGAACACTACAGGTGACCGTATCCCTGGTCAGCTTTGCCAGTTGGCATCAGCAGCAAAGGCAGTGCCATGAGCAGCAGCGATAGTAACACTGTAACACTAAGACAAAGCCTGTTGGGGAGGGAGAAACAGCATGATGTGTGAGTTCCCAAGAGCCCTGCCCGGGCAGACACACCCAATGCAAGGAGTGACAGCAGCAGCAGCAGGAGCAAGCACCAGCAGCAGCAAGCAGCAGTAGCAAGCAGCAGCGGTAGCAAGCAGCAGTAGCAAGCAGCAGCAGTAGCAAGCAGCAGCAGTAGCAAGCAGCAGCAAGCAGCAGTAGCAAGCAGCAGCAGTAGCAAGCAGCAGTAGCAAGCAGCAGCAATAGCAAGCAGCAGTAGCACGCAGCAGCAATAGCAAGCAGCAGTAGCAAGCAGCAGTAGCAAGCAGCAGCCCAAGTTGTTTCGGTCAGCACTTCAGGCAGCTGGGTTCATTCCCGCACCAGCGCAACTTGCATCAGCAATGAACAAACATGATGAACAAAGTACAGACCTCTTGAGAGCCCTGGCGGCCCAGGCGCTCCAGCAGCTGGGGCAAGCCCATGAGGGGCACAGGCGCCAGGGCTCCTGCAGGGTTCTGGTGGATGGCCTCCTTGGCCTGAACCACATCTGGCCGAGCTGACATCCATTCCTGCAGAAAGACACACTGTCCTGCTGGTAAACTGACAAGAGGCCAACTCACCGGCAGGACATGGGTTGTCCGCCTTCTTGGCATTGACATGTCTGGGCAAGGTGAACGTGATTTGTGGAACAAGCTAAACAACGATTGCAGCAGCACACGACGATGGAAACATACAGTGAAGGGCATGAGGAAATGCTACACAAAACTGTGCAGCATCAACACTGTACAGTCCATGGCTCGATCATCCCTGCAGGTGGGTTGCTGCATGCTGGTAGGCGGGGCTGACTATCACCAAGTTTGCTTATGTGCACTTGCAATCGCTGCTGCTTCCATGCCAACTGTGCACTTGAATTGCAGTCAGGCGCATATGCAGGTGGAGGGCTGATAAATGCAAAATGCTGAGGAGTAGACATGCCTGAAAGGTGATGTCTGAGCCTTTGGTACGCTCCAGGAAGGAGGTGAAGGCTATGAGCAAGCAGTAGCGCTCCAAGTAGGCTGTACCTCGCTTGAAGGCTGTATCTCTCACATTGATCTCAGGCCTGCAGAGTGATATGCAACCTCTCAAGCTGAGGCTGCATCACTAAAAGAGGCTGTAGCTGTTGTGGTCTACATTTCAGTGAAAGAGTCTCTAAGCTGTTGAAAGGAATCAGCACCATAGCTGTTTACGCACACAAGCCCATTGCTATCCCATGCAGCAACAGCTACCAATGACACAGCAATGCATTTTTTGTGTAAACAGCCTCATATGCCCTGGTTTGCAGATGTCATGACAGGGCACGTAGGTGTCAGGGCCAATAGATGGAGGGCAAGTAGGAGTCAGGGCCAGGAGGAGGAAAGCAGGTAGGTGTGAGGGCAATTAGGAGTCAAGGCAAGTAGGTGTGAGGGCAAGTAGGTGTGAGGGCAAGCAGGAGTCAGGGCAGGGCAGGAACCTGTAGAAGCGGAACCAGCGGCGTGGTTTCCTGTAGCGCATAATGGCCGTTCTCAGGTTCACCAGGCTGCCACACCGGTCAATCACTTTGTCAAGGTCGCCCTTGGCTTCAGGACCCCGCTCCAGGATTCTGGTGAATCTGCGAACACCCACATACTCCCCATCCTTCAGGCTCCTCACCTCTGGCGTGCTTGCTTCCATGTGCTGCAGACCACAACATTTTCAGTGTGACTCTTGTCATGCATTGGCCTTTGGCGTGGGGATGATGCTTGTCATGTGTTCTCTTGGCTTTGATACGACTGTGGTGCCACAGCGAGTATACATCGTAGGACTTATTGTGTAACCACTCCAGGGTCTCTTGCCTGTTCTGACTGAGCCCATTGGATGCCTGAATGTTGGGCTTCTCACCTTCTGCATTCTGACTAATTCTGTGGGTGAGTATGCTGAGTATTCACAGGCAGGTGACTTGATGCTATTTGAGCACTCCTGCAGCTGAAACCCCAGTTTACCCATCTGCAAGACTGGTCAGAATGCAGAGAGTGAGAAGCCGCTTCAAGTCATGTTTGTTTGGATCATCTTCAAGCAAAGGGATCACAGGCGTACCTGTGCATTGGGCACCATGTATACATGGCTCCCTGCCCAATTGATGTCTAAAGACTCATGTTGTGCAGCTGAGAGTGCAATCTTCTGACTCCATACAAAGGCAGCATACCATGGAAGAGGGGTGTGAGGACTCAGGCATGTTGTCTGGTGGGTTCTCGTTGCTCTCAGCTGCGTCTTCGTCTTCGCTCATCTGAGGTGAAGCGCCCGCCAAGTAGTCATCAGAGATGGTGCTGCGAGGTGACAGGCCCACCAGCTCATCCATGTGCACATGCTCAGGCGCTGCAACCAGCTCGCCATTGCCTGCACCACGGCATAGCCTTTTGGTTTATCAAGTGTCCCTCATGACTTTGGAACTGAGCGGTCGTCGATCTGCGCTGCACAGGCCTAAAGGCTTACGTTGCTGATGTGTGGGAGTTCATGTAATCAGAGTGGAGCACAGCCAATTGGTCAAAAGGCTGATGTGTGGAAGTTCATGTATGTTGCTGCCGTGAGACTTGTAAGAGAGCTGTGAGAGAAGCCGATCTGCAGCAGTGCGTGAGTTTGTGGGCAGACCATGTATGAGGATGGTGATAATATGCTCGGGCTGCATGGTGACATGCAACTCAGCAGGCTGAGCATTTGTTTGCATGCCAGGCCCTTGCTGTAGGGCAAGCTGATCACTGCCATCTGCTCCAGGACTGAAGCTGAGTGAACGTGTGGTGAGCATTTGAGAGGAGTTACCAAGCATTCTGTCAGGCCCAACAGAAGCACTGCAGGCCTCAGATGTCACATGCACATACATTTCACATTCACATGCATTTTGCATGCACATGCATTTCACATTCACATGCATTGTGCTTTCACATGCATTTCACTTTCACATTCACTTGCATTTTGCATGCAACAAGCATGTTACATTCTTATGCACTTCACAATGACATTTTGAACAACGCGTTGCTGTCAGTCGTCAGGCCTGTCAACTGACCTGAGGTGTGCATGCGTATGAGGCAGCCTATGACCATGCCAGTGGTGGTACGCCCCCCGCCCATCTGGCAGTTGAAGATCAGTGCGTCGCTGGGGTGGACATCCTTCACATGGTCATAGAAGACGTCAAAGATCCTCTCCTTGGGAGCCTCCCCATCTGTGAGAGGCAGCCTGTAGTACTCCACCCTGTACCCCTCTGATCTCAGCTGATCGTACACCTCCCTTGGTGTTTGTACTGACTCTGAACCTGCCAGAACATAGCAAGTAGTGTGCATCAGATCCAGGTAGAATCAAGAGCACCCAGGCTGCGCCCCGTGTTTTATATGGGTGGCAAACAGCAGCGTCAATTTCCAAATCATAGTTTGACATACTTGGTCCAGTGCTTTACGCTATTACTGCCTCCAATGTCTCCAATGAAATTATGAAGCAAGTAAGTCACAGAATACAACATGAAGTAACATAGCACAACAGAATGAGGATCATTGTTATTTAATTGACCGCTCTGGCAATGTTGCACCCAGCAAGAGAGGTCCCCTGAGGTTCTCATGAAGTCCTTTTGTAGGACAAAATGAAAATTCATTTTGTCCTACAAACGGGCTTCAGCTACTTCTGACGGTCAACGAAGCAGTGGCACTGTGAAAGCATGACAAAACTAGTCACAGCTGCCTAAATTTGTTATATTGCCAGCTGTGACCGTGATATATGCTGCAGTCCGGGACAGAGCTATCCCTGCATGTACTGTCACTGCAGCAGCTGAAGATTACTTCATGACAGTATGAGTACCTGCAACAGGCTCATAGGTGTCAACGACATGGGATGCCCCGCCTGTTTGGTTGCGCTCTGCCTCTCTTGCAACCAGGACCTGCCCATCAAACTGCTTTGACTCCTGCAGGTCAGTTCGACATGAGGCTCATGCCATTTGTCTGCCTGCACAATGCATTTGTGCTGATGACACTGCATGATCAGCATGCAGATATGGTGTGACAGCAGCCACAGCTCAAGACAATGATCCGTGTAGCCTCATTCATCCATTGCTGTGTTTCTTGTAGCTTCTCTTGTTCATTCATTTGTTTGTTCTGTCCTTCAAGTAGCTACAAGACTGCTTAGACATGTGGTCAGCTACTGTGCTCCATGCAATGTCATAAGTGTTCACCTGTGCCAGGGCCTGTACAGCTCACAGTATGCAACGCACCTGGGTTTCACAGCTCCTGCTCAGCTTACCATTAATGTTTCCAGATCTGCTGAGATGTTCTGAGTTGGAATCAAATCAACCCAAGCACTGATTCAATGTGAGGACATCAGCGCCCAATGAGCTTGTATGAGCATGCTACCTGCAAGATGTCATTCTTCAGCCGTAGCTCCATCTGCTCTAAGCGCTGCACGTCAATGCCAGTGTACTCTTGCATGTTCTTGAATGGCCGCTCATCCTCACGCAGCACAAAGGGCCGCCCATTGATGTAGATGACAGGCTCCTCTCGCATGTTGTGCCACACTGCACTCACCTGCAGCTCAAATCCTGATGCATTCAATGGCAACAGTGGACACAAGACCAACAGTAAGGACACTGGCTGCATTGGTGATTGCGGAACCAACCTTGCTGGCACTGGAAGCTCAGCCATGCTGCACAAACCTGGAAACTGATTGTGCTTCCAAAACTGGCATCACAGATGTTTGCGCCCCAAAGAAGCAGAGATATTCGTCTGGAACACATGTACTCAAGCCTGCTGTTTTTGGATGCCAATACCATTCCAGAGAATGTCACTTGGCTGGTTCAGGACAGAGACAGAGATAGATGACAGGCCTGCAGCAACGTCTGCCTGCTCTCTGATGGATGATCATACTGAACAATGGAAGCACACCTTGCGCTTGTCATGTGTGTCTGAGGCTGCACCAACATGCGTGAGGACCGCCTTGATGCCCTCCACTGTGGGCAAGGCAGAGCCAAACACGTTCTGACCAGGCACGCCTCTGAAGTTGGGAGCCCCAGGAATCATGTTGGGCAGCTTGGCAGACTGGCAGCCGGGGAAATGGTCTTCCTTCAAGATTGTATGCGCCCCAAGTACATCACCAGTTCGACTGGCAATCAAGCCTGCTGCCTCCTCAGTCGCCTTTTCTAGTACCTCTGCAGGCAGAGATTGACAAATGCTGTGGCCACTGCAGTTGGCTGCTCAAATAACTGCTAAAACAACTTCTGTACAGAGGTTTCTCTTCGGACAATGTCTCAGCAAGTGTTGCTCCATCAGGTGCAACATTTAGGTACCCTTGCTATACACTACTAATAGCAGCTATTAGTCAATGCAGTATCAGTAGTGCAGCTCAGCTGCAACAACCCTTATTTACAGACAAGCCTGCATGTGTGACCAATGTCTGTGCATGGCATTGAACTCACACTGAAAGCTCAGCCAAATCTAGCAGCTTGACAAACCTGACCAGATGCGTTTGAGCAGCATTGCAGCTGAGGCAACAGTAGCACAGGCATCAGATTGCTGACTCAAAGGGGTGTCATTACCGTCAGGGCTTTCAGCAACATCATTATCCTCTGGGTCCAGCTCAAACGGCACATCATCGGCAAGCTTGAGGGACGGGGTGCGTATGCTAGGCTGCTGCAGTGACAGGGCTGCTAGTGGGTTTCTTCGCAACATGCGCTGCAGCACACTGCAGCAGCAAGCCAACACAGTGCAGCTGAGCGCCACAATATGGTCAGTCACACGTGGCGCTTGCATCCAGTAATAGAAAAGCCACAATGTACAGTGACAAGCCTGCAGATGACCCATTACGATGATGCTGTGATGGCCTGTAGCTGAGATGACTTGCTGCTGAGTTGCCTTCTGATACAGCCCATTGCAAGCAATGCAAGCATGCTGTGTTGGGGCATGAGTAAGCAAGGCAAGCATGCAGAAGTGCATGCCAGCCAGCCACAAGTGCTTTCAACAGGCTGAATTGCAATGCAAAGCCTTGGTGCAAATGGCATCGGCTCATCTGGCTTTGGCAAAGGATACTCCTTTGCAGTCTTGTTGGTACCTGTAGAGCTCAGGCCGCCGCTTCATCCACTGGGCTAAGCTGACTTGGCTGCGTGACTCAGGATCAAACCCGGGCTCAAACAGATAAGCAGTGAAAGCTATCAAGACGTAGTACCGCTCCAGGTACTCTAAGCACACCTGCATACACAGGGAGCAAGGCATGCATGACAAATTTATTGTCACACTTGAATCCCAGTATGCACAGCAGCACTCATTGCTGATGATTAGCTTGCATAGGGCTGATGACACCAAGACTGACAGCAGGCTCATAACCAACCGTGTAACCTACATTGTAGAAATGGCTGCCACAGCCTGCAGCAAGCACGGCTCTGCAGAACAGTGCCTCTACAACCTGGACCTTGTACATTGTACAGCAGGCTGGGGCGCATGGATGGAGCAGAGCATGCAGCTGAACAGAATGCTCTGCTCCATCAGTCAAACGCTATTCAGCAGCTTGTGCTGATGAGTGCTCACAAGGGAGAAGCATGCACTTACCTGCAGAAGGGCATTGCGCTTCACATCATTTCCCTCATGCATGAGCCTGCCTCTGTAGCCGGCGATAGCTTCCCTCAGGTTTTGCATGGCGCTGCAAGGCAGTCAATGCAAGCCTGTAACTCCCACTTGTTTGACAGTGTACTATGGTGGCATTCATTGATGTTGTTCAACAAAGCTGACTGATAAATTGTCAGGTCCAATGGTCAGTTGGGTTTGGAAGCTTGTCAGGTGAGTGATCCTTGGAGGCTGTATGCAACAGATATTCATAAGCTGAACCATACGGAGCAATCAAGATGTGAAAGCAAAGAACATGTAAACTGTAAGCCAAAGTATTTTCGCATTATCTGATTTACAACACTGTTCATTTTTCATTGAGACAGGTCCATTTGATATGCAGAGATCAGCACAGTCTGACTACAAGTAGCATTTGTGAAGCTGATTGTTGCCACAAAGCACAGGATTGCTACTGGCCATCATCGCTGAAGCACATTGCAGTGACTTGAAGCAGTCATGGACATTACCATGACTAGGAGCCAAACGAGCCACGGGTTAGGGAGGGTGATGGACATTATAGTGACCAAAAACGGTGAAGCACATTACAGTGACTAGAGCAGTATATTACAGTGACTGGGAGCTTACTTGCAAGCATCAATGATCGAGTCCAGCAGGGCTTTGCTAGCTGTGCCGCCTTCCAGAACTCTGAGCAGGCTGC
>JAABUU010004447.1_pt1 | contig 16516 bp, 18 predicted proteins | sample 5559301 | NCBI WGS metagenome assembly JAABUU01 (sample SAMN10711884, study PRJNA513360) | rock metagenome | isolation source: Antarctica rocks | place: Antarctica: Victoria Land, Richard Nunatak white | reverse complement strand
CGTCCCCAACTCCTCGCCCTCCCCCCTCGCCGTCCACCCCCCAAACCCCTCGCCCTGATCCAACCCATGCGCCTTCCTATACTCGCCCCTCTTACGCACATCTTCGACCTTCCTTTTCCGCCGCTCGGCCGTCTCGGCGCTGATGCGCGCCGTATGCAGCTTATATACCTCGAGGTACGTCGCCGCGAACTGCAGGGGGTGTGCGGGCAGGGTCGATAGCGGCGGGAGCAGGTGCGCGAAGGGCGAGTTGTGTCGGAAGTTGGTTAGGAAGGTGTAGAGGGCGAGGGTGAAGAGCGTGCCCTGGTCGGTTTAGTCCCAGGGGGGGGAAGTCAGTAATGGCGCTTGCGGCTTGGGGTGATCTTGCTGCTGCGTATTGAGGACGAGGGGTGGAGGGGAAGGGGGCGGTAAAAGGGAACGGGGACAGGGACAGGGAAGGGAACAGGAGGGACAGGAGAGACTCACGAGCGTCAGCCAGACGTGGATCAAGCGGTTAGTCAGGAACCAATGCAGGAAGGTGCCGTCGGCGGGCATCATGTGCGGGTACTGTTTCGTCTTCTGCGCGGCTTTGTCGCTGGCCGACAGCGGTGGGCCGGGGTACTGGCGCGGTGGCGGCCGGTTGAGGCGGGCTGGGTGCGAGGGCGGGTTGAATTTGGCGGGCTTTTCGAGCGCGCGCGGTTTGGGGTGGGAGGTGGCTTTGTTGGATGCGGCTCGCGAGAGGATGGTGGGGGGGGGGGGGAGTCGTGGGTGGGGTTTGGAGGTGGGGGATGAGCGGAAAATTGGCTTTCGTGGGAGGAGGAAGCGGGGGATGTGCGTGGTCGACATTGTGGAGTGGCCTTTGAGGATTGCTGTTTAGTGTAGGGAGTTTCGGCTTTGGAATCTTGTGTAGCAGTTGTGAAGATTCATTCGTGGTTGGCGTGGGTTGCCGTGCTACGGGAGGGAATTCATCCTTGTTTAGCAGCTAGTATCAGACTGACTCTGGACGATAGGTTTCTATTTAGGACTTTGCAGATCGTACTGCGATATTGCACATGATAGCAATTTGAGCAGGAATGTTCTATAGAGAGAGTTTCAAACTATGTATGACCGAAAGATTGTACGTTGCTGAAGACGCCTCCGTTGATTGATCTCAGGCAGTGATGTTGCCTGCTTCTATGGCTTCTTGCATAGCATCTCGAGAAAGCCAGAACCACTGCGATCTCGACACTTCGAGAGTCTTAGAGAATGGGTTCTTTACTCACCGTGCCAGCCAGTCGTATTAGCCAGAACGCCGAGCTTCCGTGACAACAAAAAAGCAGTCCATTCGAGCCATCATATAATGATATCAATGGGATCTTGGTCGCTAAAACACGGAGTGAATGTATAGGCATCGTGATTCTTGAGATGGCGAATTCAATGCACTTCTGTCCAATCCCCACTGACAAACGGTGGAGATCTTGATAAGGTTGCGTAAGAGCCAAGAAGGTATATCAGCATCAACACAATCATACGAATTTGTACTCCAGATCCTAACCAAGCCAAAACCAAAACCAAAAAAATAAAAAGAGCTGGTTGTGCTGAGTCCAGGACTCGAACCCATGACCTGCAAAAGTTGCAAAAGTTCAGATCCCAGTTGTGGAAGGATCCTATGAAAACCCCCCGGGTGGGGATTTTGCGTCGCTCGATCTTTAACGGCGTACCGGTCGGGGGGTCGTATGCGGCTCCTGGTCGGGACCCCCCCAAACCCCGGGAAAGACTATGAGAACCTAATCACGATGTCCGCCCAGGTGGATGGGGGGAGATGGGTGTCCGTCTCGCATCGCCCTTTGAGATGAGTACGTTAACTTTCCCGGTGTGGGTCGAGGGCTTATTACCACTCGGCCACGGTCCGGTACTGCGCAGAAAGGAACGTGTAATAATAGAATATATACCTACTCCACATTCACTATCAGGAAATGAAACGCACACCTGCAAGCACACCTTCCTTCTCCACATGAAACTCAAGGCAAATCCATCACATCGAATGTTCCTGCGCGTTCGACAACTTCGAGTGTGCAGTTTCGAGAGTATCACAACAGTAACCACCACACGTCTCGTGATGTCGGAGCTCTGGAAACCATGATTCTGATCATGGGGACTTTTGTCTGATTGACCGCGCACATAACTGTGCGCGCGTTGATATTCTAGGATGGACTATGTAACACAGCGCGCCCGAACAGTAATACGCATGCCTTGGATCAGCATCGTCACCAAGGGTACTCCTAAAACCTGTCAGCTATTTCCCATCTTCGTCCGTTCAAGTCTTACCTTGCCCTCCCACGTCCAGAAAGTCCCACTTTGCTCTACGTTCTTGGTTGGAATTACTTTGAGCATCTCCGACACCGACTTTTCCGGGCTGATGATGCCTTCGACTTCCCAGTCGAGGGAGACGTTGGCCATATCTCTAGACATTACAGTCAGTGGGATCCACGGACTGATTCGACACTGAGGACTTACGTTGCAACCTCGCCAGGATGCATGGCCAGAACAACGGTTTGGCTACCCTTCCTCCTCAGCTCGGCCGCCATGTGCTGACAAGAAGCGTCAACACAAACTCCTGCTGAGTAAGAGGGTCTCAGGAAACGCACCCGAAGAGCTTGATTCAGCGCAGCTTTCGACGCCGCATAAGCTGCGAAGCTGAAACGAATGATCGACCTCAGCAGATCTTCTCCGATAGAGGAGAAAGATAACAGACCCGTCCTCGAAGGTTCGAAACGCTGCTGCCGACCCAGAGTCACTGGACATGAACATCAGGGTCCCAATAGACGCTGTCTTCAATAAATGCTGCGCGGTGATGATAGGCCCGATAGTATTGGTCTGAAGATGCGTTGCGAACTCGTCGAACGACCTTCCCGAACTTCAGTGCCCATGGACAGTGCAGTTTCAATGGTTCCGCGACACGTACATCTCAGTGGCTCTCTAGAAGCATTAGAACAGGCCCCTCATTCCATCCTACTTGGTACCTACATTCGGATACTGGAGTATACCCGCATTTAGGATCACATAATCCATTCTCATATCCGGAATCGATGCAATCTCGCTCGCAAACCTCTATCACCTATCAGATCCATCGTGGGAGGATAGTCTAGGCAGAGGCAAACGGACTTTGATGCTTGTCTCGGAAGCTACATCGCATTCCAACAGCTGACAGGCACCTCGATCCCCGGAACCGGCCAGGGACCACAACGCCGAGGCTTTTGCTACGTCTCTCACGGTAGCAATGACTCGATCACCTCTTGCCAAAAGCTGCTTCACAAACTCGAGCCCTATTCCTCGGCTTGCACCAACGATAACCCACGTAGACATTTTCGATATGTTCTTGAACTTTCCAAGCTGGATTCTCAAGGCTAAAAGTGCCAATACATCAAAAATGTCAGAAGTATGAGAGGAAGCAAAAGAAAGATCAATATGTACAGATAATACCAGGTAAAGATATGGCCCCAATGCGGTTAAGGACGTCCACGAATGCTTATGTAATGATCCCTACTGTCTCCGACTGTGGCGTCCCGTAAAAGGCCGAGCACACAGCTTTTCTACCGGTACCTCCGTACTGTGGCTAGAACGACTGCAAGCTAATGTACCAAGTTCCGTCATATACGGTAACGCACTTCCTTCCGCCCAGACTTTTCCACCTAGACTTTCCTCCCCTACCAAGCACTACCACTTCCACTTCCCTACTTTACCATCCAATAACAGCATTTTTACAGCATCAAGAGCTTGTTGTTTGCACCTGTCGACATGCCTCCCAAGAAAGCCGAAGGGTTCTCAGATGGTATGTAGTGATTTCCTCTGCCTTCGCCCTCGGCACTCCATCGCGTCACCATGGTTTTCTTCAGATTCCCATTGGGTTCGCCCAGCTTGACCAAACTTGGCACAACACTTCTCGAAGGAGTATATACTCGCATAACGTATCACAGTATAGCTCGAGAGATGTCCGATCAAATTTAGCCATCCGCTTTAAGTGCTCGCTTCAGGTGCTCTGGGGCAGCTCATCTACATGACTTTCATGTTCCCGTCGGCTTCCTGGTCTTTTACATTGGCTCAGAGATATCTGTGGCTAACATAGCCCCCAATAGGTGACGAGAAGAAGGGTGCAAACCTGTTCAAGGTATGCGATGATTCTGAAAATCCAACCTGCGCATGGAAACTCGATTGTCTAGAGACTAAGAGACCTTCCAGACACGGTGCGCCCAGTGCCACAACTTAGATGCAAGCGAAGGCAACAAAATCGGTCCCAACCTGCACGGCCTTTTCGGGCGGAAGACTGGTCAGGTCGAAGGGTTCTCGTATACCGACGCAAATAAGGCAAAGGGCATCGAATGGTCAGAAAATACTCTGGTATGTTATTGAATCTCCGTAGAGGAGCTCACGCGAGTCTGACCTGCCGCAGTTCGAGTACCTTGAGAACCCGAAGAAATACATCCCAGGCACCAAAATGGCTTTTGGTGGATTGAAGAAGGGCAAGGACAGGAACGATCTAATCACGTTCGTAGATGGATGAGGAAGGTTATGATCGCTTACGCTGACTTGCTCTAGATTCCTACGAAGCTCCACCAAATAAACCGTTGACTTCATAAACCTTTCAGCTCCTTTTCTCCGTCGGCCTCCTACGAAAATCCACGATATGACAGCCGAGGGAAAGATGAAGCTGTTGTATTAACACCATTGGTTTGGACTAGAAAGGCGGCTGTCGCATTGGAGACTTTACAGCGGATAGATCCTCCCCGAGTCCTTTGTACATCAAGCACCTCTTTATCTGCCTTTCACTGCATGTATATGGCAAATGTATACCATCAGCGTGGCAGGCTGTTCAATAATTGACAGAAGTCTCCACTCTTAATGCGGCGTTCTCTTCGATACTAGTGGCTTTGTTCCTGTCGTCCGTAAAGTCATAACTACAGTACTTGTCTGGCCTTGATACGACCTGTAGGAGAGCAGACAAGAATCTCGACGTCCGTCAACCTGACTTTTACGTAGTCGACACAGAAAGTGTGGAGTAGTTCTCTTCGGCATTGCTTGTTGATACCTTAGTTTTACCAGTTCTCTCATTGGCCGCGTCCGGAAACCCCTGTTCCCTGGTAGTCAGCTTTATCGCGCAGCCAATCCATTGGTCCAGCCACCTCACTTCTGCAGCAACCACAACCGCATGAGAGACCCCAGTCGCAAAGACAACTGGCAGATGGTGAATGCAAGGGAGGGGTCCACGATGAATTCACCGTCAGGCACCAGGACACCTTCTCCATAATCATCGATTCATTGTCCGACCTAGTTGCGACTGAAAGTCATACTTAAGTTAGAAGGACTAGAAATTGATTAGAGGATGCCTCAGCTATAAGGCTGTACGGCTTTGTTGACATACACCGCTATCGCGAACTTCTGCTCAACATCGACGCTCTTTAAATCCTCCTAGAGGCAATCCCTAACACTTATCATTAACCAAAGAAATACCTTCCAACAATTCAACGACATATGGCGGCAGCCGAGATGGACGAGATGGACAACATGTTCGATGAGCATCCTTCCCTATCCGCGTCACTCGAAGACTTTGAACCCAACGACAACCGATCGCCTCTATTCGGTCTCCCTTCCCAGCACTCTGGCTTCAAGTCCGAAGAGTCGGAAGCAGATGCGGAGTCAAGCGCAGGCGATCCGTGGTCACCACCGGCGTGGAGAAGGCCGAACACGGGCAGCGGATGGTACCGGCATCAACCCTTCCAGCAGGGGAATCTAAGCCTGAAGCCTTCAGCGAGCCCTTCAAGGTCGAGGGATACAAGCCCGCAGTATGAAAGCGCACAGGAAGACGAGGGTGATGTTACCATGCCGGCGAATATACCGTTACCCAGGGAATCTGTGTCACCCGTCAAGAAAAGGTCACCGAGTCCGTCGCCGTACCCAGAACGTGGAGAAGCCTTTGGCCAGAAGTTCGGAGAGACGGAGCAAGCTGTGGCAATACCGGAAAACCCTAATAATTGTACAATCACTCGAACCACATAGTCCTCAATCCATTCAGCCCAATGTGCTAACCCATCATGAAGACATACGGTTCGCTGTACGAGCTGAAGTGCAACACCGGACCGAGCCCTTCGAGGCCGCTTTTTCTTGGTTTCGTCAGACCTTCGACCATGTCACCAAATCGAAGAGCTCGACTACCTCAGCTGCGTTAATCGCACTACTAGCCTTTACCGTTCTTCGTCTGTTGTTTTCGCCAGCGATATTACCACCTGTACCGGACCTGGTCAAAGTGGCCGGCCTAGCAAAGTCGTTCGAACCCCTCATATTCTACTCGGAAAATGGCGTGCAGCAGATAGGAGACCTGCAAGAAACTGGCGTTGCTGTATGGGACCTCGGTGAGAGCATGCGCACAACCAACATGAGCTCGGCACCGATCATTGTCAGAGAGCTGGACGATCTCAGCGAAAGCCTCAAAACGTTGGCAATTGAACTCACCAAATTCTTCGCCAACGTCGACGGCGACGTGGACGGTATCCTCATAGTCATGGAGTGGGCCAAACGCGAACTGTCCGCCGTGTCTTCGCTCCCCCTCACCTCCATATCCTCCGCCTTCGACAACATCTACACCATCCTCTGCCGCGTCGGTGTCTTCGAATCCCGCAGCACCGGCCTCCCCACCCCGCTCGGCAAAGCCATAACCGACCTCTTCGGCGCCACCCGCCCTCAACGCACCCGACAGACCCTCCAACGCACCTTCAACGAATTCCTCTCCGTGCTGGAAGAGAGCATCAACTCCGAGCTCACCTACTCGACCGCCCTCTTCGCCCTCTTCGAGTCCATCGACCGTCAATTCCTCAACCTCCAGCGCACCGTCATCCGCGAATCCGACGCCCAGGAGCGCATGGAAGGCGAACTTCTCTCCTCACTCTGGACCCGCGTCCTCGGCCCCAACGCCTCCCAGCTCCGCAAGTACGAGAAGAACAAACAGCTCCTGTCCAACGTGCGCGCGCGTACCATCCAGAACAAACACCTGCTCATCGACCACAACGGGAAGCTGCTCAACCTCAAAGTCAACCTCGAGACGCTGAGGAGGAAACTGGTCAGTCCGTTGGTGCGGAGTAACGATTCGAGTACGTTGAGTGTGGAGGAGCAGATTCGGGGGTTGGATGGCACGTATGAGCATCTGCGGGGAGTGCGAGAGAGGCAGAAGGGGAAATTGATGGAGATGTTGTACGGCGCGGGGAATAGAAGGGTTGGCTTGGGGAAGGGGCGGGATGATGGGTATGCTATTGAGGGGAGATGATGGTGATAGTCTGTGTCACGATACTCTTGCTGCCGACTTGGTCATCATTTGGTCTTTTTCCGGTGAATTGGGTCAGGGGCAAATGGTAGAGGGGCTGCATGCGGATGTCGGCGTAGTTTGTAACTTACATTTGGCCTCCGCGTGGACCGGTGTTTGCGTCCTTGGGATAGCAATCTCAGCTGAAATTGGATCTTGACTTATAGTATTATACAGCTATCTGAGTCACACTGTTCTCTCGGGATGCGAGGATGGATTGAAACCGAGAAGGTTGTTGTGGCAATAAACATGAGACTACCTTAAACGCCACTGACCATGGAGTATCATTGCCCAAATCCGATCCCCCGTCACCGCAAACGTCCTATAGCTCGAACGTGCCGCGCCGACGAAAACGCTATGCTTGAGCCCCGAACTCCTGAAGATGCACGTGCGGCATAACCTCATTTCTTAGCCCTCTTCGACCGTCGCACGCCGTTGCTTTCCGTATGTACCTTACCATTCACTTCCCCTGCACCCTTCAGACCTTCACGAGCTTTCCTATTCTTCTCCGCACGCTCCGCCGTCTTCCGAAAAGCTTCCTCCGGCGGCTCATCGACCTCAGCTTCCGCAGTGCGCTTCTTGCCCTTCTTCGCTGTGGATTTGACCCTGGCATCACCTCCTTCTTCATCTCTCCCCCCGGCATACTTCGCCTCCAACTTCTCAAATAATTCCTCCGCGCGCCCCTTCTGCCTCTGCTGAATCAGCGCCGCCAGCCCCTCGTCTCCGGCTTTCTTGCTCCCTTTCTTCCCCGTCCCGTTTCCAAACAACTTATCCTCCACCCCCAACTTCGTCGCATATTCCTTCGCTTCCTTCCCCTCCCTCCTCGCCATCTCCATCCTCTTCTCTTTCCTGGCGCTCTTCTCGTCCGTGTACGCTTCATACGACTCCACCTCACCCGCCGCGATCGCCGCATCGAGCAGTTCCCGGTACCGCTCCTCGTCGTCGAGTGGGTTGCTCAACATCACGCTCCGATATACGGCGTTCAGGTTGCCCTTGGAAGAAGTGTATGCGGCCAGTACGTCGCGCCGCTCTTCGCCCGACGAGATGTAGTTCGCTTTGAAGCGGTCGAGCGTGGAGCCGGTGATGACGTCGGCGAATTGCTCGCGGTAGAAGGTGGCCCAGTCGAAGTCGGAAGAGTCGTCGAGGAGGGATTCGGACGTGTTGCCGGTGCTGTCGTAGCGGCGGCGGCGCGTGGGGGAGGAGAGGATGGCGTAGGCGAAGGCGATGGCTTGGAATTTGAGGTGTGCGGTTTCTTTTGCTGAAGGTGGTGCCTTGTCTGCGTGACGCAACAAGTTGTTAGTGACGATGAGAGCGTTTGCGGGGTGAGGGGAACTTGAGGCGCACCTGGGTGATGCTTGAGGGCTTGCTTGCGGTATGCTGATTTGACGTCGTCTGCAGTTGCGTCTGGCTCAACACCGAGCACTTCGTAAGGGTTGATGTCGGTGGGTGGCTGATCGCTGACATCTTCAGCGTTGGTAGACATCACTGTTGAGTGACTCAAAGTCGAGATGGCGGGAGTTCTAAGTTGGAGACGCGCTCTGGAAAGACGTGTAGTATTTGTCGCGCGAGGATACCACTTACGCTAACTCTATCTGGAAAGCGTACCCCCACTATTGCTCCCTGTACCTTACCTCTAGGATTCTAATGATAAGGTAAGGTAAGGTATAGACACAAGGGTCCAGCACACTTTTGGTCCAAACCAAAAATCAACTACAACGTCTTACCTTTCCTCGTAACTTCACCGCAATAAATTATATTTCCCTAGCATTGCATACAGCCTACCTTTCGGTTGGTTGATGCCACCAATGCCTCAACCACCGGACATCACCACAGCATCAATAGCCCGTAGAGATCATGCAGGATACATGCGCTTTGCCCTCACTCTTGCCAGGAAATCACCTCCGAAGGCAACCAACTTCTGCGTAGGAGCTGCGCTTGTGGACGAGCCACACAACCGGATACTCTCCACCGGCTATACCCTTGAACTACCTGGAAATACTCACGCAGAGCAATGCTGCCTTGGGAAATATGCAGCAGAGCATGACCTCCGTGAAGAGGAGGTAGAAAGCATATTACCAGAAGGAACGGTTCTCTACACTACAATGGAGCCCTGCGGCAAGAGGTCCGTGGACAATATACCTTGTGTGGACAGAATCCTTCGAACGAAAAAGGGCCCCAATGGCGGGATCCAGACCGTTTACATAGGCGTGACGGAACCGGAGACTTTTGTGGGCGAGAATGTGGGGAGGGCAAAGCTTGAAGGTCATGGCATATGTTGTGTGCATGTACCCGGCTTCGAGGAAGAGATATTGAAGGTGGCTACTGCAGGACATCCGAAGGAGTCAGAGAGATGCGGTAACTAGTGTATGTATTGACTTGTTTTATACCTACCTGTATGGATTCCCAATTTTCGTATAGTATCAGAACTTATATACATGAGGTGTATATGCCTTTGGTAGATGAACTCGTAGTGATTCAACTAACAATGACCCTTTAGGGTACAGTTGGGCTAAGGCGCTAAGGCGCTGAAATCACACTCGTCCTCGACGTCGGCTAAACTCTGACCTTTCTAATATTATTAATGAAACAGCCACAAGAGCTCTTTGCTGGACGCCCGTCCCTGAAGAATATTGCAATTGCAGCATTGGTGAAGTGACGATATCTTTGACTTACGCACAATCCGAATCATATAGAAACATTAATTTGCTCTCATGCTCTCATGCTCTCATGTTTTATCGTTGCCCTTGATAGTTATGGGTTGATTTTGACCAGATATCATAACACTCTCAGCCGCTCAGAGACCTCCTTTCGGCGATCCAAAGACTGTCCTTCATAGCATAGCCTACCTCTTCAGCGGGTAGCGGGTTCATGCCGCTGGCATATAGCAATATTGATCGATGCCTACAAGTAATAGTTCAACTGTTGTGGCTGTCATTCTTTATTGGCGGCTCTAGTCAGGTGGGGCCAAGCTTGCAATATGGTGCAATGGATTTCTAACTCTTATCTCATGCTTGTTTCTTGAAAGTCCTACAGGAAATATGAACAATCTTCTTACCTCGTGCTTCCATCAATATGTTGCACATGTTACTGTTCGTTCCATTGCTGGCGGTTTGTGGCAGCGCTTTCCAATCATCAGTGAGACACAAGTATTCTCGGAAATTTCAGAGCCTTCTGAGCGGAAAAACTGCCATCAACCCCTTGGATAAGTCGTTTGACAAGTTCGTGCACGAGACTTTGTCGAGACTACATGTGCCTGGCGTCGCCGTTGCGGTCATAAAGGACGGTGTGACTCATATCAAAGTTAATGAGACTTGCTACCTGTAACGTTTGGATTGGCGTGCCTGCTAACCCGATATCAGGGCTACGGTATCTCAACATTCCCAGATGAGAAAGTCACGCCTGAAACACTCTTTTTCGCTGGTGGTACAACAAAAGCCCATACTGCGGCCGCCATTTCTCTCCTTGTCGATGATAACATAAACTTCAAGAATGTACAATGGTCGACGCCGTTGAGCGAACTCATCCCAGATGACTTTGTTCTCACTGATGGTGCGACGAGGATTGTGACTGTCGAAGATGCTCTCTCACACCGTTCTGGGATGCCGGCGCATGAGCTTGTGGAGGGTATTGACAACTTCACGGCTCTGGATGTCGTCAGGAGTCTGCGTCATCTACCGATGTCCGCCCCTATCGGAACAAAATGCCAGTATGGCAACTTGATGTACGTCGCTGTGGCTCATGCTCTGGAGGTTGTCACGGGGGTGGCCTTAGGTGACTTTTTGCAAACGCGCATCTGGGAGCCGCTAGGCATGAAGGATACGTTCTTTTCACTAGAAGATGCACAACAGGCTCAATCGAAAGGCAAAGTGAAGCTCGCAAATGGATACATATGGGATGAGCAGCAGGGCTTCCGAAAGCTACCATACGTAACTCCACCGGCGCTTGACGGCGCCGTCGGCGTCATCTCAAGCGTCACCGATTACGCCAAATGGATCCGCATGATGATGAGCTCTTCACCGCCACTGTCCAAAAAAGGCCACGAAGCACTCACATCACCACGATTCATTGCCGGTGATTTCCCATACGAAATTTATGGACGTACGCCTATGCCCGGCTCAGCCACGTCTCCTCTTGGATGGTTTAACCGCCACTATCATGGCGAAGAGCTCAACATGCATTTCGGCGCAAACATTCATCATAGCTTCGGTGCTTTCGTCGGATATATGCCAAGACGCAATTTCGGCTTTGTCATCATGGGAAATGGCGCTCACCCAGGATCCAAGTTAGGGCTGCGACTCATCGAGGACTTTTTAGAGACGCCGAAGGCGAAGAGGTACGATTGGAGTGGGAGGTGGGTACATACCACGCCAATCACCGAACCATACACTCTCGCACAAGTTTAACATCCTCTCGCTAGGTTTACGATGCTCAGACAGGACTACAATGAATACTGTGCAAATTGGGTCCAGAAAATGCTTGCTCAGCAGCCCATCGGTCCCACACTCACTTCCCTTATCCTCCTATACTGGCACCTACCACCATGCCGCCTACCAGAACATCACCGTGAGCCTGTGCAACGGCACACTCGTCGCTGATCTCCGCCATCGGGCCTCGCCAGTCAGATTGACTTTCACCCATTTCTCTGGCGAAAGCTTCCTGGTGCAAGACCGACCAACACCCTCGTCACATCTAGGCTGAGCATCAGTGGCAGAATTCCGTGTCACACATATCAGACAAGTCTCCTTTGAAAAAAATGTGGCAGTTTCGTTGAATGTCGTCCTCGAGAAAGCATTGGGGAAGCGTGCGATATCATTTAGGCGTGTAAGCTGGTGGGATGAGGGCGCATACTACTGAATGGAACGTGAGTCGATGGAGGCGCGGTAACTGGCCGGCTAAGCTGCTCTAATACAGACTCTTGCTGGCGAAAGTCTGTGTGACGGGTTTCTGATCGGTCATTGGAGTCCACTGGGTTTAAAGATATTCGAATTGGAGAAGTCCGTTGTCCTCACTACTCTGTATGTCCAGGAAGTGCTCAACAGTAAATGATGCACATTCTCCTCACCGTCTCCACCATATCCCTGCCTCATATGACCAAGTCATCCATAATCCGAGTTTTGGGGGCGAAATCTTCGTTGCGTTTTCTCCGTCGCGGTCCTTTGCCCTTGTCCCTCCGCCTCCCTTGTAGTTGATTTTGCTTCCATCTTTCATCTTACTCCCATATCTCTTCTGTATTTCCCTCGCCCGATTACTTCCTAGAATGATTTAATTCCTCGGACCGCTTTTGGCTCAATTGTGCTTGAACCGTAGCATGACAGGTCCAGGAAGTGATTGGCGGGAAGTATGATAAGAAGATGGAAATAAGTTGAGAGTTGCGCTGTAAGGTGGTTTCTCGATATCTTCGGCTGGAGGCGGGACGGAGGAGGTGAGGTAACTGGGGGGTTATCGGATTGGCGCACGAGGGACGTTGGAGATAAAATCATGACAGACAGGTATTCAGCTATAGAGAAGTGGTTTTAGACATTGAGAATCCCGATTGTTGTCGAACTCAAGTTCTAACAATATCAGGTGACTTGTGATAGCAAGAAATAAGGATAAATTTATCCAAAGGACGCCCAAGTACGATTGGAAGGTAGCAGGATGGAGAAGAAGCCATGATTGGGGAAAGTGTCATTAGGACTGTAAACCTCTGCGGCGCCGGATCTCTCGGGACGAAAGCAGCGACATCAACAGGAAGATATCTTCCTCCGCCCACACTTCTTACGTCTTTCCGGCTCGCCCAGTCTTGCCAAACTTATCCAACCCGTTCTGTCGCATCTGGATCTGATCCTGAGACGGGTTAGCACCCACTCACATCTTCACATGACTCTCGTCGGCCTTACCAAAAGCCAAGTTGGCATCCCAATCATCACCCACCGCACAGTCGTCGCCATCTTGCCCCTCCAGATCTTGCCACTTGCCCCACCCATAACATCACGCACAACCCTCTCCGCATACTGTTCCGCCGTGATCTGCCTGGAGGAATCGATGCCCTTGGCCAAGTCCGCAATGTTCTTCTCAACGGGCATGTAGCGCGACGTGGGCGGGAGGTGGTATTCCGGCGCGTTGGCGAAGAAGTTGGTGTTGACGGCGCCGGTGATGGTGGTGACGACTTTGATGCCGAAGGGAGCCATTTCGAGGCGCAGGGTCTCGCTGATGGATGTTAGGGCTGCTTTGGAGCCGCCGTAGACGCCTGGGTCTGGCCATTAGCATGCATGTTTCGTGAAGGGGGTGCGTCTATCCACTCATGCGGAACACATAGGGGTTGTTGTGAGGGGAGGTACTAATGTACGGCGGGTAGCAACAGCCGGCGATGGAGCTATTGTTGACAACGGTGCCCTTGGCGGCAATGACGAAGGGGGCAAATGCTTGCGTCACGGCCAGCAGGCCGAAGATGTTGACTTCGAACATGCGCCGCGCCTCGTCGATGTCGGTGTCCAGGACCGGCATGACGAGGCCGCCGCCGGAGTTGTTGACCAGGTAGTCGAGGGTCCCGCCGGTCTTGGCCTGGACGGCGTGCACGGCGGCGGCGATGCTGGAGGGTGAGGTCACGTCGAGAGAGATGAGGGTGACGTTGGGGAACTTCTCGAGATCTGCCATCTTCGATCTCGTGCGCGCTGTGGCAAAGACGTGGAGGCCTTGCTGCTGGAACGCTATGGCAAGGGCGGAGCCGATGCCGCCGGCGCTGCAGCCGGTGATGAGGACTGATTTGGGAGTCATCGGGTTGGAGAGTGGAGAGCGAGGGGGAATCTAATTTGAGAGGGGAGTGGTACAGGGTTGCCACGAGTGGTACCAGAGAGATACAACAGCGGGTGAACGATAGTTTTGGTAGGCAGTTTGCAATCTACAATCCCTTCAATTGCAAGTAAGAACCGAGTTTCAAGATGAACAGAGTGAATTTGACAATCAAGGCGCAAGAGCACACATCCTTATCTCCTCCGCGTACATACAACAATTAACCATCCCGCGAATGCCAACAACGATCGAACACACCAGGAACAGCCAGTAGGTAGGCAGAAATGCTTGTGTATCAGCCATAAGACCTAGACTTCATACCCGGCAACTTGTCCAGTGAACACACGTGTGAAGTGAAGCCCCTCAACCCAACTCGGTGCAACAATTCATCCATCCATTGCGGCTTAACGTTAACGTATGTGCATTCGGTGTCCGGACCCTTGTGAATCAGTCCATAGAAAGTTGTTCCTATTCATTTACACTATGTAGAGTATATATAGGAAATGATGACTAAGACATAAATAGAGGCACTTAGTAAGAGATGAATAAGCAATGATATCACATTCTTCTTTACTGCATAGTCACAACAGTTCACTGATGTGAGTACAGAGATTTGCTTAATGTTCTGTAAAGTTTTTGTTTGCAGTTTGCATTCACATTATTTTATTCATCTTCATGTCACTATTGTTGTTTAATGCAGATAACAACAACTCAAACTGAAAGAAATCTACTTTTAATTGCATTTACAAAATTACTGATCATTTCTATCTTAAAAAAGCTCATAAAACTCTCTTCTCAGTATATTGTTATCTTAATTTTGATTTAAAAACTAACAATATATAAAGTCAGTTAAGTGTTCTGCTTTTAACATTATTATTTTCTAATTTATAAGAATCTTTTTCTTAAGTCTCTTATATAAATTATATAAACTTATATTTCTTTCACAAATCATCATTAAATCACTGTTAATCATTATTGAAGTTAAGACTTTTTAATCTTTCTTTTTAGCTTTACTACTTATTTACTTTGACTTCAACTCATTATGTTGTTGTTATAAATCTTTATCAGATTATTTTTAATCATTCAGTTTTTTCTTAATACTATGTAATGTCAGAACTTTCACTTTCTTCTGATTACATCTTTCTTTTATCATAAATGTTAAAGTTAAATCATCAATATTTCTTCAGCTTTCAATAATTTTCTGTAATGTATTCATTACATTATTTACTTTAGTCAAGATCAGTTTAAAAGAAATAATGCTTCAGTGTGCTTTTAAAACATTCTGTAATGAGAATATAGATAAATTTATTTATTTATGATGTTTTTATATTTTATAAATTATCTTTTAAGAAAGATCTTCTTTCTCTTTTATTAAAAGCTTATATAGTTCTTTCTTTTATCTGTAATCTCATTCAGCTTAAAATATGATTAAAAGTTCTTTATAAAAAGATAATGATAACTTTTTTTATTTAAGAATCTTATCAACTTCAGAACTTAATCACTGCACAAATAATTTAATTTATTTTAGACTGCTCTGCAGCTCTGAATTAGCTCAAAATTCATTAACATTAAAGATATATGCTTTCACAAATTAATTATTATAAATTAAATTTCATAAAACATGTTCTGTGAGCATTTCTAATGCATAAGTCTTTAATAAATGAATTTTCAATATCTTATAAGATTTAAATCATTTAACTTTAAATTTCTGAGACTCTTCATTTTATATAAACACTTAGTCTTCTTTCTTTATAATGCTTAACTGCACTGTTTCATCATGAATTATTTTTAATTTAATAATCTTTCATAAAAGAATTTCATTAACAGTTACTTAAATTATCTATATCTGCTCAACTCATTTTAACTAATCTTTAAAGTCAATTTCTCTCAGCAATTAAAGATTGTTTAAGTTGTCTGATAATTGTGAGTTTATCTTATACAATAAGTATAATAAGCTCTGTTTAGTTGTACTATAAGCTTAAATTTAATGTATATATATTTTAAAAAGTCTGCATAATACTGAAACTGTAGAAATAGCACTTTGTTGTTGTCTCACTTTTAAATTAAATATGAGTTGTTCAATTTCAAATTATAATGTAGTCAAAATTAATTCATCACATTGTTTTAACACATATACTTATAAAGCAGTGACTTTTCAGATTCTATATCATCTTTCAGATACAATCAGACTGAGTATAGAGTCAAGTTAAGTCAGAAAAAAGTGCACTTAACCTGAACCTGTGCTAAAGTCTGAGTCAGATTGAGTTAAGTTTATATACAGATTAACTTTATCTACAATCTGTGTAAGTACTCACATGCAGATAAGGCTAGCCATTATGAGTAAGATCAGAGCTAGAGCTCAAAAAATGTGAAAGCTTATTGATATATTAGTTATAATAAATTACATCTTAACTAGCCATATAGGGATAAATTACATGG
>JAABUU010004444.1_pt1 | contig 16538 bp, 18 predicted proteins | sample 5559301 | NCBI WGS metagenome assembly JAABUU01 (sample SAMN10711884, study PRJNA513360) | rock metagenome | isolation source: Antarctica rocks | place: Antarctica: Victoria Land, Richard Nunatak white | reverse complement strand
GTATGTGGGGTAGTCAGCGCGCAGGAATTGATTCGGGCGGGGGAAGGTGGTGGCAGCTGGGCGATCGAGCGGCCAAAACCGTCAATATCCCCCATCGCAGTTGCCGGGTCAAACCTTCATATTTTCGAATTATTTTTGAAGCGTTGAAGTCGCCTGAGTCGGCTCTACAATTGTTGTCATAGAAAGTATCGAGCTCGAGCACGTCTAGTAGGAATTCGGGGCAGGTGACGGATTGACCGGGGGGGCAGGTGACGGATCGACGTGCCAAGGCGATCGCCGCCGGGGGCCGTTGGGCGCGTCACCTGCCCAGGTGACGGTCGGGAATAAGAGGTAGGCCTGCGTTCATCTGCAGGCCAGTAAGTGGATAGCCCTAAATATGCGTGCGTTAGCCGCTGCAGGCTGCAGTACTGATAGCATCCTATCGGCGCCCGAAGATAACGCGTTAGTAGGTCCTCTGATAGTATATAAACATGGTCCGAGCCCGCTATCTCACAGGCCACCTGGCTGTTCACCAAGGTTGCAATCAGCACGATCCCAAGGTAAGACGGCCCTACCACAGCATTGAATTGTCTAACTACGTCCCAGAACAACACTATGCCGCAAGACAAGAAGCTTCCCAAACCCCCTCCAGTACCGCAGGAGGGTAAGAAGGCACGACCGACCTCGCAGCATCAGCAAATAACCGCGGCGTCTGGAAAAGTGTTCGAGAAAGGCGAGCATATTTCATCGGGGGAGCGCATTAAGTCTGTGACCAGGCCGGCCTTAAAGGAGGAAGGCGAGTCCAGCGGAGGAGGCAGCGCAGGGGCTGCAAAGGACGAGGGGAAATAGTCTATTCCTCAAATAATTCTTGTACGGCCTGATGGTACCTGTCTTTGTCTCTCGTCTTCTGGGCCAACGCCCGCTCTCCGTCTATTGACCACAGTGGCATGATATGTCTAACGAACGTGGGATCCAGGACGAACTCCGGCTCGAATAGGGGTAATACTTGAAACTGGAAAAGATAAATGCAGCCAATCCTTTCATTCAGTGAATGTTGATAAAAAAACGCCTTGGTCTCCCATGCCTGTCGCATTGCTTCAGCTCTTGGCGAGAGTTGTTCCGATTGGCAATGTTCTTCCTCTCGAAAGATAGCTGTGAACTCGTCGTGAACTGCATTGAATCCCTCCGGGTGGCTCCCTAAGTCACCAAGGTCTTGGCCGGGATTCAGCCAGTATGGAGCTACTTCCATCTCTCGTGGGAGGGCTGCCGCGTACTCGAGATCGATTACGCTTGTGATATGCCAGTCTTGGTCCACGAAGAGGTTGCTTGGGTGTATATCCGATAGCTGGAAGATGAACGGCCCGTTGCGGATTGATCTGGAGAAAAAATGTGGTAGCAACATTCGCATGCATGCGAATGTTGCCATTTGCAACTTCCCGTCGCCTTCGCTGGAGATGGCGTTGGGCTGATCGCGTAGATTCTGGTCGTGCAAGTTGACGAGGTCCATCCCGTAGTCGATAGAGCTTGAAAAAGTGTCTGACCGCCCGATACCAGTATTAATTCCTTCGTTTTCAAGCTGATGAAGGGTCATCGTCAGCGGCCGATTATTGAGTTGTAGATAGCCCGATTGATCGATAGTAAGCGATCCGATCCGCGGCATCGGTACGCGTCCAATCGCTAGCATTATACGGGCAAGGTCATGAAAGAGATTGCGCCTCTTAGTTGACTCGCCGTAATATGCCATCCAAGTATCTGACAGTATAGCTATTCCCTCCTTTTGCACGTCTTCGAGAAGCAGGTAGCCAGTACTTAGGCCAGAGGATCCGTGAGAGAGGTATTGACAGGGTGTAGGCCAGCCCAGCCACTTTAAGGCCTTACGTCGAAGTAACATGAGTAACCGCAGGGGTAGAGACAAATAGTCAAGTCGCGTGAACTATTCTTTCAAATTAGTATGATGTATCTATGGGATAGGCCTGACAACTTACACAACGCCCATTAGAGAGAGCGTAGCCTAGCAGCTGAGGCTTTGGCACTTCCGGACAGTGCTCATCGAGCCAAGCGTACGTTGCGGCTTCGGTGACGAGCTTCTCGTCCACATTGCCAGGGAAATGGAGTTCGCCAACCTTGTGGGGGAGGGGAAACCTGATCATAACGCGCTGAATTGGATGATCCGCGACATCAACGGGAATGCATACATTGAAGCTTCCCGGTTTCCACTTGTTGCGGGGAGAAACCTCACAGCTGGGAGGTCGACTGGCATTTATATGTCGAGCAACTGCTGTAGCGATAATATGGCGACTGTCGTTGAGGTACGTGAAAAACTCCTGTTGGCGCTTCGGAAGATCGAGCTCCACGAGCATGTTCTTCTCTGAGAATTGCGCATCCTGTAGGCTGACTTCTTTGCGGAGTGTACACTTCTTCATGACGCGTACGTTCTGGAGGAAAAGAAATTTGCGGGACACCATAAGCTTTGTACCTACTGACTAACGTACCTGATACGGTATTATATAAACGCGCTAAAGTCAAATGTCAAAATACGCTACAGGCCCATCTGCACGGATAAATTCGGAGTGTATTTCTTTCGAGGACTAATTGTCTTTGAAGTTAGGGATATATTCTTTCATCATGGAACTATCAATCTGGTACTTCGAAATTTGAAATTCTAAAGATATTAGTAGTACAGCAGGGGTCCAAAGCAAAACCAGTTCTACACGCTTTTTAGGGAACGAGCGACAGCGTGATAAAGACTGCCGTAATTTTTTGGCTGTATACTATTTTCTGAAGAGAAATGCCCAGTGAACAACGCTATTTAAATCAGAGCTTGATCCGATTGTGGAGAGAGAATTGAGATGCCAGAATAATAAATTCATTCCGGCACGAAGGGTTTTCCGCTACCCAGGGGGGGACGTTACGCTTAATATTTCGGATATCCTTGGTTATGATGCGGTCAACGCTATCCCGGAGAGGATCTTGTTGTGCCGATCCATGAGTGGCTTACAGTCCAGCTACTTGTTTTGGGAAGATGATACGCATGCACTTTGAAAGCTTGGGTCTGACAGTATTATCGACTGGCAAGGACTAGCAGCAACGAGATTGTCCGATGTCAAAAATTGGTGTGGAGTGAGTCTGATCTGTCCGGACGACCAACAGATCTATCTGCATTTCGAAGACCTGGAGTGGTGAAATAGGAATCTTCGAGACGCTAGTAATGCCAACTGAGTGGGGATTGTGAAGTGAGAACATGCGGGCGTGATGGCGTGGGCTTTTGATAATCTTTGAAATGTTTGGATGCAAAGTTCACTCTATACAAACTGAGAGGTTTATTGCGTTTTTCATAGCATATGTAACTTAGCAGAGATATTCTGGGCCCAACTGAAGATACAGGACCAAAATAAGCAGCTGTGTGACCCAGACGGGCCAGAAGGCTGATGATCGCCTGACACATATCCTCTATAAGCAACTCGATACACAATTGTAATCCTTCAGTCCCACACTGACCTCAACAAATTCGGGTTTCCTGCAAATTCACTTATACGATTAAATCTTTGGAGTGCAAATGAATATAAATAATGGACCTCAAGAAACCTTTGGGTTAGAGAACGCATCAGAGGAGCCCGCTTGGGCTCAAGTCTGGCGCATAATATTCCAGGACGAGAAGTGGCTCAATGAAGCAGAGTGCCATGGCCTTAATCCTGTTCTGGTAGGCTTCGACCTGGAACATTACTACAAATCCGAGAAATCTCTTACTATTGCTCCAAAGACTTCTGGCAAACTGGACGAGAAGTATTTGGTACTCCAGCCCGGCGATATGTCGGGAGATTTCACCACGTACAGTAGAGATATGCCGGAATTGTTTTTCTCCTGCCTTAAACCGCACGAATTCGATAAAGCTAACAAATTAGTCCGTCTTAGAAATGGGCTTACCATCTATATTGGAGCGGTCTTCGACGATCCTGAGATAATAAAGCTCCCAGATCTGACGAAGCTATATTCCCCCGGGAAACAAAATCCCGAGTCAAGGTATCTCTTCTGGCGGCACGCCAATAATACACTTGGACGAGTTGGATACGATGAGATGCGTGGATTCGGCGGAAAGGGAAGGCAGCGTTGGAGGTTTGAATCTATATGCTGTTTGATCTTGTCAGAGTCTTGTGTACGCGCCGAGCATCCACCAGAGTACTTTTTCCAGCGGGAGGACTTCGATGACTCGGTTGTGCGCTGTATCGATAATAGAGGGAAAAATGGGTGAACGCATGCACACTACTAATCAGAGCCTCAAGTCACACTCAATTTTTCCTGCAAGCGTTCTTTTAGCATACTTGTATAGTAGCATAATGAATACACTTATAGAAGAAGCAAGCGCTGCCCAATAGAAAGGAAATTTGATAGAATTGCAGATCTAACTTACTTGGATGTTCCTCGCTTTACTACACTCACCTGTGTTTGGAGCCTACTTTGAACGGAAATTCGGATATTGCGCCCATCGAGACTGGCTCAGGAACAACAAACGCGTATCATGTGGGTTGCCCTAAGTAGATTTGGTAACCCTAAGAGGAAGCAGATTGGAATGAGCTCCTAAGGGGCCTAATTGGGTCCTTGGTATTAGATAAGGCCCTAGCTGAGTTGTCACGTTCAACCAACTGAATCAGGTCCTTTGAGGACCCGTTCAGGCTCCTTGCCCAAGGGGCGTAGGCCAAATGGGTGTAGGCCAAAGGGGCGTAGGCCAAAAATGGAGCTAGCCCCTTTGAAATGCAGAGAGAAGTTGATTTGGCGCACGCTCCTTTGGTGTACGCCCAAAGGCGTACACCCTTTTGGCCTAAGCTCCTTTGGCGTACACCCTTTTGGCGTACACCCCTTTGGCCTACGCTCCTTTGGCGTACACCCTTTTGGCCTACGCCCATTTGGCTTACGCCCCTTTGGCCTACACCCCTTTGGCACCCTTTGGCCTACGCTCCGTTGCTTTGGGCGTACACCCATTTGGCCTACGCTCCTTTGGCGTACACCCTTTTGGCCTACGCCCATTTGGCCTGCGCTCCTTTGGCGTACGCTCATCCGGGGCCTGCCCCTTACTTCCGAGGATCATCCCTCAATCAAGGCCTGTCCCTCAGCCATGGCCAGGTCCTTTCCTTCGAGGTCTATCCTTCACTTCGGAGGACCATCCCTCAATGAAAGCCTGTGCCTTAGTCATGGTCTGTCCCCCTTTTTTCGAGGACCATCCCTCAGGTTGTAGGTCTATCCCTCACTTCGGATGTCTACTCTCCGGTCTATCCACCAGCAATGGTTTTTTCTTCTTTTTGATGTGAGGTTGCGGACACTCCTCACGAACAATCATCTTATTGCATGCACTTATAGAAATCTTGGCACCATGCCCATTCTGATATGTTCCATCTCAACTCTTCTGGTATGCGTGCACTGAGATTAAGTTCTAGGGAAAGATGCATCTGAATTTATAACAGGGTTAGCTAAAGTATAACACCTAGGTATTTGCATTTATTATGGCCGTCGGCCATCTTTCTGTATACTTTCGTAGTAAACGCCCACATACATCACCTCAACATTACGATTCAAGGGAGAGATAAGATATCCCAACCAACCTTAGCTGCTCTCAATGCGACAAAACTATGCGGCTTAAGGCACGTGCTTAGTGGTTCCTGAGACAGAAAATCGTGCTTGAATGTCTGGGCTTAGCGGAAGTTCGAGAGAGGTAGTGGGAAATAACCCACCTTTTTGAGATCTTCCAATGACTTGTCCTGAGTTGCGGCAAGAAAGTCGCAAATACCAAGACCATCTTTCCATTTCCCGGCATTTTTCAGCTCGATGGACTGAGAATCCAGGAGATATGTTTCCGGCTCCATTAGCTCCATCATAACAGCTCCGAGACTGCGAACATCGTTTCGCCTGCTTTCCTCAGTGAGCTTCCTATTATCGACGAACGAGTCGCCAACATTGGCTACGGAACGTTAGCATCTACAGTATCGAGTTGAAGAGACCTACCGATTTTCACCATTCCTTTCATGTTGAGAAGGATTGTACTGCAGTCGAGAGTCCCATGAGCGAGCGAGAACTCATCATGTAAGTAAAGAAGCCCGTCCACCAACTAGTCGTAAACCGTGAGCAGACACATGAAAACAGGCAAGAAATCCTTACCTCCTTGCAGATTGCTGCGATCTGGAATGCCTTCAGGAAACCTCGGGCAATGCCAGTTATATGCCGCAGTGAAACGTCCATTTGTTCGTAGATAAACACGATGTCGTTCCCCTCGATATACATGTCTTTGAGGCTGACAAGATGGTTGCTTTTGACCTGGACCTGAGGAATAGAAGACCCTTCAGGTCTCTTACGTCTTTTGATAGCAACGAAGCTACACCGATCGGTGTCGTCATACCCTATGACAGCCGGTCCTGCCTGGTCAAGAGTCATAAGTTCGTGATACCGTCGTTGGGGAGTGGCTCGAATGAGGGGCTGGTTTTCCTTCTTCTTCGTTTCCGTAGCGTCTGCTGGGTCTTGACGGAGTTTCTTGGACGGCAGCCATGATCGGGGGTCATAATCCAAGGCATGCTTCTTTGAAGGTGGCGGCGATGTGGTCAAGTCAGTGTTCTTCGTGGCTCCTCCACTGCCGACGCTGTCGTGCATCTGCGTCGGAGTAAAATCAACTGGACGAGAATTTCCAGTCCTGGACTTGATTTGGCCCTCGGCGTCGCTAGATTCTCAAGATCCGCAAAGAGCCCGTGTAGTTTCTCAATGTCAGTTGTCAGCGCAGTCAATAACACAGGTGCGATTCCTGACGTCTGAGCTACGGACCGGCCGTTGATTGCTTTATAAAGCTGCGGTATAAATTTGGGCCGTTGCATTTTATCTTTTTTGAAGTTACATTGAAGCTTCGCATGGTGAGACCGCAGGCGGATTAAGATACGGTTCTGGTTCATGGCTATAACCTCACGTAAGAGCGCGTGCTGCTCTTGTTCAATTCTGCTTCGCTCTTATATATTCCGATTTAGAGCCGAAGACGATAATGGTGAGTATAACGCTTACCTGTTCGCACAACTCGTTCGAAGATCTTCGCCATCCTCTCAAACCCTGCTCTCACGTTATCAAGATTGCCATTATTCATCGCCAATTTTATAGTTAAGCATCTCTGATCTTCTCCCTCCTCTAGGCATACCGCAACTATCTCTTTAGGATCATCTGTTCTTGCTGCAAGAAACGCGAAAGCTTTTGCTAAGTCCCTTTCATGCTGGAGGCCGAGGACCCTTTCAGACGAATCATCCTCTCTTAGTCGTGACTCTATCAAGTTTGTCTCTGCTGGTTTCTCCGGAGTTCTATTAAGCCACTGGAGCAATATGACCTTTTGTAATAGATGTGCCTGGTCAATATTTCGCCAACTCTGGAAGGTCATCGCTGATAATTATCGGATCAAGACCTTACGCCAATAAATCGGTAGTTGGCATAGCTGATTATGGATGTTATATATCCTGACAAAAGTTGGTCGCCTGGCCTATCTATTAGTGTGGACTCTAGCTAGAATAGGAATGGTTGTCTTTCCCGTCCTGCACATTTGTCTACTGCGTATTACGTAGTAGTGGTAAGCAAATAAAGCTCACAGGCTTTCCAAAGAGGCCAAACACTTCTGAATTCATAGCCTATTAGGGTTGCAGAGCACTACCATAGCTTCACTAAAGTAAGACGGCTCAATATAAGTAAGCTCGGGGGCTGGAAAGGAAATATGTATATTGATTTGGCTTTTTTATTAGTCTCCAGGAGCGCAATGATGATAAGGGATAGTAGTCTAGAGAAGTCTTCTTGGGAGGAAAGACAATTTGGTTAATGCATTCGTGGAATTACCTATATACTCCGCAACCAACGGACAATCCCCCTTTACCACAAATCTACTTTCCAAGTCAAAGTAAAGCGGCTAGGTCGTCGCAATCGCATCGAAATACGGCATCGAAAGCAATGGCCAAGCCACGCGGTGGCGCATCCTTGCTGGCCCAAATGGTGAACCCATTTCGATGCTTCGCGGCGCGACATAGCTCTTTCACCAACCTGCGGGCTCCTGGCACTTTCAGCCCAGTCCCGACCACCAATACGACGTCCGGGCCTGTTCGGAGATCGCGTTCGGTAATCCTGCCGATCGCGTCACCATCCGGATCTTCTTCCCCGTATAGGACCACATTCGGACGCAACCGGCCAAGACTGCGGCGTCGTTTGTCCACCTTCTCTCTGTGAATGGCCACCTGCTCGCACCGAGGACAGTCATGTAAGTCTGGCCCGCAGAACCACTGGGGCAGAAGGGCTCCGTTCCAGCTGCATAACTGACACTTGACTTGATCGATCCGGCCGTGGAGTTGGACAGTCTTTTCCCACAAGTGACTCAATTGGCGTTCAATGCAGTCGACGTTCTGTGTAAAATGCCGAAGAAGACGGCCGCTTTGTGCCAGTCTGTCCAAAAAATAGTGAAGCTGGGTGGGCTTTGCCTGTGCGGAAAATCTTGATAACGCGCGGACCGAATCGTGAAGACGCTTGGTGGTTTCTGGAGAATTGTATGCGGATATGTCGAAGGAAGCCTCCCCAGAATTCTTTATGGTTCGAAAATCAGGAACTATCTCGTCAGCGATGTCTATGTATGGATCGAGGGGAGAGCCCACTGCCTGCGTTCACCGAGATACCGGCTCCACTGATTACGACTATTTTTTTCTTGGTCTGTAATACCTGCTTCACGGAGGCAAGTTTTGCAGCTCCGCCAGCGCTGAGCTGCTGGACAAGAGAAGATGAGAACGGCTTCGAGCATCGTCTAATTGGTTTCTTGATTCGATATCCGTTGGTTGCCACAGTCGATCGTCGATGCTGCAGCAGTATCGGTGGTGCTGCCTTAGACATTGCTCAGGTATTCGGGTCACGTAGGGGGTTTTAGAACGTGTCAAATTGAAGGACTGAGGAGGGGGGACGTCCTCCTTTTATGCTCAGAGGCTGGCCTAACGTCGATCGGCAAGGCGAAGTGCACAGCTTGCTTGGGGCAGAGCAAGGACCAAGGAGCGGCCACAGGACCCACTTAGAGCGATCATTGGCTTCCTCCAAATAGCTCCTCGTAGTCGAAGCCGTAACAAACACATGACCTCTCGTGAATCGCGCAAGGTTCCATTCGACGCCCTAAAGAAGCTCTGAGACGAATGAGAGGAGGGACCTCTACGTGCACGAGGATGGGTTTGGCGAAGATGTTGACATTGTCGGTATGATGAACATTTACCACACCAGCTGCGCGATGGAAAGGTCAACTCAATAGAGTCGTAATGACTTCCCGTGTCAAGCCTGCCTCGCCATCTGCATCTCGTATCTTTTTTGTCCCCATCCTCTTGTTCCCCGCTCCATTTACCGTCACCGGCTGAGTACTGAGGCTCGACATGTTGAGGGCGAAGTCGCGAGATCCGTAAATTTGTGTACCAAGCGTTGCACCTAGCTTCTGGGCCTCCTCCTGAAGTCGATGGGGTTCTGAGCGTGGCGTTTCCAGGCAAGCAAAGGACTTGGTTGGACATTCAAGTAGGAAATCCACAAAGCACAGAAGAGGCCCGTAGCGACTTTGCCACGCTTCTCCTTCTCCAATGGACTGGTGAGGACCACTTCAATTGCGTCGTACCCTTTTCCCGCTCCTGTCCTCTTTTCTTTAGCGGTCTCGATTGCTGATTTTTGGCTATCGCTGCTTAATCACGAGACGAAGGTGCGCAATCTCCTCTTGTCTATCTCACACCATATTGGCTGACCCTAGCGTAGCTCTAAGCCATTGGAGCCTCGTATTCGACCGCAGTCCCATGCAAGTCCAGAGCTCGAAGCGCCCCTCGGATCAGTCTATCCGTGCAATCTCGTCAGCTGCTGCCGCCTGGACTTTCAAGCTGAGACTATTTTGCGGATCGGCAGCACCACGCCTTTCACGATGGCCGCCCAAAAACGAGATCGACGTCTCAAGCCCATGTCACCAGATCGCCATCATTACGGCATCCTTCGTGGGCGCAGCCAGGCAGACACCAAAAAGCTTGCTGTCGGCGCAGACAATCCAAGGCTCCGGGGCTCCACTTGCTGACGTTGGTTTATTGGCTGTGCTTGGCTTCACGCTCAGCCTTCCGTCCTAGGCCATACGATCACCGTCGAATTGCGATCCTGCCGACGTGACTTGGCAGATGTACAGGAAGCCCCAACGGTCTGGGCGGATGGCGCAGTTCCTTCACTGCTGGTGTCGCAGCCGCCCTTTGATACAATGCCCCCTTCGCCCTCAGGTCCTGGCCGCAAGCTGAGGATCTTGACTGTCATCGGAGAAGAATCGATGGTCATCAGCGGTGGCAACATATACAGGCCGAGCTCGACCAACGTAGCCCGATCAGTCCAGGCGCAGTCGATAGAGGTAACATTGGCAGACTAGCTGAAAACTCAGCACCAAGCCGTAGTGCCGCACCTGCATGGGGGGCGCGGCAAACCAACACCTTGTCAGGAACGTGAGGTGTTTATGCAATTGGCTGTTGTCGCAAGAAGCTCGTCTCCGGCCGAGCTCCTTGCACTGGGGCTGTTGTCATAGCCACGCCAGTCGTCCACACCACTCCGTAGGATGATAGCCATATGAAGCTGGCCACAAAGCGAGCCAGAGAGGCAGCTGAAGCGTCGTGCGCCGCAGCTGCGAATTGTAGGCACACGTAGGGAGATAACGAGGGAGGATAGTGGGGAGAACACAAGAGGATGACGCCGGGGCTCCAAGTGTATATGCTGGCGAAGACGATGGACGTCGGGGTTGCCGAAGATAGTGATAGTGCAAACCCCTTCTGAGGCGCTGAAGCTAAAAACGTTCGTCGGAAAGGCTGGATATCGGCCTAAGCAAAGTCACGAGGCGCTCTAGAGAAGGTGGTAGCTGTCAGCTAGGCGAGCGAGGAAGAAAAGGGTATGAAGGAGAGTGTAGAGAGACCAACGGGGTTCAGTGTTGAGTAAGAAAGAAAGAGAAGTCAGCAGCGCGATGAAGGGCTAACGATCATATTAAATGTCTGTGTGGTCGCTGCTTTTCCAGTGTATACACCGAGACTGGCCTTGTTGTCGCTTCGGTATTATAGATAAAAGGCAAACGTCGCCTACCAGAGGTCACGCAGTACGAGTCAATCTAACAGCCGTCTTGGTGACGTAAAAGCTGAAGTGGAGGGAAGGCGCAGCTGAAGGCAACAAGATTATTGAAAGGGGCCGAAATTAGTTCTCCATGGCTTGAAGCAAGTCTAACCGAAAGCTGTGGAGCTCGAATGGGTCCCTTCAGCTGCGGCTCACCCTCGCTTCACCCTCGCCTCACCCATTGTGGGTGATATAGCGGCGCTGCTCACCCTCTAGAACGGGAGCAGCATTTGGTGAGGTACATATTCGGGTTAAACAATAGTCTGTTTTTGAATTTAAAAAAAACAATTTTTTTTTTTGAAGTATTGACTATAACAGACATATAAACTGCAAAACTAATTTGCCTAGCTAACTTCTTGTGTTGTCCTGGTCTTCCTCCCTTGTTGTCCTGTTCTTTTCCCTCTTCTATTTCTTCTTTCAGCCACTTGATGATGTTGTGCTACTCTAGTGATGCTTCGTTCAATGCTCGAATTTCTAGAAGGGAATGAATACCAGGTTAATAAACGCTGGGGGGTATCTGACTTATGAGATTCTCATCGAAACATGTTTCGACTTCGGTTTGCCGAATAGACTTCAGGGAGCAACGGTTTGACCTGTTCTTTGGGGCCGTCTTTATTGGTGGAACACATGTCTAATGCGGGATCTGAGGTGGCGAGGTGGCAAGGCCGCAGGGCGGTAATGATGCCGGTTGCAATCCATGGACTCGGTTTCAGCCACCTTCCATTCCTCAAAGCGTTAAATCCTGTATATCGCTAATGATGGTCTGACTGACGACGGCAGCCAGGGACGAGGAGGCGAAGTGTGACATGGAGACAGTCAAGCAGGATTTGAAGCTCTCTTGAATATCTATCATGGCCTTCACCATCAACCTCTTCCGCCCCAGGCCATACGCTGGATTCGGGGTCGGGACTCGGACTCTCTCACCCGCGCCCCCCGCGCCCCTCCGACCCTCCCTCTACCACACTCTGCCAATGACATACCTAGGCCCCTTTATCCACATTGATAATATTCGTAACGTCCGACATCGAACATTTAGCTATGAGGTAAAGGATGGTTTTGGTCTCTATGCGCATCTTTTGACCGGGTCGCATTAAGCTTGTTACATGTTTTCTCATGTACTTCATTGTGATCGAAAGAAACAACTAAGATAAGCGGTGTGCTTATTAACTTATTACTTTTGATACCGAACTTATTGATAATCAGCTCAGAGAGCTCAGAGCTTTCGGGGTCAGCTGCGATGACGGCATTACAAACTTCGAAGAAGAAGAATTCACCTCCTTCTGTCATGTTGATAAGGTGACTGGCACGTACAATCATGAGAATTCAGAATGTCCTGTGAGAGCCAATCTCTCCTCAGTGTCCGTGTGCGCTTTCGCACGGTTTGATGAGATCCAGCATTGTCTACGTGGACTCGAGCTTCAAAGGATACCTACTTTGTGCTTCCACAACCCTGAATATGCTAAAGATCAATATACATTGTGCGGATTCGCCCACGAGTCCAGCCTATACAAATACTCGTAAGCATTGTTTGGTTAACGATGCAAATAAGGGAAATCATATCTGACCAAACGTCCAAGGACGATTGACCTCGACATCCAACATATTTACAGGCCACGCATCGGAGATCTTGAGCTTTCAGGGCTCTACATTGAGGAAAGACGTATGAGCGCTGGCTACCGCCTAATCTCAGCAGCCACTATTGTCTTGAGTGGGACCGCAGTTGTGAGCTGGAAGATATACATCGGAGACTGGAATACTGCTTTTGCTTTGGGAAGCTATTTGGTTGGAACAGTTGCAATATTTGCCATGTTAAGCCATTCACGACCATGATACCTGCATGAACCAGCATTCTCGAGCTGAATCAGATGATTCTGTATATTTGTGTATTGACAGGGAAGTAGCGCTGAAATGTCAAAAGCAAGCCGTAATGTCGTCATGTGTGGTAGAGAACGTTTGCGAAGCAATGGATATGCCTCGGCTTGCTCTCTGCATTCAGGAGACACGTGTTATGCGGAATATTTTTCTCTACTACGACAGTCATCTGCTACCCGGAGATAAAATGCCTCCTCACCCTCTGACATAGAAATGCTACATCACCCAGCTTTCCGCCAAAGCCATTCTTCAAATCCTTCAGACTCCGGTGATCGAGCATGTCCAACTATCGATCTCCCCGGTGCGTTTGTGGTGATTGAATGAAGCGTCATATTTCCTCGATGCCGTCAGCATCATTCCCTTGGCAGTCACTCTTAGCCTTTGCGGCTAGACCTGCCATGGCACTAGCTCGACCAAAATCACCATGTGCGCACACCTGAAATGCGGCGGCATAGACTGTTACATCTGACTCTCCCTCTTCTTTCAGCAACTGAAGTACATCTTTACAAGATTTGAGAGCGCGACCTGGATTCGTGACAATGAGTATGCCATCCTCTATAGCGGCATTCAGCTGAGATAACTTTCGTCGCCTTGTAACGCTTGCAGAAGCACCTTCGGTGTTTTGGGAGCATTAATCACAGTAGCACTGGAACCCAAATTCGCCCAAAAGATGCCGTCGGCGTTCACTCCTAGGTGTCACCCCAAATTGTTCGGATAGGTAGCTGACCGATATTTCTTCTCCTTCTTTGATGTCTTTTACGGCGAAAACCCGTTCAAGTCCAAGCTTGTTGCACCAAGAGTAACTGGCGTTAGAGCAACAGTTGTGGTTGAAACGGGAACAGTTAGGAAATATCCCACCACGCTCGCGTTGGTACCCAATGGCATGGCGTTGGTCTTAACGATTCCTTCAAATGGGGAGAGTTCTTTGAAGCTGTTGCGGAGGGCAAAGAAGCTGCGTTACTGATCTCTATCCAAAGCACGTACTTGCTGAAGAATTAGCTCGGAGACTCGCTGTGGATTGCGGATAAGACGTGGGAGCGTGAAAAGAGGCGACTCTGAAATTATCATGGTGCCTCTTGCAATGTCCGAGCATGCAACAACTCCATCCCCTTTCCCAATAACCTGTTCTACTCGGTACAGAGTCATCATACGTCTGCCTTTATGGATATGATGATGAAATATAGTTTCGACCGACAGCGAGTTAACAGCAGTTTAGCTTAAAGTACATAGCGAAGGAACTCTTTTTCCATAAACGGTTTAGCTCGAAGGCCTGCGGGGTACTCGTATAGCAACCAGATGAGATTATGACCTGTAAACATACACACCAGTGGCACAACCTTGGAAAGTGATGATGACTTCGTTTGAGCAGTAAGTTTGCTTCACGCGCCGTGTTGGTCTTGCGAAGGCTAATTTTGTTCCTAAATCGCTAGACTACTGCGCTCGCATGTGTTCACCTTCAATGTCGGTCCCGAAAAGGTGCCCATAGTCGTTCATTCTATCGCTATATCACGATTGTCACGTACCTTGGACACTCTCTTGAATGGCTCTATGACAGAGGCACAGACAAGACTTGTTACTCTAGACAATGTGCCGGAAGACACCTTTAGTCTCTTCTGTCAGTTTGCATATACTGGAGATTATGAGACGCCATCGTGTGATATTCTCCCAAAAGAGTCGAATGAGGGTTTTGAGGTTGAAGCGGCATCGGATGCTTTCGCCACTAGCTCTGTAGTTCCGGCAGAGCCAGTATCAGACACGGAGCCACCTGCACCGTTTGGTGAATCGAAATTAGATTTTGGTAACGGATTTGGGAAGTCGTCTAAGAAGTCGAAAAAAACCAAAAAAGCTTTGCTACGAGAATCTTTTAATCACAGGGAATACAGTCCTACAATTTCTGGACAGATGTATGTGGACTACAGTATTCATGCCAATGGTGGGCCTGAGGAAGATTTCACGCGAGTGTTTCTGGGACATGCCCGCCTATATGTACTTGCAGAAAAGTACGGGGTTGAACATCTGAAAAAGCTCGTTTTGCACAAAATCCACAAGACACTTGTTCTATTCACATTACACGAGACGCGGATTGGCGACGTGGTTGAATTGGCCCAGTATATTTACTCGACGGAGAACATTCCAGACCAAGACCAGCAGATCGACGAACTCAGAGCACTTGTTGTCTTCTATATGGTATGCGAGATGGACGTCCTTTCAGGGTCAGAGAAATTTCTCTCTTTCTTAGAGTGTGGCGGCCTTTTCGTTCGCGATTTCTGGATGAAAGCGAAATTGCACTTCGTTTGAGGGCACAGACCGAATCTGGAGCCACTGCTGTGGTCAAATTGGAGATCTGGTGTTCTGTAACAGTAGGGCCAATACGTATGAGGTGACTTACTCGCCAAAGCGAATTGTCTTTACTCTCGCATGAAGAATGCCTCATACAGTGAAGAAGACATGCTGCAATCATTATTTTAATCCTGCACAGCATTACTTGCTCCACCTAAATATCGCGAAGACCTCGTATCTTTCCCAAAACTCCGTAGCATAGAGATAGATGACTATTCTGAAATTGCATTCCACAAAGCAAAGCTAGATCTTATCAGACATGTAGATCCCATGAACCATCGCCGCAAAATGCATCATGCTGTTGAGCGTGACTGCGGCACATTCAGGATGGGGGGAAGGACGGGGTTCGTCGGGCTCAAAAGGGTGACAGCGGTCGAAGTGCCGCTGCAACGAATATTTACTGCCAAGTTGTGCAATCGCTCCTCCAACGGCAGGGCGATGTCACCCAGACAACAAAGGCGTTGATAGGGTTTGCATCTCAAAGGCAAGAGATGGGGGATCGAGTTGAGCGGCCTTCAGCCATGTGCCTGAGCCGAGGTGGAGCATCCTTGCATTAACATTGTGACCCGCGGCTTTGAGGTAGCAGCGTAGGACAGGGGTCCAGCTGGCTTTATGGGGGTAAAAACAATGACCTTTGAAATGGCGAGGTGGGGAAGACATCCCATGGGAGCGCGTATTCCTCATTATTGTCCTAAAGCATCTTTGCTTTGTGCGGAGCGATTCTTCATTTCCTCCGTTGCAATTTCAGTCGTTTTAACGGGCCTTCAGTCTTCTGACATCTTCGAGTGCGTTAGATTTCACTTCGAAGTCAACATATGTACTTACGCTTATGTACGTTGATTTCATGGAGTACATAGACGTGCTCGTTTACCCTCAGGACTCTGAACCCGATCTAGAGTAAGTGTTCCTCGACTTTGACCCTCAGGCGCAGAGTTACTAATAACATGTACAGCATTCTGTTTGTTCACGAACTCAACCCCAAGGGCGATTCAGAGCACGCGCGCAATGTTGGAAATGGGGTATGTTCGTACGTAACACGTACGTAATGCATACATATAAACCCCGGTGTTTAGGTATCTCCGCTCCGACTCTAGCCGGCTCTAGCCGGCTTGGCTCTAGGGGTATATAGCTCACCTCCTACTTCTTTCTTCCTTCGTTATCTATCTACCAATAAACTAGATATATGCCTCTACTACATAGCCAATATATCTACA
>JAABUU010004443.1_pt1 | contig 16539 bp, 18 predicted proteins | sample 5559301 | NCBI WGS metagenome assembly JAABUU01 (sample SAMN10711884, study PRJNA513360) | rock metagenome | isolation source: Antarctica rocks | place: Antarctica: Victoria Land, Richard Nunatak white | reverse complement strand
CCCGAACGCGGCGGTCGATTTCCCCTTGCCCGGCCCGGTGTTGACGATCACCAGCCCCTTCTTGCGCCGCCGTGCGCCCGGCTGCGGCTTCTTGGCCGCCGCCTTCTCCTCCTGCGACTCGTAGCCGACAAACTCTTTGCCGGTCGCCTCTTCGCTCATTGCACTTCTCCGTTCAATACGCCGTGCGCGATCGGGTACACATCGAAGCCGCGCCATCGGAAGGCGGCGAGCAGCCCGACGGTGAGGGTCGTTTTGCCTACCGCCGACGAGGCCCCGGCGAATATGATCCGCGCCCATCAGGATGCGCGCCGCGCCAGGACGAACAGCCCTTCCTGTTCGGGACCGTAAGGGCGCGCGGCGTCGAAGGCGTGCCACGCGCCGGTTACGCCGAAGTCGGCCTCGGCCAGCAGGCGGCGTAATTCCGGCAGCCCGTAGTGCCGCCGCGTGAGGGTGTAGACGCGCCGCTCCGCGCCGTCGAGGACGGTCGTACGATCGGTGCAGGTCATCGCCGCCGCGTCGGGGAGCGTTTCCAGCAGTTCGACCGTCCCGGCGAACTCGCGCCAGTCGCGGCGCGGCGCGGGCAGGGCCACCGGCCAGTCACCGATCCCGAAGAAGAGCTGCCCGCCCGGACGGAGCATCCCGCGCAGCGTCGCGAGGCTGGCGCGATCCTCCGCCTCGGTCGGGAAGCCGACGCAACTGCGATCGTAGAGGGAGAGGAGCGCGTCGAACGGCCCCGCGTCGGCCGACGCACGGAAGTCGCACGCGCGCAGATCGGCGTCGAATCCGGCGGTATGGGCGCGCGCGTGGTCCAGCAGCGCCGGGGCGATGTCCACGCTCGTCAGCCGACCGAAACCGCGCTCGCGCAGGACGCGCGTGTGCCGCCCCCAGCCGCAGCCGATCTCCAGCAGCCGATCGGCGGGGCGCAGCCCGAGCGTCGCGACGATGAAGTCGATGTCGCGCGCGGCGGCGGCGCTCCCGCTCGCGCGGCCCGCCGCGTCGAGTTCGGCGGCGTGGCGCAGGCTGTGGTGGCGATACCAGGCGTTGTTGCCGGAGTATTCGATTGGTGGATCGGTGTTGGGCGCAGCGGCGGCGGGGGGAGCGATTGCAGGGGAAATCGTCACGGAGTACCCGTCCCTTTCACGCGAAGGTCGCGGCGGCGGCAGGAACGGTGGTAATCTGGCTTCGCAGCATGGCTGCGCTACAGTTGCGCGACAGCGCCGGACTTCGACCGGCTTCCCCCTGATATCCCGTGCCGGGACACCGTTCCTGATTGCGAACATTCAATTCGGTGGTGACTGTAGCAGGGGCCGAACGCGACTGTCAACGTCGGCGCTCACTCGCCGGTAGGATCTGTCGGCAACCCAGGGCGGTCGCATCTTCTTCCTGCCACCTGTCAGCTTGGCAGCCACGCCGACGCTCTAGGGTGCCTCGCTGAGGGCGAGGGGTGCCAAGAAACTCGCCCGGCAGTTACCGCCTGCGCGGCGGGTTGCGCGCGACGGATCGGGGTGGCTATACTGCCGCCAGTACATAGACTACCAGGGTGATGCGATCGTCGCTCGCCAGCAGGGCGACGATCGGCGCAGGGGAAGTCGGTGCAAATCCGGCGCTGTCCCGCAACTGTGAGGCGATGACCCGCATCGCCGAGTCAGGTCGCCTGCCACCACCCTTCTGCCAGACCGTCGAGAGAGCGGGCAAGGTGTGCGTGGGTGTACGGCAATTGCCGCCCCTCACAACGCCATCATGCGCCCTCGCTTTACGGAGCGGGGGCGTTTTTCGTGATCCCCCTACTCCGCCGCGCAGAGGACCGCGCGCCGCATCGGGCGGCACACCAAGACGAGAGGAGCGACCCGCACGATGACACAGTTCCGCACGCTGACCCGCGCCTGGTTGTTCGTGGCCCTGCTCGGCCTCGCCGCGTGTGGCGGCGCGAGCGGCCCCACCCCCGCAGGCGCGGCGACCAACGCGCCGCCGAGTGTCGGCAGTGGGAGCACCCGCCCGGCAGCCATCGCGATCGCGACCCGCGCCGCCGCCTCAAGCAGCACATCCGGCAGCGCCACGCGGGCCGCGACGGTTGGCGCGACACCGGGTGCCGGGGCCACACCGCGCGCGAACGTCTACCCGCTGACGATCCGCGATGTCGCTGGGCGCACGGTCACGATCGCGCGGCGTCCGCAGCGGATCGTCTCCCTCGCGCCCAGCAACACCGAGACGCTTTTCGCCCTCGGCCTCGGCGAGCGCGTCGTGGGCGTCGATCAGAGTTCCGATTATCCCGCCGCCGCGCGCGACAAGCCGCGCATCGGCACCTTCTCGCAGCCGACGATCGAGCAGGTCGCCGCGCAGTCCCCCGACCTGATCCTCGCCGCCAACATCCACATCCGGGGTGCCGTCCCCGCCCTCGAAGCGCTCGGACTGACGGTCGTCGTCCTCAATCCCGCCGATCTCCCCGGTGTCCTCGACGCGATCACCCTCGTCGGCGACCTGACCGATAGCCAGCCCGCCGCCCAGCAGCTACGCGACGCGCTGGAGGCGCGAATCGCGGCGGTGAACGCGAAGGTGGCCGGGACGCCCGCCCGCCCGCGCACCTACGTCGAGATCACCGCGAAGCTCGCCGCCGCCGGGCCGACCTCCTACATCGGCGACCTGATCGTCCGGGCGGGCGGCGCGAACATCGTGGATGACCGCGCCACGCAGTACCCGACCCTTGGCGCGGAGACGATCATCGCGCGCGACCCGGAAGTGATCGTCCTCACCGATGCGAGTGCGGAGGTGACGGTCGCTGCGGTCGGAGCGCGCCCCGGCTGGACCGGGATCAGCGCCGTCAAGTACGGGCGCGTCGTCGCCATCGACCCGAACCTGCTGAATCGCGCCGGGCCGCGCGTGGTGGATGGCCTGGAAGCACTTGCGGCGGCGCTGCACCCGTAGCGAATCGGCGGTCGGCGGTCGGCAGTCGGCAGAAAAGGGTTCGTAGTCCGTAGTCCGTAGTAAGTTTGCTGGTACGCGCTGCCTACCACGAGCACCGCGCCACTACTACGGACCACGGACTACAGTCTACGGACTTACCCCGCGAGCGGGCTATATTGCAGCCCCGCGAGCCGCCATGCCTCACCCTGCCGCGCCCAGATCAACGTCCCGCGCAACTGCCCGCCGAGGTCATGCCCCTGATATGTCCCGCGCGCATCTTGCCGCCCGATCGCCACAATGGCCGCTCCATAGGCGCGCATCGTCAGCTCATCCCAGCCGATCGACTCGTAGCGCAGCGCGCCGGATCGGTGCCGCGCCAGCCACGCCTCGCGCGGCAGCAAGAAGCCGCGCGGCCCGACGCCGACGAAATCCTCGGCCAGGATTCGCCCCAGCGCGTCCAGATCGCCGCGCGTCTCCGCATCGGCCCACGCCGCGACCATCGTTCTCCACCTGTGCCAGCTCGGGTGCGCCCATCGTTTCGTGCTCCCTGCGATAGTCGTGAGTCGTGAGTCGTGAGTCGTGAGTCGTGAGTCGTGAGTCGTGAGGGATGGTGCGGTGCCGCTGGCGGGCATCGCCTCGTAACGGGCCTTCTACGGACTACGGACCACGGACCACGGACTCCCCGCTCACGACCCACGGCTACTTCCCCGCCAACCGCGCGACGACCGGCGCAAAAACCTCCATCAGCTCCGCAGCGACCTGGATGTAGGAGATACCCAGCGACGCGCGCCGCGCCACGAGCTGCGCGCACATCTCCTCGACCGTGCCGCTGACGACCGCGACCGCCCCCGATTCGAGCAACACCGCCGTGCGCTCGCCGTATTGCCCGGCGATGTAGCGCACGACCTGCCCGCCGACCGCGATCAGGTTCATCGTCAGCTCCAGTTCTGCGAAGCGTTCCCCCGCCGCCGCGCGAAGGATCGCGATCTTCTCCGCCGCGCTCGCCTCCGACTCGTCCGGTTGCCGCGCCAGCGCGACGATGTCCGCCTCGCGCGCGGCGAGTTCGAGCATCCGGGGGCCGCTCCCGGCGATCAGGATCGGGGGGTGCGGGCGCTGGACCGGGGCCGGGGCGATCGTCGCGTCCGCGATGGCGTAGTGCGGGCCGGGCGCGCTGACCCGCTCCCCCGCCAGGAGCGCCTTGATCAGCGGCAGCGCCTCGGCCAGCCGCGCCAGCCGCACGCCGCCCGCCTCGAACGGAATCCCGAGCATCCGGTTATCGGCCTCCGCGCCCGGTCGCCCCGCCCCCAGCCCCAACTCCAGCCGCCCGCCGGAGAGGAAATCGAGGGTCGCGGCATCCTTCGCGACCAGCACCGGGTTGCGGTAATCGTTGGCGAGCACGTAGGTGCCCACGCGCAACGTCGTCGTCGCGGCGGCGGCGAAGGAGAGCGCGGGGAACGGGGCCAGGGTGTACGGCAGGCCGTCGGGGATCATCAGCGTGGCATAGCCAAGTTCTTCGATGCGCCGCGCCTGTGCCACCCAGGCCGCGCCCGAACGCGCCCCTGCGGCGACGACCCCGAAACGGAACGGTCGTGGTGCCATCGTCGTCTCCTGTTCGCTACACGCTTTCGCGCGCTCGATCGCCCGCAGCGTCGCGGGTCACCGGATATTGGATCTCCACCAGACTATCGGCGTGGGCCGGATCGGTGACGTGCAGAACGAGCGCCCGGTTCGGCCCCGCGAGGCGATACCCCTCCGCCGCCATCCAATCGAGGATCGCCGCGTGCGCCGCCCCGACCTCGGCCAACGGCCCACGGTGGCGCACGCAGGCCATCGTGGCGACAGCGGGGAGTTCGGCGGCGCGGATGCGCGGATGGGGCGGCAGCGCGTCGCTCGTGGTGAAGGTCGCCTCCGCCGCGATGTCCGTCTCCCGGTACTCGCCGTCGTGCCAGAGGGTCGTCCAGGCGGTCGCCGCGAGGCGATGCTCCCGCGCGTAGGCGTGCAACTCGCCGATCAGCGCGCCGACCGCCCGGTGCGCGGGCAGCGTCGCCCGCAACGAGGCCACCCGCTGCGCCGCGACCGGGCGCAGTTCGATCGGGTAGCGCGCCGCGCGCTCGGTCGCATCGAGCTGGCGCACACGCGCCTCGATCCGCGCCAGCCGCGCCCCTTCCGCCGCGATCGTCGCGCGCACCTCCGCCTCTTTCTGGTACAGCAACTGGCGTAGCTGCGCGGCGGAGAGGTCGGCATCGAGGAGCCGCCCGACCTGTTCCAATGAGAAGCCGAGGTCTTTCAGCGCCAGCAGGCGTTCCAGGCGCGGCAACTGGGCGGCGGTGTAGTAGCGATAGCCGCTCGTCGCGTCGATGTGCTCCGGCTTCAACAGGCCGAGGTGGTCGTAGTGCCGCAACGCCTTGACCGTCACCTGCGTCAGCCGCGAGAAATCGCCGATCTTGAACATCGCCCTCACCCCTCACCGCTCACGGCCACGCCACCACGGTAAACCCTGCCCGTAGGGGAGAGTCAAGGGGATGGGCTGGAAGTTGGGCGTAGCGGCGCGAGGATGCCCGCACAGGTCGGCCCCTGCGGCAGGTGGCACCGCCCTAAAGGGTGGCGCAGGGAGGAAACGTTGCCGAGGAGCGCGAAGGGGTCCGCTCGTAGCGACGCCTCACCGATCCGGCGCACCGGCCAAGATCGCATCGAGCGCGGCGAGATCGGCGGGGGTGTCGAGGTCGAGCGCGGTGCCAGGGGCGTCGTACCAGCGTGGCAGCAGGCCGCGCGCCGCGGCGGCGGTGCGGTGCCGCGCCAGGCTCCCCACGCCGAACGCGAACGGCAGGGCGTCGGGCGGGCGCAGGAGGAGGGCGTTCGTCCCCGCGCCGTGGCGATCGGGCGCGAAGACGGCGACGCCGGGACGGTCGGCCAGGTCGAGGATGGCATCCACGTCGGCGCGCGCCAGCAGCGGCAGATCGCCGAGGACGATCAGCAGCGCCTCCGCCCCCGCCGCCACGGCCCAGACCCGCCCCTGCGCCAGCCCCTCGTTCAGCCCCTCACCCTCCTGGCGCAGTCCGGTCGCCCCGGCAGCCTCCGCCGCGCGCAGCACCGCCGCGTCCGGGGTGACCACCACCCGCGCGGCGATCCCCGGCGTATCGAGCGCGGCCAGCACATTGCCGAGGGCACGCAGGGTCAGCGCCGCGCGTGCCGCCGGGTCGAGCGCGGCGGCGAGGCGACTTTTCGCCGCCGTCAGCGCCTTGATCGGCACGAGCGCGACCGTCCGCACGGCTCAGCGCCCCCCGTGCGCGGGCAGCGACCGCGCGCCCCGTGCGCGGGCTAACGGCCGCGCGAAGGCCAATGTCTCCTCCGCGAGACGCCGGCGATCGGCCTCGCCGCCCATGATCGTGCCGGTCACCAGGGTCCGCAGGCCGAGCGCCTCGATCGCGGGCGCGAGCGCCGCATCCTCGTCGTCGATCACCAGGCCATCGAGGATCCCCGCGTAGAGCCGCGCCACGCCGAGGGTCGAGACATCGTGCCCGAGCCCGGCCAGCATCCGATCGGCAGGGCCTTTCAGCGCGCGACCGCCGATGATCGGGCTGACCGCCACGCGCGGTCCCGGCGCGGCGGCGAGCCGCTCGCTGAAGCCGGGCACCGCCAGGATCGGACCGAGGCTGACGAACGGGTTGGACGGGCAGAAGATGATCGCCTCCGCCGCGTCGAGCGCCGCGCCGACCCCCTCCGGCAACCTTGCCGCCGCGATCCCGCCGAAGCGGATCGCGGTCACCGGGTCCTGATGATGCCGCCGCACGAAGTAGTCCTGGAAGCTGAGCGGCCCGTCCGGCGTCTCCACGATCGTCCCGACCGGCTCATCGCACATCGGCAGGATCGCCGCGCGCACAGCGAGGGCGCGCGTCAGGCTGACGGTCACTGCGGTCAGCGTGGCCCCGCTCGCCAGCATGGTCGTGCGGCGGAGATGCGTGGCGAGGTCGAGATCGCCGAGGAGGAACCAGTCCTCGGCACCGTACCGCTTCAGCAGGTCGAACGTGCGCGTCGAATCCCCCGCGATCCCCCAGCCGGTCGCCGCGTTCGCCAGCCCCGCCAGCGTGTAGAGGACGGTATCGAGATCGGGGCTGATCCGCAGCCCCAGATGGACCATGTCATCGGCGGTGTTGCCGATGACCGTCAGCGTCTCGGGCGGCAGCGCCAGATAGAGCCCCTGCGCCAGCTTCGCCCCGCCAACCCCGCCTGCCAGTGCGACGATCATTCCTGTGCCTCTCAGTATTACGGAGTAGGTTGAGTAGATTGAGTAGGCGGAGTAGGCCAGGAGAGAGCGAAGGAAGACGCTAGCGTTGATTCGGTACTATTTTCTCGCCTACTCGCCTACTCGCTTACTCAAATCAACGTCACCCATTCTACCAGCGTGCTCTCGGTAATTTTCACCGGGCCGAAGGGGGTGCCGAGGACGAGGGGGGGGGCATGCTCCGTGCCGGGCGGGAGGTAGAGGGCGCGCACGATCGACCAGCGCGCCAGCGGCACCAGCAGGTAGAGGGGCGGCGCACCGGCCTCGTCGTAGAGGCGTTCCCCCGCGTGCGCGATGAAACGCGCGATCCCGGTCACGGTCGGCTTGGCGCGATATTCGAGCAAGCCGACCGAGCGATGCGCGCGGTAGAGGGCCGAGCGTTGCCGCGCCAGTTCGCGTCCCTCGCCGATCCGCCGGGCCAGTTCGCCACGCAACGGCTCCAGCGCGTCGGCGGGGACCGCGCGCACACGCAAGCCCACGCTCGCCAGCAGCGCGTCCACCTCGCCGGACGATTCTTCCGGCGCGTATGGCGCGACATCACGTACGGCCCGTTCGCGCCGCGCGATGGTCAGGCGCAGCACATCGAGCGGCAGATGCCGCAGGGGAATCTCCTCGTCCGGCGTCGCCATCGCCCCTCTCCTGGTGCCACGATCCGGCGCCTATCTCACGCCCTATGATACCATCGGCGCGCAGAGGAGTAGGATATCGTGCGCGCCGAGGGGAGTGCCGCTATGGCCGACAGGACCGATAAGCGCGGTCGACTGACAGAGGAGCCATTCGCCTATCGCACCACGAAGGACGGCCAGGTCTTCATCACCTGGCAAGGCCGACAAGTGCTGACCCTGAAAGGACCGGACGCGCGCCGCTTCCTCGCACGCATCGCGGATCGCGACGCGGCGGGGGTCCAGCTGGCGCGGGCAAAGATCACGGGCAACTTCAAGCACTGCAACGAGCGCTGAGTGCCCACTCTATCGTGTTCCCTTGCCTCCTCGGCGGCAGACTACCCGTTGGTCGAGATCGTGCTGTCGTGTGGCATGGCACGACCGTGAAATACCGTCCGCCCGATCATGTGAGGTCGTTGCACAACGGTCACGGGAGGGGGGCCGATGTCACATGCTCCCGATGGTGTTCGTCATCGATACCGGAGCACAGCCATTCAACGCCACCAGGAGAGGGAACGATGCCACTGCCGCAACGCCTCGCGCGCTTCAACCGCGTCGCCACCAATCGTCTCACCGGGCGCTTCGCCGACCGCCTGCCCGGCTTCGCCATCGTTGTCCACCGGGGGCGACGCTCCGGCAAGGAGTATCGCACGCCGATCAACGCCTTCCGCACCGCCGACGGCTACCGGATCGCCCTCACCTACGGCCCGGACAGCGACTGGACACGCAATGTGCGCGCGGCGCGGGGCTGCACGCTGATCGTGCGCGGGCGGCGCGTGAGCCTGCACGACCCGCAACTCATCACGGACCCCACCAACGCCTGGGCACCACCCCTGGTGCGCCTGATCCTCAGGAGGGTCGGGGTCACACAATCGCTGCTGTTATTCGCGCGGCGGGGCGGCGCGGGGCGACCATAACCGCTCAGGCGACCGCGATGCGGTGGAAGCGCGCCTCGGCGAGGAGGAAAAGCCCGTAGGCGACGAAGCCGAGCGCGGTGATGCCGAGCAACCAGGGGCCGAAGGGCCGCGTGGCGAGATCGGCGAGCGCGCTATCGAGACCGTGCGCGTCCTGCGGATTGGCGCTGCGCGCCGCGCCGATCAGGAAAAGACCGATGATCACGAAGACGACGCCGCGCGCTGCGTAGCCCACACGGCCTAACGTGGTATACCCCCGCTCCTCGGTCGCATTCATCTCCCTGAGGTTGGCGTACTCGCGGAACTTCGCCCTGGCCGCCTGGAAGAACTGCCAGCAGGCGAAACCGAGGACGCCGAGCCCGACCAAACCGACGAGCCATTGGCCGAACGGTTTGCTGAGGAGTTGCGCCGTGCCACCCTTGGTGGTGGCGTCGGTACTCGCGCCCGCGCTGCCGGTCTGCAAGAGGCGCACGACGCTGAAGGCAAAGGCGAGGTGTAATGCGCCGGTGATGGCGAAGCCGAGGCGGGTGGCGATCCCCTGCGCGCCGGTCCCCTCCCCTCCGGGATCGAGCGCCGCTTCGAGGAAGCGCCAGACGGCATAGCCGACGAAGCCGACCGCGATCGCGAGCAGCAGGACGCGCCCGAACGGTGCCCCCGCGATCTGTAACAGCACCCCCGTGTTGTCGGGCGTCTCCCCCCCATGCCCGACGGCGACTTGCACCGCCAGGACGCCGATCAACACGTAAACGAACCCTTCCGCCGCGTAGCCGAAGCGCCCGAGCGCCACGAGGACCGGGCTGGCGCGGTTAGCACCGCTACGCGCATGGGTTTCGACCTGCCTGGCAGCGCGCTTGCCCTCGCTCACCTCCGCTCACCTCCGCGTCACTGTGACGCTATCATAGCCGTCGCCCACACGGGGACCGAGCGAAAGGGCGGTTCGCAAGATCGACGCCAGCCGCTACGACCCTATAGGGCGCTATGAAACCATCGCGGGATCGGGCACGATATAGTCAGGAGCGGGATCATGGAGGAACTGTACGGCGGTGATCGTGGCATGGCCGAAGAGCCAGGCTTTGGCAGCGCGGTGACCACCATCCATCAGGCTACCATCGGCAGCCAGGATGATGGGAAAGGACAGATCGGCATCGTAGATGCGGCGCGCGTGCTCGGCGACAGCCTTGCAAGTCGCCGACTGCCCGGCACCGAACCAGCAATCTCGATCGAACTCGACGATCGCAGCGATCGGCACCGCACGCACGGGGAGATCGCGCGATATACTCCAGAGCCGTTCTGCCAACCAGTAGCCACGACCTCCCACGACAAGGCGCGAGTGTCTACCCGCCATCCTTCCCTCCCAGGCGGTGATGCAACAGGTTCTACGCCAATCCTGCATGCTATTTGCCGTCAACCAGCACTACTCCGCCACCACCGCGATCGCCTCGATCTCCAGCAGCACATCGTCGCGGAAGAGGCGGCGTACCTCGACGGCGGAACTTGCCGGCGGGCGAGCCGTATCGACATACTGATCCCGCGCCGCGCGGATCGCGGGGAGATACCCGATGTCCACGACGAAGATAGTCAGCTTCACCACATCCCGGAAGGTCGCCCCCGCCGCCGCGAGCGCCGCCCCGATGTTCGCGAAGACCTGCCGCGCCTGGGCCTGCGGGTCGCCCGGCCCGATGAGTTGCCCCGCCGTGTCCAGGGCGATCTGCCCCGCGACGTAGATCGTCCGCCCGCCGCGCGCCTCGACGACCTGGCTGTAGCCCACCGATGCCGGGAGCGTGGGCGGGTTGTGGAACCGCAGAATCGATTCGTCGGCCATCCTCGCCATCCTTATCCCGTACGCCCGGCCTCGATAGCGGGCTTAGAAGACCAGCCCACCCAGCGGCACATCCTGCTCGACCGCCAGCAGGACCACGCGGCCCTGCTCATCGGGGACGCCGAGCGTCAGCACCTCGGAGATGAACGGGCCGATCCGGCGCGGCGGGAAGTTGGTCACGCCGATCACCAGCCGCCCCACCAGTTCTTCGGTTGTGTACAGCGCGGTGATCTGCACACTCGACCGCTTCACGCCGAGCGGCCCGAAGTCGATCGTCAGCTTGTACGCCGGTTTGCGCGCCTCGGGGAACGTCTCCGCCGCCACGATCCGCCCGACCCGCAACTCCACTTTCTCGAAGTCTTCGATGGTTGCCATAGCGCCTCGTAGCGAAGCAGTCGGTAGACAGTAGTCAGTAGTCAGAAAGGCGAGCGATGGGGATTACAGGGGCGGATCATCCAGCCTCACCCACCCCCCGATGAGACCCCTCCCCCAGAGTGGGAGAGAGGTGACGAGCCGGAGCAAGGGCCGTCCACGGCATGGATGGTGCCGTTGGAATACATTCCCGGCTGGATGGCCTGCGGCCACGAAGTACCCCGGAGGGCAGCCACTACCCATGAAGGGCATACTCTACCCGTGAAGGGCACAATGTCCGCCTACGCGGACTCGAATATCCCCATCCCTTTCTCTCCTGTCCCCCGCTGTGTCTCTGTGCCTCCTGTTAATCGTTCCTTCCCTCGTCGCTCTGCGTCTCTGCGGTGATCGTCACCCTCTCCGCCCCTCGCGCACCGCCGCCTCCGCGAGGATCGTGGTCGGATCGAGGAGCGGCACCGGCAGCATCCCCGGCAACAGGACGATCGGCAACTCCGTGCAGGCGGCCAGCAGCACCTCCGCCCCCTGCGCGATCAGCCCGCGCCCGGCGGTCAGCAACAATTCGACCGTCTCCGGGCCGGTGTCGTTCCCCTTCACCGCCGCGATCGCCGCGCTGACGAGCGCCTGCCCCGCCGCGTCCGGTTGCAGCGACTCCAACCCTTCCGCGCGCAGCGCGGCGTGGTAGAGGCCGGTGGAGACCGTCGATTCGGTCGCCAGGATGCCGACACGCCGCACCGCCGGATAGTCGTGGCGCACGCGCGCCGCCGTCTCCGCCACGATGTCGAGGAACGGGAGCGCCACGCGCGCGCGCAGGGCTGGCAGAAAGGCGTGCGCCGTGTTGCAAGGGATCGCGATGAAATCCACGCCCGCCGCCGCGAGCCGCCCCGCCCCGCGCAGCAGCGCCGAGAGCGGGTCGGGGCCATTGCCCTGCAAGAAGGCGCTGCGGTCGGGGACCGACGGATCGGCCTCGATGACGACGTGCAGATGCTCCTGGTCGCAGCGCGCCGGGGTCGCCAGGATGATCTTGCGGTAGAAGTCCGCCGTCGCCAGCGGCCCCATCCCGCCCAGGATACCGATCGTCCGTCCCATCACCCTCGCTCCTTCCGCGTTATTGTTCCGGTGCGGGCAGTATACCGTCTTGACATTCTGGCACCCAGGCCCGACCATAGCGCGCACAGCAGGAGTTGCCGTCGCACTCCATCCCAATAGCACGATCGGGACGAGGGTGAAGCCGTTCGCCCGTAGGGCTGCGTCCCCGGAGGTTTTGCCATGCGTGCGCGGTCGCTGAGTCGCCGCTCGTTCTTTGTCATCAGCGGCGGGGGTGCGCTCACCCTGCTCGCCGCCTGCAACGCGCCGTTCGCCCTCCCGGCAACGACGCCGAGCCCCACGCCGGAGCCGCTCCCCACGCCGGTGCCGCTCCCCACGCCGGTGCCCACCCCGCCGGGTCTCGGCGTCGTCGCGCCGGAGGGCGATCCGCAGGGCGCAGCCTTCGCGCGTGCGCTGGACGCCTACCTCGCCGCTCAGCCGCTCGATCTAGCGGGCGCGCTCCTCGCAGGCACCGCGCCGAATACGGGCGGTGCGTCCGCGCCGCAGATCACCGTCACCATGAGCGCGCCGCCCGTGTCCGGCATGGTGACGCAGCGGATCTCCCGCCTCTACGCCCTGGTCACCAACTGGCGCAACCCCCTCCGCAATATCACGCGCACGGAACTTGTAGGAGTGCTAGGCGGCGCGCTCCCCGATTGGGGGCGGCTCGGCTCGCCGGTGCCGGGGGCGGTCGCGCGCTTCGACTACATCCCCGGTGGCCTCCCGATCCCGCCCGAACTGCCCGCCGCCCTCCCCGCCGTCGCGGGGTACGCCGATTACGAGGGACTCGTCGCCGCGCTGGAAGCCGCGCCGCTCGCCTTCGCGATCGTCCCGCTCGACGCGATCGATTTCCGCGTCGGCGCGCTGGCGATCGATGGCTCGGACCCGCTCGCCGGGCGCGGCGACCCGCTCGCCTACCCGCTCCGCCACGACCTCTGGCTCAGCTGGGATCCCGCCCTCGGCGCGGGGCTGCGCGACGCGATCAACGCCTTCGCCATCGGTCAGGGCTACGCGCCCGACCCCGCCGCGCCGCTCGGCAACCCGATCAATCTGACCGTGGCCGGGGACATCATCTTCGGGCGCACCGTCCACCGCCGCATGGTCCGCTACGACGACTGGGCACACCCGCTGCGCCTCGTCGCCCCGCGCCTGCGCGACGCCGACCTGACGATCGCCGACCTCGAATGCTCCCTCTCGGACACCATCGAGCAGCCGGGCGATCCCTTCACCTTCTCCTTCACCACGGCCACGGCGGCGGTGGAAGGGCTGAAACTGGCCGGGATCGACGGCGTCAGCCTCGCCAACAACCACTCGATGAACTTCGGCGAACCGGGCCTCAACGACACCCTGGCGACCCTCGCCGCCAACAAGATCGCCGCGTTCGGTGGCGGGCCGACCCTCGCGGCGGCGCGGCAACCGGGGCGCTTCGCGGTCAAAGGGACGAACTTCGCCTTCCTCGGCTACGACGGGATCACCGCCGACGATTACGGCGCGGGCGCGAACTGGGGCGGCACCTGTCCCCTACGCCGTCAAATTCTCCTCGACGATCTCGCCGCCCTTCGCGCCGACCCCGCCGCCCCGCTGATCGTCCCCTTCTTCCATTGGAGCGCGGAGTACGTGGCCGTCCCGAGCGCGGAGATGCGCGCGCTCGCCCACCTCGCGATCGACAATGGCGCGGCGCTGGTGGTCGGCTCACACCCGCACTGGGTCCAGGGGACGGAGTGGTACAAAGGCCGCCCGATCCTGTACTCTCTCGGCAACTTCGTCTTCGACCAGGATTGGTCGGTCGAGACGAAGCAGGGGATGTTCGCCGAGTTCGTGATCCGCGAGCGCCAGATCGCCCGCGTGCGGCTGGTACCGGTGCAGATCGAGGATTTTAATCAGCCCCGCTTCCTCGACATCGGCGAGGGCATGGACGTCCTGCAAAGGGTCTACGACGCGACCGACGCGATCAAGACGATGGCGTGATCGCCGCAGGAGGAAGAGCCGATGAGCAGCGCCGAGCCGACCGCCTTCACCCCGCGCTCTCCGCGTCTGGCCGATCTCAGCTGGCCCGAAGTGCGCGCCGCCCTCGACGCGGGCTGGGACACCGTGGTGGTGGTGGCGGGCTCGATCGAGCAGCACGGCCCGCAGCTCCCCCTGCTGACCGACACCCTAATCGGCGCTGGCCTGGGGGCGGCGATCGTCGCGCGGCTCGACCGTGCCCTGCAAGGGCCGACGATCGCCCTCGGCTGCTCCGAGCACCACATGGCCTTCCCCGGCACCATCACGATGGAAAAGGCGACCTTCATCGCGGTGACGCAGGATTACGCGCGCAGCCTCGCGCGGCACGGCTTCCGCCACGTCTGCTTCGTCTCCAGTCACGGCGGCAACTTCGGCCCCTTGCGCGAGGCCGTGGACGCGCTCGGCGGGCGGATCGGCGCGACGAACGTCGCCGCGTTCAGCGATCTCAACGGCTTCATCGAGGTTCTCTACGCCTCGCAACTCCCTTTCGACGTGACGCCCGCGCGGGCCGGGGCGCACGCGGGCAACACCGAGACGGCGCTCGTCATGCACCTCCGCCCCGATCTCGCGCGGCCGGAATTGGCCGAGGAGGGTTATGTGGGCGCGTTCGGCCCCGCGCAGCAAGAACTGCTGTTCCGAGAGGGGATGACCACCCTGACCCCGAACGGCATCCTCGGCGACGCGCGCGGTGCCGAAGCCGAATACGGCGTGGCGGCGCTCGACGCCTGGGCCGATTTCCTCGCCGCCTGAGTGGTGCGAGTCCGCGCGGAAGGCTCCGTTGACTAAATCGCAGCGCCGATGGGGATCCCATACCTCGCCGTATCCCCAGTCCCCGGAGGGGGACTTCGTGGCCGCAGGCCATCCAGCCGGGACCTCGGTCCACCGGCAGCCCACGCCCGCCGTGTCCCTCCCACACGCGCTATGGTTTAGCGCCCCCGTCACCCGCCGCCGCTTCCTCGCCGCCGGACTCGGTCTGGCCGCGCTGCCGCTCCTGGCGGGCTGCGGCGCGGGCGGCGCGAGCGCCCCGCCGACGCCCCTGCGCGTCCACCTCAACCTGACCGCCTACGAGCGCGCGGTCTTCGTGCGGCTGGTCATCCCGCCCTTCGAGGCGGCGCAGGGGGCGCGCGTCGAGCTGACCGATGGCACGACCGACGAGGCGATCGGCGCGCTACGGGACGACAACGGCGCGCTCGATCTCCTCGCGGTCGACACCGAGGCGCTCGGCGGCATGATCGCGGAGCGTCTGACGAGCGATGTCAGCACGGAGCGCGCCGCCCTCGCGGACGGCGTCGTGCCGAGCGTTTTGGGCGCGCTCGAAGCGAACGGCGCGCTCCACGCCCTCCCCTACCGCCCGACCACCTGGATCACTTACCACAACACCGCCCTCTTCGGCGCGGCGCGACTCGATCCGCCGCGCACCTGGGACGAACTGCTGACGGCGGCGGGGACGCTCCGCACGCCGGACGGGGATGGGCGCATCGAACTGCAAGGGGCCACCAGCGCCACGGCGGGTGGGCCAGCTGCACAGTCATTCGTCGAGCTGATCTGGGCCTTCGGCGGCGATCCGTTCGATCCGACCGGCGACGGCGCACGCGCGGCGGGCGCGTTCCTGGCCCGCCTCGGCCCGCAGCTCGCCGCCGGTTCGCGCGACGCCAAGATCGACACGCTGGCGCGCGACCTCGCCATGAATGCGGCGGCGCTCGGCCCCAACTGGCCGAGCGTGGCGACCGATCTCCTCCAGCGCGGCGGCAAGACCGACCTCGCCGTCACCCCGACGCTCGCCGGTCCAGCGGGCAGCGCGCGCGTCCTCTCCGGCCAAATCCTCGTCGTCCCGCCCGGCGCGAAACAGCGAATCCTCGCCCTCGCCCTCGCCGCGCACCTCCGCTCCAGGGCGATGCAGGAACTCTTCGCGCGCAAACTCGCCTGGCTCCCCGCGCGCGCGGACGCCTTCCCTGCCGCCCCCGCATGGCAGAGCGGCGTCGTCGCCGCCGCCCTCACCGCCCTCAAAGGATCGCGCGCCCTCCCCCCCCTCGCCGACCGCGTCGGCTTCGACACCGCCCTCGGCGACGCCTTCCGCCAGATCGCTTTCCAAGGCGCGGACCCGAACACCGCGCTCGCCACAGCGGAGAGCAAGCTGGCGAGCGTGCGCTAATCCAGGCCGCTCAATAATCACTTCTCAGACGGGCATACTTATACTCGGAAGAGTGACACGCCCCAGCACTAATGTGCAGTGCATCCCTTCATAACTTCTGGCCTGACACCACAAACTCAAACAATTCTTTCTTCGAAGTGCGCTTGCGAATCATTCGGACTTGTACACGCTCGAATCCGGCATGGCGGAACAATGCGGCAAAGATTTGCTCGACCGGCAACATCACATCATAGAACTACGGTGATTGCTAGTTGCCGCCCATGTGTCTGACCTCCGACAATAGCGGTGCTTGGGCGCTATTGTGAGGAGGAGACACATGGACGACGATTTCATCGTAACGGCGTATGTGG
>JAABUU010004442.1_pt1 | contig 16540 bp, 15 predicted proteins | sample 5559301 | NCBI WGS metagenome assembly JAABUU01 (sample SAMN10711884, study PRJNA513360) | rock metagenome | isolation source: Antarctica rocks | place: Antarctica: Victoria Land, Richard Nunatak white | reverse complement strand
GCAAGCGCGACGGATTGGAACCAGATACCCATGAACGGAGAGTAGCCATCCCCACCCGTGGAGACGCCGAACCAGCCGGGGCAATGCGAGATCCTCTTGACACGGACCTATAGGAGCGTCGTTTATGAACGTGGTCCTGCATGATCGACCGCAAGTACTGTGGGCCGTCAAACTGAACCCTCGCCTCCTGCCTATCGTTCATCGGCCGACACCGATCGTCAACGGAAGCAGGACTACCTCTGGTGCCTACCGGACTCCGGTTTGACGCAACACACCAGTTGCCCGTAGGCGGAAGCAGGGGGCGGGTGTTCGGCGGGTGGGTCAGGCCGGTGGGGTGCTGCTGACGGAGGCCATTCGGGCGGCGGGCCTGGCCGCGGGGTTGAGCGCGGGCCTGGCGTCGTGGCGGAGTCCGGGTGCGGTGCACGACCCGGCCAAGGTGGTCTGGGACCTGGCGGTGGCGCTCGCCCTGGTGGACTGCCTCGCCGACGTCGCGTTGCTGCGCACCGAAGCTGGGGCGTTCGGGGTGGTGGCCTCGGACCTGACGGTGTCGCGGACGCTGACCGCCCTCACCCTGGATACGTCGGAAGCCCTGGTGGCATCGAGACCGCGCGAGCGCAGGCCCGGGCTAGCGTTCTCACAGTGGTGTTGGAAGGGGGCGGAGGCGTATGAACGAGCAGGTACTGACGGCGGAGCAGCGTGCCCGCGTGCTCATCGACGCCCAGCTCCATGCGGCCGGGTGGGACGTCCTGGACCGTAAGGGCCTCAACCTCTTCGGCGCCCAGGGTGTGGCGGTGCGCGAGGTCGTCATGCGCGCCGACCACGGCCGGGTCGACTACCTGCTCTACGTCGACAGGCGCGTTGTCGGGGTCATCGAGGCCAAGCCGGAGGGCACGCCCCTGTCGGGGGTGGAGTGGCAGTCGGCCATGTACGCGACCGGCCTGCCCGACGAGCACCAGAAGCGGGCAACCACGGTGGACGGGCGGCTGCCCTTCGTGCTGGAGGCCAGTGGCACCGAGACGCACCTGACCAACGGCTACGACCCGTTCCCGAGGGCGCGTCGCTTCGCCGGGTTCCCGCAGCCGGAGACGATGGCGCGTTGGCTGCGGGAAGCCGCCGCCGACCCGGCGAACCCGACGTGGCGGGCCAAGGTCCAGCATCTGCCCGCGCTGCCGACCGAGGGATTGCGCCCCTCGCAAATCACCGCCATCGGGGGCATCGAGGCGTCGATGGCGAGCCAGACGCACTCCCGTTCGTTGGTGCAGATGGCCACCGGCGCCGGCAAGACCTACACCGCGGTGAACGAGTGCTACCGGCTGCTCACCCACGGCGGAGTCCGGCGCATCATGTTCCTCGTCGACCGCACCAATCTCGGCGAGCAGACCCTGGGCGAGTTCGAAGGCTTCGTGACCCCGGACGACGGCCGAAAGTTCACCGAGCTCTACCCCACGAACATGCTCACCTCTGCCGGGATGCTCGACTCCTCGTCGGTGGTCATTTCCACCATCCAGCGGGTGCACGCCGTCCTCTCGGGCCGGACCACCACCGCCGAGGACGACCCGCAGATCGACGGCTTCGTGCCCGACACGCCCGTCGAGGTGCCCTACAACCCCGAGCTCCCGCCCGAATCCTTCGACCTCGTCATCGTCGACGAGTGCCACCGCTCCATCTACGGGGTGTGGAGAGGAGTGCTGGAGTACTTCGACGCGCACCTGCTCGGGCTCACCGCGACGCCGGTGAAGCAGACCGTCGGGTTCTTCGGCGGCAACCTGGTCAGCGAGTACACCTACTCCCAGTCCGTGGTCGACGGTGTCAACGTGGACTTCGACGTCTACCGGATCACCACCAAGGTCACCCAGGACGGTGCGACGGTCGACGCGGGCAGCGTGGTGCCGGTGATGAACCGGCTGACCCGGCAGCAGCGGTACCAGGTCATCGACGACGACCTCACCTACTCCAGCACCCAGCTCGACCGCGCGGTGACGAACGTGGCGCAAATCCGGCTCGTCCTGGAGACCTTCCGGGACCGGCTGTCCACAGAGATCTTCCCCGGCCGCACCGAGGTGCCCAAGACGCTGATCTTCTGCAAGGACGACAACCACGCCGAGCAGGTGGTGACCCTGGCCCGGGAGGTGTTCGGCCGGGGCAACGAGTTCGCCGTCAAGATCACCTACTCGGCGAAACGGCCGCGCGAGCTCATCAAGACCTTCCGCACGTCGCCGAGCATGCGCATCGCCGTCACTGTCGACATGATCGCCACCGGCACGGACATCAAGCCGCTGGAGTGCGTGATGTTCCTGCGCGACGTCCGCAGCGCCACCTACTTCGAGCAGATGAAGGGCCGCGGCGCCCGCACCATCGACCCCGACGACTTCCAGGCCGTCACCCCGGACGCGCTCGGCAAGGACCGGTTCGTCATCGTCGACGCAGTGGGCGTGACCGAGCACCCCTTCGTCGACGCGACGCCGCTACAGCGGGCACCGTCGGTATCGCTGCAGAAGCTGCTGGAGAAGTCCTCCAACCTGTCCATCACCGCCGACGAGGTCGCGTCGCTGGCCTCCCGGTTGGCCCGCCTGGACACCCAGCTGACCGACGACGAGCGCGAGGAGCTGGCCGGGGTCGCCGGCCGGTCCTTGCGGTCGATCACCCAGGGCCTGTTGGCTGGGGTGGACGTCGATGCCCAGGCCGCAGCCGCCGCGGCCGCACCGCACTCGGATCCGGAGCACGTGCTGGCCGAGCTGGTCGAGCGGGCGGTGGAGCCGCTGGCCGCCAACCCCGAGCTGCGCGCACGCATCCTGGAGATCCGCCGCAGCCACGACCTCGTGATCGACGACGTGAACCCCGACGAGCTGCTCAACGCCCACGGTGTGCTGGACACCGAGCGGGCCCGGCAGGTGGTCGACTCCTGGGCGGACTACGTGCGCGAGCACCGCGACGAGATCAGCGCGCTGCAGGTGCTGTACGAGGCGACGCCGACTGGGCGTGTGGACTACGCGCAGCTGCGCGAGCTGGCCGACCGCATCAAGCGCCCGCCACACGGTTGGACCACCGACCTCATCTGGCAGGCCTACAGCGCGGTGCAGGTGGACGTGGTGCACAAGGCCGACCGCCACACGGTGACCGACCTGGTGCGGCTGGTGCGCTTCACCCTCGGCTACGAGTCGGAGTTGGTGCCCTACGCGGAGACAGTGGCCCAGCGGTACGCGGCGTGGCTGTTGCAGCAGGAGCAGGCGGGGGCGACGTTCGACGCCCGGCAGCGGTGGTGGCTCGACCGCATCGCCCAGGTCATCGCCGAGTCCGCCGGGGTGAGCGCGGATGACCTGGACACGGCCCCGTTCACCGAGCGCGGTGGGGTGGACGGTGCGTTGGCTGACCTCGGCCCTGGGGTGGCTGACATGCTGAAGTCGATGAACACCGAGTTGACCGCGTGATGGATCTGCCGGCGGGGTGGCACTGGGCGACGCTCGGCGAGCTCGCCGCCGACGAACCAAGGTCGATTACGGACGGTCCGTTCGGCTCTAACCTGACCAGCGCCCACTACACCGACTCCGGCGCCCGAGTCATCCGGCTGCAGAACATTGGTAACGGGGTGTTTCGCGACGCTGCCGCTTACATCAGTCTCGACCATTTTGAGACTCTCCGAAAGCACGAGGTTCACGCGGGCGACCTGCTTGTCGCCTCGCTCGGCGAGAACCTGCCGCGCGCCTGCCTGATGCCAGAGATCGGCGAGCCGGCCATTGTCAAGGCGGACTGCATCCGGATTCGGCTTCGGCCGGACGTCGATTCTCACTGGGTTCTTCTGGCGTTGCAGCGACGAGAAGTGAAGGTTTGGGCGGAAGGGATCGTGAAGGGCGTTGGTCGGCAGCGTCTGGGGCTCAAGGCGATCCGTTCGATTTTGATACCGATCGCACCCCGTATCGAGCGTGATCGAGTCCTCAGAATTCTGGAACCGCAGCTATCTCGAATTATTCGAGCCTCGAGACTGGCTGACTCTGCCGGGGTACGACGAGTCCCTTTCCGGCGCTCGGCGTCTGATCAGGCGGTCAGCGGTACGGACTTGGCTATGGTGCCGTTAGGCGAATTCGTCGATCGAGTGGAAGCAGGCAGATCGTTCGGCGGTTCGGCCGCTCCTGCCGGTCCCGGTGAGTGGGGAGTTATCCGGGTGAGTGCGATGACGTGGGGGGAGTTTCGGCCGGAAGAGAACAAGCGCGTACCTGTTGAGCTCGCCAACCCGAAGTACGAGATTCAAGCCGGCGACGTACTGGTGAGCCGGGCCAACACGACGGCCTACGTGGGTGCGCCGGTGTTCGTGCACGACACCCGCCCGAACTTGCTTCTTAGCGACAAGAGTCTGCGGCTGGTCCCCAAATCTGGCGTCGACCCGCGGTGGCTAGTGGCAGCCATGAGCATGCAGCGCGTGCGATCCCAGGTGTCGGCGCTGGCCACCGGGACGAAGGACTCCATGCGCAACATCTCGCAGTCCAACCTTCTGAGCGTCAGCGTCCCCTTCGCTTCCGTCGAGCAGCAAGCAGCCGCGTTGGTCAGTTGTGACGCCGCGGGGTTCGAGGCGGAGCGGCTGACGGCGTCGATCGAAACGTCGAGCGTCGCGGAATGGCGTTGCGCCGGGCGCTCCTCGACGCCGCATTCTCCGGGAGGCTCTGACCGTGCCGATCTTCGAGATGGACCAGGGAAGCCTGCTTCCGTTCACGCGGCAGGCGATCAGCGCCGGGGTCTACGAGTCCGAGATCGAGAGCCTGCTCTGGGACAACCTGGAGGAGCTGACCGGCGACAACCTGTTCCGGGTGGCCCGGCAGCCGGTGCTGAGCAGCGGAGGGCGGCCGGACATCCTGGCGCTGGACTCGGCTGGCCGTGTCGTCGTCATCGAGGTGAAGCGGGACGTCGACCGCCACCAGCTCGCCCAGGCGCTGGAGTACGCGGGCTGGGCGCGCACCACCAACCTCGACGCGGTCGCGTCGCTGTACTACGGCGGTGTCGCGTCGTTCTGGGACGACTGGATGGAGTTCACCGCTACCGCGCAGCCGGTCCTGGTGCAGCGCTCCCCGAAGCTCGTTCTTGTGGCCCGCACCTTCGACCCCCGGACGGCGTCGGCGCTGGAGTTCCTGCTGCAGAACAACCTCCCGGTCCAGGTGCTGGAGGTAGCCTTCTACATCGACGCCTCGGGCCGACGGATCCTGGACGTCGAGTGGGAGGCCGAGCCGGAGTCTGGGGCGCCGTCGGCCGTCCCGGTGGTGTCCGCGGAGGCGCGGGAGACGGTCGACTTCCGAGGTGTCACCCTCGCCCAGGTCGCCGCGGCGGTGAACGCCCCCTGCGAGCTCCGGTGGGAGCGCCCGCGCAAGGGCACCTCGCACACGGCCACGCTGCTCGGACCAGGGCGCATCCTGCTACCGGACGGCTCTGAGCACCGCAGTCCGTCCGGTGCGGCGATGGCCGCGGCGGACGTGGCCTCCTACGACGGCTGGTACGCCTGGCGCCTGCCCGGCGGGCGCACGCTCAACGACATTCGCCACGAGGTGGCGGTGCAGGCGCTGTGACCGCGGAGGGGGGAGTGCTCCTCGGCAGTCCGGAGAATATCCTCTACGCTTCCTCAGGCGAATGGGTAGAGGAAAGGACTGATGGGTATGGACCTCTCGGCCGGTCAGGCCGCCGCGGTGCTGAACGTGAGTGCGGTCCGGGCGCGACAGCTCCTGCGCTCCGGTGACCTCCCGGCCCGCCGGGTGGGCAGGACCTGGGTGGTGCGCTCGGAGGACGTGCACACGCTGGCTGCTTCGGCGCGTCCGTCCGGCAGGGCGCTCTCATCCGCCCGAGCCTGGGGCCTGCTCGATCTCCTCGACGGTGGTCGGGCGCCCTGGTTGGACGCCTCTGCGCGCAGCAAGATGCGATCGGTGGCGAGGACCTTCCCCGGTCGTTCTGCCCCGCAGCTTGCTTCGCTGCTGCGCAACCGGGCTGTGGTGCACCGGGTTCGGCTGCACCCGTCCGCCGTCGGCCGTGTGACCGCTTGGGCGGGTGCGGTCCCGGCCGGACCGGGACTCGCGGCCGAGCGGGGTGCGGACCTCGTCGTGGTTGACGAGGTGCCAGAGATCTATCTGGACGAGCGGGGTTGGGACGCCGTGGTCGCCCGGTACCGCCCGGAGGACCGTGCGGGCGAGCCGAATCTGGTGGTCCGCGTCCCGACCGGTTCGTTCGGCCCACCCGTGAAGGGGTCGGCGACGCCGGCTGCGCTGGCCGCGGACCTGCTGGGCTCCGCCGAACCGCGTGCGGCGTCCGCCGGCCGGAAGTGGCTGTTCGATCTGGCCCGCCTATCGGAGACCCGATGACGGCGCAGCCGATTCGCCTGCCGTCGATGGGTGAGCCTGTGGACGAGCTGTGGACGGTCCTCATGGACCTCGGCGACGATCTGGCCGTGCGATGGACGCTGATCGGCGGCCAGATGGTGCTGCTACACGCCCTCGAGCACGGACGCAGCCCGTCCCAGGTCAGCCAGGACGGGGATATCGTCGCTGACATCCGGTCCGACCAGGGCGGGCTGAAGGCCGTGGTCGCCGCACTGACACGAGCGGGTTTCGACCTGGAGAGCATCTCGACCTTCGGCGTGGCCCACCGCTACAAGCGAGCCACTGGAGGTCGTTTCGTGGTGGTGGACGTTCTGGCACCCGAGGGCGTCGGTGAGCGGGCTGACCTCTCGACAACACCTCCGGGCCACACCATCGAGGTACCCGGGGGGACCCAGGCCCTCGACCGCAGCGAGCTCGTCGTCGTGGAGCACGCTGGGCGCCGCGGGCGAGTGCCTCGTCCAACTCTGCTGGGGGCGCTCGTCATCAAGGGTGCTGCGTGCGGACTGGGTGGCGACGTCTCTCGACACCACCGCGACCTCGCGCTGCTGTGCTCACTCGTCGACGACCCGTTCGAGCTGGCAGAGCAGATGTCGGCCAAGGACCGTCAGCGCCTGCGCTCCGCCGCCACGATCGTCGACGAGCCAGACGACGTTGCCTGGCAGCTGTTGCCGTCGGATGCACGCGCCGACGCCAGGGCGACGTTGCGGGAGCTCATCGGGGACCCCGTCCCTGGACTACCGTCGCCGCGGTGACCGAATCGCGCCGGCTCGTCGACAAGCTGTGGTCGTACTGCAACGTGCTGCGTGACGACGGCGTCTCCACCATTGACTACGTCGAGCAGCTCACGTTTCTGCTCTTCCTCAAGATGGCCCACGAGCGGGAGACTCGGGCCCTCAAGCCGGAGACCATTGTTCCGGTGGACTGCTCCTGGCAGCGCCTGCTGGACGCCGACGGCACAGAGCTGGAGGAGACCTACCGGGCAATCCTGGCCAAGCTGGGGCGGCAGCGGGGTGTGCTCGGCGTGGTGTTCCGCAAGGCGCAGAACAAGATCCAGGACCCGGCCAAGCTCAAGCGGCTCGTCGTCGACCTCATCGACAAGGAGAACTGGTCCGCCACCGGGGTCGACATCAAGGGTGATGCGTACGAGGAGCTGCTGGCGAAGGGCGCGGAGGACGCCAAGAGCGGCGCGGGCCAGTACTTCACCCCGCGGGCCCTGATCTCGGCCATGGTCGACTGCGTCCAGCCCACTGCGGACGACACGGTCATCGACCCCGCGTGCGGTACCGGCGGCTTCCTGCTGGAGGCCCACCGCCACGCGAGCGAGGCGACACCTACCCCGGAGCAGCGGGACAAGCTCCGCACCATCTTCGCCCGCGGGGTGGAGCTCGTCGACGGCACCGCCCGCCTGGCCGCGATGAACCTCGTCCTGCACGGCATGGCCCAGCCCGGCGACGACAGCCCTATCGAGGTGCGTGACGCCCTCATCCGGGCTGACGGCCGGCATTACAGCGTGGTGCTGGCCAACCCGCCCTTCGGCCGCAAGTCCTCCATCACGATGGTCGGGGCGGACGGCCGGGAGGCGCGGGAAGACACCGAGGTCGCGCGGCCGGACTTCTGGGTCACCACGGCGAACAAGCAGCTCAACTTCGTCCAGCACATCGCCCAGCTCATGACCGTGCACGGCCGCGCCGCAGTGGTGCTGCCGGACAACGTGCTCTTCGAGGGCGGTGCGGGCGAGACCATTCGGAAGCGACTGTTGGCCGAGTTCGACCTGCACACCATGCTGCGGCTGCCCACCGGCATCTTCTACGCCGGCGGGGTCAAGGCGAATGTGCTGTTCTTCGACAAGCGGACCGCGCGGCCCGGGCAGCCGTGGACCGAGACGCTGTGGGTGTACGACCTGCGGACCAACCAGCACTTCACCCAGAAGCAGAACCCGCTGCGCCGCGAACACCTCGACGACTTCGTCGAGTGCTACCGCCCGGGTCAGCCGCGGACGCAGCGGGTGGAGTCGGCGCGGTTTAAGGCCTACCGTTACGACGAGCTCGTGGCCCGGGACAAGGTGAACCTGGACCTGACCTGGCTGCGGGACGCCTCGCTGGAGGACGCGGACTCGCTGCCGCCGCCGGAGGTCATCGCGCGGGAGATCGTCGACGACCTGCAGGCCGCACTGTTGGAGTTCTCAGCCGTCGCAGACGCCCTAGAGAAGGCCGCCGCCGAGCGCGGCACGTCTAACGCGAGCTCCCTATCCGACCGAAGCATTCTGCAGCGGTGCCGACCTAAGTTAAAGTACTAGCCAGAGGTTTGCCGTGATTCCAACCAGGGCTGCCCTAGCTGAGATAGAAGCCCGGCAAGCAGTGCCACCAACGTTCGTATTTGAAACACCACTTGGCGCCAGCGCCGACCGTGCGCCCACCATCGGTCAGCGATGAGGGCGGTGATGGCGTCACGGGTGACGTGGAGCTGACGCAGGCCGAGGTGTACCGAGCGTCGCGGCGGATGCGATTAGATGCCCGGGCACTGGACAACACCGGAGCCGGGCGCGCACCGTGAACACAGGGTGTACGCGGACGCCGCCCGGCTCCGCGATCACCTTCGCTCGGCGATTTCGGCCTCAGGCACTAATTGATGACTAGCTCCAGAACGCCAGCGCAATGTATTCCCAATCTAGCGTCCTACTACGAAGGGGTTCGAGTGGCCTTACCGATTGTATTCCTCGGCTATTCGAGTAAGCCTGAACTATCCCGCGAAACCTTGTTTAATGCGACAGGGCTTATCAGCAACACTGGGATCGCCGAGGCCCGCTCGTGGGAGACGCTTCAAATCGGCGGTAGAGTGATAGTGAATACCATTTTAGAGGCAATCGACGAGGCTGAAGTCGCGGCGTTCGACGTAAGTACCCTTAACGAAAACGTTCTATTCGAGCTAGGATACGCAATCGGCCGCGGTAAAAAGATATGGATTCTTCTAGAGAAAACTGACACCATCGCGAAGACGCGATGGGATCAATTTCGACTTCTCTCGACTGTGGGCTATTCTGCATGGGCGAACTCTAACGACATTCGCGACTTATTCGTTCGAGATCGGCCACACTTAGCAGAGTCAACGTTGTACGACGATATAATTGAGCCCAATCTCAGCCCTCAGGTCGAAGGCTCACTGTTTTACGTTCCGTCGTTTCACAATACAGAAGCAACCCAAAAGCTAGGTCGACGGCTAGACGTTGAGACTCGCCGAGGGGTTCGACTCATCAGCGCTGATCCTACAGAGTCAGCCTTGAATCAAATCTCATGGTATGCGCAGAAGGTGTACGAGACTGCAGGCACGATAGCTCATTTTGTAGCAGCCCGACGGGAATTGGCATGGTTGCACAACTCGAGGGCCGCACTCGTGGCCGGACTAGCGGCGGGGTTTGAACGACCAGTTCTGATGTTAGCGGAAGAGCAATATAACGGTCCAGTTGATTACCGCGACACCATTAAGGTCTACTCGAATGCCCATGATTGTCAGGAGCTCGCAACAGGCTGGCTGAAGCAGCTTGAGTTGGAGCCCCAGCTGGACAAGGGTGGTCGGCGACTCAAGTTGGTGACTGAACTTCGAGGTTTGCGGTTCGGCGAGCATGTTGCTGAGAACGAGGCCGACGTCTTAAGCGAGTACTTCGTCGAGACCGCTGCATTCGATGAGGTTCTTGGCAGCCGAAACACGCTATTTGTCGGACGAAAAGGGGCAGGCAAGACGGCTAATATGTTGCAGGCCGCCGCACGTCTGCGAGAAGACGCGCGCAATCTCGTGATAGTTATAAAGCCTCAATCGTACGAACTCGAGGGCCTGGTGACTCTCCTAGCGCGTTTGCCGAGGGAGGTTAAAAGTTACACTGTTCTCTCGCTTTGGAATTTTCTTTTACAGTCGGAAATCGCGCGGTCGGCCGCTCAGGTAGTTGAGATGAGACCTTCAGGCGTCCCAATGACTGAAGCTGAGCGTGCCCTAGTTGCGTTCGTTCATGACACAGATTTCGGAATTCGGGATGAGTTTGCTGTCCGCTTCGAACGCACAGTGGCGGCCATCGAGAGCTCTGGGTTGGTCGACGCCCACTCCCTAGGCGCGGGACGCGACCTGCTAAACGAAGCGCTGCACTCGGAGGCGATCCGTCGACTTCGCAGGCTGATTGGGCCCGTGCTGAATGGCCGAAATCGGGTCTCAATACTAATTGATAATCTAGACAAGGCATGGGATAGGCACTCCGACCTTGACGCGGTGGCACAATTGCTTGTTGGCCTAATGTCAGCGGTTGACCGCGTCGCGATTGAATATGAGAAAGAAGATTTCTGGCGAAACAAAGTGTCGCTATCGCTTGCGACGTTTCTTCGGAGCGATATCTACGCATACCTGCAGCGACAAGCTCAAGAACCCGATAAGATTCCTACCAGCATGCTGTCTTGGTCGGACCCCAGAGCGCTGCTGCGGGTAATTGAGGAGCGATTTTTGTCTGCGCGCCCCGATGGAACGAGTGCGGACGAGCTATGGACCAAATTCTTCTGCAGCTCAGTCGCAGGTAGGCCTCTCCAGGAGTACCTAGCTTGGCGAGTGCTACCACGGCCCCGGGACCTCGTCTACATGTGCAATGCGGCCACGATCTCAGCCGTTAATGCACGACGCCAATCTGTGAGTGAAGAGGATTTTGTCAAAGCCGAGATGAATTATTCCCAGTTCGCATTCGAGGCATTGCTGGTAGAGAATGGTATAACAATAACGCAATTTGAGGATGCGCTCTTCGAATTTGCAGGTGGACCCTGCATCATGACTCGGAGTGCCGCTATTGGCGTTATCACAAAAGCCCTCGGTGATTCTACTAAATCGGATGCGGTTCTAGAACGTCTAAGGGCGTTATCGTTCATTGGAACCGAACTGTCGAGCGGAAGATTTGAGTACCCTGAGGCTGGGGCGGAAAGCAAGAGAACGGAAGTCTTAGCACGGAAATATGCCGAATCGATACATTCTGAGGTTAGGGTAGCCATTCATCCCGCATATCGACCCTACCTTGAACTAATTGAATCGCCCGAGAATTAGATTAGTACACCGTCTGATGCCCGGCGTAAGACCGCTAAGCCCCAGCAACGTCAGAATACAGATTGCGCGTTTTATCGGCCATGCCGTTGCCCTGGCGGTGCGCCCAGGTAGGCCCGCGGGCCACCCAGGCGGCCTGTTCCCCGTCGCGGACCAGGAAGTCCTCGACGGGGAACGGCAGCGGCCAGCGATAGGGGTAGCGGGAGACCGGCTGCTGCTCGATGAGCAAGTCGGCCAGCACCGCGACGTCGTCGTCTCGGCGCGGTCGGATCGACGCAGCCCGGCTCACCCCGCGATCGTCTCACAGGCACCGTGCCGGACGCCGCGGTTCAAGCGCGGTTGTCGAGAATCGACAAGACGCGTGTCATGCGTCATATTCGATCGTATTCGGGACACGACAGAGCCTTTAGCGACACGCCCGGTTCGGGTGTCTCGAAACTGGTGACCGAAAGGCCTGCCTCACGAATCGGCTTGTTGGTGAGTTGTGAGACAGTGGTGGCTTGTGAGCATACTTCTGGGCTACGCCAGGGTCTCGACCGCCGAACAGGACGCCGCATTGCAGCACGACGCTCTCAGCGCCGCCGGGTGCTGGAAGGTCTGGACGGACGTTGCCAGTGGGGCGCGGACTGATCGTCCTGAGTTGGGGTTGGTGTTGGAGGCGTTGCAGCCGGGCAACACCCTGGTGGTGTGGCGGCTGGACCGGTTGGGGCGTTCGTTGCCGCACCTCATCGAGACGGTCAAGGAGCTGGAGAACAGGGGAGTGGGGTTCCGGTCGCTGACCGAGTCCATTGACACCACCACCCCGGGTGGACGGTTGATCTTCCACATCTTCGGGTCCCTCGCCCAGTTCGAGCGGGAGCTGGTCCGGGAGCGCACGACAGCGGGGCTGGCTGCGGCCCGCGCTCGGGGGCGTACGGGTGGGCGGCCGACGGTGATGACGACGGCCAAGGTCCGAGCAGCACGGCGGATGATCACCGCCGGCACCCCGTTGACGGAGGTGGCCTCGGTGCTCGGGGTGGGGCGGGCAACGTTGTACCGCCACCTCGGAACAAGCGACTGAGCACGCCGCGGGTGGACATCGGCGGGGGAGAGGATGGGCGAGTGAGCAACTCTGCCGGGTCCGGCGCGGTGGCGCCTGTGGGGTACGCGGAGCAGGTGAAGGTTCAGGTTCGGACCTCGCGGGTGCAGGCGGCTCGGGCGGTGGACACCGCGCTGGTGGGGTTGCCAGTAGGAGCCGAATCCGTTCATCATCATCAGGTCTCCTGCTGGGTGGTGGCCGTGGTGCGGTGGATCCGGGGCGGTGGTGCAGTGGATGCGGGGCGGTGGGGGAAACGGTCGGGTTGCGTCGGGGCTGCTGGCGCTCAGGAAGCGGCGTTGCTCTCGATGGGTAGTTGTGCGTGGGACCATTCGGGGAAGCCGTCGTCGAGGCGGGCGGCTCGGTAGCCGTGGTGGCGTAGGAGCCGGACGGCGTCGTCGGCGTAGACGCAGTAGGGGCCGCGGCAGTAGGCCACGATTTGCGTGTTCGTGGGCAGTTCTGCCAGGCGCTGGTCGAGTGCGGTGATCGGCACCGAGAGGGCCCCGGGGATGTGCCCGGTGCGGTATTCCGCCGGAGGCCGGACGTCGAGCACGATGACATCACCTGCTCGTAGCCGGGCTGCGAGTTCATCGCGGCTGATGGTATCCAGTTCGCTGCGGTCACCGAGGTAGGCGCGGGCGAGTTCAGCGAGCTCGTCGACGTGGCCAGCGGCGACCCGGCGCATCGCTACCCATAACGCGCTCACTTCCGGGCTGGCGAGGGAGTAGTAGATGCGGGTCCCGTGCCGGCGGGTACGCACCAGCCCGGCGCGTAAGAGCTGCTGCAGATGCTGGGAGGTGTTCGCGACGCTTTGGCCGATCTCCCCGGCGAGTTCCTCCACCGAGCGTTCGCCTTGAGCCAGGACGTCGACGAGCTCGGCTCGCCGTCCGCTGCCCAAGGCTTTGCCCACCGACGCCAGGGCATCGAACAGGGCATCCTTCGCGGCGCGGTCACCCACCACACCACCTCCTCAATGGCTTACTTGACAACAGTACGCGTAGGCGTCATCGTTCAAGCAATCACTTGACGAGGGAGTTGGGTTGCGGTGAACGTGGACGAGCTGGGGTGCCTGTGGTCGATGAGGGACTGGGGAACAGCAGTTACCTGCTGAATCTCGGGGACGGTCGGGCCGCGGTGATTGACCCCGAGCGTGATCCCCGCCCGTATCTACAGGAGGGGTCATAAGTACCCCCGCCGAACCAACCCGCCCCCAGATTCGGCTGGGCTTGGGTGCGAACTGGCAGCAATTCACGCTGCTCGCGATCGTCAACGTCTTCGTCGGCGGCATGGTGGGGTTGGAACGCACCGTCACCCCGATCGTCGGCGCCCAGGAGTTCCACCTCGGTGAGCTCGCCATCGCCGCGTTCGTAGTGGTGTTCGGGTTTACCAAGGCAATTACCAACGCCGTCGGCGGCGCCGTCGTCGGGCGCTACACCCGCAAGATGGTGCTGATCGTCGGGTGGATCATCGGAGCGCCCGTCCCGTTCATGCTCGGTTACGGCCCCAGCTGGGGCTGGATCATCGCCGCTAACCTGCTGTTGGGCATCAACCAGGGCCTGACGTGGTCCATGACGGTCAACATGAAAATCGACCTCATCGGCCCGACACGACGCGGCCTCGCCCTGGGCATCAACGAAACCGCCGGCTATTTCGGGGTCGCCGTCACCGCCCTGGCCACCGGCTACCTCGCCACTGACTACGGGCTACGCCCCGTCCCGGCCCTGCTCGGCGTCGGCTACGCCCTCGCCGGGCTCGCCCTATCGGTCCTGCTGGTGCGCGACACAGCCGACTACGCCCACCTGGAAGCGGAGCAACACCCCGAAGGGAACAGCGAACCGCGCCCCTCGATCCGCACGATCGTGGCGCAAGTCAGCTGGCGCGACCGCACCCTCGCCGCGGTCAGCCAAGCCGGCCTGGTCAACAACCTCAACGACGGTCTGACCTGGGTGATCCTGCCCGTGCTGCTCATCGAGCACGGCGTCTCGATCACCGGCGTCGGCTACATCAAAGCCCTCTACCCCTTCATCTGGGCCGCCGGCATGATCGGCACCGGACAACTCGCCGACCGCATCGGCCGAAAAATCCCCATCGTGACCGGCATGTTCATCCAAGCCGCCGGTTTGGCTGTGATCACCGCCGGCATCAACTACGCCCTGCTCACCGGACTGATCGGCGCCTTCTTCCTCGGCGCCGGCACCGCCCTGGTCTATCCCACGCTCCTCGCCGCCATCAGCGACGCCACCCACCCCAGCTGGCGCTCCACCGCGCTGGGCATCTACCGATTCTGGCGCGACACCGGCTACGCCCTCGGCGCGCTCATCGGCGGCATCACCGCCACCCTCGCCGGCCTCGACACCGCCATGCTCGTCGCCACCCTCCTCACCACCGCCTCCGGCCTCACCGCCTGGATACTCATGCGTGAAACACACCCCTCGACCCCCGCGCCGACTCCAGCCACGGGCACCTGAGGGAATCAAATGCACAGCGGCTGGCTGATGCAACAAGGGCATCCCAGATCACGTCCACAAGACGTCAAATTGAGGTACAACCCTTCACCAGTGGGCGGAGGGCTGGGGGCTGTCAATCAAAGTCGGCCCCGGGGGCAGACCCGGGGACTGTCTCGTTAACGGGGTGCCAGGAGGTTCGCAGTGTGGTGGGCAGGCCCCGTTTCATGGGACTGTCCCGGGTTGTGCGGTGGGGTGCGTGGGTAGCGTCCAGGGGGAGGCGTCGAGGATGACGTCGATGGCCGTACCGTCCCCGGCGGGGCGGAGGATGTGGTGCAGGGCTCGGACGCGCAGGGTGCGGGCGCCGGTGCCCAGGGTGTTGATGTCGGGCAGGACCGCGGGGTCAGGGGGGCCGCCAACGCCGTGGGTGTGGTTCTCCCGTGCATGCCCGAGGTAGAGCAGGCGGCCGTGGGGGTTCAGCCAGGAGCCTGCTCGGTGAATGGTGGTGCTGAGCGCGGCGACGGGCAGGTGGAGAAAGCTGATGATCACCAGGTCGACCAAGCCGGGAGGCTCCCAGGTGGTGGCGTCGCCGCGGTGGAAGTTGATGCGGCCCGAGGGGTCGGTGGCTCGGGCTTGGTCGATGGCCACTGCCGAGAAGTCCACCCCGGTCACCTGCCAGCCCTGCTCGGTGAGCCAGCGGGCGTGGCGGCCGTCCCCGCACGCGAGGTCCACGGCCCGCCCTGGGGTGATCGGTGCGATCTTCTCGACGAGAGCTGCCGCGGGTGCGGTGCCCCAGGGTTCGGGGCTGTCGCGGTAGCGGTCATCCCACGATGGGGCTGTCATCAATGTTCCTCTTCCCGGTCGTTCACTGCGCTGGTTCGTTCTGGCGGCGCAGTCCCTTCGTCGCCATGAGCAGGCTCATCGGGCACCAGCTCACCGTTCGGTCAGGGCGAGGTTCGCACCGAGGAATGCTGGTGTTCAGGCGAGGGCGAGGAACAGCTTTTCCAGTTCGGCTTCGGTCATCGGCTCCTTGTTGTCGCTGTTGTCGCCGGTGAGGCATTGACGGAGTCCGGTGGCGACGATCTTGAAGCCGGCTTTGTCCAGGGCGCGGGAGACGGCGGCGAGTTGGGTGAGGACGTCTTTGCATTCGCGGCCGTTTTCGATCATGGCGATCACCCCGGCGAGCTGACCGTGCGCGCGGCGCAGCCGGTTGAGGACCAGGGCGATGCTGTCGTCGTCTCCGACCACGGGGGTGTCCTTTCACGAGACCGGTCTTCACTGTACCGGGAGGGGTATGGGGTGGTGGGTGGGTGACGCAGCACCCCATACCAGGGTTCACCCGTGGGAGAAGGTGATGTTCGGCAGGATTGTGCGGAGCCAGGTGGGTGACCACCAGGCGGCGTGTCCGGTGAGGCGCAGCAGCACCGGCAGCAGGATGAGGCGGATCAGGACCGCATCCAACAGGACGGCGACGCCCAGGATGATGCCCATCTCCTTGGGGGGTAGTGGTTGGGCGAGGGCGAAGGTGAAGAACACTGCCACCATCACTGCGGCGGCGGCGAAGATCACCCGACCGGAGTGCGCGAGCCCGTCGACGTGGGCAACTT
>JAABUU010004436.1_pt1 | contig 16557 bp, 16 predicted proteins | sample 5559301 | NCBI WGS metagenome assembly JAABUU01 (sample SAMN10711884, study PRJNA513360) | rock metagenome | isolation source: Antarctica rocks | place: Antarctica: Victoria Land, Richard Nunatak white | reverse complement strand
GATTGCCGAAGTTACCATGAGCGAGCGCCCCAACAATGGATGGCAGGGGTCGAACGCGATGATTTCGGGGAGATGGACGGCACGCAAGGCTAACAGGCGATGAACCTCCGCCTCCGGGGTGAGGCTCGCCTCGGGTATCACATCTAGGGCAGAGTGCACGTAAAACCGGTTATGTGCCCTCCGATAGGTATCGCGTCAGCCCGTCGACATGTGCGACTGGATCTCGCCCACGACCGGCCACGGCCGGGATCACGGGAGATCCCGACAGCAACAGCCCGCCGACTACGACCTCGAAGGCCCGCGATCAGCCGTGGGTATCCAGCCCCTTGCGATCGAGCGCTGCTCGGATCTGGCTGAGCCACTCTGTGCCCAGCTGGCGCCCATTTGGGAGTTGGTCGCCGCGATCCCAGCGCCATGTCGTGATCATCGCCAGCACGAGGATCCGGCACTCGCGCAGCAAGTCTTGATTGACACCCGGATAGTGCTCGCTGACTTCTTCGGGCGCATGGGCGAGGTCGAATTCGACAGGCCCACGGCAACACGTCTCGAGGTCGATGAAGAGCAGCCCGTCCTTCGTGGTGAGCACGTTACCCGGGTGTGGCTCACCGTGCAGGAGCTGCTCAGCGGCGCCGCGGTCGCCGATCACTCGTCTCAGGCTTCGGAGCGTGTCGCCGAGGAGCTCCCGCTCCGCGTCGGCGAGCGCCGGCGTGTGGTCGCGGCTCGCAACGAGTTGCTGTGCCTGCTCAACGCGATCCATGAAGTGCGGCGTAGGGATATCGAGCGTGCGCATGCCGGCATGCAACCGCGCGAGCGCACTGGCGTAGTCGGCTGGCGAGACCGCTCGCGGTGTCGCAGGTTCGTAGTAGGTCCACAGCGTGACCACGAAGCCACCACGCTCATAGACACGCGGGGCCACGCGACGCTCAAGAGTAGCCACCGGGCACCCGGATGCGGCGAGCCGCTGAGCAAGCTCGACTTCAAACTGTGAAACCTGAAGCGCTACCGGTGCCACCCGGGCAAGCACGTCACAAGGCAGCAGACGCAGAGTGAGCTTGTTCGAGTCATGGAGAACGATCGTGTCGTCGACTGTCAGGTCAAGTGATGCGGCGGTCGCCATGGCCGCAGCCATCGCACGCGGGACCTCTGACGCCTGCATTGTCGCCTGGCTCCTCTCCCCCTCATTTGCGGCTATCCCGCCTCTGCGGGCTCCTCATCGCTGCGAGTGGATGCATCATACCAAGTCGATGGGAGCAACTTCAGTGAGGTGATCGTTTTTCAGGTGCCGAGTTGATGGCGAATCCTGATTCGTACGACATGACCCGCGCGTGCCGAGCGCGAGTGGTACTGTTCAGTGGGGGAAGCCGACTCACCTGGGCCACGTAAATCCTGTTATGTGCCCGTGAAGCGCTACGACGATTGCCTTTCACGGCACTGACACCGCCACTACGGGGTCCGTTACTCGAACGCTACCGTATCCTGTCCCATCAACGGGGAGCGCCGCAGCAGCTGCTTGGCGATCCAGCCGTCGTCGCGCGTGCCTGCCGCGAGATGCCGACCGGCCAAGTTGATCAGCAATGCCCACCACATCGGCGTGAGCAACTCCCGCTCCTCGGGCTCCAGCGGCGAAACCTCCTCATACCCTTGGATCACCGCGTCGTGCCTGCCGCGCCATGATAGTGCGAAGTCGGCGATCCGATGGTCCCAATGAGCAAGTTCAAAGTCGAGGACTCCCGAGAGTTGCCCGTTCCGGAAACGCAGATTCCACGGCGTGAAGTCGCCATGGATGACCGTGCCGGGCCGGTCATGCAGGTGCAAGTCCGCTGTCCGCCGGCGGGCGCGGTCGAGGTGCCAGCGCAGCATGCGCACCTCCTCCGCTCGCTCGCGCTCGTTCTCGGCCAGCACACGATCGAGCGTCGGGTCGCTCAGGATCTCCTCGCAGCGTCGCCAATCCCCACGCTGCCCGAGTCCGTCAATCCGTGCCAAGTCGGCGTGAAACGCCGCCAGTAGCCGCCCGCGCGCACGCTGCTCGACGAGCGGGTCGGTGATAGAGGGTGGATCACCGGGAAGGAATGGGAAGAGGCACCACACCCGACCGCCGACTTCGATCGGCCCCGCGACGGCACATGCGACGGGCCATCCCAGCGCAGCGAGACGTGTCAGCAGGTGCAGCTCGTAGTCGATGGTACCAACCATCTCCGCTTTGTCGTCATCCGGCGCAGCCCAACGGCGCAGGACAAGCCGGTCGCCGTGCGCCTCGACGAGCCAGTGCCGATTGAGCCGGCCGCCCAGCGGCGCGACCGCGCGGACGCCGAACGACGCCAAGACCTCAGCGCTCGGCCACATCGACTCCTCCTCAACTCCGACAGTGATCGTCGCTGACATCTTCCTGCAGACATGCGAGCACTCAGCATAGCACGGCAGAATCGTTGCATCGCGCCGCGATAGGGAATATGCCAATGATATGTCTGATCAACGTAAAACCCCTTATGTGCCGATCTGTTCAAGAATCACCTCGATCGCGTCGGTCAGCTCACGCTCCGTGATTTTCCTCCGCAGCCATTCGTCATTGAACACCCGGCGTGCCGTCCATCATCGCTCGGCGAGGATATCCGGCGAGGACAATACCAACGGCCGCCGAGGTACTCACGCGCCTTCTGCGGGTTACACGACCGCTGTCCGGAGCCCTTCGTATGCTTGTCGCCGACATCGACCTGCCCCTCCCCACAGGCGTTGAGCGATTTTCACGCGCCGATTGCAGCGAGAGGCGGATGGGATCGCGTACAACCGCGTCGTGTCGTCTCTGCACTTTTTCACTCCTCTCCCCATCGCATCCACCCAGTATTGCCGGGAACCATTGCACGCGCTGCGTTGTAATAGAGGTGAGTTATCGCCAGTCGGTCCCGAGGATACGGAGGTCTGCCATGCCGAAACGGTTCTTCCTCGGTTGCATGCTCGCGCTTGCGACGGTCGCCTGCGGAGCGGCGACCCCGACACCTGTGCCCACCGCTGTCCCCCAGGCGACACAACGGGCACCGACGACCACGCCAACGATCCCATCAACGACCACAGCCGCCCCGGCGGCGAACGACCGGCTCTTCGTTCGCGACGGCTACGGCACATCCACCGATCGCTTGAGCGTCATGGACGCGCGGAGTGGGACGCGCCTGCGGGACATGCCATTCGGTGTTTCCACACCGGATTGGTCCGTTCTCTATACAACGCCATGGGACGCGGAGCAAACAATCGTGCGCGCGCTCAACCCGTTGACGGGGCAGACGATCCGGGAAACGTCCGTGAGCGGCCGATACACCCTGCCCGAAATGGGCATCGCCGGGACATTCGGCGGCCTCTCCCCGAACGGCAACTGGCTCGCCCTCGAGAGGAAGCCGGGGTATGCGATTGATGCGACGGACACGAGCCACGCGCGAAGCCATCTCGTCGTCCTCGACACCGCCTTCGCGCAGCCGCCGAAGCGCGTCGAACTGGACGGCAATTTCGCGTTCGATGCCCTCAGCAACAACGGCGCTTCGCTCTACCTGCTCGAGACGGTGCCGCGAGACAGCACCAGTACTCCCACACCCGGCCTCGGCTACAAGGTGCGGCTCTATGATCTCACGACGGGCGTCCTGCAACCGGGCGTCGTTGTGGATAAAACCGCAATCGCCGAGACGATGAGCGGGACGCGGCAATCGTCCGTCGTCTCGGCGGATGGGCAATGGGTGTACAGCCTGTATCTCAATCAGGCGAAGGGGCCGTTCATCCACATGCTGAACCTGGACGGGCGCTTCGCGATCTGCGTCTTCCTGCCGACGACCGGTAAAGAGGATTTCGAGAAGCAACTACTCTGGTCGCTCGCGCAGACAAAGGACGGCCGTTCGCTCTATGCGGTCAACGGCGCGCTTGGGATCGTTGCGGAGGTGGACCCGGCGCAACTAAGTGTGCGACGGAGTGTGACGATCCCGACAACGAGCGCGCGCCAGCCCGCGCTCATCGCGCGCGTCGGCGCGTGGCTGCTGACACACACGAGTGCGAAACGCATCCTCAGCGGCGGCGCGGCCCTCACGCCGGACGGTCGGACGCTCTTCATCATCGCGGAGCAGGGGCTGCTCGCCGTCAACACCGCCGACCTGACATTGCGCGGGCGCTCGTTGGCCGCTTGGCCGCTGGACAGCATCGCCGCCAGCCCGGACGGCGCGCGTCTCTATGCTGTCAGCGCGGAAAAAGGCAAACTGCTCCTGCTCGATGCCGCGACAGGGAGGATGGTCAAAGAAATCGCGGGCGCGAGCCATCCGTGGAGCGTCCTCGGCGTGGAATGAGCGGTAATTGGGAACCGATACACCGTTCGCCTTGTACTATGTGCGTATGCATCAATAAGACGATGGAGGGCCAGCCACTGGAGGAACGCGCGGTCGTCGAACGAGCGCAGCGCGGTGACACGGGCGCGTACGAGACCCTCGTACGGCAGTACCAGGACGTTGCCTTCCGCACGGCGTATCTGATTACCGGCACGGCGGCGGAGGCGGAGGACGCGGCGCAGGAGGCGTTCGTCAAGGCGTGGGCCGCCCTCGATCGCTTCCGACCGGATGCGCCGTTCCGCCCGTGGCTCCTCCGTATCGTCGCGAACGAGGCGCGCAATCGGCGCAAGGCGACCGGTCGGCGGGCGGGCCTGGCGCTCCGGGCAATGGAGCGCCATCGTACCGACGATGCGGCGCCATCCCCCGAGGCGATGGCGCTTCGTGCCGAACAGCAGGACGCGCTGCTCCGGGCAATCAACCAACTCCGCATGGACGACCGCCTCGTGATCGCCTATCGCTACTTTTTCGACCTTTCCGAAGCCGAAATGGCGACAGCGCTCGCGGTCGCGCGGGGCACCGTAAAATCGCGCCTCGCGCGGGCGCTCGGGCGGCTCCGCACGGCGCTGCGGGCCGATGGCATCACCGATCACTATCTGGGGGGGCTGGAGAATGGCTGAACACGAGCAGCAATTCACCGATCCCGCACTGGAACGGGCGTTGCGCGATCTCGGTGAAGGTCTCGCGTACCCGCCAACGCCGGACCTCGGTGCGTCCGTCCGGGGGAGGATCGCGGCGCAACCCGCGCGGCGCGGGCGATGGTGGTTGCCCACGACGCCCACATGGCGACGGTTCGCCACTGTGCTCGCGCTCCTGCTCATCGTCGCGCTGTTGCTCGGCGCGCTCCCGCCGGTGCGAAAAGGCGTCGCGCAGCGACTCGGTCTTTCGAATGTCGAGATCATCATCGTGACCGTCGTGCCAACGCCGACCCCGACTATCGTGCCGTCCTCAACCAGCCCGCCCATCGGGACCGCAGCGGCGACACGCCCGCCCGACAATCGCATCGCGCGCGCCGAGTTAGGGACCGAGACAACGCTGCCGGAGGCGCAGGCACGCATGTCGTTTCAGGTCGGCGTGCCGGACCTGCCGAACTATCGCACGCCGGACGCGATCTACACCGGGCAGCCACCGGCGGGGGGTCGGGTGTCACTACTGTACACCGCGCGCCCCGGCCTCCCGGCGATCGCGGGGACGGATATTGGGCTGCTCATACAGGAATTCCGGGGAGGCCTCAGCACGGGCCTCTTCCAGAAGGTCGTCCCCGCGAGTTCACACATCGAGCCGGTAACGATCCATGGCGTGCCGGGCTACTGGATCGAGGGCGGCCTGCGCGCCTTCGCCTATCAGGATGCGAGCGGCAACGTGCAGTTCGAGCAGACGCGCATCGCCGGTAATACACTGCTCTGGGAACAGGACGGCATCATCTATCGCCTCGAATCGCTCCTGTCGAAGGACGACGCCCTCTATATCGCCTCCCGTATCCCCGATCAGCATCTGTAGCGCCCTTCGAAAGGGTAAGGCGCGGCATGCCTTGATCACAGTTGCTGCCGCAGTACTTTACCGAGCGGGGAGCGCGGCAGTTCCGTGCGGAACTCGAAGCGCCGGGGCACTTTATAGGCCGCCAGCCGTTCCCGACAGAAGCGGCGCAACGCGGCCGCCGTGGGCGGCGCATCGTATGGCACGATCACGGCGCGCGGCACCTCGCCGTGTACGACGTCCGGCATCGGGAGGACCACCGCTTCGCGGACAGCGGGATGCGTTTCCAGCACCGCCTCGATCTCTTCCGGCGTCACCTTGAAGCCGCCGACGTTAATATGCAGAGCGCGACGACCTTCGAGATAATAGAAGCCGTCACCGTCGCACCGCGCCAGATCGCCCGTCTAGAGCCATCCATCACGCAGCGCGCACGCGGTGGCATCAGGCGGGCGGCGCGGCGCTCCATCTCCGCGGAGAGCCATGCGTACGTCCAGCGACGCGTGCCGAAGCATAACGCGACGTGCTCCGGCCGCCGCTTCGCCTGCTCGATCACCAGTTGCTCGACGCGCAGTGGCGTACCACCGTCCATCGCTCCTCCACCTATTCACGATCATCTGCTGGATAGCGCCCCGCCCATGCGTCACATAAGGTGGGGCACTATCCAGTATAGCAGCGAGAGAGGGAGGGCACGCCGACCATACGCGCTTGGCGGACCGATTACGACGCCACGGCCGCTGTCCGGGCGGCAACCATGGCGGCGAGACCGCGCGCGAGGGTGTATTCGGGTCGCCACAGACCCTGCCGGATGATCCGCTCGTTCGAGAGGCGCGAGATGCGGACATCGCCCGCGCGGGCCGGGCCATATTCGACCGTCGGCACGATACCGAGCGCCTGCCCAACCTGCCGCGCGAGATCGTTGACCGTCGTTTCCGCCCCACTCGCCACATTCCAGATGCCCGAGCCGTTCCACGCGAGGGCGGAATGGACCGCCGCCGCCACGTCCGCGACGTAGACGAAATCGCGCACCTGCTCGCCGTCGCCATTGACGTGCAATGATTGACCGCGCGACAGGCGATCCATGAAGGTGGCAATGACGCCGCCGTCCGTACCGGCGCGCTGGCGGGGGCCATAGACATTCGCAGGCCGGAGGATCACGTACGAGAGGTCGCTGAGCGCAACGTACCCCTCGGCAGCAAGTTTATGGACACCGTACGGGCTGAGTGGGGCGGGGAGCGTCGTTTCATCGGCACGGACGGCCGTATCACCGTAGACTGCGCCGCCGGAAGAGAAGAAGACGAACCGTCCGACGCCCGTCTCCTTCGCACAGCGCACGACATTCTCCGTGCCGACAAGGTTCACTTGCCGGTCAAAGACCGGGTCCGCCACCGAGTGCGGCACCGAGGTTTGCGCCGCACAGTGGATGACCGCATCGAACCCGCCCGCCACGAAAACCTGCATGAGCGCGGGATCGGCGATGTCGCACACGATGAGCGGCACGCCGACCGGGAGATTCGCGCGGGTGCCGCCGGAGAGGTCGTCCCCGACGGAGACGCGCCACCCCTCCCGCAGCAATGTCTCAATGATGTGGCTGCCGATAAAGCCGGCGCCACCGGTGACGAACACCTTTCGCCCATTCCCTGCTTGCACTGCTTAATTCCCTTTCGGCGGCGGGAGGCCGAGTATTTCACTGATCGTCACGAACCGGTACCCGCGCCCTTTCAGTGTTTCGACGATCGTTCGTACCGCCGCCGTCTGCTGGCTGCGGTCGGTCCCCAACCGGGTGTTGTCGCCATCATGCAGGAGGATGATGGAGCCGGGCTGAACGCGGTCCACCGTCCGCATGACAATCGTGTCAGCGCCGGGGGCATCCCAATCGTTCGATTCGACATCCCAGCCGACCGCGCGCAGCCCGCGTTCCGCCACCGCGCGGAGCGACCACGGCGTGTGAAAGCCGTTCGGCGCACGATAGAGCCGGGGCAACGTGCCCGTAATCCCTTGCAAAATGTCATTCGTCCGCGCCGCATCGCTATACCGCAGATCGAGGAGCGCATCCCGTTTCCGGTGCTGATACGAATGGTTGCCGATCTCGTTCCCTTCGGCGGCGATGCGGCGCACTGTCTGTGGCTCCCGCTCCGCATTCATCCCGACGCAGAAAAACGTCGCATGTACCCCTGCCTGCTTCAACACATCGAGGATTTGCCCGGTATACGGGTCATTTGGCCCGTCATCGAAGGTCAGTGCGACGATCTTCTCCGTGCGCGGCCCATGCGTGTAGATGTCGCCGAACAGTTGCGACGACGGCGTCCGCGCCGCGTAGCACCCATACGCCAGCGGTGCGAGCACGACCAGCGCCATCAGCCAGACGAATCGCGCTCTGGGCGTCAACAGCCCATGCGATGGCGCGCGTCGTCGCTGGGTCCGCACGGTCATGTGACGCGGCATTGGTCCTCACTCCTGGCTCCTCTCCATCGCCCCGAAATCGAGGTACGGAGAAGGTTCGTCTGGCGATGGAGAGGGGAGGGAACTTCGCCTTGAATACCGTGGCGTCCACTCAACATCTCAAGCATCCCGCATCTCTCCTCTCTCCTTTGCTGACAAACAAAGGAGAGGGGGCTGGGGGGTGAGGTTCCCCCGCTTCTCCCGTCATCCGTACAGCCCGCACATCATAGATCACATACCGCTGCTCCGGATCGCGGTAGATCACGCGGGCGAGATCGCGCTGTGTCAGACCATCGAGCAGTTGCTGCTCGTTCGTGTGATATTGCGCGAGGTAGCCGCGCTCGATAGAGACGTAGTCTATCTTCTTTTTTGTCAGGAAGGCGCGGTATGCGTCCTCCGTCCACGAGCGGCGGAACATGCTTTCGGAGAAGAACTCGTTGGCGAGGCGCGCGCCATGGCGAAGGAAATAGTACTGCCCGTCCTCGAACTGGTTCGGCTCCATCACGCGGTACGTCGCGCGCGGATCGAACTGCGCGGAGACGAAATACGGGGCGTAGATGTCGTGGGACTGTGTGAACAGCCCGTCGTAGCCGCCCTGGGCATAGCCGAACGCACCGTTCACCATCACAATCGAGAAGATCAGCCCGACGATCCAGACGACGAAGACTGGCCGGTACCAGCGGCGAACGTAGACAACGAGCCAGGTCGCGAGGAAGGGAAAGGCGAGCACCGTCGCCCGCCGCACGAAGCCGTCCGCGATGGACGAGACGATCACGCGCGCCGAATTCTCCGCCAACGCGGGTGTGCCACGGGCAAGGAGAAGCGCGGGCAGGCTCGCCAGCCCTGCCAGCAAACCCATGACGAAGAAACGCAACCGCCGCTCCGGTTCGCTGAGGAAGTGCGCCCCCAGATAGCAGAGTGCGCCGATGCCGCCCGCCACCGGGTGCGTCGTGATGCAGAGCCAGAGCAAGAAACCCGCTGCCACATCCCGCTTGCGGTCGAGCGCGATCACAAACAGAAAGAAAAAGAAGGCGGACCAGAGAAACGGAAATTGAAAGGCGAGCAGACCATCAATGTAAAACGGGTTGAGTAAAAAAAGCAGCAGCATCCACGGGTCGCGCATCACGGGCCGGGCGATGCAGGTCGCGATCGGCGTCCCGACAGCAGCGATCACCATCAACAGCGTCACGCCCCAATTATGCAAGAGCGGCCAGAGTAGCGCGCCGAGCAGCCACGGCACAAGCCCATACGGAAACGTCACCGCCCGCCCGCCATCGAGTGCCGGGATATGGCGCGGAATGCCGTGACCGCTCCAGAGTTGGTACTGGATGAACCAGACATGCGCGTAGACGCTCGCGGAGTCATCGCCTAAAAAAATGCGCTTGACCGCCACGAGCAGGAGCACGATGAGCAGCAGCGCGAAGAAAAAACCGGGCAGCCACGGCGCCCACCGCTCCGTGATCCCCGCAGGGCGATTGCGCCGCGTCATCACCCGCCACCACGCCAGCGGCATGGCGATCAGGTCAATGAAGACATCTTTCATGCGCGTATTGGAGCGGTAGACCGGCACAGGCACGCGGTGGTTATTACCGAGTTTGTAGCCGAGGCGCGGGAAGATCATCGCTAACTCGACCGTCTCGCTGTAACGGTAGCCCTCGTAGTAGCGCGTCGCCTCGCCAAGCGGCCCGGCGCGGAAGACGCGGTAGCCGGACTCGACATCGTAGAACCGCTGCCCACTCCAGAGCGTTGCCCACGCGGACATCACCCAATTGCCGAGTTTCTTGTAGCCGGGATAGAGCGAGAAATCGCGCCGCGCCATCAGGCCGTCCAGCCCGTCGCGCTCCAATGCTTCCACCAGCGCGGCCACATCGTCCGGGTCGTGCTGACCGTCGGCGTCCACCGTCAGAATCAGGTCGCTCGCGTCGAGCCGCCCCGCCGCGACCTCCGCGCGCACGAAGCGGAACGCCGCACCGTACCCCGCCGAAAGGCCCCGGTTCGCATCGAAGGCAATGAACGAGGCATGCGGCTTGTCGGCGATCCACCGCGTAACAATAGCGCGCGTCTCGTCCCGGCTACCGTCGTCCACGATAATCAGGCCATCCACCATCGGAGAGAGCCGCGTCAGCACGCCCTCGACCGTCGCCGCTTCGTTGTACGCGGGCACAACCGCAATTAGCCGCCGCTCAACCGCGTGATTCGGCACATTGGCGCTGGACGGCACGACAATTGTCCGGGGTGATCCCCATGCGCCGTGAATGCGAAGGTCGTCCACATCGCTGTAGACGCGCCGTCCGAACATCGTTTCCCTTCTCCTCCCGCGCGCAATGAGCAATGAGTGAATACGTTCATTCAGCACTCGATCAGTGTATGTGCCTGAAGATGACGGCGCGATGAATAGATGCGACCCTCACCAATCGCGAGATTTCCGCAACTCCTCCACATGATGCGTCTCGTGGCCCGCGAGAATGTACGCGAGGGCGCGCACGCTGATCGGGTTCCCATCTGCTGTCCCACGCCGGGTCCACGCCGCCGCATCGAGGCTGCGCAGGAGCGCTACCGTGGCATGGCGTACCACCACATACTCCCCGACGACATCGGCGAGTGTGCGCGATTCGAAGCCCGCCACCGGTACATACGCTTCGAGGTCGGCTCCGGGGAGGGGCGTCGGATCATTGCGGGCGATACGCAGCGCGCGGTAGGAGAAAATGCGCTCGCTATCGGCCAGATGCCCGACGATCTCGAGCACAGTCCACTCCTTCGGCGCGGGTCGCCACCGCGCCTGCTCCGTGCTGAATGGCGCGAAGAACGCCGCGGTCTCCCCGATTTGATGTTCGAGAATATCCACAATGTCGCCATCGGGCACGCGACGAATGTACGGGTCGTAGTAGGGAAGGTATTCACCAGCGGTCGGTCGCCCAGCTGGTCGTCTAAGATTGACAGCGATCATTTCGTTCCTCCTCGCGAACAATTGAGTACGCCATCGGCATGCATCCCGCATCGTATCAGCGACGAGAAGCGCGTGTCGAAATGTGCCACAGCGACGTCCGTGTGTGCAGATGTGCCCCGGTTCATCTTCCATTCATAGTGGATATGCCATCATCTCTCGTAAGCGCGGGAGGAAGCATACGGCCCACGCAGGGGGAAGAGAGAAAAGAAAGGGTGGGGCAGCGCATATGAAAGTACCTGCGGCGAGTATCTATTTCCCGCCGGAGGATCGGGCGGCGATCCTCAGCCAGATTGACGAAATTCTCCAGACCGGTCAACTGACGCTCGGCAAGTACGGGCGGCAATTCGAGGAGCAGTTTGCGGCGAAGATCGGCGTCACACACGCCGTCGCCGTCTCGAGCGGCACGAGCGCCATCGAAATTCCCCTGCGTGTCTTCGGCGTCGAGGGTAAGGAAGTGCTCGTGCCGACGAACACCTTCTTCGCCACCCCCGCCGCCGTCCTCCACGCGGGTGGGCGCGTGCGGTTCGTTGATACCGACCCGACGACGCTCTCCGTGGATATGGATCATCTGCGCGCCTCGATTGGGCCGGAGACGGCGGGCGTGATCGTCGTCCATATCGGCGGCATCATCACGCCCCACATGGATGACATCCGCGCCCTCTGCGACGCGCGCGGCTGCTGGCTCTTCGAGGATGCCGCGCACGCGCAGGGCAGCACGCTCGATGGTCGGAGCGCGGGGACATGGGGCGATGCTGCCTCGTTCTCGTTCTATCCAACAAAGGTGATGACTTCCGGTGAGGGCGGCATGATCGTCACCAACGACGACCGCATCGCTGAAGAGGCACGTATCTACCGCGATCAGGGCAAGGCCGGCTTCCTGACGAACTTTCACACCCGCCTCGGCAACAACTGGCGGATGTCCGAAGTGCATGCCGTGATTGGCCTCTCGCAACTGGCGCGGCTGGACGAGTTCATCGCCCATCGCAACCACATCGCGAACCTCTACGACGAGGGAATGCCCGGCATGCCCGACCTGACGCCGATCCGCCCGTCCGAAAATGGCGTCTCGTGCGACTACAAATACCCCGTGCTGCTGCCTGCCGGTGTAGATCGCGCGGCATTCAAGCAGCGGCTGCGCGAGGAGTGGGACGTCGCCTGCTCCGGCGAGGTCTACGACGTGCCCTGCCACGAGCAGCCCGTTTTCGTGGAATGGAAGACCGGATCGCTCCCGCATGCGGAAGAGATTTGCGCACGGCAACTCTGCCTGCCGATCTCCGCCACAATGACGGACGAGCAGGCCCGCCATGTTCTCAAAGCGCTCGCGGCGGTATTGAGCGAGCAGGTAGTGAGCAGTTCGAAGTTCGGTGTTCGTAGTTCGGAGTAAACCTTTCTTCGAACTGCGAACTGCGAACTCATCCCAGAAGGTAGGAAAGTCGTGCAGTACGTTCTCGTCACGGGTGCGGGCGGGTTCATTGGGTCGCATGTGGTGGATGCGCTGATCGGCGCGGGCAAGGATGTCACGGCGCTCGACTTCCCCGGCGTGCGGATACATCGGGGCGATGTGCCGTTCATACCGGGGACGATTGACGATGTGGACGCGCTCGCCGCCGCATTCGCGGGGCAGGAGGCGATCTTCCACCTCGCCGCCGTCTCGAATGTCAATCATGCCTTCAACGATCCTCTCGGTTGCGTCCGCACGAACATCCTCGGCACGGCCAATGTGCTGGAGGCGGCGCGGCGGGCGGGCGTTGAACGGGTGATCCTCGCCTCCACCGTCTGGGTCTACAACGCCGCCCCGGCGGACGCACCCGAACCGCTGAACGAAGAGACCTCACTCGCCACGAACGCGACGAACCACGTCTACACCTCCTCGAAGATCGCCGGGGAGATGCTGCTCTCGGACTGGAGCCATCTCTACGGCATTCCGTACACCGTGCTTCGCTACGGCATCCCGTATGGCCCGCGAATGCGCGACGAACTGGTGATCGCCAAATTCCTCGGCAAGGCGCTCCGGGGCGAACCGTTGACCGTCGGTCATGCGAGCCGCCACTTCCTCTATGTCGGCGATCTCGCCCGCGCACACGTTCTCGCGCTCGGAGAGGTGGCGAAGAACCAGACCTACAACCTCGAAGGGCCGGAGACGATCACCATTCGGCAGGTCGCGGACGCGGTGCGCGATCTCGTCGGCACGGACGTGACGATCGAGGAGCAGCCGGGCCGTCCCGGTGACTACCGCGACCGGATCATCTCCGCCGCGAAGGCGAAGCGCGATCTTGGCTGGGAGCCCGCCGTCCCCTTCGCCGAGGGGATGCGCCGCACCTACGACTGGTTCCGCGCGCAGCACCACGCCACCGAGCCGCAGATGGCCGTCGCGGCGGGGACCTAAGGACTGTGGTTCTACTGCCGTCGCGGGAAGGCCCTAATCCCCCGGCCCCCTTCTCCACGGGGGAAAGGGGAGAAACCTCTTCGTGGGCAAAGGGTAACTCATCCTGCCCAGAGGATTCCCGCCTCCTTACGGCTCCCCCTTCCCCGATGGGGAAGGGGACCAGGGGGTTAGGGCTTCCCTGGCGCGCGATTGGCATCCTCGGCGCGGTCATACTCGTCGCGGTGCTCGCGCTCATTCGCGCTGGGGAGTTGTCGTCCGTCTGGCAGGCGCTCAGCGGTGCGGACCCGCGCTGGCTCGGCGTCGCCGCCCTCACGCAGATCCTTCCGTACCTCGCTCTAACACGCATCTACGCCTCGCTCTTCGGCCAGCAGGGGTATCCCCAGCCACTGGGCCTGCTCGGCCGCGTGGCGACCGTCGTCCTAACGATCAACCGCGTCCTGCCAACGATGGGCGTGACGAGCAGCGTCTACCTCGTGAAGACGCTCCGGCGGCGTGGTATCCCGGAGGCACGCATCCTCGTCGTGCATACACTGGAGATCGTCTCGTACACGGTCGCCTTCGCCATCGTCACGACGTGGGGATTGCTCGTTCTTGTCACGCGGAGCGCGATCGAGCAGGTAGAAATCCTCGTGCCGATCATGCTCACGGCGACGGCGGGATTCTTCCTGCTGCGCTGGCTGCGGCGGCGCGGGTTGAAGCCGATCCTGCTTCGTTGGGCCTTCGCCGGGAACCGCTTCATCAGCCGGATTCTGCCAATCCGCGCCTTTCGCATCACGGAAGAGCGGATCGAGCGGTTTATCAATGAAGTCTGGCACGGCGCACGGCTCGCCGCTACCCGGCCGGATTGGTTCGTGCGCGCGGTGCTCTGGCAACTCGCCTCACTGGGTGGGGACTGTCTGACCATCGCCTGTGCGCTCGCCGCACTCGGCGCCCCAACGCATCCGAACACAATCGTCATCGCCTTCGCGGCGGCGACGGCGCTCGCCGCGATCTCCTTCCTACCGGGCGGCGCCGGTTCGTTCGAGGCGGCGATGGTCGTCGTCCTCGTGCGGCGTGACATTCCCTTTGAGATCGCTCTCGCGGCAACGCTGATCTTCCGCGGCCTCACTTTCTGGCTACCGCTCGCCGTCTCCCCCCTGCTCTTCGCGCGTCGGGAACACGCCCCGCTTCTCAGCGCATGATGGGCGACGACCGTCTCCTCGCGCTCTTCGATGGCGCACTGGTGGCACGGGCGGCATTGCTCGATGCGCGGCATCAGGGGGCGGCACGGCTGTTTAGTGGCTTCTTCGAGGGCGCGCCCGAACTCGTCGTTGATTGCTACGGCGGCACGCTTGTGCTGCACAACTACGCCGATCCGCCTGCCAATGGCGAAGGGGCGATTGAGGCGGCGACGCGCTTTTTCACGGAACGGCTGCCGTGGATACAGGCCGTGATCGTCAAGCCGCGCAATGCACCGACGCTCCCGGCACGGCACGGCGCGTTGCGGCTCGGTACAAGTCCAGAGACGCGCGTGCGCGAGCATGGCGTCTGGTACGCACTCGATCTCCTCGCACACCGCGATGCGAGCCTCTATCTTGACACGCGCAATTTGCGTGTCTGGGCAGCGCGGCATCTCGCGGACATGCGCGTCCTCAACACCTTCGCCTACACGGGTAGCCTCGGCGTCGCGGCGATGGCGGGTGGGGCGGGGAGCGTCGTGCAAACCGATCTGAAGCGGGAATATTTGAACCTCGCGAAGACCTCGTACACGCTCAATGGCTTCCCGATTGCCAGGGCAGATTTTCAAGTAGGGGATTTCTGGACGCGGATCGGTCATATGAAGCGGGCGGGCGAGCGATTCGATTGCGTCTTCGTGGACCCGCCCTTCTTCGCCGCGACGGGCAAAGGCACCGTTGATCTCGTCGCCCAAAGCCACCGCGTCATCAACAAAGTGCGCCCGCTCATCAACGACGGTGGCTACCTCGTCGCGATCAACAACGCGCTGTTCGTCTCCGGCGCAGCATACATGCAGACACTCGAAGCGCTCTGCGCGGATGGCTATCTCGCGATCGAGGAGTTACTCCCCGTCCCGCCGGACTGCACGGGATACCCCGAAACCCGCGTGCGTCCACCGCTCGTGGACCCGGCGCCCTTCAATCACTCGACAAAGATCGCCGTGCTGCGCGTCCGGCGCAAAAGGGATGCAATGAATGGCGTGCAGAGCGAACGGGAGAAGGGGCATGGAAAGGAGTGAATGTGGACGATCAAGAAGAGATCATCACGGATGCCGCCACCCTGCGGGAGTGGAAGACCCTATCACGCGCGGCGATAGTGGATCGCCGCCCATGGCTACACCTCTGGGCGGAGGAGATCGAACTACCCGATGGGCGGATCATTCCCGGCTTCAATACGATTGAGATGCCCGATGTCGCCGTGATCGTCGCTCTGACGCCCGATGGTCAGGTTGTGACCGAGCGCAGTTACAAACACGGAGCGCAACGGGTCTGCCTCAGTCTTCCCGCCGGATATGTCGAATCCGGCGAGGACTCGCTGGTCGCCGCCCAGCGCGAACTCCGCGAAGAGACGGGGTATGTCGCGGACGAATGGGTGTCGCTCGGCCAATTCGTGAACGACGGAAACCGGGGGTGCGGGACGAGCCATCTCTTTCTCGCACGCGGCGCACACCAGGTAGCCATGCCGGATGCGGGCGACCTCGAAGAGATCGAAGTCAGCCTCATGCCTCTCGACACGGTGCTTCACGCGGCTCGCACGGGTGATGTCGCAATCCTCACGATTGCTGCGGCCATCGGGTTCGCGGTGATTGCCGAGCGCGATGGCTGGTCAGCGATCCTTAATGTCCCTTCAGACGAGGTAATCGAGCATGTGGTATACTCTCATCCATGCAAGCCCCCCTTTTGGTCCGTCCACTGACGGCCACCGAACGCGATACGTTGATGGCGGGATTGCACTCTCCCGCT
>JAABUU010004435.1_pt1 | contig 16559 bp, 14 predicted proteins | sample 5559301 | NCBI WGS metagenome assembly JAABUU01 (sample SAMN10711884, study PRJNA513360) | rock metagenome | isolation source: Antarctica rocks | place: Antarctica: Victoria Land, Richard Nunatak white | reverse complement strand
AGGCGACGATCGCATCCGCAAAAGCCTTCCTCTATGCCGCATCGGTCATGATCCTCTTGCGCCGATTGGCCCGAGCATGACTTCCCGGACGGACTCTGAAGGTGGAGGAGAAATCGGGGGACCCTCATAAGGTTTTTCGTGCGTTCGTGCGCGGAGCGCAGGGTTTTTGCTCGGGCCGAGCGGGGTGTGGATTGCGTCGCCGCGATCGGCAATTATTCGGCCGTCGCAAGAGTAGGACTCACGGCTGGCCGGACGCTTCGAGAAACTCGCGCAACCGCGCGGCGAGCCCTTCCCTATCCCTCGTCTCGCATTCCCAAATCGTCAGCACACGCCACCCGGCCGCCTCCAGCTCTCCGACCGCGGCGCGGTCCCGCTCGACGTTGCGCGCGAACTTGGCCTGCCAGAAAGCCTCGTTGCTCTTCGGCGTCGAGGCCATGCGGCAACCCTCGTGACGATGCCAGAAGCAGCCGTGGACGAAGACCACAGCGCGCCGGCCAGGAAATACGAGATCGGGTCGTCCGGGCAGATCCTTGTGGTGCAGGCGGAAACGGTAGCCGAGCGCATGCGCGGTCTTGCGGACCGCCAGCTCGGGCTTAGTGTGCTTCCCGTGCACCTTCGCCATCAGCTGCGATCGTTCGGTGTGCGAGAGGCGGTCCATGAGCGTCCAAGCGAAACCGATCGGCGATGGTTCGACGCCGAAGGAATATGCGATCAAGCCGAAGCACGAAATCGATAAATCAGAGGAGCAAATCCGATCCGTTCAGCAGGTAGTGGACTACACGATTCGTGAGTACCCCATCGAAGTGCTGGTAAAGAAACACACTACCGGCGAAGCGGAAGGGAAGAATGAAATCTTCGTTCCGGACTACCAGCGCGACCTGGTATGGGACGACAAACGGCAATCCAAGTTTATCGAATCCCTGTTGATCGGACTGCCGGTGCCTTACCTTTTCGTCGCTGATGTGGGCAACGCGGATCCCGATCTCGAGGGACGGTTGGAAATTGTCGACGGCACACAGCGCATCCGTACACTCGCCCGGTTCGTCGCCGGCGAACTCGTCTTGGATGGTCTGAAGAAGTTGCCGGATCTCAACGGATTTCGCTTTTCGGATCTGCTGGCGTCGCGCCAGCGGCGGTTCGGCCGGATCACTATGCGCCTCATCGAGCTGACGGAGAAAGCCGACGAGGAAACGCGCCGGGATATGTTCGACCGGATCAATACTGGCCCTGTACGGCTCAACGACATGGAGTCAAGGCGCGGGAGGATGCCGGGAACCTTCGTTCACATGGTTCGCGAGCTTGCCACGCAGGCCGCCTTCAAGAAGCTCGCGCCTGTATCCGCGGCCGCCGAGAAGCGCTTCGAGCGCGAAGAATTGGTCGCTCGCTTCTTTGCATATTTGGACGACTATCGCACCTTCGGTCAGACCGAAGCCGGCAAGGTGGTGCAGTCCTTCGTTGATGACTATGCCGATCGCGTCAACAAGGCGATGGAGGCTGAGGGGCAGGGCGGACCGACGGAAACGCGCCTCCGCACAGCCTGGGCGGACATGATCGGGTTCGTCGAAGCGACGCTTCCGCATGGGTTCAGGAAGAGCGCAGGATCCATGTCGACGCCACGCGTGCGGTTCGAGGCCATCGCGGTTGGTTCGGCTCTCGCGCTCAAGGAGGATCCTTCGTTGCCTGGAAAAGCAGGGCTGCTTGCCCACCTGTCGAGCAAGGAATTCCGTGATCTCACCACCTCCGATGCCGCGAACAACCGAAACCGTGTACTGGGTCGAATCGAATACGTCCGGGATCGATTGCTCGACCGATGACACGCCCCTTCATCGAGGATTTCCGTCGCCGCCGTTCCCAAGTCCGTCGCTACATGTCTGTAGTCGCCAAAGCCGATCGAGAGACAGAGGCGAGCGGCGGGCGCGAGATGGATCTGGCGCGCCTGCATGTCCTGCGCGCTGGCACGTTCCTCATCCTCTATAATCTCATCGAAGCCTCGGCCCGCGGCGCCCTGGATGGGATCCACGATGCCCTTATCAGCGGTCGCGTGCCTTTCGGCGATCTGACGCCGTCTCTCCGACGCGAGGTGGTCAAAGGTTTCAGGCGCAAGCAGGATCCCGAAGACCATGTCGGCTTGGTCGAGATGCCCATCGACTTCGTTGCGATGTCGCTTGACGCCGACCATCAGTTCTCGGGGAACGTCGACGCTAAGTTGATTAGAAAGATCGCGACCACCTACGGCTTCAGCGATGCCACCGAGACAACTCGGACACGCGACGGAGCCGATCTACTCACGATCAAAAATGCGCGGAACGATCTTGCGCATGGTCTGAAAACATACGACGAAATAGGTCGTAATTATTCGGCTCGCAATATGATCGAAATAGGGTTCCGCTCGCTTTTATACGTAGAAAACATCATACACAATATAGATTCCTACATAGACTCAGCGGGCTATCGAATCAGCAATCAAGTCGACGAATCGCAGTTCGAGCTCTTTTGAGAATTCACGTGCGCGATAATCATTCTGCCGATCGCGGCCCCGAGCGCCGGTGGTACCGCGTTTCCGATGAGTCGCCCCACCGTTCTCGCGATGATCGGAGCGCCGGGCGGCACGAACTCGAAGCCCGCCGGGAAAGACTGGATCAGCGCTCCCTCCCGAAGGGTAAGCGCGCGGTCCTGGTCCGGATGCCCGAAACGGCCATTCCCAAACCCGTAGAACTGGGTGGTTATGGTCGGTGAAGGCTTATCCCAGGACATCCGGCCGTACACCGATGGGTATGTTCTTCCGGTCGCCTCGGTGTGGCAACGAACACGCAGGTGCTCGGGCCAACGCTTCCACGTCTCCGCTGGCCGGGCCGTTCGGATGCGTTCGAGGTTAATCGGCGTCAGCGCCCGCGCCCGGTGGAGCGTGTCGTCCTGGTGAGCGCTGCCCGCCGCGACCTTGGGTGCAGCTCCGATGACGTCGCGAACGGTCTTGCGCGGCCCCTCGACGGAAGCGGGCATCGCGATTGATCCTAAGCGCGACGCCATCAGAACGATCCGCTTGCGATTTTGCGGCACTCCGAAATCTGCCGCGTCAACGACGGCCCAGTTCACGCTGTAGCCCGCTGCTTCCATACCGGACACAAACTCTTGCCAAAGCGGCAGGTGCGCGAGCCGGGGAACGTTCTCCAACGTGAGCACGTCGGGGCGCGCGCCCTGAACGAGACGAAGAAAGTCCATGAGCAATCGCCAGCGATCGTCGATTTCTCGCCGCCTGGTAGTGTACCCAGAAAAGGGTTGGCAAGGGGCACATCCTGCCAAGACCTTGATCTTGGCGTCTCCGTACATTTCTGCGACAGCATCGGAGGAAAGCTCCGCTACGTCGGCCTTGTGGAACGTGCCGCCCACGTTGTGCTCGAAGGGATACCGGCAGTCCGGATCGAGATCAATACCGGCTACCACCCTCAATCCCGCCTGCTTGAGTCCTAGTGACAGGCCGCCTACGCCGCAGAACACATCCACTACGGCGAGGTCAGCCAGCTTCGGGCGCTTGCGCGGTCGTTCCGTCTTCATCGCTCCGATGCCTATTGCGGACGTACCTGTTTCACCTACCGGCGCCCGAGGGAAGTGGCCGTGCGGGGTTGTAAACAGCTAGCGCGCATGCGGGCCTAATGGAACCAACGGCAGCGCGCTTGCTTCCGAGCATCCCATAGTCTCTCAACGGTGGCCCGAGCGTTGAGGTAAGCAGGAGCGTGCGTTTCTGTTTCCGCCATCGAGCGTGCGATGCGAGTCACTGAGGGCCAGGAGGCGGCCGAGAAAGCCATCGTGATGCAAGCCGCGGCAGCGATGGCGTTCGACCTTCGCTGCGAAGCTGAATGTCCGGAAACTGGCGATCAGCCAACGGCAGCTGCTGGCGCAAATTCACCGTCCTCCATTGAGGCCCGACAGTACGCCTCTGGTCAAGTCTAGCCATCACGCCGACCTTCCTTCACGGTATAGAATGGCCCGGCGACGAGGAGTGCGTCGTCGCAGACGTAGGATTCGGTCCCGTTGTCGATGCTGCTGGCCGAAAAGGTCTTGCCGTCAAACGCCGTCGTGAACCGACCGGCCGCGTCGAGCCGCACGATCCCGGAGGTCTCGAGCTGGTTGTTGCCGGCCGTACTGACCCCGATGGTCAGCGTTCCAGCGACTATTTCGGATCCGCCGCCCGTTGGAGACGGCAGGTCGATCACGATCCCGTTGTCGTGCACGGGCAGGAGCGAGATCGGGTTCGGCAACCGGTACGCCTGGTCGATGTTCCCCACGAGAGGCACCCAGGTGAGGCCGTCCTTCACGAAAGTTCCCGGCGCCTCCGCGCTCTGGCGGCAGGCGCCCGGGCAATCGAACAGGTGCTGGCCGATGCCCAGCGTCCCGTTGGACGTGGGAAGGACGTCGGAGCGCGCGCAGGTCGCCGGCTGCGGGCCATCGGCATCATCGATGACCTGCACGTGAAGCTGCCGCGCGGTCAGCCCATCGAGCCGGACGTCGGCCCGGACCAAGCGACCCCAGGCGGCATCGTGGACAAACCGCAGGCATTCGGCGAGTGGTCTGCTTCCCGGCCCAAGGAGCGGCGGCAGCCTCAACCACGCCGGAACCGCGGAGGCTTCGAGCCGCAGGCCCGTCGAGCCCGTGTCGACCATCACGTCGTCGATGGTCGCACATCGGTGAAACCGCCGCGCGGGGCCCGCATCACGAGCGGGACGACGTTCGGCTCGTCTGCCGCCTGCGCGAGCGCGCTTCCAAACGGAAGGGCTGCGCCGAGCGCGAGAGTCAGGATCCATCGCTGCGGTATCGGGATCCGCGACCCGCGACCATCGCGCAAGATCGGCACTCCGTCAGGTCGAGGCCGTCCCATGCGGCGGCAGATGCAGACGGATCGGCACCTGTCGGGCGCTCCGCAGCGGTCCCGGATCGAAGGGACGGAGATCGACCGACCGCGCCGCGCCGTCCAGGATGAGATCTGCCATCGCCTCTGCCGTCGCTGGCGCGTTCAAGATGCCCCAGACGCTGTGGCCTGTGGCGACGTAGCCGCCGGACACCCCCGGCACCGCCCCGATGATCGGGAGGCCGTCCCGCGTGATCGGGCGGAAGCAGGCTTGGGACGCGAGCACACGCGACGACGTGAGCGCGGGCGAGATCCGGCGACAGAGGTCGAGCAGGCGGTCGATGGCACCCTCGTCGGGCTCGACCTCGCCAGGGTTGACCGGAAGCGGCGTCTTGCTCGAGATCGCGCAGACGTAGGTCGTGCCGTCGGCGCGCGGGAAGACCTCGGGCGTGAGAACCGAGCCTGAGGCTTCCTCGACTTCGAGGAAGAGCGCATCCTGGCCGCCAAAGGTCCGTCCGCTTCGGAGCAGGCGGCGGGACGGGACGGACATTCGCAGCTGGCAAGCCTCGACTGAACCACCTGCGATTGCGGAGCTGATCGAAAAGCGTAATGCTCTAATCCCACGGGCCAGACTGGATCACCACGCTGCGCTCGCGATGACGGTGGGTCGGGATCAACGAAGCGTGACATGAGCTGTGCGCATCGAGCATCGAGCAGGGAGCGCGGCACGTTTCCGCGATCAGGGTCGTTCAGCCTTGCCTTGCGACAGCACAACCTCCGGTCGCCTCGGGATGAGGACGACAAACAACTTCGCCGGCTTGCTGCCCTCCGATATCGCGCGATGCATGATGTTTGCGTCGAAGTGAACACAATCACCTTCGCGTAGCAAAAAGTCCTTTCCCCCAAACTCAAACCGGAGGGTTCCGTCGAAGACGAAAAAGATCTCGTCTCCGGGATGGCTGAACCATTCGATCTCCCGTTTTTTGCGAATCGGTATCGTCAAGAAGAACGCTTCGGCCTGGGAACCGGATTTGACCGAGGATGCCAGTTCATAGAGGTAGCCGGCATCGCTGCCACTTCTCGTGATGACTTTCCTTTCATCGCGGCGCACCACCGAGATTGTACGATATTGGTCCTCGTGACTTAGAAGATCTGCGAGATGAACGCCAAGTGCCCCGGTCAGGCGGACCAGGACGTGCATCGAAGGCGTGGCTTGGCCAAGCTCGATCTTGGACAGATAGCCCTTGGTGACCTCGGCGCCGCGCGCCACGACGTCCAGGGTCAATCCGGCATTCTGTCGAATCCGGCGCAGGGCGGCACCCAAACCCTCGATCTGATTTTCCACGCGCAAACGCCTCCCATGCCCGCGAAAGGCAAAGCATTCAGACCGAGAGCGATGGACCGCCGTTCGCACTCTCCATGCCTTCCTGGCTTGACGAGAGTTCAGGTGCAAGAGGCACCGGACGGTCGCGCGTCGACCCATGATCGTTGCTCGATGCTCCTCCGGACAGGCGAAGCCGGCCCTCCGATTGCACGCCGCCGTCACCCAACCGCTGCAATGCAAACCCACGAGAGTCACGGGACCACAAAACAATTGTTGACTTTCGATATCACAGCAGGAAACCTAGAGGAAACACAAGAGGGCTGCGGAAGCGCTGCCGGGGGGCTTGCATGATTTCCGAGCCTATGAACGCGCTTGTCGGACCGACGTCTGGCGACCCGCGCTTGCATGGGGAATGAGCGTGCAAACCAAAGACCCGTTGCTCCAGCCATTCCGGCTGCGGAACTTCACCTTGAAGAACCGGGTCGTGAGCACGCCGCATGCTCCCGCCTATGCCGAAGATGGCAAGACGAAGCTGCGCTATCAGCTCTACCACGAGGAGAAAGCCAAGGGCGGGATCGGCATGACGATGTTCGGCGGTTCGTCCTTCGTCGCGCCGGACACGCCGTCGGTCTTCGGCCAGATCGATGTCAGCAGCGATGACATCATTCCCTACTTTCAACAGTTTTCGGACCGTATTCACCGCTACGGCTGTGGCTTGATCTGTCAGATCTCGCATCTTGGTCGCCGCACGACGTGGAATGCCGGCAACTGGTTTCCGGTGATCGCGCCTTCGCGGGTTCGCGAGCCCAGCCACCGCGCCTTTCCGCGCGAGATGGATCGCCACGACATCAAGCGCGTGATTGCGGCCTATGCGGCCGCGGCAGTCCGGTGCAGGGAGGGTGGCCTCGACGGCACCGAGATCCTGCTTCACGGCCATCTGCCCGAGCAGTTCCAGTCGCCCGCCACGAACTTTCGGACGGACGAATACGGCGGCAGCCTGCAGAACCGGATGCGGTTTACGCTCCATCTGATCGAGGTGGTGCGCAGCGCCGTCGGACCGGACTTCATCGTCGGCGTGCGCATCGGCGCCAACGAGGACTTCAACGGTGGATTCGGCCTCTCCGAGGGCATCGAGGCTGCTCAAATGGTCGAGGAACAGGGTCACGTCGACTACATGACCGTCAACTTCGGTCATATCGAAAGCAACTACGCGCTGGCCAAGCATATTCCTGGCATGTGGTCGCCGTTCGCGCCCTGGCTCGATCAGGTCAAGCGCTTCCGCCAGCATATCAGGGTGCCGCTGGTCCATGCCTGCCGCATCGCCGACATCGCGACGGCGCGGCACGCGGTCGCCGAAAACATCCTGGACCTCGTGGGGATGACGCGAGCCCACATCGCAGATCCCTACATCGTCAAGAAGATCGAGGAGGGGCGCGAGGACAAGATCCGTCCCTGCGTCGGCGCCAGCTATTGCCTGGACCGGGTCGGGCAGGGCCATGACGCGCTCTGCATCCATAACGCCGCCACCGGGCGCGAGGCGACGATGCCGCACGTCATCGTCAAGACCAGCGGTCCGATCCGCAAGGTCGCCGTCGTGGGCGGCGGCCCGGCCGGGCTCGAAGCCGCGCGGGTCAGCGCCGCGCGCGGCCATCAGGTAGTTCTGTTCGAAGCCAGCGGCAAGCTCGGCGGGCAGTTGCGGATCGCGGCGCTCGCCGGCTGGCGAAAGGATATGGTGGGGATCGCCGATTGGTACGCCCAGCAGCTCGAGGATCTCGGCGTCGAGATCCACTGGAACGTCATGGCGGGCCGCGAGGAGGTCGAGGCCGAGAAGCCGGACGTCGTGATCGTGGCGACCGGCGGCGTGCCCGACACCGACATCGTGCCCGGCGGAGACCTTGCGATCAGTGTGTGGGACGCGCTCACGGGTCCTCCGCTTGGGGGCGACATTCTGGTTTACGACGACAACGGGCAACCGAGCGCCCCATCCTGTGCGGATGCCCTGTCGGACCGTCCGGAGTCGAAGGTTGAATATGTGACGACCGATCGGGCTGCCGCCACAGACATGGGCACCCAGAATTTCTCGATATTCCTCCAGCACTTCTATCGCAAGGGGGTCACGATCACGCCGGATTCACGGCTGAAGGCGATCAGGCGGGAAGGGAACAAGCTCAGCGTGACCTTCTCGAACGAATATGGCGGGCCCGATCGCGAGCGGCTCGTCGACCATGTCATCGTCGAGCATGGCACCTTGCCTCTCGACGATCTCTATCACGAATGCCGAAGCACATCGACGAACGACGGGATCACCGATCAGGACGCATTGATGCGCGGCGCCCCGCAGAACACGGTGGCGAATGCCAATGGGGCCTACATGCTGTTCCGGGTCGGGGACGCGGTCGCGAGCCGAAACGTTCATGCCGCGATCTATGACTCGCTTCGGCTCTGCAAGGATCTGTGACCTTGGAGACGCCCGCAAGGGATGGGCACGACCGTAGCATCGGCACATTCGGTGCTTGAATAAGACCTCGGATCGTGCCGCCCTTGCGGCATTGGCGAGCATAGAGACACAGGAGAGAGTATCGTGACCGACCGTCAGAATTCTTCGCTCATCAGTGCTTTGCTCGACAAGGCGGCATCTCGGCGGCAGTTCATGCAGGGCGTGATTGCCCTGGGCATGTCCGCGCCGGCGGCCGGCGCGCTCTGGAGCACGAAAGCCGCGGCTGCGACGCCGAAGAAGGGCGGCACGTTCCGCGTCGCCATCGGCGATTTCAACACCACCGATACGCTCGATCCTGCGCAGGCGAGCGGCGTCTTCACGATTCAGTGCCCACATATCTGCCGGACATATCTCACGGAGATCACGCCCGACAACAAGGTCGGCCCGGATTCGTCCGAGTCCTGGGAGCCGTCGTCCGATGCGAAGACTTGGCGTTTCAAGCTGGCCAAGGGCCAGGAATTTCACAACGGCAAGGCCCTGACTGCCGTCGACGCTATCTCTTCGCTCAATCATCACCGCGCTCCCGACTCCAAGTCGGGCGGCAAGGGCCTGCTCAGCGACGTCGACGCGATCGAGGCTGACGGCAAGGACGTGGTTGTGATCAAGATGAAGGTCGGGACCGCCGACCTGCCATTCCTCATGGCCGATTACCACTTCGCCATCATGCCGGATGACGGCAGCGGCAAGGTGGATGCGACCTCCGGCATGGGCGCGGGCCCTTACAAGATCACGTCATTCCAGCCCGGGGTCGCGGCCGAATTCGTGCGTCACCCCCGTTATCACCGCGAGACCTTCTTCGACGCCATCCACCTGCTCGGCATCAACGATGTCACGGCGCGCATGAACAGCCTCGTCAGCGATCTCGTCGATACGATCGCCGATCCCGATCCGAAGGTGGTCGACATGCTCAAAGCGGCGTCGATGGATATCGACGTTGTTCCGAGTGGCACGCAGGTCACCATGGACATGGACTGCAGGGTCGCGCCGTTCAAGGACGTCAATGTCCGCAATGCCTTGAAATACGCGCTCGATCGCAAGTCCATCCTCGAGAAGATCGCGTTCGGCTACGGCATCGTGGGCAACGATCATCCGGTCGGACCGAACATGCCTTATCAGGCGAAGCTGGAGCAGACCCACTATGATCCGGACAAGGCGAAGTTCTTCCTGAAGAAGGCTGGCGCCGAGAACCTGGCCGTCCAGCTCTCGCTGAGCGACGCCGTCTACCCGGGCGCGGTCGACATCGGCAACATCTACCAGCAAAGCGCCGCGAAGGCGGGCATCACCATCGATGTCGTCAGCGAGCCGACCGATGGCTACTGGGCCAAGGTCTGGCTGAAGAAGCCCTTCGCGGGTTCCAACTACGGGCAGCGCGCGACGCCCGACATGGTGTTCTCGACCTTCTTCCGCGAAGGCGCGGATTGGAACGCAACCCACTGGCAGAACGATCGCTTCCAGAAGCTGCTTGTCGAAGCGAAGGGCGAGCTCAACGAGCAGAAGCGTGGCGACATGTACGCCGAGATGCAGCAGTTGTGCCGCGACGAAGGCGGAACGATCGTCGCGTTTTTCGAAAGCTTCCTGTCCGCCCGCAACCCGCGCGTCAAGCATGAGGCAAAGCTGTCGTCGGAATGGCAGCTGGATGGCGCGCGCGCCTATCAACGCTGGTGGTTCGACGCTTGAACGACGACTGCCGGACGTCCGGCGAGCCGCCCCGGACGCTGAACGGAGATGGGAATGCACCCGGTTCTACGCACCGTTCTTCAGCGTCTGGCGCTCGGCCTCCTGACGATGTTTCTCACGTCGGTGATCATCTTCACGTCCTTGGCGATGTTGCCCGGCGGCTTCGCCGAGGCGGTGCTCGGCCAGGGCGCGACGCCCGACACCGTGGCGGCCTTCAACCATGAACTTAGGCTCGATCGCCCGGCCTATGTCCGCTACAGGGATTGGATGGCGCACGTCTCGCACGGAGACTTCGGCTATTCTTATGCCGGCATCGGCGGCAGCATGAAGCGCAAGGTGAGCGATCTGCTCGCGCCGCGCCTCTACAACACGTTCTTTCTGGCTATGTTGACGGCCCTTTTCGCCGTCCCGGTGGCGCTATCTCTCGGCGTCGTGACCGCCCTGAAACGCGACAGCTGGTTCGACCGCATCGCCAATTCCGCCGCGCTTGCGGCGGTGGCGACGCCGGAGTTCTTCATCGCTTACGTCCTGATGTTCTTCTTCGCGATCAAGTATCGCTGGTTCTATTCACTCTCGACCGTCAGTCCGTCGACCCCGTTCTGGGAGCACGTCTATAGGGCCCTCCTGCCGAGCATCACGCTGATGCTGGTCATCGTCGCGCACATGATGCGCATGACCCGGGCGGCGCTGCTGAACCTTCTGTCGAGCCCCTACATCGAAATGGCCCGGCTCAAGGGGATGTCGAAGACCCGCGTCATTCTTTACCACGCGTTGCCGAACGCCTTGGCGCCGATCGCGACGGTGGTGGCGCTCAACCTCGCCTATCTCGTAGTCGGGGTGGTGGTGGTCGAGGTCGTCTACGTGTACCCGGGGGTCGGCCAGTTGATGGTCGACTCCGTGTCGAGCCGCGACATACCGGTGGTTCAGGCCTGCGCTCTCATCTTCGCGGCGACCTATGTAGTCCTGAACCTGTCAGCCGACATCATCGGGATCGTCACCAACCCCCGCCTGCTGCACGCCAGATGACGGACGCGCCTGCGATCCGGGGCGGCTTCCGCGGGCGTCGCAGCGTCCTTCAAGTCGCCTGGCGCGCCGTTCGCAAAGCGCCGGCGAGCGCCTGGTTCGGCATGATCGTGGTTCTGATCTACGGCCTGTGCGCCATCTTCGCGCCCCTGATTGCGCCCTTCGGCCAGGGGGAGATCGTCGGCCGAGCCTACCTGCCCAGCAGTGCCAGTTTCCTGCTGGGCACGGACCAGATCGGCCGCGACGTCTTTTCCCGCCTGATTTACGGCGCCCGCAACACCATCAGCATCGCTCTGGCCACGACCTTCATCTCCTTTACCCTCGGCGGCACGTTCGGGATCCTGGCGGCGCTGTCGCGCGGCTGGTTCGATCAGGTCCTCTCCCGCATGGTCGACGCAATTCTGGCCATTCCGGTTCTCATCTACGCGCTCATGCTGTTGGCGATCTTCGGCAAGGGCGTTCTCAATCTGATCGTCATCCTGGCGATCCTCGATGCGACCCGCGTCTATCGCCTGGCCCGCGCGACAGCGCTGAACGTGGTGGTGATGGACTTCGTGGAAGCGGCCCGGCTTCGTGGCGAGAAGACGCGTTGGATCGTGTTCCGGGAAATCCTGCCCAACATCCTGCCGCCGCTGATCACGGAATTCGGCCTGCGGTTCTGCTACGTGTTCCTGACGATCTCGGCGCTGTCGTTCCTGGGTGTCGGCGTGCAGCCGCCCATGGCCGACTGGGGCGCCATGGTGGCAGAGAACAAGACCCTTATTACGTACGGGCGGCCGACCCCGCTCTATCCGGCTGCAGCCATCGCGCTGCTGACCATCAGTGTCAATTTCACCGTCGACTGGTTTCTCGGTAAGACGAGCGGGCTTCGCGATGAGCCGTGAGATGCCGAAGGCGGCTCCAGTCCGAGTCAAAGGAGAAGCCCTGCTGGACATCCGCGGCCTCACGATCGAGGCCGTGAGCAACGATGTATGGCATCCGATTGTGAGCGACATGACCCTGTCGCTTCATCGCGGGGAGGTGCTCGGCCTGATCGGCGAGTCTGGCGCAGGAAAATCGACGCTGGGTCTTGCGGCCCTCGGCCATGCGCGCCCCGGCTGCCGGTTCGCGGCGGGCTCGATCATCTTCGACGGGATCGACCTCACAACCGCGACGGAGCGCGAAAAACTCGCGCTGGCAGGGACGCGCATCGCCTACGTCGCGCAAAGCGCGAGGGAATCGTTCAATCCGGCCCACAAGCTCATGAACCAGACGGTGGAGACCGCCGTCGTCCACGGCCTTATGGCGCGCGCCACGGCCGAGACCGATGCGCGCGATCTGTTCGGACGCTTGCAGCTCCCCGATCCCGACACGATCGGGGAGCGGTATCCTCACCAGGTGTCGGGCGGCCAGTTGCAGCGCGTGATGACCGCGATGGCCATGTCCTGCCGCCCGGATCTGATCATCTTCGACGAGCCGACCACCGCGCTCGACGTCACCACACAGGTCGAGGTCCTCGCTGCGATGCGCAGCGTCGTCGAAGAATTCCACACAGCCGCGATCTACATCACGCACGATCTCGCGGTCGTGGCGCAGATGGCGCATCGGATCATGGTGCTGCGCCATGGCCGGCTGGTCGAGAAGGCCGAAACCCGCGACATGCTGACGTCGCCCGTCGCGGACTACACGAAGAGCCTGTGGGCCGTCCGCAAGCTGACCAAGCCGGAGTCGATCAGCGACGACATCCTCCTGCGCGTGAGCGCTGTCGAGGCAGGCTATGGACCCCTCGCCAAGGTTCTCGACGATGTGACCGTGACGGTGCCGCGTGGGCGCACTGTCGCGGTGGTGGGCGAATCGGGATCCGGGAAGTCGACGCTGGCGCGCGCCATCACGGGCCTCCTGCCGACATCGAAAGGTGAGATCCGGTTCGACGGCAAGGTCCTGCCGCCCCGGCTAAAAGATCGCGACAGCCACACGCTCCGCAACATTCAGCTCATCTACCAGTCTCCCGACACGGCGCTGAACCCGCGCCATCGCGTGTGCGAGATCATCGGTCGACCGCTCGAACACTACCTTGGCGTCAAGGGCCGGGCGCGCGACCGCAGGGTCCTCGACCTGCTCGAGATGATGGAGCTCGATGAAAGCTTCTTCGACCGGTTTCCCAGAGAGATGTCGGGCGGCCAGAAACAGCGCGTGTCGATTGCGCGAGCGCTCGCCGCCGAGCCGCAACTGATCGTCTGCGATGAAGTGACATCGGCGCTCGACCAGGTCGTGCAGGAAGAAATTCTGACCCTTCTGATGCGGATCCAAAGGAAGACGAACCTCACTTACCTGTTCATCACCCATGACATCGCGACCGTCCGTGCGATCTCTGATGAAGTCGTGGTGATGCAGCGGGGCAAGGTCGTGCAGCAAGGCCCCAAATCGCAGGTCTTCTCGCCCCCATATCCGGCCTATACCGAACTCCTGATGTCGTCGGTTCCCCAGATGGACCCCGATTGGCTCACGCAACTTCTTGCCGCGCGAGCCAAAACGACTCAGCCATCGACCTCATCGTTGCCTCCGCAGGAGCAGGGGAGTTGATCGTCGCAACCTGCGCGGAAACAAGCCGACGTCCCTCTCTCCAAAGCCCTGCCGCCCGACATCGAAGCGGTGACCCTCGATCCCGAGCACGCCCGGCTCTCGCGCCAAGACGGGCGATCATCGAAACTGCCGTCTCGGGGCGTCATCGGCCCCCATTGGGTGGTCCGGATTGAAAGTTAGTTCATCGTTGGTCTGGGCGCCACCGTCAGCATGGCCGGCGCAGTTGGTCGGGGTTGCGCAGCCGGCCGTGCGGCGAAGGCGGGTACGAACACCTCGGGCGCGGGCGGCCGATAACCAATCGAGCCGTGCGGCCGAATTGTATTGAAGTGCCGCCGCCAACTCTCGATGATGACCTGCGCCTCCCGAAGTGAGTAGAAGATTTCGCCGTCGAGCAGTTCGTCGCGAAAACGAGCATTGAAGAACTCGACGTAGCCGTTTTCCCAAGGGCTCCCCGGAGCGATATAGGAGGTCTTTGCTCCAACGGTGTTGATCCAGGCTTGCACGGCCTTCGCAATGAACTCGGGACCATTGTCTGAACGAATGTGACCTGGCACACCGCGCAGGATGAAAAGGTCGGACAGCATGTCGATCACATCGATCATTGAGCAGGTCCGGTCTTCCATCACGACTGCCCTGGAGCAAATCCGGCGAGCCCCATGCTTGGCGCTGGAAGTTGACCCTATTCGGGCGTTTGGAGCCGTGAGAGGGAGAGACGGGCTGAGAAGTGCGTGACGGAGCAGAAGCTGGAGAGAGAGGCTTTCCGGCGGTCCGTCGCGGAGATCCGAAATGCCCCAGCTCTCATCCTCCACTATCGACCGCCCCTCCCCTGCCCCGGCCGGCTACCGCGTCGACGTCAGCCGCGGCGAGCGCATCGGCCGTGTCAGTTCGGAATGGTTCCGGCGGCCCGCCGACGAGCGTTTCCTGAACCTGTCGGACCTGCACCGCTCGGTTAAGAGCCGAGCCGATCGCTCGCGCGCCCGCACGGTGCCGAGCAACGAGGTGCGGGTCGAGGCGCGGCGGGAGGACGGTGATCGCCTGAGGCTCATGCTACCCGGCGAAGCCGATGAGATCGCACCGACGCACTGGAGTTTCGGGCAGCTCTGCTCGCTGGTCGGCGCGCCGTCTGGCTACCTGCGGCAGCTGCCGGCGCCGCTCGCCGGCATCAACCTGCAATACGGCTTGAAGGAGCACCGGTCCGAACTGGTCAAGACCTACACGACCGAGCAGGGCCGCACGGAACTCCGGGCCGTCACAGGCCCGGATTATGGCCGCATCCACGACCATGAACTCGTCGAGGCCGTGATGCGCATCGCGGGGAACGGAACGGGCGATACGCGCTGGAAGGTCCCCGGCGTGCTCGACTGGGGCACGATGCGCCACAACCCCAATGTCGACGTCACGGCCGACACGACGACCCTCTACGCGTCCGACCGGGACGTGTTCCTGTTCCTGTGCGACGACCTCAACCCGATCGAGGCCGGACGGCTGCCCAACGGCGAGCCCGACCTCTACTTTCGCGGCTTCTACTGCTGGAACTCGGAGGTGGGGTCGCGCACGCTCGGCATCGCGAGCTTCTATCTCCGGGCCGTGTGCCAGAACCGCAACCTATGGGGCACCGAGTCGTTCGAGGAGATCACGATCCGCCACTCGAAATACGCGGCAACGCGCTTCGCGGGCGAGGCCGCGCCGGCCCTGAACAGTTTCGCCGACTCGAGCGCGAGTTCCTTCATCAGCGGCATCCGGGCGGCGCGGGAAAAGATCGTGGCGCGCTCGGATGAGGATCGGACCGAGTTCCTGCGCCGGCGTGGCTTTTCCAAGGGCGACACGATGCGGGTGATCGACACGGTACTGGCCGAGGAAGGGCATCCTGCCGGATCCGTGTTCGATTTCGTGCAGGGCATTACGGCGGTGGCACGGGGCGAGCCGCGGCAGGACGCCCGCCTCGACCTTGAGCTCCGCGCCAAGCGTCTGATGGATCAAGTCGCGGCCTGATCCCCTCCCTGCGCGATCCCCCTGGCCCGCTCCACTGGCCAGGGGGATCGCTTCGCCCCTGCCCCACCCCCCCACAGTTATCCTCCCCGTCCTGCTCTGCCCCGACATCAAGAGGCAGAGGAGGGCGGGATTTTTCATGACGGGCAAAGCAACGAGAGAGAGGCTCTCGGTCGCCCGTCGCGGAGATACAACCGTGACCCAAGCTGCCAAGATCGTCCTGAGTTCGTCCCGGGACATCCCGTTCAACAAGCTGGTGCTGAGCCAGTCCAATGTCCGCCGCATCAAGGCGGGCATTTCCATCGAGGAGCTCGCCGAGGACATCGCCCGGCGTACCTTGCTGCAAAGCCTGAGCGTTCGCGCCGTCGTCGGCGTCGATGGCCAAGCGACCGGCATGTTCGAGGTTCCGGCCGGCGGACGCCGGTTCCGCGCGCTCGAGCTGCTGGTCAAGCAAAAGCGCCTGGCCAAGACCGCGCCCGTCCCCTGCGTGCTCCGCTCGACGGACGCCGTCTCGGCCGAGGAAGACAGCCTTGCCGAGAACGTCCAGCGTGTGGCGCTGCACCCGCTCGATCAGTTCCGTGCCTTCCAGACCCTGCGCGAGCAGGGCGCGGGCGAGGAGGAGATCGCGGCACGGTTCTTCGTCG
>JAABUU010004434.1_pt1 | contig 16560 bp, 17 predicted proteins | sample 5559301 | NCBI WGS metagenome assembly JAABUU01 (sample SAMN10711884, study PRJNA513360) | rock metagenome | isolation source: Antarctica rocks | place: Antarctica: Victoria Land, Richard Nunatak white | reverse complement strand
TCTCACGTCGACGGCTTGCACGGGCAAAGGCCACAAAACCTCCACGGACTACCAGCACAAATAACCACGCCAGCGGGGTCAAGATTGGACGCTTATAGGGGGTCAACTTTCAACGCCCATTGACACGATAGACCACCAAAGCCACTGGTCCTGCCTGGCAGCCGCTACATGCCCGACGTAGCCAAACACGATCATCTCAACCGCAAGCAGCCCCAAGATGGTGATCCGCAGCCGGGACTGACGCAGCGGCAGGTCAAGCGCCAGCACTAGCGCGACCAGGAGCAACGGCACAGTCATCAGCCAGTCGGCATACCTGTACAAGTCGTCGTACGGAACTCCAGTCCGAACCACGTCGCCGTTGACCACCTGGTATGCTTCCCGCCAGCTTAGGGTAAGCCGCAGGTAGTTATAGGCAGCCACAAGGGAAACCAAGCCAAGCAAGGTTACTGCCGCCCGATAGCGGGGCAGGACCTCTTGGCGTTTGAGAAAGAAGAAAATGGATGCGCTGCCGGTTGCCGCAATGGTCAAAGAAAAGATGTTCATAACGGTTTGATACTGTACGTAGCTCAACTCAATTGTGCCCATCTGCCTGCCTCGCCCTGTACACCTCTTCTTAATATCAATCCCGAATGGCTACGGGGACAGAAAATGTCTCAAAATTGAGCACAGCGCCAGACCTGTTGCGAAAGCCCCGGGGTGGCGTCTGGACGGTAGCGGGGGGCTTCCGCGACCACAGACGTGCCTGATTCATAGGGCTCCTTCGCTACAAAGGAGCTGCCTCGATGACCCAGTCATTCGTCACCGGTTTTGCCTAACACCGAGACCCGCCACTGCCCGTGAGAGAGCCAAAGCCCTTGTTCTTAGGATGGCGCTAGGTAAACTTCGACCCGGCGGTTCCGTTCCCGGCCCTCCGGCGTTGCATTGTCGGCAACCGGCAGCTCCGAGCCGAACGTCGCAGTTTTGCCGGGCGTGACGCCAGCCCGGTTCAGGCCTGTTGCAACGGCCTCCGTCTGCCGCTGCGCTGCAAGCTGGTTCGCAGCCGGGGGGCTACTGTTGTCCGCAAATCCGGCCAGGATAATGCGGCTCGGATTGACGCGCTGCGACTTCAGGTAGGCGGCGAGCCGGTCTAGGTCGCGCATGCCGCGGCCGTCCAGCTCCAGCGATCCCACCTGGAACCGGAAGTCAATCGACAGCCGCGTGGCGCCAGCGACGAGCTGCTTGAACCGTTCAGGTGCGGCGTCCGGCACCGACGCTGCTTCGGCCCTGACGGTGAGCGGCACCATCCCGGCCACCTCCACGACCGCCTGGCCGCCCGCCGACGTGACGTAGGCGGCAAAGCGCCCGATGAACAGGTTCGACGACCCGGGCACGGTATAGAGGTAGAGCCGGCGCGACAGGGGGTAGCTCTCGGTCGAGATGGACAGGTCCGAGGGCGTGACAGCGGCGCCGCCGGCGTCCGCGACAGCGAGGAGCTTCGCATCGCCGGTGCGGCCGGAGGTGACGAACCCGATGCCGCCGGGGTCTGCGGTGACGGCGGCGGCCAGCGCCTGCTCGCTGGCAATCTTGGTGGCTGCAGCGGACACGTCGTCATGGCTCAGGACCAGGTCCTGCGGCACGTCGGCCGAGCCGCCCTGGTCGTCCACGGCATAGACATCGATCGGTCGTGGCGCACCGCCAACCTGCGACCAGTCCGTCGTGCGGCCGGCTAGGATGCTGCGAAGCTGTGGAACCGTAAGGGCCGACACCCGGTTCGCCGGGTTCACGACTGCAACGATGCCCTGTATCCCTATCACGGTTTCGGTTGTCGGGCTGGCCGTGTCGCCCAGGGCAGACAGCCGCTCCGTCTCAAGCGCCGAAATCTTGCGAACTGTCATGGCAATGTCCGCGCTGCCGCGCAACAGAGCAGCAAATCCGCTGGCCGACGAGCCGGAGGCAATGGTGATGGTTTCGCGCTGCCCGGTTTGCATGCCCCCGACCTCGATCATGCGCTCGCTCCCACTCGGGAGGATGGAGATGTCGATGTCGCCGATTAAGCTCAGGTATCCTGACGCCAACCGCCGTGCGAGCATGTTGCCGACCGCGTCCGACCCGGCCAGACGCAGAAGCAAGGTCCTGGGCATTGCGGCCTGGGCTGGCACGGCGGGATCATAGGTCCGCGCCACGCTGCGCGCGCCGTCGTCGCTGCCGGTGGCGGCAGGCGGTGCCGGGGCGGCAGAGGGTAGAGTAGCGGCGGAGATGTCGCGGCGCACCGGCTGGCCGGGCGTCGGCAGGTTGGGCGTCGGCGGGCTGGGCGCGACCAAGCTGGACGTGGCCGATGCACCGGCTGGGGCGGAAGCTGTGCTTGGGTTCGCGGGACTGAACGCGGGAGGCAGCGCAGGCGGACTTGCCGTGGCCAAGCGGTCCGTGTCGGCGGGCGCGGCACGGTTGGGCCTGGCGTCGGGGGCCGGCGGCGGCGTGGGCCTGGCATCCGTGACTGCCTGCCCCGGCATGACGTGCCACGCCAGGCGTGCCGCCGTCTCCGTCCACTCCGCCGGTATGCCGTGCATGGCCAGGCTAGCGCCGCCCATCAGCACCAGCAGGATCACGACCGCTATAACATCCTCGCGCCACCGCCGACGTTCCGGCAGCCGCCGGCCCTCAATCACCGCAGCCGCGCTGCGGACCATCTCTGCCGGGATCGGCGGGCGCGACTGGATATCCCCGAGCATGAGGGTTCCGCGCATGAACTGCCCGATCCGCTCCGGGCGTCCTGCACCGAGCCGCATCACCTCCGCCTCGGCCGCCTCCGTCAGCCTCTGGCTGGACCGGCGCGGCTGTTCCAACAAGTGCCTGATCAGGCCGCGCGTGTCCTCATCCGTGAAGGGCCGAAGCGTCGGACGCAGGACGAGCCGTGCGGCAAGCAGCGTCAGGTCCGGATGGGCCAGACGGTCCCACAGCTCCGGCCGTCCCGCGAGCACCACCTGCGGCCCGGCCCGGTCGGCCGCCATCCGCGCCAGGAACGCCAACAGTTCCTCCGACGCTGTATGGGCATCATCCACGAACAGGGCGGTATGGCGTTTTCCCGGTGCCGGCTGCGCCAGCACCTGCTCGACCTGGGCGTGCGAGACCTTGCTGGGATCGGCAAGCTTCAAGATGCGGCCGGGGGTGTCAGGCTGAGTGAAGACTGCCTTGAGCAGCAGCGTCTTGCCCAGCCCCTGCTTTCCGGTCAGGGCGACGAACACGCTGCGCTCGGCCAGAGCGCTGCGGATCGTCCTCGCCGCTTCGCGCTGGCTTTCACTTAGAAAGTGCGAGGCTGCATCCCCTCTGACGTCAGGCACCCCACGGAATATGCTTGGTCCACCAGTTCCGGGCGAGAGAACAAGGTTGGACGGCGGAAACAGTCCTTCAGGTCGAGGCGCCCCCGGCTGCTGTTCACCAGTTTCTGACATGCGGTCTCCAATAAGGCGCTCCATGTCAAGCTTATGTGAGGGCTGTATCAACTGGCGTTACTCTCCAGACGCAAATTTCATATTTTCATTGTAAATTGTCCCGCAGCCTGCCGCGCATGACCTGCTTGTTCTCCACGAAGGTGTCCTTCATGGGATCGTTCGGAAATCTTGATCCGTCTGCTTCAAACCCTGTAGCTGGTGGTGCTTGCGGCTCTACAGTCGTTTCATGCCCAGCGCTGTCCGTCTGTGGGACTAAATCAAAGGCCATCTACTCTGACTCAAACGTGCGCAGGAGCGGCTTGGCCGGGTGTGCTTCGGGCTGCTTTTATGATGGTGGGAGCTGGCATGAAGGTTGCTGCTACACGGACGGAGCACACTGCGGCGGACCTTCGCCGGTCGGCGGGTCGGTCGGACGACGCGGCAGTAACCCGGCGCATGCTGGTGCCGGCCCTAGGATGGCTCCGCCACTGGCTGCTTCGCAGACGGATCGCAAGAGCGATGGTTCTGGGTGGGCTTGACCCAACAGTAATGCTGGTGGCGAATTCGGTGTCCCGCTACGCCGCAGCTTGAAGCATGGCGAGGCGCGAGAAGCGCGTCTTTGCAACCGGAGTGCCGGCATACCACTCCGCGACCCGGACCAGGTTGATCGCGGCTGCGGTGAGGGCGTGTTGTAGGGAGAGCATTCAAAATCGTGGGGTGCTGATCGGGTTGGGTTAGGTTGCGGGCTCACGGGAAGAGAGTGGGCTGGTGGCGAAGCTGGTGTGGCGGGTGAAGCTGGTTGCGAAGTTGCGGCCTGGGGTGACGACGGCAACCGAAGTTGCCCAGATTGAGCGCGATGAGCAGGCCGGCGTGGCCGAGCTTGGGCTTCGGCTGGACAAGGCGAAGCAGCTCACGGCAGCGCTCCAGGCTCAGATTGTGCCGGCCCAGGTGGCTGTGGTGAGTGAGTGCCATCGCTCGTGCGTCGCGTGCGGCCGCATGCTGGCCAGCAAGGGCCATTATGGGGCGAGGTTTCGCTCCCTGTTCGGCGACGTACCGGTGCGCATTCGCCGGCTGCACCTTTGCCCTTGCCAGGGCTCGGGTGCGGCGAAGAGCTTTGCGGTCCTGGACCTCGGTGGCGATGCCGTCGCATCCGGGCTCGCCTATGTCACAGCCCGGTATGTGGCGTTGGTGCCCTTCGGCAAGGTCGCGGCCTTCCTGTCTGAGTTGCTTCCAATGAGTGGGGCGCAGAACACGGGCACGGTGCGGAACAGGACGCTGCGCGTCGGCAAGGAGATCGTGCAAGAGCGCCTCGTCGAGACGGCGCAGCAGCCTGCGGCACAAGCGGCCGGCCCCGTCGTGGTTGGTCTCGATGGCGGCCATGTGCGCAGCCGGCACCGGCGAGACGAGCGCCATTTCGAGGAGGTGGCAGGCAAGGTCATTCATGCCGATGGCGCCCAGCACCGCTTCGCCTTCGCCCGCAACGGCCAGGCGATTGCGTCCGAGGCGTTTCAGCAGGCGCTCGCCGGCGCGCGTGAACGCGGACACGCCGGCAATGCGGGGCTGTGGCGGCTCCCGCGTGAGGCGCTGCCCGGTGCCGCGATCGTGCTGGACTGGTGGCACCCGGCCGTGCGCTTCGAGCACGCGTTGCAAGCAGCCCGCGGTCTCGGCGCAGGCACGGCCGACACGCACTTCGCCAGCGAGGCGGTTCACGGCCTGGAACGGGCGAAGTGGCGCTTGTGGCACGGGCGCTGGCCGGGGGGCTGGCGCAAGCTCGCGGCCCTACGTCGCTGGACGGAGCGCAAGCACCTTCGAGACGTGACCGGCATCGGCCGTCTCCAGCAACACGCAAGCGAGCTACTGGGCTACCTCGAACGCAACGAGAATGCCCTGGTGCCCTAAGCTGCCAGGCGCCGGGGGGGGGCGCGGCGATCTCCACCGCGTTCGTGGAAAGCGCGGTTAACGAGATCGTGGCCAAGCGTATGCACAAAAGGCAACAGATGCGCTGGAACCGAATCACCGTGCAGCCCTTCTCCGATGTGCGGATGGCGGTGCTGCACGACGCGCTCGAAGACGCGTTCCGCCATCGCCACCCCGGCTTCTGGCCCGCCAACGATGACCGTAGATCGATGACTGCCGCGGCATGGTCACCTCCCCCGAGATTTTGAATGCACTCCAGGTCGGCCAGCGCGGTCGGCAGATCGCGTGCCTGATGCACAACCCGAGCGACCACTGGCGCGCTGCGGATGCAGTCGAGGACGAGGACGTAAGGGAGGCCGCGCAACGGCCAGAAGCGGAACCGCGCGGGCGCAAGTTCAAGGCGGACATGCCCCAGGCCTGGCCTTGCAGCGACCCTGGCGGCGGCCCGCAGTGCCGCCTGTAGGAGCGCCTCCGCTGCAGCCGGGTTGTCCTCGGCAATCCACTCGGCGGCTTGGCAAAGCTCGCGCCGGGCACGCGGCGCGAAGCGGCCCGGCGTCATCCCGTGCGGGCGCGCACGGCCCCGACGGTGGCCATGACCTCGGCCTCGACATCCGCCGACGAGACGAAGCCGTCCCGGTCACCCTCTGCTACAGCCTCCTCCAAGGAGGCCACGAAGGCCGCCCGCCGCTCCTCCACGTCCTGCAGCATGCGCAGTGCCGAGCAGACGACCTCGCTCACATTGTTGAACCGTCCGGTTTCGACGCACACCTGCGCGAACCGCTCCAGCTCCGGCGCCAGGTGGACATTCGTTCCCATGGAGCCCCCAGTATCAAGGATTGATACTGCCGGTGTAGATGGGCCGCAAGCGGGCGGTGGTGCACTCGTCCGGGATAGTAGGACGCCTTTCCTTCTTCCGTTCGAGCACCCCGATGCCACACAAGCACAATGCCGATCGCCATCACCACAGAGAGCATGCAGAGTTATGGGGGGGTGGTCAGGCTGCGGCTGCTATTGGTCGCTGATCGTCGTTGGTGGGCCGAAAGCCTGGGTAACGGCGGCGGAAGGCATCCTCGAGGGTGTTATTCAGCATGGCGGTGCGCACGTCGAGGAAGGGCTGCACTGTGGCCCGGCTCCAGCGCATCTGCTGGGCCTTGGCCATGCGCCTGGCGATGATCTCGTCCACTGCGCTCTCCACGAACGAGGTCGCGATCGGCTTACCGTGTCGCCTGCGGGCATCGTAGTGGACCAGTGCCGCCTCGTTGCGCCCGAGGTAGCTGAGCAGGTCGGCGGTGCGCTGGCGCAGTTTGTCAATGCCGGCCACTTCGCGCACGGTGCGGCACTCTGTCCAGCGACACAGGGCGGCAAGCCTGCGCCGGCACCCCGGCCAGCGCCCGTGCCACAGGCGCCACTTTGCGCGCTTCAGGCCACGTATTGCCGTGCCGGACAGGCGCGCGTCGGCCGTGCCCGCGCCGAGACCGCGGGCCACCTGCAGGGCGTGCTCGAAGCGCACGGCGGCGTGCCACTAATCCAGCACGACCGCGGCACCCGGCAGCACCTTGCGCTGCAGCCGCCAAAGGCCGGCATCGCCGTCGCACAGCACGGTCGCGGGTGTGTCCGCGTCGACGCCCGCCGCGGCGAGCGCCGCCCGAAATGCCTCGGCCGTGGCGATCGGGCCCGTGCGCGTGAAGGCGAAGCGGTGCTGGGCACCACTGGTGTCAATGACCTTGCCCGCGATCACCTCGAAGCGGCGCCCCTCTGCCCTGTGTCGGTTGCGCACGTAGCCGCCATCCAGCCCGACCACGACCTGACCGCCGCCAGTCGCCGGTGCCGTTGACTCCTTCACGGTCTCGGCGACGTTCGCCTGCACGACCTCCGTGCCGACCCGCAGCGTCCTACTCCGCACCGTGCTGGCATGCTGTGTCCCGCCGACCGGCAGCAGCTCGGACAGGAGGGCGGCGACCTTGCCGAACGGCGCGAGCGCGGCATACCGGGCCGTGACATAGGCGAGCTCGGGGGCAACCGCGGCACCTCTGCCGAAGTCGAGCACGGCGACGCTCTTCGCCTCGCTCGCGCGCCCCTGACACGGGCAGGCCACCAAGCGCCGGACCCGCACCGGCACGTCGCCGAACAACGAGCGGAACCGCGCCTGGCTGTATCCCTTGCTCGCCAGCCTGCGCCCGCACGCCAGGCACGCGCGAGGGCACTCGCCCAAGGCGGTCACCTGCGCCGGCACGATCTCGGCCTGCAACGCCGCCGTGAGCTGCTTCGCCTCGGCGAGGCTGAGCCCGAGGTCAGCCAAGCCGGCCTGCGCGTCACGCTCGATGCAGGCAAGCTCGGTCTCGGTGGTCACGCCAGGCTGCCGCTCCGCCACCAGCTTCACCCGCCATAGCAGTTTCGACACAGCTCACCCTCGCCCCATGAGCCCGAACCCTAACCCAATCGCGTCAGCACCCCAGAACTCTGCATGCTCCCATTGGTGGTGGGTGCGCCGCGAGGTCTTGCCGTCGATGGCGACGATCTCGGGGGCGGCGGTCTCGGGGGCGACGATCTCGGGGCCGGCACCGTCCTGCGGGGTGTCGGCGCACAGGCTGGCCACCCACTCGGTGAAGCAGGCGGCGAACAGCCCGGCGTCGAGGGCGTTGAGGATGTCGTTGAGCGTGTCGTGGCTCGGGCTCCCCCGGGCATACGGCAGGACGCGGCGCAGGAAGCCCAGGTGCAGCCGCGCCCAGCGGCGGGCCAACTCGTCGAAGGCCGCCTCGATCAGGCCGGTCGGGCGTTAGGGCTACGGGCAGGCGTAGGGCCATGCGAGCGCGCCCGAAAAGGTCGCGTGCGTGGTTAGGCCCAGGTTCCGCGACGCCTTGGCCGCGAGCATCATCTGGTCCACCGCCCATGCTTGCCGCACCTTCGGGTTGCCCCGCACGCCTGGGGCGGCGAAGCCGTCGAAGGCCAGGTCGTAAGCCGGGTGGACGGCGACGAGCTGGCCTTGCAGGTGCGTGGACAGCTCCGTCAGCTGGCCCCCGGCGCCGGCGAGCGTGCGGCGCACCTCGTCGCAGTAGTCCTTGCTGCCGGCAGCCTTGGCCAGGTCGAACAGCCGGGCGTCCCAGCTTGGAACCTGCACGCCATTGTAGCCATGCTCCGCCGCCCAGCGCGCGATTCCCGCCAGGGTGCCGAAGGGCGCCGCGTCGCCTGCGAACTGAGCGAGGAAGATGGCCGGGCCTTTGATCGTCTTCATGGATTCCTCAAGCCGGTTCGTGCCCCGGGATGCGGCCGCGGTGCAGGACAGGGTCAGCGTACGCTTAGGGGCCGCTGCCATCCAGCGTCACGTTCGGCGCCTCCGGCGGCGCGGAGCCGCGGGTGGCCCATCAGCGCGCCTTGCGGGTCTGGCCGGCCGCCACGGCCAGCAGGATGATGCCGCAGCGGGCGATGAGCTGCCGGCTGAACTCCAGCCCCATCAGGATCAGGCTGTAACGCCCGAGCGCCCTGCTGCCGGGCCGCGATGGCGCTTGCCTGATCTCGGCCGGCAGCTCTGCCAGGTCGCCGCCCGCCTGCTGGCGCCCTGCGTGCCGCAGGACGGGATGATCGCGGTCGTGTCCTACCACCGGCCCGAGGCGTTCCGGTTGACGTGCCGGCATGCGGCACATAGCCTTGAACTGCCAACAAAAGGCCACGCACAGCGGCCGGGGCAGGGGGGAAACATGGTCGTTCGTCTCATACGTGGCGGCGTTGCCGCCGCACTCTTCCTCACCGCCTGGTTCGGCCCTGCCTGGGCGGAGACGCGCACGATTGGCTACAGCGTCGCGACGCTCGCCAACCCGTTCTTCCAGGGCATGACGCGAGGCGTGCAGGACGGCATCAAGGCGCACCCCGACCTCAAGCTCATCAACACGAGCGCCAACGGCGACGCCGCCACCCAGGCGAACCAGACGCTTGACCTCATCAACCAGGGTGTTTCGGCCTTGATCCTCAACCCGATCAGCGCCGACGCGATCGTGCCCGTGGTGCGCCAGGCGAACCGGAAGGGCATCCCGGTCTTCACCCTCGACCGCGGCGCGGCCTGCGGGGAGTGCCAGGTCAATTTCCTGGAAACCGACAACGAGGCGCTTGGGCGCGAAGGGGCGGACTTCATCGCCCAGCAGCTCAAGCAGCGCTACGGCGAGATACGCGGCAACGTCGTGGACCTGCAGGGGTTGCTCGGCACGACGGCGGGCGACGGGCGCGAGAAGGGCTTTGCCGAGCAGTTCGCCAAGCTGCAGCAGGCCAACCCCGGCCTCAAGCTGATCGCGCGCCAGGCGGCGGACTTCGACCCCGCCAAGGCCTTCAACATCATGACCCAGCTCCTTGCGGCGAACAGCCAGGTAGACGCCGTGTTCAACGGCAACGACGACAACGCGGTCGGCGCCATCCGCGCCATCAAGCAGGCCAACCGCTTCCGCCCGGCCGGAGATGCCGGCCACATCGTCGTTATCGGCATTGACGGAACAGCCCAGGCTTTAGCCGCCATCCGTGACGGGCAAATGGACGCGACCCTGTCCCAAAACCCGCTCACCATGGCCGCGCAGTCCGTCGCCTACGTGGACCAGTATCTGCGCGGCGACAAGAACATCCCCAAGCACCAGTTCTGGCCGCACATCCTCATCACCAAGGACAATATCGGCAGCCCCGAAGTGCAGAAGTACGGCCTGTGGAGCGAGGAGGTCGCGCGCCGCTGAGCCGCGGCAAGGCCAAGAAGGCACGCGGATGGCATCCCTGTTGGAGATGCGCGCGATCTCCAAGGGTTTTCCAGGCGTGCAGGCGCTGGACCGGGTGGACCTCGCACTTGGCCGCGGCGAGGTGCTCGGCCTCGTGGGCGAGAACGGGGCCGGCAAGAGCACGCTGATGAAGATCCTGGCCGGCGTCTATGCGCCGGACGCGGGCGCGATCCTGCTCGACGGTCAATCCTTCGCGCCCCGCCGTCCGCGCGACGCGCTCGATGCCGGGGTGGTCGTGATCCACCAGGAGCTGAGCCTGGTCCCGGACCGCTCGATTGCCGACAACCTGTTCCTGGGGAACTTGCCCCGGGGGCCGCTCGGCTTCGTGCATCGGGGGCGGCGGGACCGGGACGCGCGGGCGCTGCTGGCGCGCGTCGGGCTGGACCTGCCGCCATGGCGCCTGGTCCGCAGCCTTGGCATCGGCGCGCGGCAGCTCGTGGAGATCGCCCGCGCCCTATCGCGCCAGGCGCGCGTGATCGTCATGGACGAGCCGACGGCGCCGCTGTCCGAGGCCGAAGTCCGCATCCTGTTCCGCACGGTCGCCGCGCTGAAGGCGGACGGCGTCGGGATCGTGTTCATCAGCCACCACCTTGAGGAGGTGTTCGCCGTTTGCGACCGCGTGGCCGTGCTGCGCGACGGGCGGGCCGTCGAGACCCGCGCGTCGGCGGACTGGACGCGCGACGCGCTGGTGCAGGCCATGGTGGATCGTCCGATCGCGGCCATGTTCCCCAAGGCGGACGTGCCGATCGGCCCGGCGCTGCTCGAAGTCAAGGGGATCTCGGTGCCGGGGCGGGTGCGGGATGTCGGCTTCACGGTGCGCGCGGGCGAGATCGTGGGGCTGGGCGGCCTCATGGGCGCGGGTCGGACGGAGGTGCTGAAGGCGGTGTTCGGGGCGCTGCCCGGCGCCGCCGGACGGGTCCGCGTGGCGGGATGCGCCGTGGCCGGACCGGGACCACGCCGGGCAATGGCGGCGGGGATCGCCTTCGTGCCGGAGGACCGCAAGGCGGAGGGGCTGATCCTGGCCTTCTCGCTGCGCGACAACGTGGCGCTGTCCACCCTCGGCCGGCTCGCGTGGGGGCGCACCTTCGTGTCGGGCCGGCGGGTAAACGCCGCGGCGCGCCGGGCCATCGAGGCGCTGCGGATACGCGCGCCGGGTATCGCCCGGCCCGTTCAGGGGCTATCGGGCGGCAACCAGCAGAAGGTGGTGCTCGCCCGGGCGCTCCAGGTTGAGCCGCGCGTCTTCCTGCTCGACGAGCCGACCCGCGGCATTGACGTGGGCGCGAAGGTCGAGGTGTATCGCCTGATCGGCGAGCTGGCCGCCGGCGGAGCGGCCGTCGTGATCGCGTCCTCCGACATGCTGGAGCTGTTGGGCCTGTGCGACCGCATCCTGGTGATGCGCGCGGGCCGGCTTGCGGGCGAGGTCGCGCGGGCGGACTTCAGCCAGGAGCGGATCATGCAGCTCTCGGCCCTCGGATGAGCGGGGGCACCGGGGAACAAACGCCCCGCCGGGGCCTCGCCGCAGTCGGGCATGCGCTCAACGAACTGACCATCGTGGTCGCCTTTGCCGTCATCGTGCTGGCGCTTGCGCTCACGACGCCGCAGTTTCTGACCACGGACAACATGCTTTCCATCCTGCTGGCCAGCTCCCTCATCGGCATCGTGGCAGTCGGCGAGACGTTCGTCATCGTCACCGGCGGGATTGACCTTTCGACGGGGTCGGTCGTGGCGCTCTCGGGCGTCGTATGCGGCCTGGCTCTGCAAGCGGGCTGGGGCGTAGGACCTTCCATGACCGCGGGCATCGGCCTCGGCGCCCTATGCGGGGCCTTCAACGCCTTCGCGGTCACGGCGCTGAACATGACGCCGTTCATCGTCACGCTGGCCGTGCTCGCGATGGCGCGCGGGCTGGCCTTCATCGTAACGGGCGGCAACACGCTGTTCGGCTTTCCCGAGGCCTTCGGCGAGATCGGCGGCGGCAACCTCGGTCCGGTGCCGGTCGCGGCGCTCATCTCGCTCAGCGTTTTCCTGGCTGCCTGGATCGTGCTGGCGCGGACCGTTTTCGGGGCGGAGGTGTATGCGGTCGGCGGCAACCGCGAAGCGGCGCGGCTGGCGGGCATCCCGGTCACGCGCACGCTGGCCGTCGTGTACCTCATCGCCGGGGCGCTCTCGGGCCTGGGCGGCGTGGTGCTGGCCGGGCGGCTCGACAGCGCGCAGCCGATCGCGGCCGTGGGACTGGAGCTGAACGCGATCGCCGCGGTGGTGATCGGAGGCGCATCGCTGTTCGGCGGCAAGGGTTCGATGCTGGGCACGCTCCTCGGCGTGCTCATCATCGGCCTCATCAACAACGGGTTGACGCTGTGGAACGTGCAGCCGTTCTGGGTGCAGTTCATCCAGGGCGCCGTGATCTTCGGCGCCGTGCTCGTGGATAGCCTCAACCAGAAGCGTCGTGCGCGGACATGATGCGGATCGCAGGCGGCGCCGCCTTGGATGGCCGCGTCCGCAACGGGGTGTTGCCGGGCTGGCAGGTCCGGTTGGGCCATTGCAGCAAGCCCGGCCCCACCTCCGTCAACCGGACCACCCCTGCTGAACAGCCATCCGACCCGGCTATGTCCGTCCAATACGAGACGCTGCCGCTGCAGGCCGTTCAATGGACGGCCTGCGCCATTCAGCCTTGCCCCGCAAAGGCGGCCTGGGTGGGCGGATGAGTCTGGCTGTCGAGTTCAGCGGCGTGGAAAAGGCGTTCGGCCCCGTCCGCGTGCTGCACGGTGTCAGCTTCAGCCTGGCGCCGGGGAGGGTATACGGGCTGCTGGGCGAGAACGGCGCCGGCAAGTCCACGCTGATGAAAATCCTCGCCGGCTACGAACAGCCGACGGCGGGCAAGGTCCGGATAGATGGCCGGCCCGTATGCTTCGCCAGCTCACGCGACGCCGAGGCGGCCGGGATCGTCCTGATCCACCAGGAGTTCAACCTGGCCGACGATCTCACCATCGCCCAGAACATCTTCCTGGGCCACGAGCGCACGCGCGGCTGGCGGCTGGACGACGCCGCCATGCGGACGGAAGCGGCGCGCGTGCTGGCCCTCGTCGGCCTCGCCCGGCATCCCGACACCCCGGTGCGCCGGCTGATCGTGGCCGAGAAGCAGTTGGTCGAGATCGCCAAGGCGCTGGCCCGCAACGCCCGCCTGCTGGTGATGGACGAGCCGACCGCGACGCTCACGCCGGGCGAGACCGAGGCGCTGTTCCAACTGATGGCGCGGCTGAAGCAGGCCGGCACGACGATTGTCTACATCTCGCACAAGCTGGACGAGGTGGAGCGCACAACCGACGAGGTCGTCGTCATGCGCGACGGACGCTTCGTGGCGCAGCACCCCACGCGGGACCTGACCCGGCGGCAGATGGCGGGCCTGATGGTCGGGCGGGAGCTGTCGGACCTGTATCCCCGGCGTGACCCGGCGCCGTCCCCCGGCGTGCCACGTCTGCTGGTGCACGGCCTGACCGTGCCGGGCTGGGCGGAGGACATCAGTTTCAAGCTGCAATCCGGCGAGATCCTGGGCTTCGCAGGCCTGGTCGGCGCCGGACGGACGGAGGCGTTCGAGGGCCTGATCGGCCTGCGTCCCCGCAGCGCCGGGCACGTCGAGGTGGACGGGCATGCGGTGAACATCCGCAGCCCGCGGCAGGCCGCGGCGGCGGGCCTCACGTATCTTAGCGAGGACCGCAAGGGGAAGGGGCTGCACATGCAGTTCGGCCTGGCGCCGAACCTGACCCTGATGGCGCTGGAACGCTACGCCGCCCCCTGGCTGCGCCCGTCCGCCGAGCGGCGCGCGCTGGAGGGGGCGGTGGGTGAGTTCGGCATCCGCACTGGCTCGCTGGACGTGCGGGCGTCGGCGCTGTCGGGGGGCAACCAGCAGAAGCTGGCCCTGGCCAAGGTGCTGCATCCCAACCCGAAGGTAGTGGTGCTGGACGAGCCGACCCGCGGCGTGGACGTGGGCGCCAAGCGCGACATCTACGCGCTCGTGCAGCGCCTGGCGCGGACCGGGTGTGGCGTGGTGATCGTCTCGTCCGAGCTGATGGAGCTGGCCGGGCTGTGCCACCGGGTCGCGGTGATGCGCGCGGGCCGCATCCAGGCCACGGTCGGCGCGGACCGGCTGACCGAGGAGGAACTGATCGCCTATGCAACGGGAACACACGGGTAAACCGGCTTGGACCGAACGCCTGCACGGCGTCGGCCCGATTTTGGGGCTAGTGCTGCTGTGCATCGCGGGCACGGCCTTGAACACCGACTTCGCGTCCCTGGACAACGCGGCCAACGTGCTGACCCGTACGGCGTTCATCGGCATCATCGCAGTGGGCATGTGCTTCGTCATCGTGTCGGGCGGCATAGACCTGTCGGTCGGCTCCATGGCGGCGCTGATCGCGGGGCTGGTGATCCTGGCCATGAACGCCGTGGCGGGCGCGGTGCCGCCGGCAGGCGCGGTGCTGCTGGGCATGGGCATCGCGGTGGTGTCCGGCGCGCTGTTCGGGCTGCTGCACGGCCTGCTGATCACGCGCGGGCGGATCGAGCCGTTCATTGTCACCCTGGGCACGCTGGGCATCTACCGGGCCTGCCTGACCTACGCCTCCAACGGCGGCGCGGTCACGCTCGACAACGCGCTGTCGGACGCATACAGCCCGGTCTATTACACCGACCTGCTGGGCGTCCCGATCCCGGTGTGGGTGTTCGCCGCCGTCGCAGCCATGGGCGGCGTAATCCTGAACCGGACGGCCTATGGCCGCTACGTGCAGGCCATAGGCTCCAACGAGCAGGTGGCGCGCTATGCCGCGGTGGATGTGGACCGCACCAAGGTGCTGACCTATGCGCTGCTGGGCGTGTGCGTGGGGATAGCGACGCTGCTGTACGTGCCGCGGCTGGGGTCCGCGTCGCCCACGACCGGGCTTCTGTGGGAGCTGGAGGCCATCGCCGCCGTGATCGTAGGCGGCACGGCGCTGCGCGGCGGGTCCGGCACGGTTGCCGGCACCGTGGTGGGCGCGGTGCTGCTATCGGTGATCGGCAACATCCTGAACCTGACCAGCATCATCAGCGTGTACCTGAACGCGGCGGTGCAGGGGTTCGTCATCGTCGCGGTGGCGTTCCTGCAGCGGCGGCGGTGACGCTTGCTGTGCCGGGCAGGGCCGTGGTTTATTCGTGCAAAAATCGGGAGGATACGGACATGACGCTCGCAACCCGCCGGCTCACCCTGGCTGGCGCCTTGGCCGCGCTGGCTGGGCCGGGCGCTTCCCGGGCAGAGGACACCGTCAACCTCGGCGTTGCTATCCCCTCCGCCACGCACAGCTTCACCGCCGCCATCGTATGGTGGGCCAACAAGGCCAAGGCGGAGCTGGAGGCGAAGCATAAGAACCTGAAGGTCACGGTCAAGACCGCCGCCAGCGCTGGCGAGCAGGCAAACCAGCTGCAGGACTTGCTGACCGCAAACCGGATCAACGCCCTAGTGGTGTTCCCGTTCGAGTCCGCGGCACTCACCAAGCCCGTGGCGCAGGTGAAGGCCCGCGGCGCCTACGTGACGGTGGTGGACCGGGGCCTGACCGACACCAGCGCACAGGACGCCTACGTGGCCGGGGACAACACCGCCTTCGGGCGCGTCCCGGCCGAGTACATCGCAAAGACGTTGAACGGACGCGGCAATGTCGTGGCCCTGCGCGGCATCGCCACGACGCTCGACAACGAGCGCATGGACGCCTTCAACGCGGTGCTGAAGTCCTATCCAGATATCAAGCTGCTGGACGCTAAATACGCCAACTGGAATCGCGACGATGCTTTCCGAGTCATGCAGGACTACTTGACGAGATTCCGCGAGGTTGACGCCGTATGGGCCGCGGACGACGACATGGCGGTCGGCGTGCTGCGCGCCATCGAGCAGGCGAAGCGTACCGACATCAAGCTGGTGTTCGGCGGCGCCGGGGCGAAGGGGATGGTGAAGTCCATCATGGACGGCTCCGACCCGCGGCTGCAGGCCAACGTGTCCTATTCACCCAAGTTCATCTACGACGCCATCAACCTGACGGCCGAGGCCCGGCTGAAAGGCGATCGCCTGCCGGCGACCACCATCATCCCCTCGGTGCTGATCACCAAGGAGAACGCCAAGGACTTCTATTTCCCGGACTCGCCGTACTGACGGCGCCGTGCGCCAGCCTCACAACGCCTCCCCGGCCGCCATGCTGGTGCCGACGCTTGCAACAGAGGGAGCAGATGGTGGGACCGTTTGACCCCTGGGCTTGGGACGCTCCATGCAATCCGATTGCGCTTGATGCCACTCCCCTGTGTGGAACCGCAAGACACGGGTGCCACCTTGGCCGGCGGCCTCATCGCCGCGTAACAGATGCCATGAGGGCTGGCGGCGGATAGCCTAGAATGTCCGCCGGTGAGCAAAGCCCGGAGGGTCCCAGTGATGACGCAAGCAGCTGTTCCACATTCTGTTCCGACCGCACCCGACTACG
>JAABUU010004433.1_pt1 | contig 16561 bp, 20 predicted proteins | sample 5559301 | NCBI WGS metagenome assembly JAABUU01 (sample SAMN10711884, study PRJNA513360) | rock metagenome | isolation source: Antarctica rocks | place: Antarctica: Victoria Land, Richard Nunatak white | reverse complement strand
CGGCAACAAGCTGGTGATTGCAGTCTCAATCCATGCAAGCAGATACCATACAGTCAAAAGCTCTCAAAGAGGGGGCGATTGTAACAGTTTACCGTCACTATTGTCTGACTCATACCGTCACACAGTCAGACAAGTGATTACTCAATATCTTACATAACACAGAATCTTGGAAACGACCAAACCTGCTATGCATCAATCACCAGTGTCATATCGACGGCTCCGCTTTGGAATACTGCTCGGTATTACAGTCTAGCTTGTTACATGCCTGCCTCTATCAATTGGACACGCTCTACCTTAGCAGATAGCTTGCAATGTGTTTCAGCAGAAAAGTAAAGGGAACTTAGACTAAATATCAGCCTGATCGTGCTGCCAGCTGGCACAGCCTCTGCCAGATTTGCTAGATTTGCAGGATTCTTCATCATGCTGTGGCCTACCTGGTCTTCTACTATAGTGGTAGACACCACCTTGCCGCCTGCCAATGGTGCTAAGCTGGAATCTTCCTTGCTGTACGTCAATGGTTTGTAGAACTTGTATTTGGCAATCATGTCAGGAGTGCACTTCATGCCAAACAAAGCCTCTGAATTGTCAGCTAGCAGCTCCCTCATGCGGTCATCAATTGACTGAATTGCTAGTAGGATGCTGTCACCACATGCAACGCTGAGCAAAGCCCATGCTCCCTTTGAATCTTCATTGATGGTGATGCCTTTAGGCGTGCTGATAGGCTTGTCTCTGGTCCCCAACACCAAGAACAGATGTGAATTGTCATAGTGGATCCCCAAATGCAGACGTTCATGGGCTGACTTCAGCTTGTTCACCAGCTCAATCCCAAACAGCTCCTCAGACCAAGCTGTTTGGGATTGAGCTGGTGTGTTGTCACAAACGTCATCTTCAAAATAACAGCACTGAAGCTCAAGCTCTGCCCACCACTGATCAAGGGGTTGTCTTACTTTTTTGCCTGTAGGTACCTTAAAGCCTCCTGTGTGGGCAATAACATGAAACGCTCACTCAAGAAGACCAGGGTCGTACAAAATCGCAGCGTGCACATTGATCTTAGTCCAAGCAAGTCACTAAAGCACATTGTGACAAATCGTATGTTGAGAGTCCCACTGCCTTTGCCCACCTTTCTTGAGTAAACCTCATGGGTCAATATGCCCAAAAAGGCCAGCGAGAAGCGTTGCATCAAGGTTTAACAGGAAGATGATGCCACGATGATGCCGCTAAGGTGAACGAGAGAATGCATCCTGCAGGGTGATGCTCCTTTGCTGGAAAGCTGAACCCGATTCACAGTTGCTGACTTCTCACTGCAGATATGGTCCTGCAGTAGCGACAAAGGCAACAGCAAAAGGTCCACCACAGACACAGCTACAGGATGCTGTTATTCTGCTCAGCAGCACGCAGCTCACAAAGTTGCAGACAAGAAGTCGCGTCGCGCACGGCAGCAACGCAATCGCAGGCAGCTATGTCAACAAAGCAAGCTGATGCTGTGCAGACAATGCTGCTCGCAAAAAGATCAGATACAAAGTCGCCTCTGTTGTTGCTGGCTATGGTACATTGGCCATCACAACGGCTTCCATATTTGGTCAACCTGCTGCATCTACATCCAGTGTTGGCACCCTTAATAAGTCCAGGGGTTAATTAAGGGTTAATTAAGTAATTAAGTTAAGGTTAATAACCCGCCGGCGTAACAACACTAAATAGCCGCGTAAACAGCGTTAAACGCATTGCCGGCAACGGCATGTTGCTTGTTTATCATATATGAAGCCCTGAGCAAAGTATGGATGAGTCCGCACCGCCACAAGGCAGCGGTTTGTCGGTTCCAGTTGATCCGACTGATGATGATCCACCTAACGGCGCTGAGCTCAGCGCTCCTTCTGCCAAGAAAGCAAGGCTAGTGTATCAACAGCCGAGTTCTTCTGGCAGCAGCGCAACAGGCAGCTTGACTGTCAATGAGTGGCTTGCTGGTATTGACGCAGAGGAGACGCAGGCTGCAGGGTTCAACTTGGCAGCATACATGGACAGCCCAGCAGTAGTCAAAGCCCCTCTGAGCAGCATCTTTGGATCAGCTTTGCTGCCATTGTTAGATGATGACACAGTCGACACCTACTAGGCAGCAGATTTGAAATGCATTGTGCCTGATTTTATTTGGTCACATTAGCCTCATCAATGTCTGCTTCTACATTTTATGTTGTGAATCAGTGCCGCAGCATCCCTGACATGTAATGTTTTGAACCATAGTTATCAAATTTGTGCTATCTAGTGTTGTCGAATTGTACATGTCATTCACACATGCTTGGGTATGGCATGAATGTACTTGTGTCCCTGTACACTTGAGATGCTCAAAAAGTTCATGAAGACGTTAGATTCGCACCTTATTAAGACTTTTAATGGATTCAGCAGCATCAGAAAACGTCAAATAGCATGTCTCTAAAGTTGTTAAGGGGTTATTAAGGGTACCCTTAACAATTTATTAACTTATTAATGTGCCGCAAAAGTTGTTAAGGGTTAATAAGCCAACACTGTCTACATCAAGTCATGCAGTTCAGATCCTGTCAACGTAGTTGCACTGCCCGCAACAGATCAGGATGTGGGCGGAGCAGCTCATGGCAGACATGCACCCCACATGCATCATCAAGTTTAATGGATTTTCATGCATCCACCTGTGGTGCAGGTAGCAGCTGGAGCCAGACTTATGTTGCGCTGGAAAAGAAACAAGCACAGATGATGGTTTGGTCAATGGCGCAATTGGCACTGTGACTGGCTTTCACTGGGGTAGTGCAGACAACACAAATGCTGAGCCTGACGAAATTGAACTTGAATTTGACAGTGACCATGTGAGCCAACAGATCTGATGGTGAGGGAGGTGTCCTTGGCTCTAGATCTATCATCATACGCTCCATGACATCCAGATTTCAGAGCAGAACTGGCCAGCATACTTTAGGGGGGTGTTAGTTCCCCCACACTGTTGGCTTGGGCTATGACAATCCCCAACGTGCAGGGCCTCAGCTTGAATGAGGCAGGCATGACCTTGGCACTAACATATGTGGACTTGGTCAAGCTCATGTGGCCTCGAGTAGAGTAAGTTCTTAAGTGATGTATTGCTTATTGGATTGCTGAGATCCTCTCTGGATGACGGAGACTAGTCTGATAATGAAAGGTACGCCAGGTTGGACCATCTCACTGGTGGTACCACATGACATCCACAACCCAGATTGTGTGTTGACGAACACGAATGTCGATGTAACAAATTGTGGCATTGCAAGCGCTGATCTGTTCACTGAGGTTGCTGGCATGCATCCTCGGATTCATTTCTCTGGATCTACACTCAAATACTGAATCTGAAACGCCCTTGCACTAGCGTGCTTGCACCGTTTTGACCGCAGTTCTGAAGGGGTAGAACTCAGCCAAGGTTCTGCATTTTCAGACTACTTCAAAGGAAAGCCTTCGGTGTGTGAGGCTAACAAGATTGTCGGTCCCATGTATGCATGAACAAGACTTGTGACATGTCAGATTCTGACTTTGCAAATGCGCACAATCAGAGTATGTTGATACATTACACAGTGGGATATGCTGTGACTGAAAAATCTCATGCATGATGTATGATGAAGGTCGCATCCAGCTACATTGGAGCTAGTGAAAAAGCATGCTGGTCAAGACCTCACATTTAGCTGCAATTGCTGCAAAGCTCCAAAGCTTGCTGGTCAAGACTCGACTTTTTGCACAAGGTGTTCTGTATATTGTCTGTTTCACTGTAAGGTACATTGCGCAGCCTGCCAAAGCGTAGCAGCAGGAGATGCTGGTATTGCTCAAAGGATTGGTCTGTCAGCGTTTTCTTGGTGTACATGTAACTGTGGTCCACAAGCTGACTTCTGGAGGTACTTGTGAACCAGCCCATAGTCCAAGGATACTTGAACCATTTTGCTTTTCTTGACTTTCGGCATCGGCCTGCCCAGCTTTTGACACTCTTCAGCGATGATAGCTAATCTGCCTCTCAGCTTGTACATCGCTTGGCCCCGGTCAAGGACTCGGACTGGAGCACCAGCCTCGAACTCATCCACCACCATCACAGCCAACTTTTCCTGCACGTCCTTGAGAGCAGCATTGTAGTCCGTTCCCCCTCCTGTGACGTTAGGAACTGCTGGCACTGTAAAGTCGTGGATCCCTCCCTCCCAAACTTGCATCAAAGCCCAGAAGCAAGTTCCCTGAACAGGTAAAGCGCGCTTCTTCGGGTCTGCGAACAGGCTGTAGAGCGTCAGATGCCTCCCAAGCATGCCAAAAGTTACTCCAGGAGTCGTTACCTGCTTTTCGAGTTGATGAAACCTTCGCAGAACGTGTTTTACATTCTCTCTTCGCCATGACAACGCGTCCAAGCGCTTGAGGCCTTGTTTGCAGCTGGTATGTCACGTGGGGTAGTTGCACGTGTGCGTGCACAACTGTACATCTGGCACGCTTGCAACAATGATATCAAAGCTCCATTTTGACATCTCTTTGTAGGTCCAGTCATGAATATCTACAAGCAAGTCAGGTTGATTGCATTTGTTCGAGCTGTCCAAGCTAAAGCAATCAAAGTCAGTATCCAATGCAGCAGCCTTCTTAACTGAGCCAGTGCCATTGAACAAATCTACTAACCTGATTTTCTTCATATGTGCATTGTGACTGTACTACTTTCAACAGCTCATCTTTTTCATGATCACTTTGACAGCATTGGCAACGGCTAATCAACCCAGTCTTAACAAGATGCCTATGCACACTAGGGCTGTTGAGACCACCACCAAGTATAGGATTGACGTGATCAGTGCGACCTGTGCATCTAATGTCATCATTAACAGTAGGCTCTATTTTCCTCTTTTTTCTGTGAACTCTCAGAGTCTGTGCCTGTCGTCCCTCGCCCTTTTCTTTTGATAATAGTCATCTGGCTGCCGCAAGCGTTCCTTGACATCCCGCATCCATCTGACCTGACTGGCAGTATTTCTAACATCACCCACAATGACCACATGTGTCATCCTTGATGTTCTGGGGATCTAACACCGTCGACCTGAAATTGCTGATGGCCTCGTTGATGACTTCATCAGATTGCAGATTGTTTGTAGGGTCATCCAACGGCATGTGCAGGTTCTCTAGATGGATGGCTGTGACTTCCTCCTTGTGAGGTCCAGTTGGAGGCCAGTATGCCTTGATGTACACAGCCCTCGGCAGCCTTTTGGTCGAATCGATGGTTGGCGGCTCTTCCTTGTACACCTTATCCCACAGGTGGGCAAGTGCATCTGTTATTGAGACCCAGCCTTCTGTGGCACTCATTCCGATATTTAGCACCTTAATTTCACGCAATATTTTACTTTTCTTGCTGTCGCTTTTGGGGTACAGGTAAACAGTTCTGCATCACTCTGAAAATTGCATTTGCCATAGCGTTGATGCTTCCAATAAAACCCGAAGTTGTGTCAGTTGTCGTTCCTGGTGTCGGCTTTTATAGCAGCAACTCTACTTTACAAGCACAAAAACTACTTTACGTTGTTTACCATTGCATAAGATCCCCGCGTTCGCATGCATGCTTCATCATAAGCTTCAACAGCAGATGCCGCTGTTGCATAGCTGCCAAGAACTTGCCGTTTACGATTGACATTGATTTTGGCCACGAAGCGCACATTTGACTTCTGAAAAACGCCTATGAACCCGGTTTTCTTGTTCTTCATCTTCTTCTTACGCCACACGTTTTGCTGTTGAGTTGTAAATCTCAGATTGGCCTTTTGATTGTTTCAAGTGTTACCGTCAATATGATCAATAACCATCCCTTTTGGTTTGTCACTCATTACGAAAACGTGTAAATGCACGTTTCTTTTGCTGATTGGACACCGGAATGCTGCGTATCGAGTGGTTGCAAAGACCCTAGCCTTTGGCAACACTAGTGCCACTCCTGTGCCACTACAAACACGGTGTATCATCCACATACACTGGATATTTCAATTGGAGTGTTTTCATCCAATGCTATTGCAAAGCACCAATAGCTTCGCACTTACTCAAGCGCAAGGCATAGTCATTAGATCCCCACAAATTCTGGCCAGATTTGCAATCCAATGGAGCCTTGGAGACAAAGCAACAGCAACAACGCACAAATTTGGGAACAAAAATGCAAGCTATCTGTTAAGGCAGAGGGTGTGCAATTGATTGAAGCAGGCAGTGACATTGCTGAAGTTGAAAAATATTCTTTTGAAGATTTAATTTACGTACAAAGGTCAGGCCCAGAGCACAGTTTAAGCTTGACGTGGGCTCACAGAAGGCACAAGGCATCTATAAAAACATTAACAACAGTCTGATAGGCGCGAGTGCATCATCGACGGGTGCAATCCATTACACTACTGTTTGCCTCCCAGCAATCCAATGGTAGTGACACGTCGTGGTGCCAGCCGTGCAATATTCACACAGATGCATGGCATTTGCAAGAGAGCAATGGCCAAGCATGCAAAGGCGCACAAGAAAGCCCACAAGAAAAAGTCTCACAATCCCTATGAGCGTCATCACAGGCACAGATTAGGAGCACTCAAGCGCAAGCAGACAGCATACTGCAAGAGAGCCTACCACAAATAAGAGACTATGATTGTGACTTCTTCTTTCTGATCCCTAGCAAGCTATTCAAAGCTTTGATCTATTGCAATGGACAGCTGGTACAGGAACTGTATGATCATTATGTTGTAGATCTCACAAGAAGGCTCAAGGACAGATTGATAGAGCTAGATGCCACGAGTCACTCGCCGCTCACTGAAGCTGTGCAGTGGGCCACTGAACATATTTTATTTGATTGTCCGGATACGGTCATTCAGATACAGGACTCTAAAGGGAAATGCCATGTTTTTGATAGCTCAAAACAGGGCCGGAAGACCAAATTGTCTGTCTGAGGACCCTATTATTAAGATTCCTTGCTTTGAAAGTCAGGGCAAATATTATAATAGGCCGTAATGCCATCTCATGTGTCGGCGGAGTATGTTAAAGAGCATGCGTCATAAGGTCATACAATCCATGCTTTATGTAATGATGAATCTAAACAAAAACCATAGTAATTGCGCTCTGCACTCTACACGAAAGCATGACAAAACCCTGCGTTTCTCTGCGTGCTGACAGCCGCAGACTCTGTAGCCGCTCTGTTACAGAGAGAAAACCCTGCAATATGTTTTACTATTCTGTGTGGGAGCCTCTCCAGCTTCCCTGCGGCCCTTCTGGGAGCTCAGAAGTGGGGCAGGAGGGGTCTGAGTGGGGGTCGATATTGTCCTGACTTGCAACCTGCAACCCCCAAACCCTTGCTGCAAAGCCAAAAGGTATGGGTTCTGTTAGGGTTTTGCAGTATAACTGACATGAATATAAATCAGCTGCAGGGTTTACAGAAGCTTCCGCAGAATCTGCAGAGCACGTGACAGATCACGTAATAGGATTTTGACTAAGTAATCTTAATCTTTCCTGTGAGATGGATTAGAGTCAGTAGTCAGCAAGGTACTTATATGATGCTGTTATGTGGTCCCATAAGCTTAGGCAAATATATCTTTATATACACAAGTCATTTCACGGCTAATCGGATCAGGAGTGTCTGGTTGTCGAGATATTGCAGATTACAGCTGGCGTGTTTTGCAAGATTCACTCAAACACTGTGCAAAAGCGCCTTTGCCATGTGCTGCGTCAAACAATAGGATGTATGCCTTCCTAGCAGATTCAGGTAGATTTGCAACAGCAGCAGCTACCACATCTGGAGTAGAGCTGTGGGCTGTGGAGCCCCTCTGTTTCTGGAACTTGTCATACAGTGTGGCATGAATGGCTTGCTGTGTAAATCTGTTCAGCTGCAATGAAGCTATTTCTTCCTGTGACAATGATTGCAGAAAGCTTGCCCAGTTTTGTTTTGCCGTTTCATAGTTAGCTTTCAGCAGCTTGCATATTGCCTTGCGTCCATCTTCCTTCAATATTCTGATTTCCAAACGCTGATACTTCATAAGGAGCCTAACCTGATCTTCAAATTTCTGTCCTTGCCGCTCTGTCAGATCTTGCAAACCTTTGATTGCTTGTTCAGTTTTTGTTTTGAAATCAGCAAAATCACTAAGTTGTTGCAGTGGGTCAGCAGTTGGGGCTGAAACAGAGGTGCTGGCTGGACTTGTACGGGCTGAGCGCACAGCAAGGGCTTGCTTGATGGGAGACATCCCTGCCTGCAAACGATATGCTGTGTTTACAAGAGCTTGAGTCAGGACAGTTATAGAACAGTGTGCTCCGATATTAAGCAATTCGTACCTTGTCTTCTGTGGCATGCACCTTCACACCCCTTTTCTGAACCTCTCCCCAAGGCGCTTCCGTAGGCACTTCAACTCTCAAGCGCTTCGACGCAACTGCCAGACCCTGCTCCTCAAGTTTGTGTTTGGAAGCTGCTATGGCCTCGTTTTAGAAGCTGCGCAAGTCATACCCTGCCTGGACAGGTTTGCTGGCGTCAGCATCACAGCTGAAAGACGTTGTTAAGGATTGCGGGGTGTAAACACACTGGAACAGCATCGGAAAGCACTGAAATAACGGAAAGCCTCACGGCTCGCAGAATTCTGCTGACGATGACGGACAAGCAAGCTGGTTGCTGCTGACGAGACGACCTCGCGCGTTGGAATGCGAGATCGTCCACCAGGTAGAGCCTACTGTGTGTCAGAGCTGGGCCGTGCGTCATTCATTCATTCATTCATTGCGTTTCGCTTGGTATTCACCATTACGGGTCTTACGCATTCCGTGCCTCGCCATGCGTGTGGCGGACAGCTCCGTACCAGCGGTGGGGGGAGGGCAATGAGTAAATTTGCGAAGCGGCTGGCTGTACATTCCGCCAAATTCGTAAAGCCGGCTGAGAAGAGATTTAAGGGGGTAGTCATAACGGGCAACGCTCGGAGAGTTCTATGTCTCCCAGCCTTCTGACCGAAAAGTCGCTGGTGAAGGAAACTTGATACTGCAGCTTGTTGAAAGGCATGAAGATTGCGAGAACTTGTAGTTGATGGCCTTGCAAGATGCCTGGACTGGATCGCCGATCTTCTCGATGGTGCTGCAAGGCTCGTGCCCACGCTCTTGGCAGCTTTCATGATGACATTGTCCCTGGTGATGTGAACAGTTTTTATCTGAAACGGAGAGCAAGCCCTCTATTGGCTCCTAAGATAGACGCGGGGCCTCGGCATGATCGTGCTCTGCTACACCAAATACTCAAGGACCAGCAGTCCAGGTCCCAAAGGGCTGAGGTGCTACAAGTGCGTCGCGAGTCCTGCAGTGTCACTGCAGCATCAGAAAACCCCAAGCCTACTTTGCCAGAAAATTTCCAGTCAGTCACGCTGCCAGAGATATCTGCGCCTCTTGTGCAAGCAAGCAAGCACAAGGGCATCAGCAATGGTATGCTACACTGTCCCTGTACATGCAGGCTTGACAGAGTCTGGCACACACACTTACTGTTGGATGTGCCACCTTGTAGAGGACTTTGTAGTTCCGCTAGAGCTACCGGCAATAGACCCCAAGCTTGCTACGACTCTACCAGCTGCTGATGGTGTTGCACAGCCGGACGATGATCTGACTGAGGAAGAACAAAAGAAGCTGGAAGCTGTTGGCTGGCGCATGCTGAACTTGCCACTGATAGTCTGCCACTCTGCAAATGGGATGCCATTCTTTTTCCCTCTTCAAAAGGTAGCTTTGAATTTGAAGTCAATAATCATGTGCACAAATGACTAAACTGGCGGTTGGAGTCAAGCATTTTCTTGCTATGGACTGACAGCAATGTTGTCTACCAAAATTGCTCACGTTCATCAAGTTGGCACAGCACTCAGGCTCTGGGGCTCTGTTACAGGTGCAGGCCCTTGTGGCAGAGCACAAGCTGGGAGCGGCAGGCAGGAAGCTGGGTGTTGCCATGACCAAAGAGCTAATCAACACGCCAGGGCGCCTTGCATATGTACAGCCTGCAGCGTCCGCCAGCTGGGCGGCCATCAAGCAGCGCAGAAGGATAGGTCGCCTGCCAAAGCATCCCCAGTTGGAGACTGCTCAGCCAGCACAAAAGCCGCCTCAACCTGATAAGTCCCCGACACTGGCAGCATTGGCAGAACCAGCTGAGCTTGCAGATTCAGCAGAGGGCAATTCTGAAGCTCTCATCTCAGAGTCCAGCAGTGCAGAAAGCAACGACGATGATGGTGTTCCCACAGATACAATGCGATCAACTGTCAAGTTTGCAGCCCCTGAGGTGCTTGAGGATGATCCTCAGGTGACGCAGGAGGACTCCAACAGATCATACTGCTGAGGGAATGCAGTGTCACACCATGTCATTATTGTCCCTCACTGTCGCATTAGGACGCTTGAGATTGCGCCTGCATGCCTGCCTGCAGTGTGGTCATCATAAGGCAGCGCTCCTTGCTCAGAATTGCATGCAGTCTATCTTTGGCCACTGATGTTCGTGGAAGATCATGTCAATGGCAGTACCATCTAAGCCCTTTGCAGTGGGCCAGCCCAGACCAGCATAGGCTAGTGTCATCCATTAGTCTAGCAAGTACGCAGCATTGCTTGTCACTCACATCAGCATGCTTGCCGTGCAGGAAGCTTCCACTGCAGAGTCTTCTGCTTCAGCCTCCCCAGTTCCCCAGATGGGTCCCATGGAGATCTGGGGACAGGCGTTTGATGCAGCTTCAGCACAACTGGCTGAGCATATCAACCCAGCAGAGGTCTATGAGATCTCAGACCTACGTGCACTGCATGCTGTCAACATCATTGAGCAGGATGGGGCCATGCAGTACGAGGAAAAGTGTCACGACTTAGCCATTGCAGCCTTGTCAGCTGTCAAGGCAGGCTTGAGCCACCAGCATGCCAACTTGGCTCATTGCCGACTGAGCAGGAAGGGAGCTCATGCATTGGCGCATGCTCTCGCATGTAATGCTACCATACAGCGCTTGACTCTGCAGTCCAATCACATAGATGGGGAGGTGAGTGAAGCTCCTGTTGCTCGTGATTGCACCCATGGTCATGCAGGCAAGTGTAACACCAATGGTGCAATCAGGCACCACGCATGTGGCTCTGACCATGGACAAGTATGTCATGTGCAACATCCGCTGGCAAGCACAGCCCAACAGCTGTTGCTCCATGAAATTATCTGGTCATCTTGCTCGGCAGATTTTCTGGGTGCGTTGTGCACCAAGAATAAAGCGTACAATCTTGTAGTCAGCTTTGTCTCCTCTGCAGGCTCTTGCTCAGATCTGTAAAGGCTTGATGGCCTCACACGCTACGCCAGATGCTGAACCTGTACCCGAAGCTTTAGCCAAGCAGTCAGTGCTCAGCCGGTATGAGTCTATTGACTCAACTCGACGAGCCAGCACAAAGATGATGGGCAGGCACGGGCAGCAGATGGATGGCAATGTCCAGGAGCTCAACATCTCTGACAACCCAATTGGTATGCTGGGAATCAAAGCCGTGGGCGGGCTGTTGAACCCCGCCTTCAATCCTGTGCAGCGGTTGACTCAGCTCATCCTGAATAAGTGTGACATTCCGGACTTTGCTGGAATGATACTGGCTCAAGCTTTGCACAGGAATACAACACTGGCAGACTTGCAGATCTCAGGGAACCAACTGAGCGATGTTGCAGCCACTGCCTTTGGGAAGTTGTTGCAGATGAACAGTACGCTGGAGAAGCTCGATCTCTCCTGGAACAACATCAAGGTTGGCACAACTCTTGCAGCAGTCTGTCACTTGTTGCAGGTCAGCTCTTAGCAGAGCAGCAGTTGTGCATCCAAGTAGCATAAAGGGTCATGCTGCCTGGTGCAAAACAGTGATTTGGTTCGTGCGTGAGAGATCCCTGGTTAGGGCACCAGGTACAATCTTCATCTACCCAGCTTATTGGTAGAGGCTGTGGTAGGCACATATCCGCACTGTCATACTCCACCAAAAACTCAAGCAAACTCCATTGTGTTCATGGCATGCACCTGTCATGCTTGTGCAAGTGCAACACTTGACACACCAATCTTCAATGTTGATTCTGGCTCAACAACCCATACATGCTGCACAAGGCATGCAGCAATGCTTGCCAATGGTTTGTGCAGGATGCTTCTCTGCACGCTGTTTCATCTGCGTCTCTGATTGCAGGCACTAGGGGCCAAGGATTTGGCACAAGGCCTGCTAAACAATGTGTCTTTGCACACCCTGAACCTGGCTTGGAATGGCTTGGAGAACGCTGGATGCACTGCCATTGCCCAAGCTCTGCACCAGAACATGGGTCTTCAGGTGATCATATGATCATATGCTCTTGTTTCTGCGTACAGCCTTGCATCATAGCCCTTATCCTTACAAGTGCACCATGCTGTAGCCTGACCCCTGGGTTGCAGCACTGGTGTGTACTTGTTGCAGCTTTGGCAAGATGACATTCAAAGCTGACTCACACCGCACAACATCAGCAAACTTGCACTTGCAATGAGAGTTGGGACGCAGAATCCAAGCTGGTAATTCAACACCAAGGAGGTTGTGTAGCATATCTGCAACAAACCCTGTTTGCCCATATAAGGAACACAATGGTTGCAATGTAAGGACACTGTGCATCAATGGCCAGCTGCACTGCTACACAGCTGTCTGGTTGAAGTGCTGAAGATGCATTAGTCCCTCCTGGGTCCATGTGCATCTGTTGTGTCATAAGTTCTGCCACCGCTGCAGCAACACCTGATCACTGCTATGGCTCAAACTCAGACATGTGGTGTTGTGAGGAAAGAAGGAGGAGGATTTACATCTTCAGCCAATTAACCAGGTTGTACAGATGTGCCAGGGCTGTTACTCATCTGGTCAAAAACATCAGTAGCAAGTGAGACAATATCTGGAAACTAGCAGGACACATGCTGGGCCAGATGCCCTTGTGGTGCTGAGCAGAGCTGTGAGGGGCAATGTCAGATTGAGCTGCTGATGCTGCATGACAAAGGATGTGCAGTCCAGCACCCACATGCATGCTGAGGACCTGGACATGAGCAGAAAGTGCATTGGATCAAATGCACGGGCATTTCTCCGAAGGGGAATGCTAGCTTCTGTTACTGTGGTAGCCCCTCTTGAGAGCTATTCTGTGTGGTCTCAGATGTTCCTGCAACTGTGCACTTTGAAGTGTCATGTACCACAAGCCAGACCTAAGCAGCAAGCAAATGAGGAATTTGTGGTGCTGGGTGGCGCACTGAAGGGCCACAGCATCATTCAGCAGCTGATGCTGCTGACTGCAGTCCATTTTTTCACACCTTGTTTATATGCAGGAGGTGGATACGAGCAGCACACCACAGTGACACTCGAGAGCAGTTTGTTTGAGGCACACAACCCACACCTGACATGTGTGCAGGAGCTGGATATGAGCAGCACACTTGAGTGGCACTCAAAAGCAATTCGTACAAGCCGGACAACTGACACCTGACATGTTTACAGGAGCTGGATATGAGCAGGACGCGCATGGGGCCAGACGCATGTGTGGTGCTGAGTGGAGCCTTGAAGGACAACAGCATGATGGAGCGGCTGATGCTGCATGACAACCCTTTGGGGGAGGTGGGGGCCTGGCACCTCATGGCTGCCATCACCGCCAACAAGAACCTGGAGTACATCGGCCTGCAAGGGTCCAACTTCATCTCCACAAGTAAGCTGCCTGTCTTGCTTGCACGCGGTCTTGCGTTGGGCTGCAGTGCAATGCTTGACAGCTGCTAGGCTGAGACTCATCACCTCAGCTCTTGCAGACATGTGAGGGCTTTCCGCCTCTTGGGGATCTATCCAGTCTAGCTAGACTGGTCTTGTGCACAATGATGTACTAGCGGGCTGGTTTGGCATGAATCAGTGTGCCTGTTTTCCTTCCACCATTAGTTCTTTGATGTGCAGCAAGCACCATGCCTGCCTGCCTTGACCATGCCTGCCCAGCATCTGTTGTGGCCTGCTGTACAATGCACACCCATAACCTCTGCTACCAGCGCTCTGTGATGATATTCATCGCCTTGCGCCAAACTACTGTCCATATGGAGACTGTTGATGTAGTGATCGAGCTTTTGTCACCACAGCCATGCAGCTCTGGTTTGCATCGTGTTTCCACCACTCAATGTCTCGTCTCATTGCTAGAATCCACAGCTGTGACAGTCTGTGAGTTGGTGGTACAGCTGATGGGGAGTCTGATGATGTGGTGAAGAAGTTCAACCCAGCCCACCCAGAGGGCAACTACACACTGAGCATGACAGTTCCTGCCCAGCGCACCATAGCAGCCCTGCTGTGCAACCTGGACCTGGAGCACAAGGAGGACATCATCAAGAACATCAAGCTGGATGGCAAACCTATCGTCAGCAGCGTCAAGAAGCTCAAGTGGCCTGCTAAGTAAGACAGCTGACTCTGTCGACATGGCACAGCATGCACAGTTGGCATTGCATATCAGCTGCTTCCAATCCCATGCCTGCTGCTTCCAATCTGATGCCTGCTGCTTGCATGCCTTCAATTGGTCAAGGATGTGAACACTTGCTTCATCTGGTCTATGGCATGCACACCTGCTCAGGGTCGGTCAGGCGCAATAGCCAGTTTTTCATGTTTTGCCCACAGAAAGCGCATATGCATCATGCCTGTGTTGACCTCGGCTTGAACAGTCAATCTGTGCATGCAACCCAGGCTACCGCTCATTGGGGTGATCAGGATGGAGTGCATCAGCTCCAAGGAGAAGCGCTTCAAGCACGTCATCGATGAGCAGAGGCTGCAGAACTTCATTGCCAACCTAGGGCGCTCGCGCATGTCAGACAATGAGCGCCTGGCCCTGGTCTCCATCTTTGCTCCGTACCACTACTTCACCTGCCGCCAGTGCCATGACATTTTGCTCAACTTTGGCATGGGCAATGAGAAGGTCCAGGCTGCCTTGCTGCTCAACTTCAGGTCACCAATGCAACCAACAGTCTTGTCACCATGCTAAGCTGAAATGTGCTGTGCTGTGCTGTGCCATGCTGTGCCATGCTGAGCTAGCTGCAACTTGCAGGTCAAGATGAGGTATGCCACACCAACAGCACTATGAGCACAGCTACCAGCTTTTTATTGACCTGTGTCATGTGTTCAAACAGCAGGCTTGCTCATTTGTGCGGTATACAGCTGCACAAGACACAATGCAGGCTGAGTGGATCATCGCAACAACAGCACTCAAAATCTGCTGAGGCCGGCGTCTGCAGCTCTTACACCTGGACATGGGATGTGTGTTTGGTCTAGTGTGAGTAGGAATGTAGTTGACAGGAACATGTGCATACAGGTTAGTAGACATGGATCTGCTGGGAGACATGCTGGATGGCATGTTCAGAAGTGACGCACGCACATTCCACAGACGCCTTGGTGTCTTGCGCTGCTTTAGGCCAGAGAACCCCACAGGTGATGCCCTTCACACATCTACCTTTAAAGTTGCCTTCTGCCTTTCCTTCCTGCCCTATGTTTCCATTGCCAAAAGGCAAAAGTTCCAGCACAAGATGCGGCCTCCATGACTCATCTCTGCCCCTCCCACCTGCTGTTAACTGCGTCTACAAAAGGCAAAGCGTATACATCAAGCTTCATACGTCATCGTGTCTGTTTTTGCTCTTTGTCTACATTCCAGCAAGCAGCACTCCTGTGAGCTGACTTACTTTGACTGTGGGGCAGGGCACTACGAGCTGGATCTGGTGTTGCCCTGTCACAGGGCAGCAGCCCAGCGCTTGGTGGATGCTGCTGCAGCAGAAGGTGAGCAGCCCACCTGGAGGAATCTGGTGTGGGAAGATCTGCAGGTCCCCAGCAGTGCTGGTCCCCCTGAGCAATGGGCCGGCATCATACCCACCAGGTACACCCGTCTTTCACCCCTGTTTCCATTCTTCCCCCACCCCCCCACCCCCCCGCTTCTGCCTGGCTGAGAATTAAAATTTATTTAACAAATTTATTTATTGGTTGAAAAGTCAGTCGCGTATAGTGTGCAGCATGCCTGGTGACAGTCTATAATCATATCACCTCCTTTCAGACTTGATATCAAAGGGAGTAAATCATGCAAAGCTCAGCTGCAAGCATCATGATTGGTCCTAGCAATGGCTGTGTGATGTCAAGCTTTGCTTGGATGTGACAGGTCTTGTATCAGCCGCTCGTGCTTGATCTCAGTTGACTTGCCCAGCACTGGTGCTGAACTTGCTTCAGAAGTACGTCTTTGCTCACCCCGGATTTGCCTTCTTTGCAGGGGTGCAGTGCACTTTGACTACGTTTCAGGCCAGGGAGTGGCCAAGAGCGCAGCAGTGCTGAACAGTGCAGAGCTGACTGCGCTGCTGTGGACCAAGTGCAACCTGAACATCGATCCCGAAGCAGCTGGGCGCAAGGCCAGCTTGTCTGCTGAGAAGCAGATGATGCGGTTGCGCATGCTTGCCCCCCTCATCACCGTCAACAGCGCCCAGGTCAGCCTGCTGCTGACTTGCTTTTGTTTATGGACAACTCTGCTTCCTTTGCATGTTGCTTGGCCGGGAAGCTTTCCTCAATGGCGCCGTGATTCGCTTCATGTTTGACTGGATTGCACAAGAAAAGGGACAAAAGGATAACAGACCTTTTGGCGTTAATTATTGGAAAAACTCAC
>JAABUU010004432.1_pt1 | contig 16563 bp, 13 predicted proteins | sample 5559301 | NCBI WGS metagenome assembly JAABUU01 (sample SAMN10711884, study PRJNA513360) | rock metagenome | isolation source: Antarctica rocks | place: Antarctica: Victoria Land, Richard Nunatak white | reverse complement strand
GCCCTGCGCGGCATCGCCCGCTACGCCCGCCGCCTCGGGCTGATCAGCGCCGACGACGAGCGCGCCCGGCGCGAGGTGGCCGGGGCGCGCGGGCAGCGGCCCCCCGCCGGGCGCGCCCTGGCCACCGCCGAACTGGCCGCGCTCGCCCGGGCGTGCGTCGCGGACGCCGGCCCGGCCGGGGCGCGCGACCTGGCGCTGCTGGCCATCTGGCGGGTGGCCGGGCTGCGCCGGGCGGAGCTGGCCGACCTCCTGCTCGGCGACTACCGCCCGGGCGACCCGCCGACCCTGGTCATCCGCCGCGGCAAGGGCAACAAGGGGCGCGAGTTGCCGCTGAATGCCGACGCCGCCGTCGCGATCGGGCGCTGGCTGCGCGTCCGGGGGCGCCGCGACGGCGCCCTCTGCTGCCGCATCGACAAGTGGGGCAACCTCGACCCGGCGCGGCGGGGTCTCTCGCCGCACGCCCTCTACAAGCTGCTGCTGAAGCGCGCCGAGCAGGCCGGCATCGCGCACGCCTCGCCGCACGACTTCCGGCGCACCGCGATCGGCGACATCCTCGACGCCGGGCACGACCTGGCCACCGCCCAGCAGCTCGCCGGGCACGCCAGCCCGGTCACCACCGCCCGCTACGACCGCCGCGGCGGCCATGCCCGCGCCCGCGCGGTCGCCGACCTCCGCTTCCCCGTGCCGGGCGCCGAGGAGCCGACGCCGGAGCGGGAGTAGCGCGCCCGGGTCCGGGCGGTGGCAGCGGTATGCCCGGCGCGCCGCGGCCGCCGCGCCGGGTTCGTCGGGGTCGACGCCGCGCCCGGGCCACCGCCCTCCCCCGCGCGTCGCCCGGACACGCCGGGGTCGGCGCGGGTCACGGCGACAGCTGGTCGTCAAAATAAATTACATATGTCAGTCAAACTCCTGGCTATGGTGCGTTCGTATGCTTATGTGGCGCCCGCCACGCGTGTGGTGGCGTTGCACCGACAGGTCTCGACGTGGCCCCGCCGTCGCCCGTGTGATGCGCGTGGACAGCCCGGTCCGGGCGTCGCGGTGCGGGCCGCGGGCTGGCCCGGGTCCGGGCCAGTGCCGGCCCCCCTCGCCACCCCGACGCTGTCCGTACGGCTGGTGGCCGCCGCCGCACGGGCGGCCTGCCAGGGGGCGCTGTCGCCTGCGGGACGACGAGCACCGTCAGGGGCGGGAGCACGGTGACCACGGCGTCCGGGGGCCGGCCTGCGGCCAGCACGCCCCCGGGGTCCCGGCGGTAGGCCGCCCGGCGCGCGCGCGTCAAGCCGACCCGGCTCCCGCCGCACGTGTCGAGCACGCCCGTCGTTGCCCCTGACGCGATGTGGCTTGGCAGGCTCGCCATATCGTTGTCGTGGCTACTGTCACGTTAAGTTTTGACTGAACGAAATCTCTCCACGCCAGACCAGTCCTGGCCGTCGTCAGCACGTATAAAGGCCGGCTCCGGTCACGTATGCGCCGATCATTCCCCACTTTCGGACCGCCGTCGCCGCCCAAAAGGCTGAACTTGACAGTGCCCCGCGCGTGGCTGGCGGCCCCGGACGGGGTGAGCTACGCCTCCGACGCCTATATCCCCTTCCGCGACAACATCGATCGGGCGGCACGGAGCGGCGTGGCCTATGTGGCGCAAGCGGGCGGCTCCGCCCGGGATGCCGACGTCATCGCCGCCTGCAACGAGTACGGCATGGCGATGGACTACACGGGCGTCCGCCTCTTCCACCATTGAGCGGCGCGAGCGCCGCCACCGTCCCGTCCACGGCCACTACGGGGGCAGGACCGGCCATGACGACGGCCATCGCAACGTATCTCTGCGCCACGGGACGCCCCGGCCCCCGGCACTACGGGGCGGTGCCCATCTGCCAGGCGGGCCAGCCGCGTCCCGCCCCGTCGAGCGCCCGCGTGTCCGCGAGGGTCGCGCCGGTCGCGAGCACCACCCGCCCCTCGCGCAGGAAGGCGAGCGCCCGCCCGTCCGGCGACCAGCGCGGGCTCGTCTCCTCGGCGGTGAAGCCGCCGAGGGCGGTGGCCAGGGCCACGGTCGCCGCCGGCGGCTCGCCGGCGGGCGTCGGCGCGACGAGGCCGAGGCTGGCGACCGACCCGGCCGTGTTCGCGGTGTAGGCGTAGATGACGCGCCGGCCGTCCGGGGACCAGACGGTGAAGCGTGGCGCCGCCAGGGGGTCGCCGTACCCCGCCGCCGTCACCCGCCCCTCGCCGTCGACGACGGCGAGGTAGGGCCGGGCGTCCACCAGCGCCCGGTCGTCGCCGAGCGCCGGGATGAGCCAGAGGGCGATCCGGTCCCCGCCGGGGGCGACCGCAGGCGCCGCGACGGTCCACCGGCCCGGCAGGTCGGGCAGCGGGCCGTCGGACGGCGGGGCGAGGCGGAGCCGCCGGGCGAGGTCGTCGGCACTGGCGAGGGTCCGTCGCGCGCCGGTGCGGCCGTCCACCGCGAGCAGCAGCGTCGCGCCGGGCGTGAAGGCCCCCGCCGGGTCGGTCGCCCCGCCCCCCGCGATGGCGTAGATGGTGCCGCCATCCGCCGACCAGCCGAACCCGAACACCGGATCGCCCGGGAGCCGCCGCGCGTCGCCCCCGGTCGCGTCGACCGTCCACAGCTCGGGTACCGCGCCCGGCGTGAGGCGCCCAGCCTGGTCGCCCGGCGTCACCGCCAGGAAGAGGCGCCCGTCGCGCGACCACGCCCCGGCCCCGGAGCTCGTGCCGACCACGACCTGCGCCCCGAGGGTCACCTCGCGCGCCCCCGCGTCGTCCAGGAGCCACGTCCGGAACCGCCCGCCGCCCGCGTCCGTCGCCGCGCCAGAGCGGGCGAGGAGGGCGACATGGCGGGCGTCCGGCGCCCAGTAGGCGATCAGCGGCGTGGCATCGCCGAGAGCGTGGCGGCGCAGGAGCCGCCCGTCGCCGGCGTAGAGATCGACGACGGCGGCCGTCCCGGCCACGCCGTAGGCCAGGAAGCGGCGCCCGTCCGGCGACGGCGCGACCCCGGCGTAGTCGCCCGCGACCAGGAGGCGTTCCCCGCCGTCGTCCGGTGCGGCCGCGACGATGCCCGCGCGCCCGGCGAGCGCGCCCGGGTACAGCAGCCGCGTCGCCGCGGGGGCGGCGGGCGTGAGGCGGCCGCGGGCGAGCGCGAGGGCACCGACGAGCAACGCCACGACGAGCAACGCCGCCGCGCCGACCCCGACGGCCCGCCGCCCCCACCCCGCGACGGGATAGTGCGGGCGCGGTGCGGCGGTCGACCACGCCGCAGGGTCGTGCCACGGCAACGCGGGCACCGGCGACGCGGACGCTGCGCCCCGTGCGGGGCCACGAGGCGGGGGGACGGGGGCGGCGTGGGCCCCCTCCAGGGTGCCGAGGAAGCGCACCAGGTCGGGGTCGTCCGCCCCGTCGAGGACGTCGGGGTAGGTGGCCCGCAGGCGGGCGAGGTCGCGGTCAGCGCTCATCGTACTGCTCCTTGAGTGCGCGGACGGTGCGGGCGAGCCGCTTCTTGATCGCGCCTTCCCGGGCGCCGACGACGGCCGCGATCTCCCGGGCCGTCAGCCCCGCCGCGAAGCGGAGGGCCAGGAGATCGCGCTTGTCGGATTCGAGCCCCTGCAACAGCACGCCGAGGCGGTCCTGCGCCTCCCGGCGCATGGCGTGCCGCTCGGGCTCGTCCTCCTCCGCGGCGATCAGGGTCGCCGCCACCGCCCCCAGCGGCACGGCCTCGCGTCGGCCCCGGGCGGCGTTGGCCGCGGCGTTGCGCGCGATGCGGAAGAGCCAGGCGGCGAAGGGGAGGCCGCGCTCCCGGTAGCGGGGCAAGGCGGCCCAGGCCCGGAGGAAGACCTGCTGGGTCAGGTCGGCGGCGTCCTCGTCGGTGGCCGCGCGGGTCCGCAGATAGCGGTAGAGGCGCGCGTGGTACCGCCCGTAGAGCGCCTCGAAGGCCGCGGGGTCCGCCCGCGCCGCACGCACGAGGATCGCCTCGTCCCCCGCGGCGGCATCCCCGCCCGCGGCGAGGGCGGCCGTGCCATCCCCCATAGTTGCACTCCTCCCGTCGTCGACCGGCCCGCGGGCGGCCACCGCGACCGCCCTACTAGAGAAACACGGGATCGGCGAAAAGGGGACAGCGCCGGACAACAGCGAGTACGAGAGCGAGGGACACGACGTGGGCGATCCACTCAGGGGAACTCCCGCCCGGACAAACACCGGGCGACGCTCCGCAACACACGCCACCGTGATCGGCAACATGACGCCCCCGCATGCGGCGTACAGGTGGCAGAACGCCCTGGAAGGACGCGGCAGATCGCGTTGTGATAGGAGGAGCGCCGTGGTTACCGCGCCGCGCGGCACGGCGATGACGCTCGGCGGTGCACCACACATCCCGGCACTAGGTTGCGCGCCCATGCCATGCCAGGCACCGCCACGGCGCGGCACCCGGTCGCCGGTCGCGACAAGGAACCCAGCTTGCCACGGATCACCCAGCCAGGCGGCAATGCACAACGCGAGCACTTGGCACCCCGCCGCGAACAGGGCCGGACGCGGTCACATGGACCCGCCTGGTACGCGATAACCGGATTCTCGCGATACCGTGGATTTGTCCCCGTATTCTCATGGTACAGTGGACCATTCTCATGGTGCGCGGCGGGTCAATGGGTCCGACAGGTACGTTCTCATTCTCGCGTTACGCTGGACGGTACACCCGGCTGGCTGTCACTGATCGTGGTAAATGGCTCTTCCGCACTCTCGCTGCACCGGCCGCCGGCTTCCCCACTTGGGACCGCATCGGGGCAGTGCACCAACGGCAGGGCGCGGAGATGCCCCCACTTCTCGCACTGGGCTCCCCACTCACAGCCCTGGTGCAGCGAGAGTGCGGAAGAGCCGTTTATTGACCACCCCGCCGCGCAGGGGGCGATGGGGCATCCTTTCCTACTATAGGAAGGGAGGGCGCCATGGCCCGGCGGAGGATGAGGGTGACGGATATCTTGGAGATCATCGTGGCCTGGGACACTGGGGAGGGGATCAGCGCGATCGCCCGGCGGCTGGGGTATACGCGGGTGACGGTGCGGAAATACACCGGCGCGGCCCGTGCCCTCGGACTCGCGCGGGGCGGCGGGCGGCGCAGCGAGGCGGAGTGGGCGCAGCTCGCCCAGGCGGTCATCGACCGGGTGGCGGCGCGGCGCGCGCCCGGCGCGGTCGCGGCCGAGGTCGCCCGCCACCACGCCTACCTGGAGGAGCGGGTCGGGCGGGTCCACCTCAGCGTGCTGCACCAGCGACTGCGCGACGAGCAGGGGCTGGCGGCGAGTTGGGGCGTCTTCTATCGGTACGTGGCGCAGCACTGGCCGGACCGCCTGCGGCGTGCCCCGCGCGTGACGGTGCGGCGCGAGGACCCGCCGCCGGGCGAGGAGGCGCAGGTCGACTTCTTCTACGTCGGGCTGTGGGACGACCCGGAGGCCGGGCGGCGGCGCAAGTTGTACGCGTTCCTGCTGACGCTGAGCCACAGTCGGCATCAGTTCCTCTACCCCACCCTCGCCGAGGATAGCGCGGCCTGGCTCGACGGCCACGTCGCCGCCTTCACCTTCCTGGGTGGCGTGCCCAGGCGGGTCGTGCTCGATAACCTCACGGCGGGCATCGCGCACGCCGACCGCTACGATCCCCGCGTCAACCGGGCGTATGGGGAGTTAGCCCGGCACTACGGCTTCCTGGTCGATCCGACCCGCGTGGCGCGACCGAAGGACAAGCCCCGGGTCGAGCGGCAGGTCCAGTATGCCCGCGAGAGCTTCTTCCGCGGGCGGGCGCTCGGCGCGCTCGCGACCATGCGCGCGGAGGCGGCACGCTGGTGCCGGGACGTGGCGGGGCAACGGCTGCACGGCACGACCGGCGAGCGACCCTTCGTGGCCTTCCAGCAGCGCGAACAGGCGGCCCTCCTGCCCGCGCCGCCGCACCCCTGGGAGGCGGCAACGTGGACGAGCGCGCTGGTGGGCGGCGACTGCCACCTGCGGGCGGGTGGCGCGAGTTACTCCGTGCCCTATCAGCACGTCAACCAGCGCCTGGAGGTGCGCCTCGGTGCGCGGACCGTGCAGATCTACGCGGGGGCGACGCTCATCACGAGCCACCCGCGCCAGGCGCAGGGCCGGGCGACCCGCCTGGACCACTACCCCGAGGCCGGGCGGGCCTTCCTCCGCGGGACGCCCGCGTCCTGTCTCCGCCGCGCGCAGGAGATCGGCCCGGCGACGGCCGTCCTGGTCGCTGCCCTGCTGGAAGAACCGACCCTCACCCGCCTGCGGGAGGTGCAGTCGCTCTTACGGCTGCCGGACCGCTACCCGCCCGAGCGGCTCGAACGGGCCTGCCAGCGCGCCACGGCGGCGGGCGACGGGCGCTACCGTACGGTGCGCGGCATCCTCGAGCGCGAGCTGGACAGCCTCGACCCCGAGCCGGAGCCCGCGCCGCAGGCGACCGGCGCCTTCCTGCGCGGCCCGGCGGCCTTCGCCCCCGCCGGCGCTGACCAGGCGGAGGTGGCCGGATGCTGACCGTGGAGACGCTGCAACCCCGCCTGCGCCAGCTCAAGCTCTCCGGGATGGGCGACGCCATCGGCCCGCGCGCGGAGGAGGCCCGCGCCCGCCAACTCGACCCGCTCGAGTTCTTGTTGTTGTTACTGGACGACGAACTGGCGCGGCGCGAGGCGGACGGGGTCGCACGCCGGATCCGCCAGGCGCGCTTCGAGGACGCCTGCGACCTGCGTGACTTCGACTTCGCCTACAACCCCGAGATCCCCAAGGCGCGCCTCTGAGAGCTGGCGAGCGGCCGCTTCATCGAGGAGCACGCCGCGGTCCTGCTGTGCGGGCCGACCGGCGTCGGCAAGAGCTTCGTCGCCCAGGCCCTCGGCGCGCAGGCCTGCCGCCAGCGCCGCAGCGTGCTCTTTACCAAGACCGGCGCGCTCCTGGCCGACCTGGCCGGCGGGCGCGCCGACGGCAGCCACGCCCAGCGCCTGCGCCGCTACCTCGGCCCGAGCCTGCTCATCCTCGACGACTTCGCCATGCGCGAGTACACCCTGCCCCAGACGGAGGACTTGTACGACGTCATCAGCCGCCGCTACCGCCGGGGGGCGCTGATCCTGACGACCAACCGCGAGCCCAAGGACCTGGATGCCTCGCCGTATGATGGGATCCCGATACATGCAGTCGCCCTGGCAGGAAAACGGCTGCTGTCGTATAGGTTGTCCCGCGCCATTCTTGCGTTTGAGGCGCGCTACGCGAGCAGCGGGCGGAGGAGCGCCTCGGAGAAGAGGGGCAACTGGCTGGTGCTTGCATCGGCGCGTGGTCGGCGCGGCGCGTAGGCCGAGACGCGCAGCGCCTTCTAGCCACTGCGCGTCATCGAGCGGGAAGAGCGGCGGCTGGGGCGAGCGGAACGGCGTCGCGTAGGTCCGCAGCAGCGTGACCGCTTTGAAGAGGCGCTTGCCGGGGGTGTAGGCGACCTGGAACTGCGCGAGCGGCTCGTCGCAGTGCTCGACGGTGAGTTGCGGGCCGTACAGCCACAAGCCCACCGGCTGCCCCGCCAGGCCCCGCTCCCCGTACACTTTCCAATGCCGGAAGCGGGCGTAGCCACGGGCGTCGAGGACGCGCCCGAAGCGCAGCGTGGAGAAGACGCGGTGGAGGTCGACCTCGCCGACGGGGCGCGCGACCATGCGGCCCAGCACCTCGGCGGGGGTGCGCCGACCATCCTCGCGCCGCCGATGCGCCCAATGCGATTGCCCGTTGAAATCCTCCACCCAGCCCTCGTGGACGCGCAGCAACTCCTCCCAGCTCGTCGCCGTGGCGAACCCGTGGTCGGCCATCCGCATCTGGGCGCCGAAGTTGGCCTCGATGAGGTTCTGCCAGGGTTGTCGCCGCGCGATCTCTTTCTTGCTGATGCCGAGGCTGGCGTAGATGCGCCGGGCGTGGGCGGCGAGGAAGACCCCGCCACTGTCGGTCACCAGGGACTCCGGCGCCCCGTGCTGGCGGATCGCCGCGTAGAACGCCAGGAGCACCGCGCCGAGATCCTGGCTGCGCGAGAGGAGGCTGGCGAGGATCGCGCGCGAGTAATTGTCGAGCACGGTGATGGTATAGACCTTGAAGTCGCCGAGGTGGTGGTCGACGTAGCGGATGTCCAGGCTCCAGTACTCGTGGGGCCGAGTGGCGGTGAAGGGGAAGGGCTTCGGCTCGCGCGGCGGGGCCTCCGGCCGCTTGACCCCGTAGAGCGCCCGATTCTTGGCGAGGATGCGCCCGCAGGTACGCGGGCTGAGGTAGATGCCCTGCTGGCGGAGGGCGGCGTGGATGCGGAACTCGCCCAGGCGCGGGTTCTCCTGCAACTCCTCCACGGTGGCGATGGCCCGGAGCGTCACCCGCCGTGGCCCGTCCGTGCGGGCGTGCGACTGGTCGTCCAGCCCCGCCACACCATCCGCAAACCAACGCCGTAAGGTGCGATAGACGGTGCGCTTGCCGGTCTGGAGATAGGCGGCGATGCTCTTCACCGCCCACCCCTCGCTGTGGAGTCGGACGATGGCGAGGCGCCGCTCCGCCGGGTCGGCGATCGCGTGGAACGGCGGGAAACGGCGCATTGTCCGGGGCGGTGGCGGATCCTCGGCCAGGATGCGCTTGACGGTGTGCGGGCTGGGCCGGTGGCCGAAGCGCACCGCGCAGATGTCGGCGATCTCGCTGGCGTGGAACGGCGCGTGCTCCCCCTTCAGGTCGCGGATCCCCTGGCGGATCTTCGCCGGCAGGCGGCGATGCTTCTCGACCTTCGGCGGCGGGAACAGGCTGGCCATGCCCTCGGCGTCGAAGCGGGCCGCGCGGCGGTAAATGGTGCGTTCGGGGGTGCCGGTCTCGCCCGCGCGCTCGGTCGGCGAGCGACCGAAGAGCACCACCGGACGCAGCAACTCATACGCACGCTGCTCGGGGAAGGGGGCTAAGAGCATGAGCTGCTGCCAGTCGTCGGTCGGCGCGTTCTGGGGACGTTTCACCACCGGCATCGATACCCCCTGCGCATGTATTCAGGGCGAAGCTCTTGGCCGCGCACCCTATACTACCGCCAGGGCCTGCGTGAGAGGGGTTGCCATGGAAGAGTCCGCGCACGAACGCTGGCGGGTGTCGCGCCGCGCCGGGCGCGACTCGCCTCTTTTTTATCGACGCGGACCGATCTTCTCAAGACGGTTGCCTCGCGGGCGATGCCCCAGCCATTCGGCTTGCTCTATCGGCCAGTAGCGTAAAAAGGCGCGACCGATGATCCGGGAGCGGGGGACAGGCCCGTAGTCGCGCGAATCATGGCTGCATTCCCGGTGATCGCCCATGACGAAAAAGCAATCCGGGGCGACCGATAAGCGCATCGGTGGAGTCGTCACGGTGTCGGGGGGCAGATATGGCTCCTCAAGGCAATCGCCGTCCAGGAGTACGCGGTGCCGGTCGACCTCCAACACCTCACCCGGTACCGCGACAACGCGCTTAATTACGCGCTGGCTCGATTCATCCTGCGGCCTGAAAACGACGATATCGCCGCGACGAGGGGCACTGGCGGTTGTCGAGCGTGTCCACGACCAGATCCCGTATGCCCATCGGTTGACCCAGAGGCGCTGATCGTGAACAAGTGTGGGTGCCATGCTCTGCCCCGCGACGCGCAGATGCACAAGTGCGCTACGGGCCAGGGCGACACCGCAGCAGAGTGCGACAAGAACCCACGTCCATGGCGGAGTACCAGCGATTTGCTTGGCGTTATCCCTGCACATGCTTCACCTCTGCGCGCTGGCATCATTTGGCACCCTGCTGCCTCGCTCAGGCAGCATCAGATGAACTGCGACTGCTCGATGGGTGCCGCCGGTCGGCTTGCAGGCCGACCGGCGGCATATCAGCTCAGCACGTCAGTCCGATCTGCTCATCCCAGGCACAACCAGCGGGATAGTTCTCGTAGCAGCGCCGTCCCTGATTGGTAGCTGAGTCGCAGCAGGCCCACACGTAGGTGTAGCTGCTCCCAGGCGGGCACACATTCGATGTCGCCAGATCGCAGCAATTGCTGGGGATGTGGGTAGCCGCGACCGGCTCTGCTTGCTTACCCAACAGCCCCAATGCCACGCCGAAGGCGACACCGGTCACCTGTGACAGTTTGCCGCGATCGGGGAGGCCTTGCGCCAGGCGATCAATCGCTCGCGATACGATCATGAGATCCTCCTTGTTACGTCGGCGTCCATCGACCAAGGCGACACACCCTAGTCGCTCATATCGTCCGTCATGCCCAGGATCATCCTGACAGCGTGCGTCCCGTATGGTCTCCCGCCAACGTGCTACCGGAGTACACCTCCTTCCCTCCAGAACACAATCGAATAATCATAGTAGACACGTCGTGCTTGCCTTGCCAGGGTCGATGTGTCTAACTATGACCAACGATTATCCATAACGACCCGATCGTCCTGCTGGCTGATCGGGCAACAGTCAACGAGGGGCACGATGCGAAGCAATACGAGATCCGCTGCGGCGAGCGCACGGGAGAATGCGCGCCTACGACACTTCTACGATCGCTCTGCCGCACGGTACGATGACTGGATGCGACACTACGACCCCGTGATGCTGGGCGATGGGAGGCAACAACTCTGCGCGCAGGCCAGCGGTCGCACGTTAGAACTAGCGATTGGCACGGGGCTGAATATCCCCCATTATCCGCGTGAGGTGGAACTGACAGGGATCGATCTGACCACCGCCATGCTCGCCCATGCCGCCCGGCGCGCGCACGAATTGGGTTGCGCGGTGACGCTCCGGCCCGATGACGCACACGCACTGGATATCCCCGACGCCACCTTCGACACGGTCGTTGCCACACTCCTGCTCTCCACCATCCCCAACGATCACCAGGCCGCTGCGGAGGCGTGGCGCGTGCTGAAACCGGGCGGGCGGCTCCTGCTCCTGGACCACGTTCGCAGCCCCATCGCCCCGATTCGCTGGTTACAATGGTTGGCGAACCCGCTGATCGTGCGCCTCACGGGCGTACGCTTATTGCGCGATCCACTGGACTATCTCGGCGCGGCGGGCTTTAGCATCGAACACTGCGAACGCTCGCATTTGGGCGTCATCGAACTGGTGGTCGCCCGAAAGGGGCACTGTACGGAGGATTGCACCATACCTGAGCGCTAACAGATACCGTTATGGCAGGGGCCGACGTATTACGACACGTCGGCCCCTGCTCGCTCTCGTATTTGAGTCGTCGCTTCAAGCCAGCCCGGGGGGCGCGCCACGCGCCGCGCGCCCAACCCGTCGCGCCGCCCGGCGATCCCGCCGATCAGCGCGATCAGCAGCACGACGATCAGCACCAGCGCCAGGACCACGATCGGCGTCGAGCCGCCGCGCTGCGCGACCGCGATCGCGCCGATCGCCCAGATGACCGCGCCCGCGTAGGGGAGCGCCGCGACAATCGGCAGCCCGCGAAGCAGCAGCAGCACGCCGCTGGCGATGCCGCCGCACAGGAGGAGGAGCGGCGCGACGACGTCTCGCCACATCATCGGGGCTCTCCCGATCATTTGGTGATCGACGATTCAGGATAGGGAAGACGCTTCCGAAAGTGGTCTGGAGGACATCTCTGAAGGCCGGAGGCGGCCGGTATTCGGTCCTCATTCCCCACTTTTCGCGTCGATTCCACCCGGATCACCAAATGATCGGGAGAGCCATCATCGGTGACGCCGGCGTGTACCTGAGATGGCAGCATAACTGGCAGGTACGAGCGGCAGGTTTGGCGCTGGAAAGCCGTTTCGCGCTCGCCCGAGGGGTGATTTTCCTGCCACGCTGATGACACGCCGGTGTCACACATCATAAGGCGAGGCGTGGGACCTGTACCCGCTCTTCCCCAACCCCGTGCTCGCGGAGGGGTTGCTCGACCGCCTGCTCAACAGCGCCTACATCGTCACCATGCTCGGGCGCAGCTATCGCCCCCGGCAGCGGCCCGGCGGGGCCAACCAGGAGGTGATCGCCGACTGAGCGCTCGGCACGCAGCACCCTGGGTGGTCAGTTTTCGGCTCTTCCGCACTCTCGCTGCACCGGCCGCCGGCTTCCCCACTTGGGACCGCATCGGGGCAGTGCACCAACGGCAGGGCGCGGAGATGCCCCCACTTCTCGCACTGGGCTCCCCACTCACAGCCCTGGTGCAGCGAGAGTGCGGAAGAGCCAGAAATCGCGCACCTTGTCGATCAGCCAGTCCTGCAACGCCACCGCGAGGGCGGCCCGCTCCGCAGCGGCGAGCGCCGCCACATCCGGCAGGGCATTGAGTTTCGACGCCAGCGCTTCGGCGGCGGGCACGGTGCCGCGCGTCGTCCGCCCGCCTTCGCTGGCATACGTCGGGCGCGGCCCCAAGCGCGCCTCGATCAGCCCCTGGATGAGACGACCGCTCGTCTTGACCTGATTCTTCGGGGTCACATAGTCGGCACGCTGGAGGGGGAGATTCGCCTTCAAGCGCTCAAGCACGGCCAAGCCGGCACAGACCACGTAGCGCTCCGCTTCATGCCCTGCGACGGGGCGATGCGCGTCGTATCACTCGGCCACTATTGCAAAGGCGCTAGTGCCGCTCACAGTGCCACCGCCAGCGATGCGGCGCTCGCGGTGAGCGTTCCGGCGAGCAGCGGCACGAGGTAGTGTTCGGCGAGCCAGGTGATCGCTGGGACGCAGACGGCATCGCCGAAGCCGAAGAGCGCCTGATTCTCCGTCACCGTATCGATGCGATACTCGCCCGCGCCTTGCAGCCGCGCATACTCGCGCGCGGTCATCCAGCGCACGCGGACTTGCCCCGCCCCCGCCTCGACGAGCGCCTGACGGCTCGAACCGCCGCTGACCGCGCGCAGGCACCCGCTGAGTTGATCGTCGCGGATCTCCCAGGCCGGTCGCTACGCCCGCGTGCGCCGATACATCGCGGCCCAGCTTTGTTCTGGCCGCGCGCTGAGCAGCTCGAGGCGTGCGCGTTGCAATGGCGAGAGTTGATCGAGGAATGCCCCCACGCGGGCGGCATCCCACCAACGCGGATCGTCCTCGGCGAAGCGCTCTACGATCGCGGCGAGCGTCTGTGTATCCCGCACCGGGAGTTCGACGGCGCGCGCCTGAAGCCGGAGCGCCGGTTGCCCCGCGCGGGCCGAGGAGTGCTCGCGGGCGAAACGCACCGTCGCCGCCGAGCGCGCCGCCGAGGCCGACCACCCGTGTGCCTCGCGCAGGCGCTCACGGCTGGCGACGATGAAGAGCCGTGGCCGACTCTGCGGCACGAAATGGCGCGCGTCGATGGTCAGTACGTCGCACCAGTAGCCAAGTTCGTTCAGCGCCGCGAGCGCAACGCGCAGATCTTCGCCGCCGTGCGAGGTGAGGAAGCCGATCACATTCTCGATCAGCACCGCCTGTGGGCGTCGTTCGCCCATCTCGCGCAGCACGCGCATGAACTCCCAGAAGAGGCCCGAATGTTCACCCACCAGGCCGCGACGATACCCGACCAGCGAGAGATCGGTGCAGGGGAACGAGGCGGTCGCCAGTTCGATATCCGGGACTTCCGCGCCGCTGACCGCGCGCACATCTTTCAGATGGAAATGTTGCCCGGTGAACTGTCCGGCATAGAGCTTCTGTTTGAGCGCGCTGACATCGTTCGCCCACACGACCGCGAGGCCCGCCGCTTCCAAGCCGAGGCGGACCAGCCCGATCCCCGCGAAGAACTCGGCAACGCGCGGTGAGCGGCCCGGGATCGTCGGCGGCAAAACGTGCGGGATACGTTCGGCGTCGACAGCACTCAGATGCGGCAACGGCAACGCCACGTTCGCCCAACCCGCCATCCGAGACCCCTCACCAGCTATCACGTACGTTCACCGCGCGAAGTATACACGAGCGACCGATCGGGGATTGCCCCTCACCGCCCCGCGCGCACGAGCGCCAGGAGCGCCTGCGGGTCGAGCGGCAGGCTATCGAGCGTCGCGCCGAACGGGGCCAGCGCGTCCTCGACCGCCCCGGCGATCGTCGCCAGCGCCCCGATCGTGCCGCCCTCGCCCGCGCCCTTGATCCCTTCCGGGTTGTACGGCGAGGGGCTGCTGCGATGCTCGGTCGCGATGTTCGGCACCAGCTGGGCGCGCGGCATGGCGTAGCTGCCGAACTCGGTCGTCAGCGGCACGCCCGCCGCGTCGTGCGCGATCCGCTCGCCGAGCGCGGCGTTGCCGAGGCCGTGGACCACGCCCCCCTGGATCTGCCCATCGACGATCAGCGGGTTGATCACCGTGCCGCAGTCGTGGACGACCACGTAGCGTTCCACGGTCAACGCCCCCGTCTCCGGGTCCACCGCCACGATCGCCGCGTGCGCCCCGCCGGTGAACGCGGTCGCGCGCTCCGGGGCGAAGGTATACGTCGCGGAGAGGGTGCCGCCCGCCGCGCGCGCCAGCTCCCCGAGCGCCACGCCCGGCCCGTCGACCCCGCGCACCCGCGCGATCCCGTCCGCGATATCGATGTCGCGCGGGTCGGCCTCCAGGCGCTCCGCCGCCAGCCGCTGCGCCTCCTCGGCCAGCGCCGTCGCCGCGCCCGCCACCGCGTTCCCGGCGATCACGGCCACGCGACTGCCGAAGGTGCCGCCACCGCTCACCCCCTGGCCGGTATCGCCCGAGACGAGCGATACCCGGTCGAGCGCCACGCCGAGGCGCGCGGCGCAGAGTTGCGCCAGCGTCGTCGCGTGCCCCTGGCCGTTCGAGGGGGGCGCGGCGGTCACCGTCACCGCGCCGTCGGCGTCCACCGCCACGCGCACCTCCTCCTGCGCCGAGCCGGTCCCCTCCAAAAAGGCCGTCACCGCCACCCCGCGCCAGCGCCCCGCCGCCCGCTCGCCCGCCTGCGCCGCCTTAAGCGCGTCGTAGCCGATCAATTCGCGCGCCCGGTCGAGCGCCGCCGGATAATCGCCGCTATCGAAGACGACCGTGCCGCCCGACCCGTTCGGATAGCCGGTATCGTGGGGGAACTCCTCCGGGCGCAGCATGTTCTGCCGCCGCAGGTCGAGCGGGTCGCGCCCGAGGTCGCGCGCCAGGTGGTCGAGCAGCCGCTCGGTGATGTAGACGCCCAGCTCCCGCCCGCCGCCGCGCAACGGGGTCAGCGGCGTCGTGTTGGTGTAGACCGGCACGATCGTCACCGCCAGGCAGGGCAGATGATAGGGGCCGAGGAGTTGCTGCGCGGTGTTCGTGGGGACCGCCAGCCCGGCCACCAGATAGGCCCCGTAGTCCTGCGTCAGCCGCACGCGCAGCCCGAGCAGGGTGCCATCGGCGCGCGCGGCCAGTTCGGCGTCCGCCGTCAGCCCGCGCCCCTGATAGGTCGTCAGCAGATCCTCCGTGCGCGTCGCCTCCCAGCGGACCGGCCTGCCGAGCCGCAGCGCCAGCGCCGCCAGCGCGACCTCCTCCGGGTAGAGCCGGCCCTTCGGCCCGAAGCCGCCGCCCACATCGGGCGTGATGACCCGCACGAGCGCCGGATCGAGCCCGAGCGCCGTCGCCACGCCGCGCCGGACCCCGCCCGGATTCTGCGTGCTCGTCCAGAGGGTCAGCCCGCCGCCCGCCTCCGGTCGCGCCACCACGGTGCGCGGCTCGATCGCCGCGCCCGCCGCCCGCGCCGCGACAAAGCGCGCGCGCACCACCCGGTCGGCCCCGGCGAAGACGGCCTCGGCATCGCCCATCCCGCGCGTGAGCGTCCCGGCGACGTTCCCGGCGATGTCGGCGTGAACGCGCGGCCCCTCGCGGTCGAGCGGGTCGAGCGCGACGGCCAGCGTCTCGTAGTCCACACGAACCGCCGCCGCGCCATCGGCGGCGCGATACGGATCGTCGGCCACCACGATCGCGACCGCCTCCCCGGCGAAGCGCACCACGTCCGGGAGCGGGGCCGGGAAGCGCGCCACCAGCCCGGGAGTATCCCCCATCGTCGGCGGCAGCGGGCGAGCCAGCGCGGGCAAGTCGTCCGGCCCGAACGCCGCGACGATCCCCGGCAGCGCCCGCGCCTCCGCCAACTCGCGCCGTACCACGCGCGCGTGCGCGTGCGGCGATCGCGCGAACGCGACGTGCAGCATCTCCGGCAATCGCAGATCGCCGGTGTAACAGCCCTGTCCCTGGATCAGGCGCGGATCCTCGCGCCGCTTGATGCGGGAGCCGATGGGTGTAGTCATTGTTGCGCCTCGGGGGTAGTAGTCAGTAGTCAGAACGGAAGCACATACCGCACCTGTTGGCAAAAGAGATGCCACCCTGCGGAGAAGTCGGTGCGAAGCCTCACACACATGGGCTGTGACGCCACAGTCTGCGGCTCGATTCAGGGCTGTGCAATGACTTCCAGGCATGGATTCGGCGCGGATTCGGCGCGGGCTTCGCGCTCGATCGCGCCGTTCGATGTCAGTCGCAGGGGCACGCCGCTGTCCACAACTTCGACGATAGTGCCCGGCGCGTGACGAGCCGCCGCCGCCCCGAACTCCTCCGGCGTGCCCTCATAGCCTAGTACACAGTCGCAGAAATTCCTGATGGGTTGTGCGAGAATGGGGCGGTGAAGTGCCGTGGCCGCTGTGGCGGCCCCACCCCCCAGGAGGCGCGATGTCCCC
>JAABUU010004428.1_pt1 | contig 16576 bp, 13 predicted proteins | sample 5559301 | NCBI WGS metagenome assembly JAABUU01 (sample SAMN10711884, study PRJNA513360) | rock metagenome | isolation source: Antarctica rocks | place: Antarctica: Victoria Land, Richard Nunatak white | reverse complement strand
GTAAGCAGATATGATCTTTGCCGCTCCTTGGCTTCTGCTCGCGCTCGCTGCCTTGCCGCTGCTGTGGTGGCTGCTGCGTGTCACTCCTCCGGCCCCGCGCACCCAATCCTTTCCCGCCATCCGCCTGCTGGCGGGCCTCCGCTCGCCGGAAACGACTGCGGCCCGCACGCCCTGGTGGCTGCTGGCGCTGAGGATTGCGGCGGCCGGGCTGGTGATCCTGGGCCTGGCCGGGCCGGTGCTGGATGCTGGCGGTGCCCTGCCGGGGTCGGGTCCCCTGTTGCTGGTGATGGATGATGGCTGGGCGAGTGCCGCGGATTGGCCGGCCCGGGTTGCCGCTGCCAATGCAGCCCTGGACCGCGCCGCCCGCGACGGCCGCCCCGCCCTGCTGCTGACCACCGCACCTGGTGAAGCCGATACTCCACCCGCGCTGCCCCCGGCCTCCCCGGTGCCGGAACTCCGCTCCCGTTTAGCAGCCTTGCGGCCCAAGCCTTGGATGCCCGACCGCGTCGCTGCCGCCAAGGTCCTGGGAGGCGTGCATGCCGGCGCCGTCGTGCTGATCTCGGACGGCATCGCGACGCCGGGCGACGACGCTTTCGGCCGCGCGCTCGCCGCCGCCGGGCCGGTGACGGAGATGCGGCCGGACCTGTCCCCAGTGCGCATCCAGCGTCCGCCGCACGCTGACGCCGAGGGCCTGACCGCCCGGGTTGAGGCATTGCCGCAGCCGGCCGACCAGCCCTTGGCCGTGCTGGCCCAGACCGGTGACGGCCGCACGCTGGCGCGGGCCGAGGGTGTGCTGCATGCCGGCGCCGGCGTCGCCGAAATCCCAGTGGTGCTGCCGCCCGAGATGCGCAACCAGCTTGCCCGCCTGGTCCTGGCCGGCCCGGCGTCCGCGAGCAATGTCGCACTGCTCGATGAGCGCTCCCGCCGCCGCCCGGTCGGGCTGCTGTCGGTCGAGGCCGGCGCCGACACGCCGTTGATCGGTCCCTTGTTCTACGTCCGCCGTGCCCTGGCGCCGACCAGCGAGCTGCGGGAAGGCACGTTGGCCACCCTGCTGCAGCGCGAGCTGTCCGTGCTGGTGCTGGCCGACGTGCCGCTGGACGGTGACGACGCCCGTGCGCTGGACACCTGGGTCGGCAAGGGAGGGCTACTGATCCGCTTCGCCGGGCCGCGCCTGGCGGAAGCGGGGATGGCTGACGAGGATGGCGGCGCCCGCTCTGCGCCCGACCCTCTGCTGCCGGTTCACCTGCTGGCCGGTGACCGGCAGTTGGGCGGCGCCCTGTCCTGGAGCCAGCCGGCCGCTCTGGCAGCCTTCCCAGAATCATCCCCTTTCACCGGCCTGACAGTACTGCCGGAGGTGCTGGTAACCCGGCAGGTCCTGGCCGAGCCTACCGCGGTGCTCGCCCAGCGCACCTGGGCCAGCCTTACGGACGGCACGCCGCTGGTGACCGCGGCGGCGCATGGGCAGGGGCGAGTGGTCTTGTTCCACGTCACTGCCAACGCCGACTGGTCCAACCTGCCGCTGTCCGGCCTGTTCGTGGACATGCTGCGCCGCCTGGTGGACCTGTCGGCAGGGGTGGCCGGGGTTGCCGACGATACCCTCCTGGCGCCGTCCGAAACCCTGGACGGCTTTGGCAGCCTGTCGCAGCCCTCCCGCGCCGCCACGGGGATTACTGGGGCGGACTTGGCCCATCCCGCGGTGTCGCCACGCCACCCGCCGGGCATCTACGGCCCGCCGAGCGGGCGCCAAGCCCTCAACCTCGGCGCAGCCCTGCCGAATTTGGCTGCCGCACCCGCGGTGCCCGGCGCATCAACCGCCGCCTTGACCGGCGCCCCACGCGAGCAGCCGATCGGTCCGGCGCTGCTGGCAGCCGCGGTCGGGCTGCTGGCGCTGGACCTGCTGCTGTCCCTGGGACTGCGCGGGCTGCTGCGGACCGGGGCTGCCGCCGCGATGCTGCTGCTAGCCGTCCTGCCTGCCCGCGCTGCCGACCTGCCGGCTCTGGCGACGCGGCTGGCCTATGTCGTGACCGGCGATTCCCGGGTGGACGGCGTATCGCGCGCCGGGCTGGTCGGCCTGTCCGCCTACGTGAACCGCCGCACCGCCGCGAGCCTCGCCGAGCCGGCTGCTGTCACCCCGGGCGAGGACGACCTGTCCTTCTATCCGCTGCTCTACTGGCCCATCACGCCGGATGCTGCGCCAAACCCGGCAGCGGTGGCGGCGCTGAACGACTACACCAGCCGCGGCGGCATTATTCTGATAGACACGCGCGGCGGCGGCACGGAGGGCGCAGGCACCGGCGCAGGCTTCAACCCTAGCAGCGACGCCGCGCTGCGCCGCATCAGTGCTGGCTTACAGGTTCCGCCCTTGGCGCCGTTGAACGGGGACCATGTGCTGGCGCGGTCGTTCTACCTGCTGCAGGATTTCCCCGGGCGGTTCGATGGCGATACTGTATGGGTCGGGCGGGACCAAGACCGCAGCAACGACTCTGTCAGCCCCGTCATCATCGGCGCCCATGACTGGGCCGCGGCCTGGGCAGTGGACGGCTCCGGGCGCAATCCTTATGCCACCATCCCCGGCGGCACCCGGCAACGCACGCTGGCCTACCGGTTTGGGGTAAACCTGGTGATGTATGCGCTGACCGGGAACTATAAGGGCGATCAGGTCCACGTACCAGCGCTGCTGGAGCGGTTGGGGCAGTGATGGCCGTGTTTAATGCAGATGGCTGCCTGCCCACCCTTCCTCCGGGACAGGGCCGGGGTGAGGGAGGCCACGCAGGGCCGCTCCGACCAGCAGCAGCGTCAGTCCTCTATCACTTGGCAGGGTTCGTACTCGCTGTTTCCCTCACCCCGACCCTCTCCCGGAGGGAGAGGGAGTTGGCCCGCCTTGGAAGTTTCCGTCCATGAAGCTTGAACAAGCCTACGCCGCCCTGCGCTTCGACCCTGCCCTCCCCTGGTGGGCGCTCGGCGTGCTTGCGGCCGTGTGCGCCCTGGCGTTGCTGACCGCCATCCTCCGTCGCGCCCGCGGCACCGCCTGGCGCGGGTTGGCCTTCCTGGTGCTGCTCGCCTGGCTGGCCGGCCCCCGGCTGATCCGTGAAACTCGCGACACCCTGTCCGACATCGCCCTGCTCGTCGTGGACCAGACCGGCAGCATGTCGGTCGGCGACCGTGCCGCCGTACGCGACGCGGCCCGCGCCCGCTTGCAGGAGCAGGCGTCCCACATGCCCGACCTCGAGCTCCGCACGATTGAGGTGCCGGAGGGCGGGCACGACGGCACCGCCCTGTTCGCCGCCATTGACCGGGCTCTGGCCGACATCCCTCGCGCCCGCCTGTCCGGCATCGTCGCGCTTACCGACGGACAGGTTCACGACATCCCTGCCACCCCGCCCGCCGGACCCATCCACGTCCTGATTCCCGCAAAAGGCGAGGAAACCGACCGCCGCTTGCGCGTGATCGAGGCCCCGACCTTCGGCGTCGTCGGCAAGGATGTGACGGTCAAGGTCGTCGTGGACGATCTGGGCGTCCCCAGCCCAACCGGCTCCGCCCGCCTCACCATGCGCCGCGACGGCGAGCCGCCCGTTACCCAGGATGTGCCCATCGGCCGCGAGGTCGAGGTCACGCTTCCCATTACCCGTGCCGGCCCCACCGTCGCCGAGCTGCAGGTCGCGCCCCTGCCTGGCGAGGTCAGCCAGCGGAACAACCGCACCGTCATTCAGGTCAACGGCGTGCGCGATCGCCTGCGCGTGCTGCTGGTCTCCGGCGAGCCTCATGCCGGCGAGCGCACATGGCGCCGCTTGCTGAAGGCCGACCCGGCGGTTGACCTCGTCCACTTCACCATCCTGCGCCCGCCGGACCGCGACGACCTGACGCCCTTGAACGAGCTGGCGCTGATCGCTTTTCCGACGCGTGAGCTGTTTCAGGTCAAGATCAAGGAATTCGACCTCATCATCCTGGACCGGTTCCAGAACCGCGGTATCCTGCCGCCGACCTATCTGCGCAACATCGCCGATTACGTGCGGCAGGGCGGCGGGCTGCTGCTGTCCGTAGGACCGGAGTTCACTGGCCCCACCAGCTTGGCCGCAACGCCCCTTGGCAACGTGCTGCCAGCCCGGCCCACCGCGGGCGGAGAGATCCAGGGCGCCTTCCGCCCGGAGATCACGGCGCTGGGCACCCGGCATCCCGTGACGGAGGGCCTGCCCGGCTGGTCCCCAACCGGCGAGCCGGCCTGGGGCGACTGGTATCGCCGCATCAACGTGGCCGGGTCAGCCCTGAACCCGGAAATGGCCACCCCGGACGGCTCGCCGCTGCTGTTGCTGGAGCACGTGGACGAGGGCCGCATCGCCATGTTGCTGTCCGACCAAATTTGGCTGTGGTCCCGCGGACACGAGGGTGGCGGCCCGCAGGCCGAACTGCTGCGCCGCATCGCCCACTGGCTGATGAAGGAGCCGGCGCTGGAAGAAGAAGCGTTGCGTGCCCGCCTGGAGGATGGCCGGCTGCTGGTGGATCGCCGCACGCTAGGCGACGGCCCGGTGCCGGAGCTGACCGTGACTGCCCCAGACGGCGCCGTCAGCCGTGTGCCGCTCGTGCCGGGTCAGCCGGGCCGCAGCACTGCGTCGGTGTCCGCCGCGGCGCCTGGGGTTTGGGCGGTGTCGGATGGCGCCCGCCAGGCTTTTGCCGCCGCCGCGGACGCCAACCCACGGGAGATCGCGGATCTGCGCGCCACCGCCACCGTAATGGCTCCCGTCGTGCGCGCCAGCGGCGGCAGTATCCGCTTCATCGGCGGCGGAGCACCGGAGCTGCGCCGGACCGAGCCGGGGCGGGACAGTTCGGGTTCTGGCTGGATCGGCCTGCCGCGGCGGCATAACCATGTGGTGACCGGCCTGGACGCCTTGCCGCTGCTGCCGCCCTGGGCAGCGCTGCCGCTGCTGCTGGGATTGGTGCTGCTCGCCTGGCGGCGGGAGGGCGCGGGATAGGCAGCCGAAAACCACAACGTTTCCAAACAAAATCAGATCGGTTCCGTTATTGACTTGGTCTGTGGCATAACGCTTTCTTGAGGCTATCCGGCTTACGAGTTTCCTGCGGATTGATCCTCAGCTTGGAAGTCAATGCCATGCGCCACCTGCTCGTCCTTGCTGCCGTGCTGCCGTGCTGCCGTTCGCCGTCCATGCCCCGGCCGCGCGCGCCGCGGATCGCCACGTGGACATCATCAATAAGACCGATCAGACGATGACCAACTTCTATGCCTCGAAGGTCGGCGCGAAGTCGTGGAAGGAGGACATCCTTGGCAAGGACACGCTGGACGACGGCGACACCGTCACGATCAACATCAACGACGGCACAGGCGCCTGCCGGTTTGACTTCAAGGCGGTGTTCGACGGCGGCAAGTCGATTGAAAAGGGCAACATAGACGTCTGCAAGATCGGCACCTTCACCTGCAACCCATGATAACCGTCGGCGGCGGCAAGGCCGCCCCTTCCCGCCGCCGCCCATACAGCCCAGGAGCAGCGTGCCTTCCAGCCCCTAGAACCCCCTCGCCGCCGCGCCGCGCGGTTCCGCTTGCTGGCCCTGGTCGGCTTTGTCGGCCTATGTCTGCTGACCGGCCTCAGCAACGCCGCCGTGACGGCTGGCGGGATACAGGGGTGGTATGCCGCGCTGGCGCAACCGCCCGGCACGCCGCCCAATTGGCTGTTCGGCCCGGTGTGGACCGTGCTGTATGTGTTGCTGGGCGTAGCCGCCTGGCTGGTATGGCGGCGGGTGGATGTCGGCGTGGACTGCAAGCGCGCCGCCCTGCGTGCTTGGGGCTGGGCGCTGGCGACCAATGCGCTGTGGTCCCCGGCGTTCTTCGGCCTGCACCGCCCCGACCTGTCGCTGCTGGTGATCGCGCTGATGCTGGGCACGGTGGCAATGGCGCTGCAGCGGTTCCGCAGGCTGCAGCCGGCCGGTGCGGCGCTGCTGCTGCCCTACCTGGCCTGGACGATCTATGCCGCTTACCTGAACGCCGGCGTGTGGTGGCTCAACCGCGCCTGACCGCTGTTGTGGCAACACATCTCGGAATCACCTATACCGCCGGCATGAAGCGCATCCTGCCTTTCCTGCTCCTCCCCTTCTTCTCCCTGCCCGCCGCGGCCCAGCTAAGCGGCAGCGGTGGCGCTGGCGGCATCCATCCCACGCCCGGCACCTCGCCAAAGGGGCCGGTCGTCAAGCGCGAGGCGCCGCCCCCCGCCGTGCCTGGCGCCCGAGCTGAGCCTACCGCTGTCGCACCAGCCGATCGAAACGCGGCCGACCTGCCGCCGAACGAGGCGCTGTTCGACGCCATCAACCGCGGCGACCTTGCCACCGCAAAGGACGCCATCAACCACGGCGCCGACCTGAACAGCACCAACGTCCTGGGCCTGACGCCGCTGGAGCTGGCAGTGGACCTCGGCCGCAACGAGATTTCGTTCCTGTTGCTGACGCTGCGCGGCGGCAACGGCTACACCACCTCGGGCGGACCGCCGGTTGCAACGCCGCAGAGCCGCGCCGCTGCCGCGCGTGCCGACCGCGATGCCGCACGCACCGCCGCACGGGAAACCCGGGCCGAGCGCGAGGCCGTCGCCGCCCGTCCTGGCACCGGGCCGTCGCCGCAGGCCCCCCGGCTGTTCGCCGGTCAGGGCGGCACCCCGGTGCCGCAGGCCGGGTTCCTCGGTTTCGATGCCAGACGCTAACGAGGGCGCCGCAGCTAAACCCACCGCGGACGACGCAGCTTCCGGGCTGCCGGCGGACAAACGGCCGCGAGCCGCGGGCTCGCTCCGTCAGTATTGGAACCTCGCCGGCGGCTACTGGTCCGGGCCGACCCGGCGGCAAGCCTGGCTGTTCACAGTTGCCACCATTGTGCTCGTGGTGGCCAATATCGCCGTGCAGTACGGCGTGAACCGCTGGAACCGCTTCTTCTTCAACGCTTTGGAGCAGCATCAGTCCAACATCGTGCTGTCGGCCATCGGGCTGTTTGCCGTGCTGGCCGTTGCGTCCTCCGCGATCTCTGTGTTCCAGCTCATCGCGCGCATGAAGCTGCAGGTGTATTGGCGCCGCTGGCTCAGCGAGCGGCTGGCGGTGCGCTGGCTCGGCGACCAGCGCTTCTACCGCCTTGGCATCGCCGCCCCCGACATGGACGCGCCGGAGTTCCGCATTGCCGAGGACGCCCGCATCGCCACCGAGCCGGTGGTGGATTTCGGCTCGGGCATCATGAACGCGGTGCTGACGGCGGTGGTGTTCTTCGGCGTCCTATGGACCGTGGGCGGCAGCACCGAGGTGTTCGGCGTGACCGTGCCGGGCTTCATGGTGATTGCGGCAATTTTCTATTCCGGGCTGATGTCCGGCTCGATGGTGCTGTTCGGCCGCCCCTTGATCCATCGGATCGAGGCAAAGAACGCCGCCGAGGCCCGGCTGCGGACCGAGATGGGCCGGGTGCGGGAGAACGCCGAAAGCATCGCCCTGATCGGCGGCGAGGCCGACGAAACCCGCGGCCTGCGCCTGACCCTGGACTTGCTGGTCGCGGCCTGGAACCGGCAGATCAAGCAACTGGCGCGGATGACCTGGCTGATGGGCAGCAACTGGGCCGTAGCGCCGGTGTTCCCGCTGCTGCTGGAAGCGCCGAACTACCTCGACGGCAGCATGACGCTGGGCGACCTGATGCAGACGGCCGCGGCCTTTGTGCAGGTGCAGGTTGCGCTGAACTGGCTGTTCGACAACTACCCGCGCATCGCGGAGTGGCTGGCCTCGGCCGGGCGTGTCACCGGGCTGTGGGCGGCATTCGTCAAGCTAGATGCATCCGTCGGCACCGGCGCTGCCGACCGGATCATGATCGGCCAAAGCCCGGACCGGAGCTTGAAGCTCGTGGGCCTGTCGGTCGCGCAGCATAACGGCCGGGTGATGATAGACGAGGCCGACACGAGCGTGGCACCCGGCGACCGCGTGCTGCTGACCGGCGAAAGCGGGACGGGCAAGAGCACGCTGATCCGGGCCATCGCCGGGCTGTGGCCCTGGGGATCGGGCCAGGTGCTGCTGCCGGCCGGCGCCCGCGTCGCCTTCCTGCCGCAGCGGGCCTACATCCCGCATGGCACCATGCGGGATGTGCTGAATTATCCCCTGTCGGCGGTGGACGTGCCGGATGAGGTCCTGTCGGCGGCGCTGGAGCGGTGCGGGTTGGGGCACCTGGCAGGGCGGCTCGACGACGAGGACCGCTGGGACAAGCAGCTTTCGGGCGGGGAACAGCAGCGCATCGGCTTCGCCCGTCTGCTGATCCAGCGCCCGGACGTGGTCATCATGGACGAGGCGACGGCGGCGCTGGACGTGGGAAGCCAGGCCAGCATGATGGAGCTGTTCAGGAACGAGCTGCGGGAGGCGACGGTCATCAGCGTCGGCCACCGGCCGGAGCTGGAGGAGTATCACACCCGCAAGCTGTCGCTCCGCCGCTTCGGCGCCGAGGACGACCATGTGGCGGAGGACAGCCTGCGCCGGCTGAAGCTGGGCAGGCTGCTGCGGCGCAGCCTGCGCCCGCGGGCGTCGCCGGACCCTGCAGTGCCGGTGAGCCGGTAGGGCCTTCTGGCATTGCCCAAGGAAGGTGCTCGCCACGCTCGCGAATGCTCGGCTGAACCTCTGCACGAGCTTGCCCACTGTGCGGGGCTTTGAGGATGCGCTTGAACGGCAGGGCTTGCGGGCATTCACAGGAGCCGTGCGCGGACCGTGGGAGAGGCTGCGGTGAATGCTTCCGCCCCAACAGCCATATGCGCTCCCTACGCCGCGTGCCGCTGACGTCGGCCCAGCCGCCCACCTACCCCTAATGTGTCCCGCGTCGGCCCAAAGCTGGCGATCAACCCGCCGCCAAGCAGGGCCTGCGCGGTATCCAGCATTGCCGCTGGCGCTGCCGTGCGGGCCGTATCCCCGTGCCAGAACTCAACTCGCTCCCCCACCTGGTCCAGGCAAGTCACGGCCAACCGGTGCGACACCGGCAACGGCGATGCAGCCATGTCCGCCGCCACTGCCTCGTGCAGCAAATCCAGGTCCAGCCTCCCGAACCGCAGGTAGTGCCCTAGTTTGAAATCCGACGCCTGCTTGAGCGGTGAGGCAGGAATTGTTCTACACACCCACGCAAGTGCGAGCGTACTTACGATTGTCCCTTCCGTGGTCACGACAGGCTGTGACAGGTTGCGTCTATGCAAGACCGGTCAAGCAAGCGCCCTCGCGATCCGAACGAACTCGCTAGGTTCATAGTTGAAATCGCTTCTGGTGAAAGAACCGATCCCCTGCTTACGGCAGATGGCAAGGACGCTGCCGCAGTAGCTCTTGGAAGACGCGGAGGGCTTAAAGGAGGTCTGGCACGCGCCGAAAAACTCACGTCGGAACGGCGCAGAGAGATAGCGCAGGCCGCTGCTGCCACACGATGGAAGAAACATGACCGCTGAGATTGCCGTGATCAGTCGGTCTGCCGTAACTCTTGCGGCGGATAGTGCAATGACAATGAACGTCAGAGGGGTAGAGAAAATATATGCCTCTGCGGACAAGCTATTTGAGTTGTCCTTGTTAGACCCCATCGGGGCAATGGTATTTAACAACCTTGAATTCATGGGCGCTCCGCTCGACGTTATCATGAAGCAATTCAGGGCGTCCAGCTTTTGCGTTTCTTTCTCTAACGCAAGCGCAGTGCCAGATGCCTTCTTTGATTACCTGATAAAGGTCTGGACGCCAGCGAAGTCTGGGCAAGATCAGCATGTTAGCTCTCTTGTGAGATCGCTTCTGGATACGCTTAGGCTTGACTTCGATGCTCGTGTCACTGTTGCAATAAATAGCTACACGGAAGGTAGTTCATTCCCAGATTTTCGGGCGATGTTTCTTGATGTTGTCAAAGAATACATTGGTACCTGCGTGAGCTATCCACCATCGGCATGTTTTGCTGGAATGAAAGACTCTGATATAGTCGCTTACCACAATGATGAGATTGAACGCGCTATAACCCTCGGTCTCTCTAAGCTGCCCTTTCAACCCAACGATATGGGCCTGCTTAAGACACTGGCTGGGGCCTATCTGTTTCATGATATCTACTCAGAGCATTTCACTGGCTTGGTGTTTGCTGGGTTTGGAAGCTCTGAAATGTTTCCGTCTCTCTATTCTTACGAGATAGATGGGATTATTGCTACCAAGCTAAAGAAGAAGAACAAGCATCAAATAGCAAAAAGCCAGGGTGAGCCTTCGGCAGAAATCATCCCATTTGCCCAAAGAGATATAGTAGATCGATATCTTGAAGGCATGGATTCCGAGTTTGAAAACGAAATATATAACTACTTCGACGCCACATTGAAAAGTGTTGGTCAGGGTCTCTTTAATGGAATTAAAGGGGTAAACGCAGACACTCGTAAGCGAATTTCGAATCAAATGAAAACTCTCACGCAAAGCGCCCTAGATGATTTCAAAAATAAGCTTGTAGTAGGCTTGCGTGAAAAATTCCGTCAGCAGATGGAGGATATGGTCTTGTTCATGCCCAAGCAAGACCTGGCAAACCTAGCAGAAGCCCTTGTAAACATTACATCTCTCAAGAGACGCTTCTCTGGAGACAAAGAAACCGTTGCAGGACCGATTGATGTTGCTGTAATATCAAAGAGCGATGGGTTCGTGTGGGTCAAGCGCAAACACTACTTTGACGGGCAACTAAATCCACGCTATTTCGTTCGCAAGTTCGGGTCAACGAACCCGCAACGCTGAGGGGGAGCCGATGTTTCTAAGCCAAAATGGCTTCGGTGCTAAGCGAAGCGTCGAAGCCCGCCGACGTACAGGTGTTCGCATGGACAACGATGAGAAGTCGCCACGCGAACTTGCAAGCGAGATCAGAGAGGCGGCTGTCAAGCGCATCCTTGAGACTGCCGGCAAGCCGGAATCGTTGAGCGGCACTGGGCATCCTAAGGAGGCGACGCACTCTAAAAAGACAATTTGAAACCTGCTATATGCTTGACCGGTCAAACATGGGGAGGCATAGTCCTCCCCATGAACAAACTGTCCTCCGCCCAGCGCGCTGCCATCCTCACCCTGCTCTGCGAGGGCAACAGCCTTCGTTCCGTGACCCGAATTACGGGCGTGAGCCTGGACACCGTCACCAAGCTGCTGATTGATGCCGGGCGGGCGTGCCAAGCATTCCATGACGCAACCGTGCGGGACGTTCGGGCCAAGCGCGTCCAGTGCGACGAGATCTGGAGCTTCACCTACGCCAAGCAGAAGAACGTCGCGGACGCTAAGGCCGCCCCGGAAGGCGCGGGCGACACCTGGACTTGGACGGCGCTGGACGCCGACAGCAAGCTGATCGTGTCTTGGTTGGTCGGCGGTCGGGATGCGGACTACGCCGACGCCTTCATGCAGGACGTTGCCAGCCGCCTAGCCGGGCGTGTGCAGCTCACCACCGATGGGCACAAGGCTTACCTAGAGGCCGTGGAAGGCGCGTTCGGCGCAGACGTGGACTATGCCCAGCTTGTGAAGCTCTATGGCCCCACTGCGGACAGCGCCAAGGGCCGCTACAGCCCAGCGGACTGCACCGGCATTATCAAAACTCGCATTGAGGGACGCCCCGACGCCAAGCACGTCAGCACCAGCTACGTTGAGCGCCAGAACCTCACCATGCGGATGCACATGCGCCGGTTCACACGGCTCACCAACGGGTTCTCCAAGAAAGTAGAGAACCACGGCTACGCGGTCGCACTGCACTGCACGTTCTACAACTTCGTCCGCATCCATAAGACGCTGCGGGTCGCACCGGCGATGGCGGCCGGCCTGACGACGTGGCTTTGGGAGATGAAGGACATTGTGGCCTTGGTGGAAGCTGCCGAGGCTGCGGTGCCGCCGAAGGTGCGCGGTCCCTACAAGCCGCGTGCGGCCACGATTTCAAACTAGGGCACTACCGAACCGCAGCGTGCCTTGCCAGGAGTTCGGCACGTTGGTCGCATCCGGATACGAAGCATCCACCTGCCGCGGGAACGGCCCGGCGCCGTGCCGGGTCGCATAGGCGCGCGTCACGTAGGTCACGTCCAGCGCTTCAATTCCGGCCTCCTGCGCCAAGATGGCCACGTTGGTCAGACCGGTGCGGCTGCGGGTGACGTGCGGGAACCAGCGGTGTTCCGCGTCCAGGAGCAGGCCCTGCGCGCCCTCGAACAGCACGGGGCCGGAATGCGCTGCAATGGCGTCCGCCGCCATCGGCACATCGGCCGCGAACGCCCGCGCCGCGCCCATGAAGGCATTCCGCACCCCGGCGCTGTCCAGCCACGCCAGCCAGTCCGAGCCGGGCCTCAATCGCAGCGTGTCTAGCCGTTGCGGCACCCATCGCGCCCGTATGCCGTGCAGCACGTCCCGGAGCGTGCAGGCATCGCCAAGCTGCCCAGCGGTCAGTGCAAATCCCGCCTGGACGACGATACCGATGCCACCGCCCGCCGGGTGCCACCGCCCGCCAGGTGGCGCGCGACAAGCTGGGCATGGAGGTGTCCTACCTGGAGCAGCTTTACACCTTCTCGGGCCGTCACCGGGACCCGCGCGGCTAGTCGCTTTGGCCTACCTGGGCCTGGTGCCGTCGGCAAACCTGTACGGCGAGGTGCTGCGGGACATCGTGCCGGTGGACCGGCTGCCGCCCCTGCCGTTTGACCACGGCGCCATCGCGGCCAAGGCGGTGCGGCGGCTGCGGGACAAGAGCAGCTACTCGTCCCTGCCGGGCTTCCTGCTGCCGGAGGAGTTCACCTTGCAGGAGCTGTGGACCTTGTATGAGCGCATTACCGGCGAGGCGTTGGACAAGGCGAACTTCCGCCGGCAGGTGGTGGACGCCCAGCGGCTGGTGGAGCCGACCGGGCGCCGGCGCACGGGTGAGGCCACTGGCCGGCGGAGCTGTTCCGGCTGGCGTCGCCGGGCACGCTGCTGCTGCGCTCGGGCAGCGGCCCGGCGCGTCCGCTTGATGACGGGTAGCCCGCCGCCATGGCAGTTTGACAGCAAGCAGCGGGATGCCGCATCCGGCCCGTCCCGGCAAGGTGCAGGTATCGGCGCAATCCCGGCGCCCTATGCAGAGGTCATTATGGACCATTCCGTTCCCCTCACCGACGACGCCCGCTACGACGCCATCCGCCGCCGCGACCCCGCCCTGGACGGCACCTTCGTGTTCGCCGTCCGCACCACAGGGGTGTATTGCCGCCCCAACTGCCCCGCCCGCCTGGCCCGGCGCGAGAACGTCGAGTTCCATCTGACCCCCGCCGCCGCCGGTGCTGCCGGCTTCCGCCCCTGCCTGCGCTGCCAGCCGGACGGGGAGGGGCTGGCCGCCCGCCACGCCGCCGCGGTGCAGCGTGCCTGCCGCCTGATCGAGGCCGCGGAGGAGGCGCCCACCCTCGCCGCCATCGCCGCCGCCGCTGGCCTCAGCCCGCACCACCTGCACCGCGTGTTCAAGGCAGCCACCGGCGTCACGCCGAAGGCCTATGCCGGCGCGCACCTGGCCCGGCGCGCCGCGGACAGGCTTCGTAGCGGCGGCACCGTCACAGAGGCCATTTACGACGCCGGCTACAGTGCGCCCAGCCGGTTCTACGAGCAGGCCGCCGCGCGGCTGGGCATGACGCCGACGGCATACCGACACGGCGGCGCGGGCGCGGCAATCCGGTTCGCAGTGGGGCAGTCCTCGTTGGGCGCGGTGCTGGTTGCGGCGACGGACAAGGGCGTGTGCGCGATCCTGCTCGGCGACGACCCGGACGTGCTGGTGCGGGATCTGCAGGACCGCTTTCCCCGCGCCGCTTTGGACGGCGGCGACCGGGATTTTGACGGCACCATCGCCCAGGTGATCGGGCTGGTGGAGGCGCCGCGGCTTGGCCTGCATCTGCCGTTGGACATTGGAGGCACCCTATTTCAGCAGCGGGTTTGGCAGGCGCTGCAGGCGATCCCGCCGGGCCAGACCCGCAGCTATGCCGCGGTGGCGGCCGCCATCGGCAGCCCGGCGGCCGTGCGCGCCGTCGCCGGCGCCTGCGCCGCCAATCCTCTGGCCGTCGCTGTCCCCTGCCACCGCGTCGTGCGCCGGGACGGCGGCCTGTCCGGCTACCGCTGGGGCATCGAGCGCAAGCGCGCCCTGCTGGACCGGGAGGCCGCATGAGCCTGGACGGGGTGGACTGGGACGCCGCAGCGGCAGCGCTGGACGCCGCTGGCTGCGCCGCGCTCGGCCCGCTGCTGACGCCCGGAGAATGCGGCGCGTTGGCCGCCGCGTATGATGGGGGTGCCTTCCGATCCACCGTCGTCATGGCCCGGCACGGGTTCGGTCGCGGCGAGTATAAGTACTTCGCCTATCCGCTGCCGCCCGCGGTCGCGGCGCTACGCGCCGGGCTGTATGTCCGGCTCGCCCCGGTCGCCAACCGTTGGCACGAGGCGATGGGCCTGCCCGCCTGTCTCCCGGCGGAGCACGCGGCGTTCCTGGCGCGCTGCCACGCCGCCGGGCAGACGCGCCCAACGCCGCTGCTGCTGCGCTACGGTGCCGGCGACTACAACTGCCTGCACCAGGACCTGTATGGCGAGCATGTCTTTCCGCTGCAGGTTGCGGTGCTGCTGTCTGAGCCTGAACGGGATTTTACGGGTGGCGAGTTTGTGCTGACGGAGCAGCGGCCCCGGATGCAGTCCCGGGCGGAGGTGGTGCCGCTGCGCCAAGGGGAGGCGGTGGCCTTCGCCGTGCATCACCGGCCGGTCGTCGGCACGCGCGGCACTTACCGCGTCACGATGCGCCACGGGGTCAGCCGGGTGCGGACGGGGCAGCGGCATACGCTGGGCATCATTTTTCATGATGCGGCGTGAGATAGGGCACGGGTGGCAGTCAGGCCCAGCGCGGCTACCTTGGCCTGCGATCGTGTAGGGAAGCGGACGAGATTAGCCTAGAAGGGCACTGGACCGATCAGGATAGCACCGCAGCCTGCGTCATCCCGCCCGGCTCAGGACGCGGCTACTGGAGGGATCTTGACACAACAACGGCGCCTCACGGCGCCGTTGCTCAGTTTGCGAAGGCCGCAGGGCTAGCTGCGCTTGGCCCGGCGCACGAGGCCAAGGCCAACCAGTCCCGTGCCCAGCAGGGCGAGGCTCACCGGCTCCGGGACGGCGGACGGAGTGGGCGTCGGCGTCGGCGTTGGAGCGGGCGTGGGGGTGCCAGGGCCACCGCCGCCCGTGCCCGAGAACGTCTGATCAATGAAGCTGATAAACGCCGTTGAGGTGCCAGGCGCGGTCACGGAAACGTCCTTCGTCAGGTAAACCGAAGTCTGTGCCGAGCTCAACGTCAGAGTGGAACTCCTCGAGGTCGTGCTCGTGGTATCAACCTGAGTCTGCCCTAGTGACGCGCCGGTCTGAGACGTCAGTGCGCTTTCAACAACCGCAGCCTGGCCACCGGAGCCGGTCGTGGCGCCATTGAAGAGAAGGCTGACGGTCGAAAACGGCGTTGTTGATGTGGCTTGGTAGCCTAAGACCACATCGAGGAACGCTGGGGTCGCGGAACTCGCAGATTGGGCCTGCAACAGACCGTCGAATTGGATCCCATTGGTCCCATTGGACACGACGCTTAAGGAATCGCAGCTGCCAAAGGTAGTGTTGCCGCTGCCGCCAGGACGACAAGAAAAATTAGAGAACGTGAAGCTGCCATTCGTGATGATCGTGGCGGACGTGATCGGGGCGGCGTATGCGCCTGTGGCCGACAGGATGCCGGCGACGCCAGCAAGAAGAAGCTTCCTCATAGACTTACCCTCAAATTTAGGGACCATCAAGCTGGTCCGAGTTCCCACAACAGGCCACCTTGCCCCTCTGCAGGTTCAAGTTGTGTTAACTAAGCATGTATCGTGCCAGCTCGACCCGACTTAATTTTTCCTAGCAAATCCAATCGTATGCAAGCCAACGCCAGACGCCTCATCCAGCCGGGGTAAGGCAGGTGTAAAGTCTATTTTACACGATGCGAGGCTCATTTATAAGCCGCTTTACACATTTGTATGAACATCGTGCCGACCGCGTGATGCGGCCTGGCCCTGTGCCGCACGCTACGCTGCCCGAGGTGGCAGGGCCGCACTGCCCGTGGGCGCTGTTGCGGCAAGCCCGAACGGCAGTCTTGCGCAGCACGGAATCGGCCTGTCGGCGGTCATGCCGAATGGGGACGCATAAAGGCTGTAATGCCCAGTGTCCGTTGAGTCCGGGCCTCAGGTTGATGAACCTGTTAATCGCAAGTGTTACTATACAACCGTATAATTCCTAACTTGAACACTCTGTTAACGAATTGCAATAGACGCGTGCAGTTCAAAACGAAGGGCAGTGCAATCAGGTATAGAGCTATTAACGCAAGCTGCCTGACAGCTCATTCTTCTGGAACATTTTGTAAAGCTTACAGCAGCAAATTCATTATTCATCAGCAGAAGTAGAACATCATGACAATATTGACAGTAGGCGCTGGCCAGCAGTTCTCTACCATCTCTGCAGCGGTTGCAGCCTCGCGGGACGGCGACACCGTGCAGGTCCAGGCCGGCACCTACGTCAACGATTTCGCCGCCGTGAACACCAAGATCACCATCCAGGGCGTCGGCGGCATGGC
>JAABUU010004424.1_pt1 | contig 16589 bp, 15 predicted proteins | sample 5559301 | NCBI WGS metagenome assembly JAABUU01 (sample SAMN10711884, study PRJNA513360) | rock metagenome | isolation source: Antarctica rocks | place: Antarctica: Victoria Land, Richard Nunatak white | reverse complement strand
GCCAGCTTCTTTGCCTCGGTGGCCTCGCTGATCGTCCAGTTCGGCTTCTTCTTCGGCGGCGGCTTCGGAGGAGGCGACGACGAGGAGGGAGGCGACAGCCTGGGCATGCTCATCCTCGTCTCGGTGGTGGTCTATGCCGTCTCCTTCATCCTCATGCAAGCGCTGTCTCGCTACCGTGAGTTCGCCGCTGACCGCGGCTCGGCGGTGCTCACCGGGCGCCCGAGCGCGCTGGCCTCGGCGCTGGTGAAGATCAGCGGTGCCATGGAGCGTGTGCCCCAGCAGGACCTGCGCGCTGCCGAGAGGATGAGCGCGTTCTTCATCTTCCCGGCCCGCACCAAGCAGTCGCTGTACAACCTGTTCGCGGACCATCCGCCCATCGAGCGGCGCCTGCAGGCGCTGAGCCGCCTGGAGGCCCAGCTCCAGGGGACAGGCTGACCACCAGTCGCGTCATGGGTCTCCTGGACGTGATCACCGGGCGCCACAAGCTGGCAAAGCCTGCCGCCGATCGGCTCTTTGCCCTGTCCACAGCCCAGGTCACGCTCGAGGCCCAGCACGCGATCACCAGCGCCGCGGTGGCGGGCATCGTCTTTCAGCCCCTGGCCACCAGCGACTTCGAGCAGATCGTCACCGACATGGAGCAGGTGGTGGCGGCCACCGCCTCTGACTCAGACACCCGGGTGTCCAGTGAAGACGACGACTACGGCTTTCGGTGGATGATCCTGCGCGGCGGCGGAGCCGAGGACCTGGTGGTGGGAGTGAACGCCGTGTCGAGCGCCCTGGCGACCGGCGGCTACGGCGAGCGTCTGCTGTGTGCCGTGTTCGCCTTCGTGGACGGGCGCGCGCCGCGGATGAGCATCCCGACCTCGACCTCGGACCCGCCGGGATCGCCGCTGTATCTCATCTATAACTTCAAGCGCGGGAGCTGGTATCCCTTCGTCCCGGGCGCCGGAGCCCAGCAGCGCTCCACCGAGCGCGAGCTCCAGGTCAGGGCCCGCATCGGCTCCGAGCTTCCCGTCGAGCCCGAGCTCGAGCGCTGGTTTCCCCTGTGGGGCATCCCTTTTTAAAGGGCGCGCTAACCGCGCGCATCGAGAGGGGTGGGTGTTTTTCAGTCGGGGATGAGGCCCTCGGCGCTGAAGTCGCGCCGCGCCTCCTGGAGGGTGGTGTCGGCCGGCGGGAGCATTACCTCGGACTGGCGCAGGTCATCGTCGGCCAGGACACTGCCGTGCTCGCGCACGAGGCCCAGCAGGTCGCTGAGCAGCTGGTGAAAGCGCGGCTCGTCGGAGTCGTGCACGGCCGCGATGAGATCGGTGTCGAGATCGGCCAGGCGCTGGGTGGAGTCGTCTGAGACCTCATACTGGCCCTCGGTGAGGATGCGAACGATCATGCGCCGGGCCGGGGGGGATGGGGCTCGCTGCCCGCCCCGAGCTCACCCGGGGGCTTGCCACTGCCCAGCTCGACCTTGAGCTTGGCCATCTCGTCGTCGACGGCGCTCTGGGTGGAGAGGGCGGAGAGCTGGCGGTCGATGTCGTCGTGGCCGGGCCCGAGGGCGGTGAGGTCGTCGAAGGTGCCGGCCTGCTCGAGCTCGTCCACGGCGGAGGCGCGCGCCTTCATGTTCTCGGTCTTGTCGACGGCGCGCTGCATGGCCAGCCCCACGTCGGCCATCTGCTCGCCCACCCCGGTGGCCGCCTCGGAGATGCGCACCTGGGCCTCGGCCGCGGAGTACTGGGCCTTGATGACCTCCTTCTTGGTGCGAAAGGACTCGATCTTGGCCCGCAGCTTGTGCTCGGAGTCCACCAGCTTCTGCTGCTGGCCCTCGAGCTCGGCCACCTGTGAGTCCAATGACTGAAGCTCGTCCTGGGCGACCTGCTTGCGCTCCAGCGCCGTGCGGGCCAGATCCTCCTGGCCGGCGGCGAGAGCCTGTCGGGCCTGGGTGTCGAGCTTGACCACCTGCTGCTGGAGGGTGCTCTCCTGCATCTGCAGCCGCTTCTTGGACGTCACCACGTCGGCGATGCCCTTCTTTACGTTCTGCAGGAGCTCGAGCTGCTTCTCATAGCTGTAGTCGAGCGTCTCCCCCGGGTCCTCGGCCCGATCCAGCAGCTTTGACACCTTGGCCTTGACGACCGTGGACATACGTCCGCCCAAGCCCGACATCTTCATCCTCCTCGCGGTTGGTCGCCTGCTGGCATCACTGGACTCCCAGGGTACCCGAGCCCGCCCCCCGGTCCGTCGCGCTCGTCATCACAGCTCGGCGGGCGCCAGACGCCGGTGTCCTAGAAGCCGAGCGCGTGGCGCACGCGGTAACCGTGGTCAGAGTTGCGCAGGGGGCGCCAGCGCGGACCCTTGGCTCCCCCCGGATCGTCGGCGGAGCTCGTGTCCAGGCGCAGCCCGGCGATAACCATGTAGGCGTGGCCGGGATTTGAGTAGACGGTGATCCACTGCCCCGCCCCCTTGCGGCCCCAGCGCATGAGCTCAGAGGAGTCCATCGGGCGGCCCAGCAGATGGCCCCCGTGCAGCGCGTAGGAGACCGTGCCCGAGCAGTCATAGCCTGAGGCCTGAAAGGCCCCGTGGCCGCCGCCGTATACATAGGGCTTGCCCACGATGCGGTTGGCCGTCCAGATCGCGTTCTGGACCGCCGGCGGGGCGTCCTGGGGGGCGTAGGCGACGCCTTTGATGAGCTGGGCGACCGTCCCCGGGACGGTGGGGTTTGCCGGGGCCGACGACCTGCCGCCGGTCTGATCGGCGCTGGACCCAGGAGTCGAGCCGTCAGACCCCGGAGTGGAGCCGTCAGACCCCGATCCGGCGCCGAAGGACCCGGTCGAGCTATGCCCCGAGGAGGCGCCCGACTGGCCTGATGCGCTCGACTGACTCCGGCGAGCCGCCTGTCGGCGGTGGCGCCGCTGGTGACCGCGCCCACCCGGTGAGCCGGCACCTCCCCCGGCGGGAGCCGCGGCGGCCCCACCGGTCGAGCTTCCCTGCGCGGCTGCGTTCGGAGCCCCGATCGCGCCTACACCCAGCATCAAGCAAACAGGTAACAGGTAACGTGCCCGCACATCCACCTCTTTCGTCGGCCTGCGGGGTTAGCTGACGGGCTAGCGCTGAAAGAGCCTGCGCTTCTCGCGGGATCACCGTGAGACTCGCCCCATGCTGCCTGGGTCCCCCGTTCCTTGGCGTCTGACCAAGGATTCGGCGTTGCGGGTCGGAAACCTAGCAGACGTGCACGAAAAGTTGCGCGCGGCTTCGAGCGCCTCCCCCAGGCGAGCTCCGTCGGGTTCGCGCCGCCGCTCCAGCCAAACCGATGGCGCCTGGCCCGGCCGGTAACGTGTGCCCGCATGGCGCCCGGCCGCGGTCCTCGCATGCGCGCCCGGGGCCGGTCCCCGGGGCCCCGCCTCTCGTTCGTGGCCGCCGCCCTGTTGAGCGCCGCCGCGGTGGCCGGGTGCGGATCCTCAGGCCCCGCCGGTGGCCCCGTGGTCGGACTCCAGGGAGGACAGTCGGCGGCCGCCCAGCGCCTGGGCTTTCCCGACTTCGCCACCAAGAACACCACCCGCGTGGGAGGCGCCGACCCGGTGGCTGATGCCGCTGCCGTGGCCCGGGCGGTATTTCCCGCCACTTCGGCATTGGACCGTCCGTCCGCCCTGACGCTGGTGGAAACCCGCGACTGGCGGGTGGCCCTGGCCGCCTCGGTCCTCATGAGCCCCCCGCTGCGCGCCCCGCTGCTGTTCAGCCAGGGGGGACAGCTGCCCGCTGCCAGCGCCGATGCCCTGCACGTCCTGGCGCCCTCGGGGGCTCAGGCCGCCGGCGGGGCCCAGGTCATCCGGGTGGGCGGCGCTCCCGCCGTCGGGGGCCTGCGTGAGGCGTCGATACCCGGCCGTGACCCCCTCGCGCTCACCGGTGCCATCGACAGCTTCTCCGCCCGCGTCCACGGCGCCGCCAGCGATCGGGTCGTCGTCGTCTCCGCCGACGATCCGGGCTACGCCATGCCCGCCGCCGGCTACGCCGCCAAGAGCGGGGATCCGATTCTCTTCGTCCACCGAGACAGCGTCCCCGCCCAGACCACCGCCGCCCTGGCCACCCATCAGCAGCCCACCATCTACGTGGTGGGTCCGGGAGACGTCATCTCTGAGTCGGTGGTCAACGAGCTGCGCAAGCAGGGTACGGTCAAGCGCGTCCGCGGAACCGGAGCGATCGACAATGCCATCGCCTTCGCTCGCTACTCAGACGGCCCCTTCGGTTGGGGGGTGGTCGACCCGGGCCACGGCCTGGTGTTCGCCAGCAGCACTCGTCCCCTGGACGCCGCCGCCGCCGCGCCCCTGTCGGCCACCGGAAGCTACGGGCCGCTGCTGCTCGTCCAGAGCCCGGCTGCCCTGCCTCCGGCGCTTGATCAGTACCTGCTGGACATCCAGCCCGGCTATAACCGCAACCCGGTGCGCGGGGTCTACAATCACGGTTGGCTGATCGGCGACGAGCACGCGATGTCATTGGCCACCCAGGGGCGCATCGACACCGATCTGGAGATCGTGCCCGTCGCCGGCAGGACCCCGGCGCCCACCAGCGCCCCTCCCTCCTCCCCATGAGCGAAGCCGAGCACCCCGCGCGCTCCGGTGACCATCAGGTCACGGTGGCCGACGTCCAGCAGCTCACCGGCGCCTCGACTCCGCACTTCGCCCTGCAGCTTCGCAACCGGATCCGGGCGCTCATCCGCGGCCTGCCCCCCGAGCACCCCGCCCGTCGCACGGGCGAGCGCGAGATCGCCCGCCTCGAGCGCCTGGGCCTCGCCGGCGAGCAGCGGGGAATAGCGGCCCAGGACGGCCAGCGCGCGTTGCCCTCCCTCAGCGAGGAGTAGGCAGCTCATGGAGGGTCCCCAGGGGGGGCGCGCCGATGACGCCCCCGCCGTGGCGCCCAACCTGGTCGCCACGGCCGGCGCGGCCCGCCCGGGCATTCCCGGCAGCGGGCTGCCCGGTCCGTTTGAGGTCGGTGAGTACTCGGCGCGCCTGCGCGACCGCCTACGGCGCCTGGCCCGCGTGCAGCTGGTCGGGGAGGTGGTCAACCTGCGCCGCCAACCGACGGGGGCGCGGGTCTACTTCGAGCTGCGCGACGCACGCGGCGCCCTGCCGTGTGCCATGTGGCGGACCGACTGGGAACGCCTGGCCATCGCGCCCGACGTCCTGCGCGACGGCGCCCAGGTGGTGGTGGCCGGAGGCTGTGACTACTACCCGGGCAGCACGACCTCCTCACCGGCGTTCTCCTTTGCCGTCAGCGACCTGCGCATCGCCGGAGAGGGCGATCTGCTCGCCCGCATCGAGCGTCTGCGGCGCACGCTGGCCACGGAGGGGCTGTTTGTCCCCCAGAAGCGCCTCCCACGCCGGGCGCTGCCGCGAACCATCGGGGTGATCACCGGTGAGGGAGGAAAGGCTCGCGACGACGTGCTGGCCGGGCTGCGCCGTCGGGGGTGGGCGGGGCGCCTGGTATGGGCCTTCGTCCCGGTCTCTGACCGTCACGCCGCCCCGCGCATCACTCGTGCCCTGACCGATCTGGCGGCCCTGGAGGAGATGGATGTGATCGTGGTGGCCCGCGGCGGGGGCTCGCTGGTGGACCTGCTCGCCTTCTGCGACGAGACCTTGTGTCGAAGCGTCGCGCTGCTGCGCGTCCCGGTGATCGCCTCGGTGGGCCATCACACCGACCGTACCCTGATCGACGACGTCGCCGCCGCGAGCTGCTCGACGCCCACCCACGCCGCCCAGAGCGCCGTGCCGCTGCACTGCCACGAGGCGCGGGTGGCACTCAACGACAGCGGGCGGCGCCTGGCGGGCCACGCGCAGCGGGCGATCCTCGGGCGAGCCCGGCTGCTGTCTCGCCAGGCCCAGGCACCGGTTGCGCATCTACAGCGCCAGCGCACGCGCCTGCATCAGGCGCTGCGTGAGCTGCGGGCCAGCGCCCGCCGCGGGGTGGCGCGCGAGACCGACTCCTCGCGGGGACGCCTGCGCGCCCTGGAGCGTCGGGCGACAGCTCAAGGCCAGCAGCGCACCCGGGCGCGGCAGACTCTGCGCGACGGGGCGGCCGGTCTCAGACGGGTCCAGCACTCCGGACGGGCCGTTGAGCGCCGGCGCCTGGAGCACCTGGCCCTGGCCCTGGCGGCCCATGACCCCGAGCGTACGCTGGCGCGCGGCTATGCCCTGGTGGAGGGCCCCGAAGGCGCCCCCGTCACCTCGGCCGCTCAGGCCCGAGGCGTCACCGAGGTCAGGCTGCGCTTCGCCGACGGCCGGGTGGGCGCCCGGGTCGACGCGACGGCCGAGGCACCTGACACCATCATCGGGGCCCCGTGAGCGACGCCACTCCCTCCCGCACCTATGAGAGCGCGACCGCGCGCATCGAGGAGATCATTCGCCGCCTGGACTCAAGCGAGGCCGGCCTGCGCGAGACCCTTGATCTGTGCCGGGAGGGCCGGAGCCTGGTGGAGTTCTGCGCGGGGGAGCTCGAGGCGGTGGGACAGGGCCTGGACGAGCTGCGCCTGGAGGAGCTCGTGGCCCGGCTGGAGGCAGACAGACGACCCAGCGCGACCCCCGCGCCCGCCCCCTCCCCGACCGCCGCGGTCACTGGCCCAGGTGGGCGAGATGATCTGCCGGAGCCGGGCTTGTGAGCGACTGGGAGCGATTGGCCGATCTCCCGGTGGAGATCGAAGGCTGTGACTTCGAGTGCCTGCAGCAGGATGTCTCCAGCGCCTTTACCCGCAAGACCACGGTCATCCACCTGCGCGGAGCGGGCCAGGAGGGAGTGGGCGAAGACGTCGTCTATGAGTCCTCCGATCAGGAGGCCATGCAGGCGACCGGACCCCCGGCCGGGCTCACGGGACGCTTCACCCTGGCGTCGCTGTCAGAGCGTCTGAGCGAAGTGCAGCTCTTTCCCCGACCACCTGAGCGGGAGGCCTCGAGCCTTTACCGCGTGTGGTCCTATGAGTCGGCGGCACTGGACCTCGCGCTGCGCCAGGCCGGACGGCCCCTCCACGAGGTCCTCATGCGCCCGCCGCGTCCGGTCACCTTCGTGGTCTCCCTGCGCCTGGGCGAGCCGCCGACCGCCCAGCCCGTGCTCGAGCGCCTGAGGCGCTGTCCGGGGCTGCGCTTCAAGCTCGATCCCACGAGCTCCTGGGACGAGGCGCTCATCGCCGAGCTGGCCGACCTCGGCGCGGTGGACTCCGTGGATTTCAAGGGCCTCTACGTCGGCTCGGTCGTCGACCAGCCCGCCGACCCCGTGCTCTACCAGCGGGTGCTCGACGCCTTCCCCCATGCCTGGATCGAGGATCCCGCCCTCACCCCTGAGACCGAGCCGATCCTGGGCTCCCATCGCGACCGCATCACCTGGGACGCGCCGATTCACGGCGTCGCCGACGTCGAGGCACTGCCCTTTGCCCCGCAGACGATCAACGTCAAGCCCTCGCGGCTGGGCGGTCTGCGCTCGCTCCTGGACCTCTACGCCTACTGCGAGGACCGCGGCATCGCCGCCTACGGGGGCGGTCAGTTCGAGCTGGGCCCCGGGCGCGGACAGATCCAGTACCTGGCCTCCCTCTATCACCCCGACACTCCCAACGACGTGGCGCCGACCGGACACAACGCGCCCCGCCCAGTGGGGAACCTGCCCACCAGCCCGCTGGCCCCGCAGCCCTCACCGACGGGGTTTCGCTGGGGGCCCGAGCGGTGAGGGTGGCTCAGGGCGCCCCGCCGGTCGCCGGGGAAGACGGGTGGCGCCCCCGCCGGCGGGCCAGGGCGAGAAGGTCCACTCCGGCGAGCACGCCGGCGCCCACGAGCAGGGGGACGGTGGGCAGCAGGTAGCGCAGCGCAAAGCCCGCCGTGGCCGCCGACCCCACCAGCATGGCCAGGGCGCAGCCGACGAGCAACGACACGGCTCGCGCCCGGGGAAGGCCCAGGACGACGGCGAGCAGGCTGGCCAGCGTGAGGATCGCCAGCAGCCAGCGAGGAGTGTGCACCCAGCTCGCGTAGGCGCTGAGCGGTCCGGCGGGGGCGCGGGCATGGGGACGGTAGGAGCTGGGCAGGCCAACCCGGGCCCGACGATCGTCGCGGGTCAGGCGAACATGGCGGGGAAGGGAGACGGTGGCGTCCTCGCGCGCGCCCGCTGAGGCGCCGGGGGAGAAGAAGCGGGCGAAGTCGGCCGAGACGATGTGCGCGTAGGCCCCGGGCCGGGAGACGATGGTCCGCACCGCGAAGTCACGCAGCAGGGCATTGGAGTGAGCCTGGCGGCGGGGATTGGCGCTGATCGCACCCAGCAGGCGCCGGGCGGGGCTGTCGGGCTGGAAGATGAAGTAGTCGGGCCCCGGCACGGGTCCGCCCCCGTGGTTGGTACACAGCGGCCGCTCAGAAGCGGGGATGCCCGACGGGCCACAGCGCACGATCTCCCCCACCCGGCCGTAGAGAAACCACCCGTCGGCCTGGGTGAGACCGAAGGTCCCGGTGACCGACGCGTGCAGCGCGGCGTAGAGCGCCAGCGGCACGCCCAGTCCCCCCAACGCCGCCAAGAACGGACGCCAGCCCAGACGCCCCAGGGCCAGATAGCCAAGCCACACCGGGACGACGAACAGGGCGACGGGGCGCATGGTGGCCGCGACGGCCAGCAGCACCCCGCTGGCCGCCAGGCCCGCCGGCCTCTGCCGCACGGCCAGCAGCAGGTACACGCAGGCGAGCAGGGCCAGCGTGAACAGTGCCTCTGACAGCACGCGCGCCTCCAGAGCGACGCCGTAGGCGTCGAGCACCACCAGTCCCGTCGCCAGCGCCGCCATCCAGCGCGCCACCCCCCACCGGACCAACAGCCCATAGAGCAGCACCCCGACCGCCAGCCCGGCGAGGTGCTGGGCGGCGGTGAGCGCCCCGAGGCTGTGCCCGTCGAGGGTCAGGACCCGCAGCGCCAGGGGGTAGCCGCTGGGACGGGTGGGGGCGATGCCCACCAGGCCATGACCGGCGCGGGCCATCTTCAGATAGCCCCAGGAATCGGTGTAGAACAGGGCGGGCCGGTAGGCCAGCCAGGCCGCCACCCGCACCAGGGTGGCGGCGGTGAGGAGGACGAGCAGCGCCCGATGGCGGTGCAGCAGGGCCAGCCGGCTACCTGCGTCCGGCCAGCGGCTCGGCCATGGTGGGGCTGTCAGGAACCTTGCGGTAGGGATGCTCGTCCTCGACGTCCTGCTCGTGGTAGACGCTCTCGGCGTTGACCGCCCAGATGTCGTGGTGGGTGCCGGCGGTGATGTTCTCCACCGCGCGCATGGCGGTGAGCATGGAGTGGTCTGAGTTGTTGTAGCGATGAAGGCCGTTGCGGCCGATCTGAACCAGATTCTCCACGCCCTCCAGCCATCCGCGGATGGTGGCCACCCGCGGAGCGTAGTCGGCGTCATACATGGGGTAGGCCTTGGGCACGCGCACGGCGTAGCCGCGCTGGACCTGCTCAGGTCGGGCCAGGCCGAGCGCGACGAGCTCGCGGGTGGCCAGCGCCACCAGGTCATCGTCGCTCATCGTCCACAGCTCATCGCCGGCGAAGCAGAAGTACTCAAGACCCACGCACGCCTTGGTCTCGTCGGGGACCATCCACGGGCTCCAGGAGCGGTAGTTCTGGATGCGCCCCACCTGCACCGCGGGCTCGTGAATGTAGATCCAGTTGTCGGGAAACAGGTCCTCGCCGTCGATCACCAGGGCCACGGTGAGGAAGTCGCGGTAGCGTAGGCGCTGGGCCGCTTCGAGCACCTCCGGCGGGGGCGGGGGGTCGGCGACCTCCACGATGGTGCGCAGGGGCAGCGAGGAGATCACCTGAGCCGGGGTCAGGGTCTCCCCCCCGGCGTGCACCGCCACCACCCGGCCGTCCTCGATGGCGACCTTGGTGACGGGGGCCCGCAGGCGCACCTCGCCACCGAGCTCGCCGATGTCCTTGGTCATCGTGTCCCACATCTGCCCCGGCCCGAAGCGCGGGTAGTGAAAGCGGTCGATCAGGCTCTTGACCTTGTTGTCCTTGTTGCCGAAGAAGGCAGCCTTGGCCGCGGAGAAGAAGGACAGGCCCTTGATCCGCTGGGCGGCCCACTCGGCGCGCACCTCGGTGCAGGGCACCCCCCACACCTTCTCGGTGTAGGACTCAAAGAAGTGCCTGTACAGGCGCTTGCCGAAGCGGTTGGAGACCCACTGCTCGAGGTTCTCCTCGGGTCCCTTGGGGGTGACCGCCGCCCACAGGTAGCTCAGCCCGCAGCGCACCACTTCGATGGGACCGAGCTTCTTGATGACGTCGGTCCCCTTGAGCGGATAGTCCAGGTAGCGCCCGCGCCAGAAGATCCTCGACATGCGCGGGCGCAGCAGGAACTCCTCCTCCATGATCTCGTGCCACAGGGCGTCGACCTCGGTGGCCTTGGTGAAGAAGCGGTGGCCGCCCAGGTCGAAGCGGTAGCCGTCGCGCTCCTCGGTCTTGGCCAGCCCCCCCACCTGATCCTCACCCTCAAGCACCGTCACCGGCCAGCCGCGCTGGGCGAGCAGGTAGCCCGCCGTGAGTCCAGCGGGGCCGCCGCCGAGGACGACGGTGGGCTGGGCGGCGGGGTCGGCAGCGGCCCGCTCAAAGCGGCGCTGGGGCTGTCCGTTGGGGACCGGGACGGAGAGGGACGGGTCAGGCATGAATGGGATTCCTTTTCAGGTACAGGATGGCTCCGGCGCCGACGTGGGTCCGGGTGTGCGCGTAACGCCCGGGGACCTCGGAGAGGGGCACGAAACGGGGGTCGTGGGCCAGCGTCTGGGTCCACTGGGTCGAGCGCCGCCGGACCAGACGGGTCCACGGCGCCCGCCACTGGCTCGAGCTGCGGATGATCGGAAAGACGATGGCGATCCGGCTGCCGACGGGCATTCGGTCAAGCAGCGGCTCGAGGTTGGTGGCCACCCGCGCCCGGCGCAGGCGCGCCAGCGCGTCGCGCCAGTCCATGACCGCCGGGTCGGGGACGGGTCCCAGCGGGGTGGCAAAGCTGACGCTCGCCGGGAGGTAGCGGTGCAGGACCGGCACCTCCTCGGGATGGGTGGCCAGGATCACGTCACCGGGGTGCAGCCGGGGCGTGAGCACCCGGGCGATGACCCCGACGTTGCTCTTGGCGTCGCGGTTGGGAACGTGGACCAGGAGTCCCCACAGGACGGCGAGGACCACCATGGCGGCGATGCCCGCTCCGCGGGCGCGAGCCAGCCCGCGGCCGACGACCAGGAGCAGCGGGCCCAGGAACAGAGCGAAGTAGCGCGCCGCCCAAGCGGGTGAGACCTTGGAGAACAGCCAGGCCGACAGGACGGCGCCGCCGAGGATGACGATCGCCATCTGAAGCGCCCGGCGCTCGAGGGGGCGCGGACGGTCTCCCGTGAGCGACTCGACTTCGCGCCGCAGGGCGAGCACCACCCCCGCCCCGGCGACAAACAGGACGGTGAGTATCTCCGGCAGCTTGCCCAGCAGAGTGCGGGGGATGTCCTGCGCCGCGCGCCAGGTGGGGGCCAGCGCCCACGGCGCACCGGTGTGGCGCGCCTGAAAGGCCAGGGTGGGCAGCCAGGGGGCAAACAGCAGGGCAGCTCCGCCAAAGGCCAGGGCGCCATCGACGAGCAGTCGTCGGCGGTCGCCGCCGATCAGGCCCAACCCCAGCGCCGCCGCCATGCCGATGCCCAGGAACAGGCCCCAGTTGTGGGTGTAGAGCAGCGCGGCGAGGGTCACCGAGACCATCGGTATGTAGCGTCGGCGCCCGAAGACGAAGGCATGCAGGAAGGCGGCGGTGGCCAGCAGCGCCAGCAGCACCACCAGCTCATACATCCTGGTTTCCTGCGCGTAAGCGCTCAGGAACGGGTTGAGCGCGGCAAAGCTGGCACACAGCCAGCCGCAGCGCGCCCCAAACAGCGACCAGCCCGCCCACAGGGCGGCGGGGACGGTGGCCAGGCCGATGATCAACGACAGGGCGTGGGTGGCGCGCTCGCCACTGCCCGCCACACCCATCCACAGGTGCAACAGCATGTAGTACAGGGGGGGCGAGCCGTCCTGGCGCAGGACGCCGGGGATGGCCAGGAAGTGATGGGAGGCGATGCCCACCGACAGGCCCTCGTCGATCCAGTAGTAGACCGACAGGGCGCGCGTGCGCAAGAAGGCCGAGAGGACGAGCAGAGCGCCCAAGGCGACGGCGCCGGCCAGCGCCCGGGTCAGGGAGCGGCTGCGCTCACGCGTGATGGCGCGCCAGGGCAGGGCTCCGACGGCGAAGGTGGCTCCCTCCATCGGGCTAGGCCCCCCCCGCCGTGCGCGCTGGAGTTGCCCCGGTCACGGCAGGCGGATGTGGTGATGGACGCGCTAACACGAACATGGGACTACCAAGCAATAGGTGACACGTGGCCGGTCGGAGGTGTCTCCATGAATTTGGGGACTCCACCGGTCGACACTCGGGCAGGTGGCGGCAGGCCAGAAAGGACACTCCCCCTGGGCGCCAGTTGGCTAATACCCTACAACAGGCTCCGGCGAACCCCACGCGCGACCCCGCCCCGGGGGCACGCCCGCGTCGATGGCGACGCGGGCGCCGGCCCCGTGGCCCGCGGAGCGGGCTCCTAAGAACCCTCGTGCGGACCGTGACGCTACAGGCGCTGGATCAGGGTGCCGGTCCCCAGACCGCCACCGCAGCACATGGTCACCAGCCCGATCTCCTGATCGGCGCGCTCGAGCTCGTGCAGCAGAGTGGTGATCAGCCGCGCGCCGGTGGAGCCCAGCGGGTGGCCCAGGGCCATCGCCCCGCCGTTTACGTTGACCCGGTCCATGTCGGGCTCGAGCTCGCGCTTCCAGGCCGCCACCACCGGGGCGAAGGCCTCGTTGATCTCGATCAGGTCGATGTCGCTCATGCTCATCCCGTTGCGCTGCAGCAGCTTGCGGGTGGCGGGGATGGGGCCGGTGAGCATGATCACGGGGTCGACGCCCACCGTGGTCTGATCGACGATTCGCGCTCGCGCCCGGAGACCCAGGGCCTTGGCCTTCTCGGCGGACATGAGGAGCACGGCGGCGGCGCCGTCGGAGATCTGAGAGGAGTTGCCGGCGGTGATCTTGCCGTCGGGCTTGAACGCGGGCTTGAGGTTGGCCAGGGTCTCCAGCGTCGTCCCCGGTCGGATGCCCTGATCGGTCACGTAGGTGTCTCCGTTGACGGCGAAGGGGACGATCTCGCGCTCGAAGCGCCCCTCCTCGGTGGCCTGGTGGGCCAGCCGGTGGGAGCGCACGCCGAGCTCGTCGAGCTCGGAGCGGGGGATCTCCCACTGATCGGCGATCATCTCCGCGCTCAGGCCCTGGGGAACCAAGTTGTGGCGGTCCAGGAGCTCCTGGGGCCACGGCGCCCCCACCTCGTCGACCCAGTTGAAGCCGACGCCCATCGGGATGTGACCCATGTGCTCGACCCCCGATCCGATGACGGTGTCATGAACGCCGGCGGCGATCAGGGCGGCGCCGAAGTTGACGGCCTGCTGGGCCGAGCCGCACTGGCGGTCGACGGTGGTGGCGGGCGTCTCCACGGGAAGCCCCTCCTGCAACCAGGCGTTGCGCCCGACGTTGAACATCTGCTCGCCGTACTGCTGCACGCAGCCGGAGATGACATCCTCCACCTCGCCGGCGTCGATCCCCGAGCGGCTGATGACCTCGGTGAAGCACTTGCCCAGCAGCTCGTTGGGATGGGTCTGGCGGTAGTAGCCCTTCTCCTTGTGCCCGCGGCCGATGGGAGTGCGCACGGCCTCGACGATGACGACCTCGCGGCCCTCTGACTTACTCATGGATGATCGATCCTCCGTCAGTCATTTGCCTGGATGAGAGCGCGGGACAGGGCCGGCGCCTGAAGCACTTGCCTACTGTACCGGCTGACTGGCCAGTCAACCAACGCCGATCCGCGCTCGCGACGAGGCCGCCCGGACGCAGAAATCACCAACCGAGGAGCCGCCCGATGCCGGAGCGCAACATCGCCATAGCCGGCAGTGGAGCCATCGCCTGCGGGCTGGCCGCCATCGCCGCCCGCCACGGACCCGTCCTGCTGTGGGCGCGCTCCCCGGCGTCGAGCGATCGCGCCCGCGAGCAGGTTGGACGCCTGTGCGCGCGCCCGGACGACGGCGCCGACGCCTCCCAGGTGACGGTGGTGCAGGAGCTCGACGCGCTGGCCGGAGCCACCTTCATCGTCGAGGCAGTGACCGAGGACCATGACGTCAAGGCCTCCCTACTGGCTGACCTGCACCGGCTCGCCGGGCCCGACGCCGTGCTGGCCACCACCACGTCCTCACTCTCGGTCGCCGAGCTGGGCCGGGCCAGCGGCCGCCCCGATCGCTTCGCCGGGCTGCACGTGTTCAATCCCGTCACCCGCATGAAGCTGGTCGAGCTCGCCTTTGGCCCTGAGGCCACCGAGGCGACTCGCGAGCGCGCGCTGGCTCTGTGTGTTGCCCTGGGCAAGACGGCGGTGCAGGTGCCCGATGTCGCCGGGTTCGTGGTCAACCGACTGTTGTTCCCTTACCTGTTCGGCGCGGTGCGGCTGATGGAGCAGACCGGACTGAGCGCCGCGGAGATCGACAGCTGCATGACCCTGGGAGCCGGGCACCCACTGGGTCCGCTGGCCCTGCTTGACCTGGTGGGCCTCGACGTCGCCGTGGCCATCGGGCAGGCCATCGGCTCGCCTGTCCCCGAGCGCTTGCGGATCCTAGTCGCCGAGGGCGCGCTGGGGGCAAAGACCGGGCATGGGCTGCACCCCCGATGATGTTTTTAGCGGCCCTTGAGGAAACGGGCGAATACTGCGTGTCGCGACGTATCGCAACTGCACCTCCTCCCGAAGCACCCAACCGGCCCGCTCCCTGCGGGCCGGTTGCGTTGGGCAGACGATCAGCCCGCGCGGGCCTGTGTCCCCTCGCCCTGTCTCTCTGACTCGCTCCCGACGGCCAGGTTGCTCACCACCGCACGCGACCGGATGCGAACGGCCTCGATGCGGTTCTCGCGCACCGACTCGACCCGGATCGAATAGCCGTTGGCGGTGATGACGTCGCCTCGGCGGGGCAGGCGACCGAGCTCGGCGAACACGAAGCCGCCGATCGAGTTGTAGGCATCGGTGTCGACCGGCAGCTCGACCCCGTGGTCGGAGAGGTCGCTGACGGCAGCGTGGCCGCGCACGAACCAGTCTCCGTTGGCCAGGCGCCGGATCTCGCCCCCGGCCGGGTCGGTCTCGTCGGTGATCTCACCGACCACCTCCTCGACGATGTCCTCGACGGTGACGATCCCCGCCACCCGACCGTACTCGTCGACCACCACCGCCAGCGACGTGCGCTGGCGTTGGAGGTCGGCCAGCAGATCGTCGAGGGGCTTGGTCTCGGGGACGATGGGCGCGTCGTGGACCATGCTCTCGATGGTGGCTTGAGGCCCCTCGGCCATCAGCAGCTGAGCCAGGGAGTTGGCGTGCACGAGACCACGGACGCGATCGCGGTTGTCATCCTCGGTCACCACCAGACGGGTGTGGCCCGAGGACACGCACCTACGCAGAGCGCTCTCGACCGTCTCAGAGGTGTCGACGGTGACCACGGCCGGGATCGGCGTCATCACTTGACGCGCCTCCTGCTCGTGGAGGTGAAAGACCCCGGAGAGCATCCCCGCCTCGCCCTGATCGAGCTGGCCTCCCGCGTGGGCGTCAGCGATGAGGCGCTTGAGCTCGTCGGGAGAGCCGCCCTCCTGGGCGCGCTCGGCGGGGTCGACACCGAGCATGCGCAACATCGCGTTGGAGGCCCCGGTGAGTACGTAGATGAACGGGTGAAACACCACCCGGAAGGTCTGCAGCGGGCGGGCAACTCGGCGGATCACCCCCTCGGCGTGACCGATGGCATAGATCTTGGGCACGATTTCGCCCACGGTGATGTGGGCGCTGGTGATGATCAGATAGGCGATGATCACCGAGATGACGACCGCCACCCCGTGGCCCACCGCGCTGCCGAGCACGGGGCGCAACAGGTCGGCGATGGTGACCTCTCCCAGGGCCCCGATGCCGATCGAGGTCATGGTTATCCCCACCTGACAGGCGGAGATGTAGTCATTGATGTGCTCGTGTTGAAACAGCGCGAGCACCGCTCCCCGACGGCCCTCGTCACGAGCGGCCTCGAGCTGGCCCCTGCGCGAGCGCACGAGGGAGTACTCGGCGATGACAAAAAAGGCGTTGACGCCAACCAGCACGGCCGTGGCCAGCAGGCTCAGAACGGTCAGGGCGACTCGCTCCCCGCAGAGAACCTCACCCGCGCGCGCCGGGCCCGGATACGGCCACCCGCCGGGGCCGAGCTGCTACTTCGAGGAAGATCGTCGTTCATCGAGGGGACCGACGGGTAAACCGTAGCAGGAGCCGGCGTGCGCCACCACTGGTTCTCGGCGGAGGAGTCGCGGGGCAGGCGGACGGGGCCAGCGGGGCAGGCCGGGCAGGCCGGGCAGGCGGACGGGGCCAGCGGGGCAGGCCGGGCAGGCGGACGGGGCCAGCGGGGCAGGCCGGGCAGGCGGACGGGGCCAGCGGGGCAGGCCGGGCAGGCGGACGGGGCCAGCGGGGCAGGCCGGGCAGGCGGACGGGGCCAGCGGGG
>JAABUU010004423.1_pt1 | contig 16592 bp, 12 predicted proteins | sample 5559301 | NCBI WGS metagenome assembly JAABUU01 (sample SAMN10711884, study PRJNA513360) | rock metagenome | isolation source: Antarctica rocks | place: Antarctica: Victoria Land, Richard Nunatak white | reverse complement strand
GAAGGCAGCGCTGCCCGTGCAGTAGCGGCTCGACAAAGCCTGCTCGGGACCGAACTGAAGCCGTCCCACGGCCGTGACGGTCGCGGTTGCGCCACAGAACAGCATCACGGCGACGAGCCCGGAAGCGTCGGGCCGGCCGATGCGTGTCGCGGCCCGCACGGTGGCCAGAACGGTGGACAGGATGCCAAGGGCACCTATGGCCAGGGCACGCGATGGGGGATCGGACGCGATGCCGCCGAGGTAGGCCACCACATAGAAGGCCAAGCGGCCCGGATGATGGAGGTTCTCGGTCAAGGGCGACCCAGGCCCTTCAATCGCGTCACCGAAGAAATAGGCCGGCGTCACCACGGCCGCGAAGGCCAGATACCCCGCAGCGAGCCGGGACGCGCGAGCCAGGATCGCCATCACGGCCAGGATCGGGGCGACGAGCAGCCCGTTCGCCATTGAGAAGCAGGCCACGAAGGCGGCCGCGAGGCTGCCGGCGAACCAAGGCCATGGTGTCCGGCCCTCCGCCAGACGCTCGACCGCGCGGCCGAAAGCCAGGGCCGAGCCTGTGGCGGCCGCGAAGACCGCCGCGAACGCGATCTGGAGACCCGAGGTGAAGTTCTCGGCTTGCCGAAGGGAGAACAGCAGAGCCACGACGACCCCACCGATCATCCAGCGTCCCGGATGAGCGGGTCTAGCGCGGTGGAGGACGATGGCGAAGAGACCGGCGAGACAGGCCTGGACGACGAAGATCCCGATGATCGGCACCGTGCCCAAGCCGCCGAAGAAACGGTCGTCGGCGAACAGGACGAGCCTGGGGAACGCAACACGATGCTCGTTGGTCGATTGCAGCAGCGCGTCGAGGAGCGGCATGTCTCCCATCGACCACGCCCGATACAAAGTCAGGTTCTGCCAATCGTCGTACCAGGGGATCGCCGAAAGGTTCGACACGACGGTCCGTATGGTGGTCAGGGCGACCCAGGCCCCGATGAGGCAGGCCGCGGAGCCGGCAACGAGCCAAGCAGGCCTGGCGAAGCGTGAAAGCGATGTCATGGATGACGGTATCGTCGCAATGGACGCAGCAAGAAGAGCGGCACCATAAAGCTTCCGAACATTGCCTGGACGGACCTCGCTCGGCGTGACTTCAGGCTCCACGCCTGACAGCGACGCGGCCCTGGGAGGCCGCGCGGGATGTGCGCTCTCAAGCCGCCTGGACGAAGCTTTCGAGCACCATCTTGCGCCCGGCCCTGTCGAAGTCCACGGTCAGCTTGTTGCCGTCGACCGCCGCCACGGTGCCGGGCCCGAACTTCAGGTGCATGATCCGGGCACCGCTCGCGAAATGAGCCGTCTGGGTCGATTTGGCGATCAGTTCTCCCTCGATCACCCCGGGGAGTCGCGTCTGTCCCGAGGTTGCGCCGGGGCCGTTGCGCTGCGCCCGCTGCCATCCGGGCGTGGCGTAGGTGGAGGTGCCGAAGGTCTGCATCGAATCGAAGCGCGACGGCCCATAGCCGCCACGGCGCTTGTCCCCGGCGCCCTCGCCGACCTCGACATGCGCCTCGGGCAGTTCATCGAGAAAGCGGGACGGGACCGTGGTCTGCCACAGCCCGTGGATGCGCCGGTTCGTGGCGAAGTTGATGAAGGCGCGGCGTTTGGCGCGGGTCAAGCCGACGTAGGCCAGCCGCCGCTCCTCCTCGAGCCCGGCGCGGCCGTTGTCGTCGAGCGAGCGCTGGTGCGGGAACAGCCCCTCTTCCCAGCCCGGCAGGAACACGGTCTCGAACTCGAGACCCTTGGCGCCGTGCAGCGTCATGATGGACACGCGCTCGCCCGCGTCGGCGCCCTCGGCGTCCATGACGAGCGAGATATGCTCCAGGAAGGCCGTGAGGTCCGGAAAGTCCTCCATGGAGCGCACCAGCTCCTTCAGGTTCTCCAGCCGGCCCGCCGCCTCGGCGGAGCGGTCCTTCTGCCAGAAATCGGTATAGCCCGACTCTTCCAGGATCAGCTCGGCCAGTTCCGAATGCGGCACCGTCCCCATGCGGGTCCGCCAACGGTCGAAATCGGCGAGAAGCGCCCGCAACGTCTGACGCTGCTTCGGCTTCAATTCGTCGGTCTCGACCATCACGGCGGCCGATGCCATCAGGGGCAGCCCGCGGGCGCGGCCGAAAAGCTGCAAGGTCTGCAGCGTCGAGTCGCCGAGCCCCCGCTTCGGCGTGTTGACGATGCGCTCGAAGGCGAGGTCGTCGTCGGGCTGAGCCACGCAACGCAGATAGGCGAGCGCGTCGCGGATCTCGAGGCGCTCGTAGAAGCGCGGGCCGCCGATCACCCGGTAGGGCAGGCCGAGGGTGACGAAGCGTTCCTCGAACTCGCGCATCTGGAACGAGGCCCGCACCAGGATGGCGACCTCGTCGAGCGAGTGGCCCTGGCGCTGCAACTGCTCGATCTCCTCGCCGACCGCGCGCGCCTCCTCCTCCGAGTCCCAGACGCCCGAGACGCGCGGCTTCTCGCCGGCCTCGCCCTGAGTGAAGAGAGTCTTGCCGAGCCGATCCTCGTTGTGGGCGATCAGCCCCGATGCGGCACCCAGGATATGGCCGGTCGAGCGGTAGTTGTTCTCGAGCTTGATGACGGCGGCGCCGGGAAAATCGTGCTCGAAGCGCAGGATATTGTCGACCTCGGCGCCGCGCCAGCCGTAGATCGACTGGTCGTCGTCGCCGACGCAGCACAGGTTGTTGCGCCCCTGGGCCAGCAGCCGCAGCCACAGGTACTGCACCACGTTGGTGTCCTGGTACTCGTCGACCAGCATGTAGCGGAACCAGCCCTGATATTGTTTGAGGATGTCCCCGTTCTCGCGGAACAGGCGCAGACATTCGAGCAGCAGGTCGCCGAAGTCGGTGGCGTTCAGCGTCTTTAGCCGGGCCTGGTAGGCCGCATAGAGGATCTGGCCCTTGCCGTTGGCGAAGGCACCGGCCTCCCCGGCCGGCACGCGGGCCGGTTCGAGGCCGCGGTTCTTCCAGCTGTCGATGAGATGGGAGAGGCCCCGGGCCGGCCAGCGCTTGTCGTCGACGTTCTCGGCCTGCAGGACCTGCTTCAGGAGCCGGATCTGGTCGTCGGTGTCGAGGATGGTGAAGCCGGACTTCAGCCCGACCAGCTCGGCATGGCGGCGCAGGATCTTGGTCGAGATGGCGTGGAACGTCCCGAGCCAGGGCATGCCTTCGCCGGCCGGGCCAATCAGCGCTCCGACGCGGCTCTTCATCTCACGCGCCGCCTTGTTGGTGAAGGTGACGGCCAGGATCTCGTGCGGGCGGGCGCAGGCGGTCGCCACCATATGGGCGATGCGGGTGGTAAGCACGCGGGTCTTGCCGGTACCGGCTCCAGCCAGCACCAGCACGGGGCCGTCCACGGTCTCGACAGCGCGGCGCTGCTCGGGGTTCAGGCCATCGAGGTAGGGCGCCACCAGATGAGCGCGGGCGCGATCCGCGACACCGCCGGGACGAAGCCCTGGGGGCACCAGCGGCGCGACGGGAGCGGCAGATTCGGCCAAGACGGAACTCCTCGAACCGGGCCACGCGGGCCGGCTCGCGTTCGGAAACGGAACAGAAGCCGAATCTTTAAGCCCATTCCCGCTGCCACGGAAGCGGGCGCCTCGGCCGCAGATCTCACGCGGCCGTCGTCACTAGCCGGACGGCGGGTCGACCGCCCCTGGTCACGCCGCCGGTATGGCCGGCACCGGGGGAGCGGCGGGGCGTCGCTTGAACTTGTCGTCGCGCGGCTTCGGCGGCGGCAAGAGGCCTTCCCGCTGCAACTGCTTGCGGGCCAGCTTGCGGCGGCGGCGGATGGCCTCGGAGGCCTCGCGGGCGCGGCGCTCGGACGGCTTCTCGTAGGCCGAACGGCGCTTCATCTCGCGGAACACGCCTTCGCGCTGCAGCTTCTTCTTCAAGACCTTGAGGGCCTGATCGACATTGTTGTCGCGAACCAGAACTTGCATCATTCCTCCTTGGACAGGGTGGTCGGATAGCAAAAAAGGGCCGGAACAGGCCCGACCCTAAGCTCCGTCGGCCGACGATCCCGCATCGGACGCCGGTCCATCAAGGGCGGCTCGACGCGGGATATGATCAGCCGGCTTTCAGATTGTCGGCCGACATCTTGCCCGAGCGACGGTCGGCGACCAGCTCGTAGGAGATCTTCTGGCCTTCGTTGAGGTTCTGCATTCCGGCGCGCTCGACGGCCGAGATGTGGACGAACACATCCTTGCTGCCATCCTCGGGCTGAATGAAACCGAAACCCTTCTGGGCGTTGAACCACTTCACGGTGCCGGTGCTCATGATATGTCCTTTCCTGAAATCAGGATTTGCCGAACCTGCAACGCATGCAGACACGGCGGGTTGTTTCGATTTTAGGAGAGAAGCTCGTCAGCTAGCGCACTGCGATGCAGCACGCGGGGCCAATTAGTCCGGCCAAAATATCGAGCTTCACACGATAAGCGGTTTGGCCAGCCGGGGCAAGGGTGCCGACTCGGATTATTTGCCGAGCCGAGCCGCGAGCGTGGCCGCGATCACGACGCGAAGCGATCCCGCAACAGGTTCTTCTGCACCTTGCCCATGGCGTTGCGCGGCAGTTCCGAGACCAGGAACACCCGACGCGGCCGCTTGAAGCGGGCCAGCCCATCGGCGATCGCCGCCAGGATCTCCCCTTCCTCCAAGGCGACGCCTGGCCGCGGCACGACCACGGCCGCCACCGCCTCCCCGAGGTCGCCATGCGGCAGCCCGATGACGGCGCTCTCCAGAACGCCCGGCAGGGCATCGATCACCGCCTCGACCTCCTTCGGGTAGACGTTGTATCCACCCGTGATCACGAGGTCCTTGGCCCGGCCCACGATGGCGAGCGATCCGGACCCGTCGAGGCACCCGAGGTCACCCGAGACGAAGAAGCCGTCGTCCGTGAATTCGGCGCGCGTCTTCTCGGGGTTGCGCCAGTAACCCTCGAAGACATTGGGGCCGCGGATCTCGACCATGCCGGCTTCGCCGGCCGGCAGCACCGAGCCCGTGATCCGGTCCGTGACACGCACCGAAACGCCCGGCAGCGGCGGCCCGACCCGACCAGGAACGCGCGGCCCGTCATAGGGATTCGAGGTCGTCATGTTGGTCTCGGTCATGCCGTAGCGCTCCAGGATGGCATGGCCGGTGCGCGCCGCGAAGCCCGCGTGGGTGTCGGGCAGCAGCGGCGCCGATCCCGACACGAAGAGCCGCATGCCGGCCACGGCTCGCGGCAGACCCGGCTCCTCGAGCAGCCGCACGTAAAAGGTCGGCACGCCCATCATCACGCTGACGCGCGGCATGAGGCGGAGCACCTCGCCGGCATCGAACCGGGGCAGGAACAGCATGGCGGCGCCGGCCGCCAGGACCGTGTTGGTGGCCGTGAACAGGCCGTGGGTATGGAAGATGGGCAGCGCGTGAAGCAGGACGTCGTCGGGCGTGAAGCGCCACAGTGCCGCGAGGGTGAGGGCGTTGGACAGGAGATTGCCGTGGCTGAGCATGGCGCCCTTCGATCGGCCCGTGGTGCCCGACGTGTAGAGGATGGCGGCGAGATCCTGCGCGCCGCGCCGTCGGTCGATGAATTGATCGGCCATGCTGTCGGCCTGCGCCATGAGGGTGCCCTCGCCGGCCGCGCCCAGGGTCTCGACACGCGGGCCGCCTGAACCGCCCGCCGCCACGATCTCGCGACGGTCTGGATCGACCACGAGGAGCCGTGGCTCGGCATCGCCGACGAAATAGCTCACCTCGGCCCGGGTATAGGCCATGTTGAGCGGCAGGTAGACGGCCCCTGCCCTGACGACCGCGAGATAGAGCGCCAGGGCCTCGACGCTCTTCTCGGCCTGGACCGCGACGCGGTCGCCGGGCTCGACCCCGAGCGCCACCAGTGCCGACGCCAGCCTGCCGGACAGCGCCGTCATCCCACCGTAGGTGACGACCCGGCCCTCGGCCGTTTCGAGGAGGCGGCGCTGCGGCCCTGGGCTGCGGGCCATGAGTCCCGAGACGAGGTGGTTCGACATGGCGGCTCCCCGCGACGGTGGCCTTCTCGGGCTGCGGGGCTCGTCGCTGTCGAGGGATTGTCGGAGGAAATGGCGGGGAGGTCCAGCCCCGCACCCCACGGGACCCACCCCGCGCGGGCGCCCGCCGGCGACGAGACTGGGCGCTGAACCGGGCGCGACACTCTGGACAAAACGCGGGTGCTCATGTCATCAGAACCCGAGGTGTCGCAGGGGAGCCTCGGCCGCGCTTTCGGGCGCGGGCTCCCGTGGCGACGCGCGGGTGTGGTGGAATTGGTAGACGCGCCGGACTCAAAAAAGGGGTTTATGTTGGTTCTATAAGGATTTTTTATTCTGCTGTGATTTCAGAGGCTTACTGACGGCTTGAGTGGGGTTCCCGAAACAGGCCAAAATGCGCTAGGAGTCACATAGGAGCCAAGCGGCTCGATGCGGGTGTGGTGGAATTGGTAGACGCGCCGGATTCAAAATCCGGTTCCGCAAGGAGTGCCGGTTCGACCCCGGCCACCCGCACCATCTTCAAATTGCCGATCGGAAATGCCGGAGGTGGTTGTGCACCAGCGAAGTAACCTGGCTCAACTGTCTAGAAGCGCACTGAAATAGATGTCTTGAAACACGATTTGGAATGGCGGCGATTGAGATCGGCAAATCCTGCCCTTCGTGATCATCACGCCAGCACAGCCCCGCCGGCAACATCGAGTACGACGCCAGTGATCCATCCGGAGGCGTCCGACGCGAGGAAAATAGCCGCCTCAGCGACGTCGTCCGGTGTCCCAAGGCGGCGGATTGGGTGCTCGGCAACCATCGCCTGCTGCCGCTCCGCGGGAATGCGTTCCAAGTTCCTCTCTGTCAGGATTGTCTCGGGAGCGATGCAGTTGACCCGGACGCCGTCCGGCCCGACTTGTGCCGCAAGCGATTGCGTCAGCGCGATAACGCCAGCTTTTGCGCACCTGTAGGGAATGGGTGCGGAGCCGTAGACCTTTCGCGCGGCAGCCGAAGCTATTGTCACAATCGTTCCTCTCCGGCGCTCGCGCATTCCTGGAACGAAGCACTTCAGCGTGAGGAAGCTCGCAGTTAGATTGCCTTCCAGCGTCGCCCGCCACACGGTTTCTTCAACGTCTTGCAGGGGCTGAGGCGGCGGACCGCCGCCTCCCGAGTTTGCAATGAGAACGTCAACTGGCCCCAGCCTTTCTTCGATGGTTTCTCGGATTCGGATGAGGTCGGGAAGCTTTGTTGCGTCCCCGAGGAGCGTGATCGCCTTTCCCCCCGCATTGTTGATCTCCTCTGTCACATTCCTGCAGGCAATGGCGTCGCGTCCGTGAACCCCCACGAGAGCGCCCGCTGCGGCGAAACGCTTCGCGATTGCCGCGCCGATGCCCCGTGAACTTCCGGTCACCAGCGCCACTCGTCCACGTAGCAGGGCACTGTCCGCAGGATGCGTGTGCTTCGCGGTTTCGTTAGGCATCGACCACCTCGCGTTTGGCATTCTCGCCCACGACGCTCCCGAGTCTCGTGAGCAATCGGTGGAGTACTTCCAGCTCCTCGGCCGACAAGACGCTCCGCAGCTGCCGGTCGTGTTCCGCTGCGGCTTGGCGAAGCTGATGAAAACGGGCGCGACCTGCCCCTGTGAGCGCGACTTCATGCGTTCGCCGATCTTCATTGCGGCGAATACGCGTGATCAACCCAGCCGCTTCCATTGCATTCAGATGATGACTGAGGGTCGGCCCACGGATGCCGATCTCTTCAGCTACCTCGCTTTGCGACGCATGACCGCCGCGCACCAGGGTGAGCAGTACCGTCCAGGTCGGCAGGGACCCTCCGCTCTCGCCGAGCCTCGCCTCAAAAGCGCGACTCACCGCCTTCGAGATTCGAAATAAGAGCAGGCCAATAGGGGTCTGGAACTGTAGCATACCATGTAGATAGACATCAAATCGTTCGGTGTCTATCTATTCCACATGGAACTCCGCCATCTTCGCCATTTCATCGCAGTCGCGGAGGAACTTCATTTTGCCAGGGCTGCGGAGCGGCTCGGCATCGAGCAATCTCCCCTCAGCCACTCAATTCGCAATCTGGAGTCCGAACTCGGCGTCAAGCTGTTCCAGCGCACTACAAGACGGACTTGGCTGACACGCGCAGGCGCTCGCTTCTACGCCGAGGCCGTGCGGATCCCGGAGAGGGTGGAGGCGGCCGCGGTCGCAGCACGAAATGAAGTGAGCGAGCAGCCGAGCCGGATCGGCATCGCCCTTGCGGAACACGCCGCCAGCGTGGCCTTCACCCGATTCTTAGTTGAGCTGGAGCATCGTCGGCCCCCAACCGGGGCCGACATACGCGAGGTCGCTCCAGACGAGGCGGCACGGCTTGTTGCGGACGGCGTGCTCGATCTCGCAATCGTGCTCCAGGAATCCAGATGGATGGTCTACGCCGCATGCGTGCCTGGGCAGAACCGCTCTCGCTTATTGCGCCTATCGGGCACTACCTTGCTGAGCGCGAGAACGTCTCGCTCCAGGAGATCGCTTCAAAATCCGGTTCCGCAAGGAGTGCCGGTTCGACCCCGGCCACCCGCACCACCCTGAAATCTTGTCACGCAGAAGCCGACGCGGCTCGAGGCCGAACGACCAGCGATGCTCACGGGTTTGGGCCGCGCGGGTCGTAGACCTCCATCCCGCCATAGCGCGGACGTGAGCTGTAGAACGTCGCATCGCTGATCCCATGCTACCTCCGCGCCGCGCTCTACCTCGAAGACGCCGCCTGGCCCGCAGCCTGTGCCGCGTCGATGGACAGCCCCAACCCGCTGGGTCGGGTCGAATGCAAATGAAGCTTCGACGGGCCGCACGGCATATTCGGCGGCCCTGCCGTGCACGACGCCGGCGGACTCATCTTGGCGCAGTTCTGTGCCGGCAGCACTGCGGTGCCCGCAAAACGCGAGACCAAACCATGACCTCCCAGATCTCCTCGGCTCGAGCGACTAAGTCCGCTGCAGCCGTGCGATGAGAGCCATGGCGGCGGAGGGCGCTTTCGGCTTGTGGCCGTTGATGAGGTAGATGAAGACGTCACGCGTCCTGGGTTGGGTCTCCGCAGGCGGAGCGATGAGCCCAAGGCATTCCGGAACGTCGCCACCCGCCCAGATCCGGCCCCGCTCAGCCCAGAGATCCAGCGCTTCGGGCGGGTACCCCGTCTCGATCGCCTCCGATGCCCGCTGCAGGCGCGCATAGACGAAAGGCGCGGTCGCATCATGGATCTGGGGAAAGGCTTCGCTGTCGGCCAGGACCACCGCTACACCGTAGGATCGAACAAGCGCCACGAACTCCGGCGCCTTGAAGCTCGGGTGGCGGACTTCGACCACGTGCCGGATCGGACGGTCCTCGATCCGCTGCGGCAGCAGTGCCAAAAAGGCTTCGAAATCGGCAGCATCGAACTGTTTCGTCGGCAGAAATTGCCAATTGATCGGCCCGAGCTTTTCCTTGAGTTCCAGGACCCCGCTGGCGAGGAAGCGCTCGATCGAGGGTTTCGCCTCGGCGAGGACCCGCCGGTTCGTGGTGAAACGCGGCCCCTTGACGGAGAAGACGAAGTCCTCCGGAGTGTCGTCCCGCCACTTGGCAAAGCTCTCGGGCTTCTGCGAGCCGTAGTAGGTGCCGTTGATCTCGATCGTGGTCACCCGCCTGCTGGCGAAGTGCAATTCCTTTTTCTGTGGAAGACCTTGCGGGTAGAAGCTGGCGCGCCAAGGCTCGAAGGTCCAGCCGCCGATGCCGACGCGAATCGCACCTGTTGTCATGACGTGGTCCTGTCGCGAATGCCGCCGAGACGATCCCACTTCGGAGCGGATCGGTACAGCCTAGCCGGGCCGTCATGCGACGGAATGGCTGACCTACGAACCGCCCCATCTGGCCCTGAGGTCCGCTACGCGAGGCAGGATCCTTCGGGACTTTATCATGTTCGAGCAAGGCCTCGAAATCCCTTGCCGAAACAGGCCGCCCGAACAGCCATCCCTGGCCGATATCACAGCCGAGCCTCTTGAGAAGCGCTGCGGTCTCGGGCGTCTCGACACCCTCGGCCACCGTGGTGAGACCGAGGCTATGGCCAAGACCGACCACCGCAGCAACGATCTTCCCGCTCTCTCCGTCGCTTTCCATCGCGCCCACGAAGCTGGCATCGATCTTGAGCTTGTCGAACGGCAAGGCTCGAAGATGTCGCAGGCTCGAGTAGCCCGTGCCAAAATCGTCGAGCGCGAGGCTCACCCCCAGAGCCTTCAGTTGACCAAGCAGCGTCGCCGCGAAAGCAAGATCGCCGACCAGCGCGCTTTCCGTGATTTCGAGTTCGAGACGATTCGCCGGAAAACCGGTATTCTCGAGGATGCGGTGGACCATGGCCGGCAGTTCAGGGTCGCGCAGTTGCAACGGCGATATGTTGCAGGCCAACGTGATATCGGCCGGCCAGTTGGCGGCGGCCGTGCATGCTTTCCGGAGAAGGCCCTCCGTCATGGGTCCGATCAGACCCAGGCCCTCGGCCAGGGGGATGAACTCGGCAGGCGAGACCATGCCGCGAGCCGGGTGCGGCCAGCGCGCCAGCATCTCGACACCTACGATATGGCCGGTGTCGATCGCCACCAGCGGCTGGAAGTGCGGCACGATCTTATCGTCGGCAACGGCTTGGCGCAGTTCGCCTTCGAGCCGGGCGCGCGTGCGGGCGACGGCGTCCATGCCAATTTCGAAGAAGCGGAAGCAGGCCCGGCCGTCGGCTTTGGCCTGGTATAAAGCGACGTCGGCACGGTGCAGCAGTTCGGCGACGCCGTCATTTGGCTCGGCGATCGCAATCCCCACGCTCCCACCCACGAGAATGGTCGTATCGTCGGCCAGCTCGAAGGGCTGTTTCAGCGTCCCGACGATGCGCTCCGCCACCGCCGCAGCCTGGTGCGATGACCGTTGCGCTTTCGACCCGGACTGTACGAGCAGGAGCGCAAATTCGTCGCCGCCCAAACGGGCGATGACTTCACCCGGCTCCAGAGTGGCCCTCAGGCGATCCGCCACGAGCCGCAGCAACCGGTCGCCCGCGAGGTGGCCGTAGGCGTCGTTCACCGCCTTGAAGCGATCCAGGTCCACGAGAAGCAGGGTCAGGCTGCCTCCGGAGCCGGGAAGCTCGGCGAGGGCTGATTCGAGATCCTCGTGGAAGCGACGGCGGTTCGGAAGGTCGGTCAGCGCGTCGGTCCGCGCCACGGCGGCGGTCTCAGCGAGCGCTTCCGTCAGCTGCGTGCGTCCGCGGAACGTCAAGAGGGTCGAGGTGAGCAGCACCGTGCTCAGTCCGAGCCCGGTGACTTCGAGCCAGGCGCGATTGGTGAGGGCAGTCGCTCGCTGCTCGGCCAAGGTGGTGAGTTCCTGGCCGAAGATCTCGATCCCCGTGGCGTAGACGTCCTTGATGTATGTAAACTCCGGACTGTCCAGGAGCGCCTTTGCGGCAGCGACGTTGCCCTCCGCGGCAAGCGATAGGGAGCGTCGCTCCATGGTGACGAGATCGCGGTGCGCCTCGCTTGTCGTGGCCGCCATGGCTGCCCTCACCTCGGGCGTGGCGATGGTGTCGGCCTCGGCGATGGCAGCGTCCAGCCTCGGGCCGACCTCCTTGTAGCGTTCGATCCAGCGCATCTCTCCGGTCGCCGCTGCCATTCGCGCCGACATGGTCAGCCACTCGTCGAGATAAGCGATCGTACCTCTGAGTTCGGCGACCCGCACGGCCTTCTGAGACGCTGTCCGAAACTCGTCCCGCGTATTGGTCCCCGTCCAGATGAACCAGAAGATGAGGACGGCGGTGGATATGGCTGCTCCGGCGAACGTCGCTCGTATGAGCTTGGGTTTATTCACTTGACCGGACCGAGGTGGGATGGATGGTACGCATGCGGACACAGTGCGATAAAGTGTCTAACGATGAGTTGCTGCGGCGCAAATCGAGCGTCGATGAGATGCGGAGGAGGACCGGGACCGTTTCGACCGGATCACCCACCCCCTTGGGTTATGTTGCCGGTTCCGCGGCCGAACGCGGCCGAAACCGTCGCTTCTGTGCGTGCCTGATCTCTGTTTCGCTTTGCGCGCCCATGAATGGAAAGTAGCCTGGTGCTCCAAACCCAGGAGCCATCATGCGCATATCCATCGCAGCCGTGTCACTTGCCGCCCTACTTGCCGTCGCGGCCTGTTCGAAACCGGATCCGGGACAGCCAGGCCCGGCTGGACCCTCCGGCCCGCCCGGCCCGGCCGGAGCCCAAGGCCCGGTCGGTCCCGCGGGCGCGATGGGTCAGGCCGGTCCGGCCGGACCTGCAGGACCACAGGGACCTCAGGGCGCACCGGGCGACAAAGGCGGAATCGGGCCTTCGGGTCCTGCGGGCGCGAAAGGCGACGCGGGGGTTGAGGGCAAGGCGGGCATCCCCGGTCCGAAGGGTGACGTGGGCCCCGCTGGCCCGGCTGGCGCGAAGGGCGACGCGGGGGTGGACGGAAAGCCGGGCATCCCCGGCATCCCCGGCCCGAAGGGTGGCGTGGGCCCCGCTGGCCCGGCTGGCGCGAAGGGCGACGCGGGGGTGGACGGCAAGCCAGGCATCCCCGGCATCCCCGGCCCGAAGGGTGACGTCGGCCCCGCTGGTCCCGCTGGCCCGTCCGGTCCGGTGGGCGCGGTCGGACCTGCCGGACCGGTCGGCCCGGCCGCAACCGAGGCTCCCAAGGTGGCGTTCACTCTACGCAAGATCGCCGGACAGCCCGGACAGCCGGTCAGTGGCCAATGCGAACAGGGTGAGCAGATCATAGCGGCCACGTGCGCGACGGGCGCCACGATCGGCGACGACGGCACTGCTTCGTGCCCGGCGCCGGCCGACGCCGCCGCGGCGGCGCAGCTCACCGTGACCTGCGCCAAGTAGGCCGGAGCGCGAGCGAGAGGCGCGTCCGCGCGCCTTTCCTTCGTAGCAAGGGCAGCGGTCGAAGGCCGCCACACCGCCCGGCCGTGCCCAGTTAACCATGGGACGCTCGCCGATGTGGTCTATGCTGAGGGCAATGTCAGGCGGACGTCACGAGATCCTCGATCCGCAGCGGCAGTCGTCGGATCCTCTGGCCCGTGGCGTGGAACACGGCGTTGCTCAACGCAGCCGCGGTTCCCACGATGCCGATCTCGCCGATGCCTTTGACGCCGATCGGGTTGACGAGCTTGTCCTCTTCCGGGACCATGATGATGTCGACCTGGCCGACGTCGGCGTTCACCGGCACGAGATAGTCGGCGAGGTTGGTGTTGGTGTAACGGGCCGCCCGCGTATCGATCTCGGTTTCCTCATGCAGCGCGGAGCCGAGGCCCCAGATCATGCCGCCCATGAGCTGGCTTCGCGCCGTGCGGGTGTTGAGGATGCGGCCGGCCGCGAAGGCGCCGGTCATCCGCGGCACCCGAATCTCCTTGGTCCGGGTGTGGACCCGGACCTCGACGAATTCCGCCCCGAACGCGAACTGGATGCGGTCCTCCAGCTTGGCGCCGCCGATCGGCGCTGCGCGACCGGCGTAGAGCGCCTGAAGGGCACCCGGCTTGGCGCCATGCGGGATCCACTCGGCATATTCCTCGACCGCGCCGGGCCCCTTCTTGCGCAGCAGCTCGACCAGATCGCCGGTCTCGCCCTGGCTGGTCAGCTTGGCCCGGATCGCGTCGCAGGCCTGCGCGATGACCGAACAGACGCTGGCCGTGGTGATGGAGCCGCCGCTGACCGGAGCCGGCGGCCACAGGGTATCGCCGACCATGACCGACACTTTCTCGACCGGGATGCCGAGATGCTCGGCCGCGGTCTGGGCCGCCACCGTGTAGATGCCCTGGCCGATCTCGTGGGTGGCGGTTTCGACCCGCGCGGTGCCGTCCGGCATCAGGCGCACCCGGGCCGTGGCGGGGGCCATGCTGGTCGGGTAGCACGCCATGGCGCAGCCGTAGCCGACGAGCCAGTCCCCGTCCCGCATGGAGCCGGGTTTCGGATCCCGTTTCGACCAGCCGAAGCTCGCGGCCGCCTGGTCGAAGCAGGGCATCATGGTGCGGCTCGTATAGGGCAGGCCCTTGATGGGCTCCTTCATCGTGTCGTTGACGCGTCGCAGTTCGATCGGATCCATGGCGAGCGCGACCGCGAGTTCGTCCATGGCGCATTCCAGCGCGTAGATGTACGGGGTCTCGGCCGGAGCCCGCATGAAGCCGGGCGTCGACCGGTCGGCCCGAACCACCGTGACGGCACTCCTGATATTGGGACAGGCATACATGCGGGTGGAGGCGTCGGTTCCGGCCACAGCGTAGGTGTCGGGCCGAGACGTCACCTCGAACCCCTCGTGCGACAGCGCCTGCAGGCGCCCGTCCCGCGATGCGGCAAGCCGCACGCGATGCTCCGTCTCGGCCCGGAAGGTCGCGATCGTGAAGCTTTGGGCACGGGTCGGCACCAGCTTCACGGGTCGGCCCAGCCTTCGCGCCGCCACGGCGATCAGCGCCGTGCGCTGAGTGAGGGCGCCCTTGGATCCGAATGCGCCGCCGACGAAAGGGCTCACGACACGTACCTGGGACGGATCGATGCCCAGTTGCTGGGCGATACCGTTCTTCATGCCGTAGACGCTCTGGCTCGGCTCGTAGACGGTCAGTTGCGAGCCGGACCACACGCAGGTGGTGGTGAAGAGTTCGATCGGGTTGTGGTGCTGGGTCGGCGTCGCGTAGTGCCCGTCGATCTTGATGTCGGCCCCCGCGTAGGCGGCGTCGAAATCCCCGATGCCGGGGTCTTCATGCCGCTTGCTGACCGAGGCGAGCGGCTGCGCGGTGCTGCCCGGCGAACCGAACGTGGCGCTAGGCTCGGCGGGCTGATAATCGACCTTGATCCTGTAGGCGCCCTCGCGCGCCGTCTCGTAACTGTTGGCCAGCACCACCGCGATGATCTGTCCGCCGAAGAAGATCTCGGGCGACCCGAGCGGCAGCACGGAATTCGATTGTACGCCGCCCTCGCCGAAGAATTTAGTGTCTTTCAGCACGCCCTTCATCGTGTCGTGCGTCATGATGTCGAGCACGCCGGGCACGGCCTTGGCGGCCGCCAGGTCCATGGCGACGATCCGACCGCGGGCGATGGCGCTGGTCAGCAGAAAGGCGTGGACCGTGTCGTTGAAGGCGAAGTCCGAAGCGTAGAGTGCCCCACCCGTCACCTTGGCCCGGCCGTCGACGCGCGCCACAGGGGCGCCCTGGTTTCCTTTCGGTTCCGGTGCTGCGGCACTCATCCTCGGATCTCCATCGTGGCGGCCTGGAGCAGTGCCCTCACCAGAGTGGCCTGCCCGAGCGCCACCTTGTAGGCGTTATGTTGCCGGGGCCGCGCGCCCGCGAAGGCCGCGCGAGCTGCGAGCGTCGCCGAGGCTTCGTCGATGGCCTTGCCGGTCAGCAGCGCTTCGGCCTCGCGAGCCCGCCATGGTGCGGTGGCGACGCCGCCGAGTGCGATGCGGGCCTCGCGCACCACGGACGTCCCGGGCGCCCCGCCTTCACCGAGGTCCAGGGCCACGGCGGCGGACGCCAGCGCGAATTCGTAGGATTGCCGGTCGCGCACTTTCAGATAAAGGGAGCGGCGGGTCCACGGTCCGGGCGGGACGATGAAGGCCGTGATGACGTCGCCGGGCGCGAGGTTCGTCTCGATGTTCGGCGTCGTGCCGGGCTGACGGTGCAGGTCCGCAAAGGCCATGCGTCGCGGGCCGCCCGTGCCGAGGATCTCGACACCCGCATCGAGCGCCAGCATGCCCTGGGCCCAGTCGCCCGGGTAGGTGGCGATGCACTGGTCGCTGGTCCCCAGCACGGCATGGACCCGGTTGACCCCGTCCAGCGCCGCGCAACCGGAGCCCGGGTTGCGTTTGTTGCAGGCGGCCCAACCGACATCCCGGAAATAGGTACATCGGGTCCGCTGCAGAGCGTTGCCGCCGAGCGTCGCCATGTTGCGCAGCTGTGCGCTCGCGGCCAGCAGCAGCGATTGCGACAGCACGGGATAGGTCTTGATCACCTCGGGATGAGCAGCAGCCTCGGCCATCGACGCGAAGGCGCCGAGCCTGAGGCCGTCGGGCGTCGCCGTGATGCCCGAATGCGTCCGCCGCAAGGCTGCGGCATCGACCACGTGGACCGGCGCCATGACCTCGAGCTTCATCAGGTCGAGAAGGGTGGTGCCACCCGCCAGCAGTTCCGCCGGGGCTCGGCCCTGTACCGCGGGGCCTGAGCCGCCCGCCGCCAGGGCACGCGACGCGAGGGCGGGGGTCGCGATTCGTTCGAACGTAAAGGGCAGCATCGCTCAGCCTCGCATGGCGGTCTTGGCCTGGTTCACGGCTGCCACGATATTGGGATAGGCGGCACAGCGGCACAGGTTGCCGCTCATCGACTCGCGGATCGCATCGTCGCTGCCGGCGTGGCCTTCCTTCACGCAGCCGATCGCCGACATGATTTGCCCCGAGGTGCAATAGCCGCATTGGAAGGCATCGTTGTCGATGAAGGCCTGCTGCATCGGATGGAGGCCACTTTCGATTGTCGACAGCCCTTCGATGGTGGTGACGGGACGCTCGCCCACCGAGGCCGCGAG
>JAABUU010004422.1_pt1 | contig 16592 bp, 11 predicted proteins | sample 5559301 | NCBI WGS metagenome assembly JAABUU01 (sample SAMN10711884, study PRJNA513360) | rock metagenome | isolation source: Antarctica rocks | place: Antarctica: Victoria Land, Richard Nunatak white | reverse complement strand
ACTGCGCGGGAGTCAGAGTTTTCACCTCCTTTCCTCCCTTCGTAGTTCCTACTTCCTAGAGTACATAGTTCAATCAATATATACACACGCACATACTTCTTCTGACCCTCATGTAACAACATACACCACACTATAAGCTGCGGCGATTTCGTCAACCTTTCAAAAGATCTCGTAAAGTGGAGGGAATCTAATTCGCGGCGACTGTAAGATACAGCCTTCTAAAGTTCGCAGCCTTTCACAAATGCCAAAACGTTTCGCAGTGCATAGTATTTGACATCGCCGCTGATAGAGCCTCTGCGATAGAAAGGTCCCTGGATATCAAAGAGTTTTTACTCGAAAATACCTTGAGAGTTCGTAAGCTCCCTTGATATGCAAATTGAGAAGTGGTGTAAGCCTACGACCTGAGGGATTGACCTACCATGGCTGAGGGACAGGCCTTGAAAAGGGGCCAGACCACGACCAAGGGACAGGCCTTGACTGAATGATGGACCTAGAAGTAGGGAGTGAGGGATGGACCGAGGAAGTGAGGGAAGGACCTAGGAACTTAGTGGGGGATGGATCTCGACGTAAAATCACGTGCTGGAGTTTGACCAAACACATACAAGTAGAAGAAAGCGCTAGCCTGAAGGGTAGAAGTAAGAGAATTCTTGCGGCGGGCTCAGATAAGATCGGCAATAACCAGGCGCGATGATTCATGCGCTGCAACGTCTTTGATCAGGAGGCATTGCTGATGCTATGTAGGTCCGCGATTGTGGAGTGGAGAAAGCGGTGGATTAGACGAGAACAGGGTTTTCTGTAGAGCTGTATGCAGAGAAGTGGCACACCCCTTTACTTGAGTAGCTGCTTTTCTGGAGGCCACTTTTAGCGTATTCGCTTAGTTCACCAATAGGAACCATAGAATATCAGCCTGAACTAATTTTATTGATGCTATTCAGATGCTTGCTATTGTGATATGCAGCCCAAACAAGGACCGTTTGTACATAGTAGGAGGGATATCACAGATATCACAGTCAAAGGTGGAACGCTTTCTCCGCTCGCTACCACCTAAATTTGGTGTATTCTCACCGAGAACTTGTCGTTTTCGAGGCCTGGCTGTTTAAGCCTATCTCCTTGCACCCACGCGCAGTTCTCAGAGCTCTTTCTTTTTTGTAGATTTGATGATCAATTGATCATTTAAACGTATTATTGAAACGTTCAAATTGCAGACCCTAAATTGACGTTCTTTTTTCGCTTTAGAAACTGCCTTTGAGAGGGAGGCCTGAATAAGACCTGTAGTCACTGAGCCGTTCTGAACTCGCTATGAAACAGTGTATTTAGCCTTCTTTGAAAACGTCTGAATGCAAAGAGAGTTGGTAGGCATTGATGATGCTAATTTCAATCAAGAACTCGTACGAGGCTTTGTGTTTTTCCTGATCTAAGTTGTACATATGCGTAGGTATATTGATTCAACCGACGTTTGAAGGTATCTGAATAGGCTCAAATCGATCGTCTATAACAGTTATAGAACGCATATTAGGATGATCAGTTCCTAAATCAGTCGAATCAGGTACTACGTCGCAGGAAGGCATTATCAAGAACAATAGGGGGCTTTGTTGACATTGTTTCTATTTACAAAAAATAACCTTTTTGACCGAGCCTTACCACATCTGGTTAGGGTTATTCTAACCTTAAAAATTGACCGAAGGCAAACAGCAGCCAAAGGGTTATAAACCTCATAGCCCACGGAGTTCAATTATTGCCCGATTCATCTCCCGCACAAACGCATCACAACCGTCATCCAGCTGCTTGTTTAAACACTCCTGAGTTACGCGTTTTCTCTTCCGATTTGGTGAGATAACCCCAAGCGCAGCCCGCGATTTCAGAATCTCTGCCCGTTCGAAGTCAATCATCATCACCTGGCCAACCTCTGCATTCCAAAGCATGTTCCGAGGCATCACATCTCGATGCAAAACCCCTAGCTGATGGATGGCCCGAATCGAGCGTTCAACTCGTTGGTTCAGGTATGGCTCGTCGGTAGCTTTAATGTGTCGATGGATGAGTGTTCCCCCGAAACTAAGGAACATCATATGGACAATCTCCGCAATACCGTCATAAAAATATGGACGGTCAAGATCCATGTTTCCGAGATATACCGGTACGTGAATCCCTTGGATCGGGCGCAGGCGCTCATAGATGGCGGCCTCCCGCTTCAGGTGACCAACAAAGTCAATGACGGTGCATTTGGCAGCTAGGGTGTATCCATATGATCCCAGCCTGACCTTGAACAGAGCCCCGCGTGATCCGTGAATGCCTACCGGCTGACAGTTAGTATCTAGGTCTTTAGAGAGCTGCTGGCGCATGAGGATGATGAAGGTGGGTTGGTCAATCCGATGATGACTCTCCCCGTGATATCGCACGTTTGGACACATCTTGTCTAGCAAGCCTCCTTCAACCAAGCCCTGAAGACATTTTTGAGTGCAATACTGCCCACCTCTACCTTCATGGTAGGAATCACGATCAGATGATACTCTGCCAGCCGGGCTCAGAGCTTGGGATAGAGGCTGTGATGGGGGCAGTGATGTGGGCTGAGATGCTCGGCTTGGAGTCTTTGGATCAAACTCGTCGTCGCTAGATTGACTCTGACCTTGCGGCGGGTGACAGTCAGGAGAGCTGCTTGAAGCCACTCTCGGTCGGAGCCGGATAGGTGACATGCGAAGAAATTCATTCTCATCCGGTTTGGGTGGCCGGTACTCCGATGAAGGTACATTGTCTGTAGGAATTGTATCCAGTAGATCGTCATAGACCACCTGCCACTTTTCCAATTGAGCCGCCGCATTGGTCCGCCAGTTCTGATCTCGGGGCGGCGTCTTCAGCGCCTGAAGTGTGAACGCTAGCACCTGTCCGACAGCGGTCAGATGCAGTCGATTCTCCCCATCTGAATCTGACGCCCATCCAGTCGTCCCCCCCACGTCGCCCTGGGGGACGGATAGGAAGTAATAGACGGTTCTTGGGTCATCGGGCACGCGTAGGAAAATGAATGCTTCGCCTGTGCAAATGTAACCATACTCTAGTCCAGCCTGGACCATATAAGAGAAGGCTTGAGTAATGACCGCAGCGATCAGGCGACGATAGTGGTCCTGCGGGCTGTCGGTCTCTGTGCGGCGAACCACTTCCTTGAGCTCCATGTTGTTGAGACCCTCGTAGATATAACCAAGGGATAACTTGTGAGGAGCCTTATACTCGATAATGAAGGCAGCGACTCGATGTTCCGTATTCTGAGTGTCGGTAGAAGTGTTGTACACGCAGAACTGATCTGCGCGGGGACGGGCGCATCTTGACACTGCTGCTGCCGTCGCCGCCGACTCGGTCGGTTCAGTCGATTCTGGTGTCTCCGTCCGATTAGCCTGGGATAGCAGACGGGGTGATCGCCGTCGCGGGTTTCCAGACAGACTCATCTGTTGCATGTCCCCCTCCATCTGACGTTCTGGGGTGAGGGTATTCGCATGGTTTTCAAACTTTATGGTTCCCTTGAGTCGAAACTTCCTCCGAAGCGTTGGACTACAATAGAGTTGTTTGATGATTGACGATATGTGGTCCTCAACGGTAGAGCGCTCAAAGTGATTCAAGTCTAGCTCAGAACTCATCATTCTCTGACGAATAGCCTCCCCAGACTCTTCTAGGGTATGTGACGAAGTAAAATGCCGTTGCAGTATGAAGTTTGATCTCATGAGGCAGTTCCAGATGGCCTCCTGCTGCACAGGGAATTCCTCCCATGCACGGATTCTTTCAGGACGATGCTTATAATTCGCATTAGCAGGGTCGCCTCGAGTCGACAACGTCGCAGTTTGAACGGTGAGACCTGAGTGGAGATGGACATGGCAGGCGTCAAGGAACTCGGGTAATGTTGTTTTGCGAGTTTTCTCTTCAGCATTTTCTCTGCGATGTTGCTCTTCTTCCTGGGCGCGCTCTGCTTCTTCCTGGGCGCGCTCTGCTTCTTCCTGGGCACGCTCTGCTTCTTCCTGGGCGCGCTTTGCTTCTTCCTGGGCACGCTCTGCTTCTTGGCGTCTGCGTTGCTCTTCTAAAAAAAGCCGCTTGTAATCTGGTGACTGTAGGGCCATATTGTAGCGGATGATAGAAAGTAAGATTGTATGAGTACCGAAATGTTTGTTTACCTCGGATGCTTGGGGAGCGGCGGATAAATACACGTGATTATCAATTAGGTGGCGCTCAAGGGCTGCAAGATACAGCAGCTGCCATCAAGTTTTGTATCGCTGGTCTATGCGTTGTCACAAAGCTATTCGAAAAGCTTCCACAGCTGTTGCGACTTGCGAGAACTCAAGAAGGGGCTTGAAAGCGATATTCTACAGTGCTCGGTTGCCTCATTATCTCAGACCTGCTGAAGCTAATCCCCTTCGGGTTAGGGCTTACTACGCAGGCTCCGTGACAAAGATAAGGTACCTACCGTACGTAAGCAAGATAGCTAACCCAAAGGGGCTTAGCCGCCGCCGCTTACCCGAAAAGTCCCATTCACACGTGACACGTCTGAGGTACTGAGGCAAGTACTTCCGTACTCGGCAAAAAGTCACGGTCACTTTCGCGAAAACACGAAAAGTCGCGTACCTTCTTCAACCACATTCACCATGCTCAGAAGGGCTCCGTTAACTACAGTTTCTGGTAATAAGACCCTCAGAAAGGAGCTCGATTTGCTAACTGAAGGGAAAATTACGGGGCAAGCTGAGCTAGAAGCTACACCCACCCAAATCAGTCGAAATTTGAACGTTCCCCCCACCACCATATATGGAGTTTTAGGAAGGCTTTACACTGCACTCGTCGAAGTCAATAAACCCAGATAAGGAAGGCCTTTATCAATTACCCCTCGAGCAGCTAGGATACTATTACCTGTTGCGTCAGTTACGATCCGAGCCCAAAACCACCTGGAGAAAGCTGAAAAAGGACACCGGGATCGATTTGGACTCGAGAACTCTCAACGCAACACTGCGAGCCCATGGAATTTCTCACTGGCTAGCCCTTCAGCGACCGAAATTAACACCTAAAGTTGCTCTGCTTCGGTTACAATGGGCTGAAAAGCATAAGGTTTGAACCGTGAATCAATGAGGGCAAGTCATTTGGTCGAATGAGGCATCCGTGGCTCGAGGAACAGGTAAAGCACGGGAATGAATCTTTGAAACTCCCGATCAGAAATGGGATAGGAACAAAGTAACAGAAATGCTCAATGGAAAGAAGCTCTTTTTCATAATGATTTAAGGTGCTTTTTGAGATTCTGAAAGATCAGATTTATACCTGCTCGATCGAGACTGAAAATCAAAAAAGCACGATTTTTCAGCAATCTTTCATAGACTGACCGCGTCGGGTTGGAATTTTTTTGGAAAAGTGTCGGGTCGGGTTGAGAAGTTGGACCCGAGAACTCGGGTCGGGTTGGGAAGCTTGACCCGACAACCCGACCCGACAAGATATTAGGTAGGTGTAAATAGCTTGGTCGAACAGCCTACATGGTTCCTCTTCATGGCTTTCTACCATGTTTTCCCGTCATGACTCTCTACCAAAGTCAAACGGCCTCCATGTTCCCCTCCATGTTCCCCTTCATGTTTCCCTCCATGTTCCCCTCCATTTTTCCCTCCATGTTCCCCTTCATGTTTCCCTTCATGTTCCCCTTTATGTTCCCCTTCATGTTTCTCTTCATGTTTCCCTTTATGTTCCCCTTCATGTTTCTCTTCATGTTTCTCTTTATGTTCCCCTTTATGGCTCTCTACCAAACGGCCTTCATGTTTCCCCTTCATGGCTCCCTACCAAAAAGGTAATGCAAAAGCCGGAAAAATTTCTATATTTAGCCCTCTTGGCGCCAAGCTCGGGTCCTTGGCGGGTCGGGTCGGGTTGACCCAATTCCCAGTCGGGTCGGGTCTCGTCGGGTTGGAAATATGCTCAACCCGACTCGGGTCGGGTTGAAAATGTGAGCAACCCGACTTCGGATCGGGTCGGATCCAAAATGTCAACCCGAAACTCGACTCGACGGTCAGTCTAATCTTTCACCTTCAGATTTTGAATCACAATTTAGCTGACACATGAGAGTCAGAACTATTGTTCATGCAGAATGACGCTTCGATACATAAAGTCAGAAAATAGAAGCTTTGATTTCAGGAAATGAGCATAGTAGGAGATGCCCCTTTTGCCGACGCTATGTATACAGAACCCGGAAGACAAGTCGAGGAAATCCTCTACTCTATGGAAGATGCTCTATGGCTCAGAGAACACACTTCGTCTGATGTCTCATGACAAAACATCAATATGCGAATGTGAGAAATTATTCGAAAGGATTCGCCCCTTTTTCCGACTCGATGTACATCTGAATGCGTGAAAGACATCATGACATTCTCTCTGCCTCAGAGGCGATGCCCCGTACTGCAGAGAACATATTCCATCACTTCTGCAGTAGCAAAAGATCAATATTTGAAGCTGGAGGCTCACACGAAGGATTTTAAGAAGGATTTTCGACCTCTGGTTACCAAAACATTCAGAGACGACTTCAGAGTGCTCCCTACTTCAATAACTATACTTCGAGACACAATAAAGTTACGAAAGACAACTACAGAGTCGGAGATGTTTGCATGATTGCGTGATATTCGATAACGTTGAGCGTTCCCCGATTAAAGTCTTTGCGGCTTTTCTGGTCATAATATCATACAAAGCACTTTCTAGAGAAGCAGAACCGTACTCCGAGCTCCAGAGAGCAGTGTTTACGCTTAGTTCAAGGACAAAACAACCATGCTTAGAGTGCTATCCGCAAGCATCAACATCGCCTAGGCTGAGGCTCAAGGAATACACTCTAGACGCTACGAGGAACAATACTTCTTCTCGTCGTCTCAATATATATCCCGACCCCTAGAGCACATGTTTTTGCTTCTCATTACCGATTTTTTGAGGTGGGAGATTCATACTTTAAGGTCAAGCCAGTCTTCCAGCGCTTCCTACCCTCGCATCTTCGCCAGCAACAACGACCCGTCTAAAAGAATCCTCTTGCCGATGGTATATACTCTAGAGTGCAGGGAAGCTCCGATGCGTCGCTGTCAAGCCCAGGGACCCATCCGAGAATGTCCTCTTCCCCTCCGTGTACCTCAACCCCTGAATCTAGCAACCTCGCTCCAGGAACCATAGAACAACCTCTGAAGCTCTCCGGTAGTTTGTATATACTCTTAAATATGAAGAGCAGTCCTATGTATCGCGAACGTCACATTACGTGCAGTGTAAGAAGGATTCAAGGGTCAGTCTGCTCTGGATTTACCCAAGACGTGGGCTCTGGCAACTTCAACAGATATTCACCACTACTTTGCTTCACATATCAGCTTCGATAAACAGAGAATATGTTATATAGATTGGGTAATGCCTGATAGTCGAGAGGTTGACGTATCGTCGTAAGTGCCCCAATCGAATATAGTGTATCGCAAGCTCCAGCATTTCAGGGATGCCAGAAAGTCTTCTCCAACCAGACACATATGCTTTAGGCATCAGAGAACAAAAAAGCTATCCACTAGAATGATTGGTACTATTCAATATGCTACGTCGGGTCCGTCTGCTCTCCACGAGACCTCAGAGGCGGAAGATATATTATACTCCAATCTATTCTGGCTCATTCAGAACTCTACATAGCTTCTTAAATTCAACTTCCATGTCTAGAGGACTAAAATTCAGGAGTTTAGCATGACTAGAATCCGTACCTCGTATGATTTATATCGCATTTGGAAGATGGTCCTCTTGTCTTTTAATCTGTATTCTAGCTCCTAGACAATATTATTCTTGGATAAATCAATTACCGCTAGCTGTCGGGCCGCTTGAATTAACTAGAACCACTACATACATCGATCTCCGAGTCTCGACGAAGTTCGAAAGAAGCCTACGAAGTGTTCTACAAGAGACATAAAGTGAAACGTTCACTATAATACTCTATAGACTCAACACAAACAGGTGAATTGGTTGTCACATTGAAGAGCACATCAACTGAATTTCCCCCATATCGCCAACGATAACTGCATCGACCACCCACCAACTCATTCCAGACTATGACACCGTCAACTCCCTCACGCACCCATTCTCCTCCCCACAGCGAACAACCCGCCTAACAACCAAACACTTCCTCTTCCGCGCATGACCTGAAAACTTGAAGGAAATGGTATCCTATCCTTTATTTCCCCCTCCATACCACCACTATCCCTCCTCCCCCCTGTGAACACCCTCTTCCCGCGCAAGGCCTGAATCTTGAAGAAAATGATGTCGCATGCAGCTCAGTATTGACCAACGTCTAATGTTCGTTAGCTTGATTGTTGGTGTCGGATCAGGAATGAGATAACTGTTTTCTGACCATTTGAGAAAACTAGTAACCTCTTTCAATTGGCTGAAGCGTAACCTCTCACTCTTTTCGGGGGCCTGCAAAACACATATTTGGATAACGATCTCCAAATAATGAACCGGCCCGTGTTCTATACATACGGTTCACGCTCGTGCCCTTGGAATGTTGTACTCCATGATGACGAAGGCCAGAAAACTGATGACACGATGATATGGTCAAATCCCAGAATCATAATATAGTCTGAAGTTGGAACTCTATGCTAGTCTTGCTATATGGGATAAGTGGAGTACGCCTGTTCTTCCTAAGCCATGGGTGGCCTATATAGTGCGTTCCCATTTCTGTGTAAAAGACCAGGCGTTGGGAGGCCAGTCTCTGAGAGATTTCTAACACCTATGACGAGGAATGGCTTAATGCCGACGTAAGCCATAGAACGCAACGAGTATATGGTCTAGGATTCTTAAGAGCCTTGGCCTCGGGGATTTCTGTCTTCGTTCATGACGTATCGTTCTCCGTTTCCTACGGTTTCTATCCTTCTTCTCACTCCGTCTCCGGCTTTTCTTCTCCATGGTCCCCCTATGATCGTCACTCCGACGTAGTCTTAGGACCTCCTGTCCTTGTAGAATATATTGCCCTGATTGGGTACGATAGCTTTTCCTATACGATCTCTTACCAAATTGTTGCTTGAAGTCGCTTTTGGATACACCCCCCAAGTAGCCAGCTATACCACCAGCTTCAATCGGCGTGATGACAGGCATCCATGATGTGTCGGGTGCAGAGCCTGCAACATGGCCTTGCGCCTTGATTTTGGTAGGTTTGAGTGCACCAGGAAAGCCTGTTCTTTCCGGAGCATTTCCTGCTACCGTTGGTGCAGAAGGACCTCCATCAGTGCCCTCCGGGACTTCACATTGTTCAGAGGCACCATGTAATCTCTGTGCTTCTGTTGAGCTCGCAGTATCGGATCCGGCAACATTCGGTCGAGTAGCCGAAGAGCCTGGAGCGATATCGGTGTTTGTCTGACTTTGACATGGCGCATATGGTGGTGCGTTCTGCTCCTCAAGCTCGTTTTCGCACGAAGGAGTGATTAGAAATGATGATCTTAGGACAACAACGGCATAAAGGCATAGGCTTCCCTACACCTCTCTTCTGGCTCAGTTAAAAAAAGAAAGGTATAACAGATAATTCTCTGTAACGTAGTTGCTTTACAATTCCGAATTATAGCTGTCCTAGAGAGTTGTATAAGATGACTGGTGAGAATCCGATGATAAAAACCTTTCCAGATTCACAGCCACCAGCGACTATCGACCCTAACGGCGAAATATCGAACATTGTCGCCCGGTAATCGGGTGGTAACCAGAGCAAGTTCTGTTTGTTCCATGTGACCCACGGCCCGCTAATGCTCAATCTTTGGCGATCACCATCACTGCCTCCCTCTTGAGAATATTCAGATGTAGTAGAGAGCTCAGTTCTGTATACCTTGCAACTACCGACGTTCGTAAGAAGGTTCGAGTCTATACTATCGAATGATAAACTCGTGATTACAGTGTTAACTGTAACTATCTGGTGGCAGAAACTGGTGCTGACGTCCCAGATTCTGACTGTCTCATCATATGAGGCCGACGCCAGCAGCTTCGAGTCGTGTGAGAATGCTACAGACATGACCCCGTCGCTATGGCCCTCAAGCGTTTGCTGAAGGAAGCCGGTGCCGACGTCCCAGATCCTGACTGTCTTGTCATATGAGGCCGACGCCAGCAGCTTCGAGTCGTGTGAGAATGCTACAGACATGACCTCGTCGCTATGGCCCTCAAGCGTTTGCTGAAGGAAGCCGATGCCGACGTCCCAGGTCCTGACTGTCTTGTCATATGAGGCCGACGCCAGCAGCTTCGAGTCGTGTGAGAATGTTACAGACATGACCCCGATGCTATGGCCCTCAAGCGTTTGCTGAAGGAAGCCGGTGCCGACGTCCCAGATTCTGACTGTCTTATCATCTGAGGCCGACGCCAGCAGCTTCGAGTCGTGTGAGAATGTTACAGACATGACCCCGATGCTATGGCCCTCAAGCGTTTGCTGAAGGAAGCCGGTGCCGACGTCCCAGATCCTGACTGTCTTGTCCAGTGAGGCCGACGTCAGCAGCTTCGAGTCGTGTGAGAATGTTACAGACATGACTGCGCTGCCATGGCCCTCAAGCGTTTGCTGAAGGAAGCCGGTGCCGGCATCCCAGATCCTGACTGTCTTATCTGAGGCCGATGCCAGCAGCTTCGAGTCGTGTGAGAATGTTACAGACATGACTGCGCTGCCATGGCCCTCAAGCGTTTGCTGAAGGAAGCCGGTGCCGGCATCCCAGATCCTGACTGTCTTATCTGAGGCCGATGCCAGCAGCTTCGAGTCGTGTGAGAATGTTACAGACATGACCGCGCTGTCATGGCCCTCAAGCGTTTGCTGAAGGGAGCCGGTGCCGGCGTTCCAGATCCTGACTGTCTTGTCATATGAGGCCGACGCCAGCAGCTTCGAGTCGTGTGAGAATGTTACAGACATGACCCCGTCGCTATGGCCCTCAAGCATCTGTAAACAGGCATTCCAGTGATCTTCTATAATCGGCTTAGTCGTAATCCATTCTGGCTCCTCCTGCTTGTACGCTTCTCTCATCAGGCTGCGAGTCGGACTGAATACTAGTGCTGAGGCATACACCTGAAGAGGACTATTCTCTATTACCCACTTATGGTACAGAATAAATCGGCGTGCATCTCGAACCTGGTTGGTCAACTGGGACGCCTCTGCTTTCTCCTAAATTAAAGTTAGGATATTTCCTAGAGAGTAAGATAGCATTTCCTAAGGGTAAGGCTAACCTGAAGTAAACCCTCAAGCTTGATCATTGAAATCACCCCTTCCGATATGCTTCTAAGAAGACTAAGAGCCTCGAGCCAGTAAAGATATTGCTTTCTTAGGAAGTTGTCGACCTCGCCGCCATCTAGAAGGCCGCCGCTATACTTTCCGCCCTTACTGGAATTCCACTCACACAGATGATCAACCCAGTATATGCAACAATAGCCTGCCGCGACGAGTGGGTCTGGATCAGGCTGTTTAATCTTGTCAATCGTAAATCCAGGGGCGTGTAATCCGTACATATCGCGTCGTAGCGTCCTAGACATAATCTCAAGTGATCTCAAGAAGATAGTATAATGCACCATTCCTATCCCACAAGGGAAGATTTCGTCGGATGCCTTTGTAAGCAAGTAGTCTTTCGCCAACTGATGCACGAAATAGACGGTACGTTCTCGAAGGGTCAGAAACGAACCACAGAGCCCTATTATCTCCTCTAACGATTCGAGGTCATCGGAATGAGGCTTCAGCGTCTCAACAAGAGACGACAATTCCTTAAGCGTGACAGGTCTGCGTATAACAGCTATGACGGAAAGTATCCGCTTGCAAAGATCAGCGTTGTCTGAATTGCAAACTTGCTCTATCATTTGTTTGTAAAGAGAATCAAGCCCAGGCGGAAACGCGTTTAACATCGCGAGAGTGTTCCATCGCTCAATCTTCTCCAGCATTTGACAGACTAAAGCTACCCAGAGAAACGTGTCGTTCGCATTTAAAATCAAATGGTGTTGAACGGCGCTTTCTGTCTCCTTATTATATTTCTTTCGCCGCGTCAATCGAGGTACTTTATACTGGATGTATTTGCTAACAGCAGCGGAGACAGAATCTGTATTTAACTCAAGAGACAGCCTCACTTTCTGTTCCGCTATTTCTAGTCGCTCCGCGATATCCGGCCAGTTGCGACTAGAGACGATCCACTTAACAGGGGAAGATACAGACGACTTCTGGGCAATCAAGTCGAGAAGTTGCGGCAAGTCTGTTACGCATTCGTCGAGCGCGTCGACGATCAAATAGGTGCTCTTTAAGCTCGGGTCTTGCAGAATGTTGGTAAAGACCTCGGACAAGACGACCCAGGCATTCACGCCCTCGAAAGGCTCTTTGACCCCCTGATCGTACTTCTCCCGCACGTGCGAGATGAGCGGCGGCTGCTGCTTAACGAGCAGATAAATCAGGCCGCGGAGCACAGCCGTGGCGCTGTTGATTCGTAAGTCGGTGCCTTGGCAGAAGAAGTACGATAAAAGGCCCGCTTCGGCGGTCGACTTCTTCAACTCGTTGATAATTCCGCAGAGCAGCATCGTCTTGCCCTTGCCGGGATCGCCATTAATCCAAAGCAGTCGGCTTTGCTGGTCGTTGCGCCATCGTTGGAAGTCGTCGTTTTCGAGGATCCAGAGGTATGAGTCCTGAAGCAGGCCGCCCTTGGTCTGCTCGATGCGTATCTTGTCGTCTCCGGGATTGCTCGCCCGCAAGGCCTCCAAACATTGATTGTCCTTCTCATCCTTGTGCATGTCCTTCTGCTGAGCGATGATATCTTGAAGGCCCTGGTGAATATCTCCAAGCAGTGACTGCCTCTTCCTAGCAGAGTTGACGAGGTCCCCCAAGAGGCGTTTTGCGTGCTGCTTATTGTATTGGTCCGAATCCTTCTGAAGGGCAATTTCGGCATCCGTAACACTCTTCAGGTCACCATCCCAGTCGTTCAGGTTCGCGAGGCCTCGAAGGAAGACTAGGCCTTGACTCTGGTAATAGGAACAGACGCTCTTCATCTGATACAGGAGAAGAGCCTTGTAGAGCGTGACAACCGTCTTCTCTAACCGCTGTAGGATTGATTCGAAAGACTCTTTGCCGATCACGACGTTGTCCTTATTCAGGAGATGTTCAGTCAGGGAGCAATACCAGTCCATTCTCGAAACGACATGAGTGATGCCTGCACGGTTGGATTTTGTCGCGCTCGCAGGATTCAAGAGGATCTGGACGGGTATCAGTCAACACAGAAATCAGGCAACTGAAACACGAAGGATCAGTGCTCACTTGCAATCCAACACAAACACCAGCCCATGGGAGGGCAGCCTGCGGTATGTTCTGGATCGCCAGGTCGATCATTGCCTTGGCCGAAAGAATGAATTGGGCGACGTCACCCACTCCCTTCGTAATCTTCGATGCCGTGAAAACTTTCGCCCGGCCTTCTTCGACCAGTTTCTTCATGTACATCTGTCGCTTGGTCGAGTCTTTCAGTTCGGTTGAAACATCACTGGGTACTGAAGTAGAGATGCTAGGGGCTGTATCGGCCTCGAGGACTTTTGTTAGAGTCTTGACATAAGCCTTGACAAGCTTTGCAGTGTCGTTGTCATCCTCAAGACTGTCATAAGCATCATTCCAGAGTCTCTGGGATGTGGAAAGAGCTGGGGTCTGTTGTACTGTGGGTTCTGTCAATGCCTGAGGCTCTTTGGCTTCGCGGTTGGCCACCGCCGAGCCCGCTTGAGCATCAGTCTCACATAGGGCGGAAGGTGAAACTTGCGCCTGCACAACATTGTCGGCAGAAGGTTTTGTACTCTCTGCAATGCTCTCCGCCAATCGTGCATCCTTCTCTCTGAGGCGATCGTCCACGCGGTCCCGAAGTGACGGCGCTGCTGCGGTCTCCCGTTGTTCTGGCAGGGATGGCGAGGTGTGTAGTTCGGTTTGGGGCGACTGGTAAGACGCTGTGGGAGGAGAAGCACACGCAGTTAATGTCGCTTGTTGAGGTGAAGATGCTGGTTGCGCAGTTGAGGACGTGGCCGGTTCAGGAGTCGAGAGCTCGACTTTTGCTAGAGCTTGTAACTAAGAGGCGTCTCCGCCATTCAAGGAAGGATTCCCTAACCTGTTGGTAGAATTGGCAACAATTTGGAAGAGGTGGCCGCGCTGCCTTGCTGGTCGTCCTCACGTTTACTGTTCGGCCGTTCGGAGGACTTTGATCCACGATCCCTGCCGAGCCATTTGAATCGCGAGAGGACTTTTGGAGCCATTCGCAAGGCAAAGATGACGTTATGGCAAGAGCAGCCGTGATCAGACAGTACTACTTAGTACTTACTCGCACGTTAAAAGATACGTGCGCGATTTCCCTGCGGTGAGCGGCACGGCGGCGCGGCCCGAGGCTGCCAGCTGGCTCGCTTGGGCTGCCAATAGGTACCTTAACGGAAATATATAGTTTCCTTTAACTGTATCTATACAGTAATGGTTCAAATTACCGTCTAAAGGCGGTATTATAGTGAATATACTGACTTACAGTAGCTCATTATATATGTAACAAAATGATAACTGAGTATTAAAAAGAATGATACTCTTACAGTCTAGTTGAATATTCGTTTAAAGATAATACACTGATATCAAACAAAACAGTGTTGCTACGGTAGAACCTGAAGCTCTGTGTAGTTTCAAGATAACTGCTACAATAGGAGTACTCCCGGGCCCGTGCACGTTCCGGTCCCGTGCACACCCTAAACCCGATTAGTAACCAATACTATTTTTATTACTATTCAACCACCATTCATAGAATCAAATTGCAATTAATATAGAGAGTTGTCGATATCTATATGAAGCTTCCAAGCTATAAGAATTAATCATCAAATCGCTTAGAAGCTTTGAATTGCCTTTCAGCTCGCGTAGACCTGATTTGACTAGGCCCTCTTTTCACCTCCTCAATAGCAACAAAATCAGTGAATTGCTGTACTTTCACCTCTTTAGACTTCTTCTTTTGCCCTTTCTGAAGCTCTTTAGCCTTCAGCTTTTGCTTCTGAACTAGACGTCGTTGCTTCAATTTCCTCGCCCGTAGCTTCTTTTTTCGCTTCGCTTCCTTCTTTCGTTTCGCCTTCTTTTTTTCCCGTTCCATCTTTCTTTCAGCTATTAAACGCTGTTTCTCTAGCTTTCTAAGCTTTCTTTGTTTCTTTTCTTCAGCCTTTTGAATAGCAGCTTGCTGTTTCTCTTCGATTCTTTGAAATTTGACGATCACGAGTCGCCTGAATCTTATTAGAACTAAAAAACACCCTCTTTGCCTCATCATTAACCTCTAAATCGTCAAATAAAGGCTTTTCACGTCGTCTGCGACTTCTTTCAATACGTACTGTTCATCGAAGATTTTCATTTTCTGCTTTTAAAAGAGCAACATCTGTAGTAAGCTTTTTCATCGTATTGTTCAACTTACGAGCTTCCGAATCAATTACTTCTTCTACAACTGACTTCATTAATCGTCGAATCTTTCTTCAATCAGCTTCTGACAATGCTGAAGAAGAAGAATGACTTGAAACAGGTCTAGCGTTCGATTTAATCTGCTTTATGATCTGTGACGAATTGAAAGGCAGCAATTCTGTCTTTTTCCATTCACTTTTTATGTTGGCATGCGTGAAAGCAGCTTGATATGCAGGTCAAAACAGATCAAAGAAGTCTCTTTTTGATATTCGAGAAAGTTCTTGACTCTTAAAGATTCAGTCGTTCAGGTTTTGCGAGTAGTAATTGGTCAAAGGGTTGAATAAGCTCACATTCAGAGGTTGAAGACGATGCGTAGAATGAGAAGAATATAAAGCCACGAGCATCTTGTTCTGCTCACACCAGTCAAGAAACTTCATGTTGATATGACTGTCATGCTCGTCAACAAATAGAAGGCGATAATCTCGTGAATTTCTGACTTTTGACCTCGTATTTCGGTCAAATACGATAGTGAGTCAAGAGTAGATCAATTCATCGTTGATTCAGCCAGTAGCGAAGGAAGCAAAGAAGCAGAATTGCTCTTTGAGATCATATTCAGTAAGTCAGCTGTTCTGAATATTACCTGATATCGCCTGATAAATGATCGAAGGGGGTATATAGATCATATTCATGCAAATGGTTGCAATCAAGGTAATTCATTCTCTATTGCCGTCTTGATCAGCATTCAGCAATTTATCACTGTCAAGATGCTTTAGACTGAAGACTCTTCGAGTCTTTTGAAGCAGTTCAAGTAGAAAGCTCTTTTCATCCATATTGTATGTGTTTTTAGGAAGAACCTCATATTCTTCGATTTTTTGCTTTACCTACCCTTATATTAGTATGAAACTAAACGGAATGAAGGCACTTACTAGGTCAAAATAAAGCTGATATTGATATGCATTATCAGCTTTCTTTCGCTCTAGATCAGCTTCTTGTAGAAACTTTGACTGTAGTATATCTGAATGACGTCGAACGAACTCATAAGATCAGTTTTTGCCTGGCTGTTTTCCAGATATATTATACGCAAAAACACGAATCATCGCATTGGGAGGAGGTATACCACGTTCGGTAAGCTTGTTGATATAGCGAATAAGCTCTTTTTCTTGTTGGTTCGAAAGAATTGACGTCGTTTGCTTGCTTTCCTTGACGGAGGCGGTTATACCCCTAT
>JAABUU010004419.1_pt1 | contig 16603 bp, 24 predicted proteins | sample 5559301 | NCBI WGS metagenome assembly JAABUU01 (sample SAMN10711884, study PRJNA513360) | rock metagenome | isolation source: Antarctica rocks | place: Antarctica: Victoria Land, Richard Nunatak white | reverse complement strand
CATAGAGGGTAGGATCAAGGTGGATTTTAGTGATAATTGCAAAACTGTGGCGCAAAAGAGCAGTGCCGGTTGTAGCAAGAACGCAGCTTACTTCGATGTCAACAATGCATTAAATAAGGATGAAAGGTGAAAATCATTCATGCTTCACATGAGTTTTAGTCGTCTTAACAATCTGTGCACACACACTGGTTTTTTGACTCAGCGTTCGTACATGTACAAATCTTGAGTGGACAAGTTTTGCTTCGAGCTAACAGAGCTTAAATTGATTGGAAGGTCAGCGACTGCTGTGGAGCTGAAACTTTTAGCTAACCTGTGCGATCTTTGCTTGCAACCTGATTCTGACCATCTGCATGCTACACCTTGTTCGTAAATGTGAGTATGCGCTGGCAGGACATGGAACTTGGTGTTGGAAGTTTTCAGGATCTCATCATATTGGTACCTTATCAACACAGATATGACATACCCTAAGTGCAGTATAGCGTCATCAGCTGACTTAAATATATAGTGAATTGCATGTACATGTGAAATGTATCCTGTGAAACCAATAAGCTGAATCACGAAGTGATAAAGGCAACTTTGCGCAACCGTGAAAAATCTCAAGTATGCGTTAGGACAATTCATAACACATACAAAATATGGGCTAAAGCTCAAACAAACCCATGCTTCCTATTAATGTGAGTTCCTTGGCGTGCAGAATCAGCAAATGATATCTGGTCATGGAAAAATGCAAACCAACCCATATATAGGTTTATGGACCAAGGAACTGGAGGCATACTGATGATGGGCAAGCACAGTACGTGAGCACCGAGAGAGTCATATGCAACAGTTGATTGCTAGCCTAGGGCTAAACCAACCTGAATCATCCTACCAGACTGTAGATGCCAGTGGCTGCCTCACTGTCTGATGCTCCTTTCTGAGCAAATCCAATCAATGACCTCAAGGACTAAGCTTCGATTTTAAGCTAACATTCACCGTCCTCTCTCACATGCAAGACACGCTATCTGAGCTGGCCTGATGGTCACAGACATCCTAGACTTTCAGGAAGGGATGCGACAGGGCTTCCTCAACGCTGGGCCTGTGGCTGGGCTCCATCTTCAGCATGTGCTGTAGCAGGTCAACTGCCTGCCGGCAGTCTTCAGCATCGGGGACAGCATCCTTCAGGGCATCCAGCCCATACGGCAATGGGCGCCCTTGGGAAGAGTCTGTGTCCTGAACAGCATGACAGCATTAACAAAGGCTAGACACACCACTGCTGCTGGATGTGGAGCATCGAAAGCTTCAAGGCTGCTGCTGACTCTACAAACAGAGAATTGTGACAAAGACGTTTGACGTATCCCATCAGCGCGTATGCATTGCTGGAAGCCCAGGACAGCATGCTGCAGTGGCAAGTCTTGAGAGCTAAATTTACATCATGGGCCATGGTCTACGCATCAGCAAGTGGACGCATTCTCATGCAGCTGCGCACCATTGTGGCTCTGCACGTTAGGGTACAGCACAGCATGCACCAAACACAGCAGCAAGAAATTCGGAGTCAGAGTCTGCCCCTGCGCACAGGCTGTGGGTAAACGGGGTCAAGCCCACACAATACCAGTGGCAGAAAATGAGCTCACCCACTTGGCTTGGCGCCACAGCGCCAGCTGATGGAGGTCATGAATGGTGAGCTCCTCCCCAAATTGATCTTCAGGCCTCATGAAAGCATGCAGGTCAGTCAGCAGCTGAAACAGCACACAGCCCATGCTGAACATGTCAGCTGCGCCCTGTATCAAGTACTCCTGGGGCTTGTGGAAGTAGTCCAGACCCTCTGGGCTCGTGTAAACAGCAGACCCGGCGATGCAGGTGTGATCTGCAACATGGCATGGTGCATTGGCAGGAAAGGCCTTGACAAGTTTGCACAGTGCCACACAATGGATGCATGCACTCTGTGCGTGAGTCCAATGCAGACTGAATTTCAGCAACACTGTGTGTTGCATACACAATGTGTCTTGGTATGAGCCATGAAGCCCATACAGAGGGGTAACACAGTCCTGACAAGTCGGATCCAGCAACTACTGGCTGGCACGGGTAACTTTGTGCAATTTGACATATGAGATGTGATGTCCACCGTGACAACGCATACGCACGGCAACAACACAAAATCACGGCTGGATTTTCCAACAGCATACAGCAGCTCAAGATGCAGAGCTGATCCTGGTGAAATGCGACGGACTCATGGCTCACCTGATCCAGCTGCACAGCAGTTGCCTAAGTCAGTGATGACCAGGTGCACTTGGCTTCCATCTGGCTTCATAGCTAGTCGGAAGTTGTTGGGCTTGATGTCCCCATGGACCAGGCCACAGCCATGGATCACATCCAGACCCTGCATGGCAGCAGTGGTGACTGCCTGTGAAAGCACTCCAGGTTGCTGCATAGCATGGAAGCTCACGCCATCTTTTGAACACAGGTAGGCCATCAATGTGGGTGGTGGCAGCATCAACCATGACAGACAATCTCAGCTCCATGGCTCTGCCAGCCCACAAATAGCACTGATAAGCATGAGAGGGGGGCGGGGGGAGGGGCGAGGGGGGCGGGGCGAGGGGGGAAACCTGCTTGGGCCTAACTCAGTCCAAGTCATGCATGTGCAGCACTGCTATGAGCAGACACTCAGCGCACAAAAGCAATACCATGCTGTTGTATGCCGTCAGAAATGCAGCAATGCTGGGCTGCTTTTGGTAGACTCATGCGAAGCCGCACCTGGAGCGCTTGTCTGGTGGCCTCCTTGATGGCAGACAGCCACTGCGCACGACCCTCCTCCCTGTCACTGCCCTCTTGCTCACTCCACTCGTCCCTCAACCAACGGAAGGACTCATCAAGGTCATAGCCCTCCTCATACCTGCAATCAAACACACATCAGCTGCAGCATGATGTGCCATCCATGTATGAGCTTTGCCAATAAAGCGTGGCAACAATAGGCCGAGCATCGCATACAGCTGTATACAGTGCCGTGATCTGCAGAAGTACTTGACTCAAACAAACTTCACATACATTGCAGATCGGCAAGATGCAGAAAAACAATAGCCCAGAGGCAAAAGGACATGAGCGATGTGTCAAAAGCACGTAGCAGATCAGCACTGAATGAGCAGTATGGCTCTAGACCACAGCAGATTACCTGGTGACTATGTACATCCTCGATACACCAGTTGGCTGTGTGGTGTTGGTGTATGACTCCAACAGCTGAATGACATGGCGCCTGCCAGGCAGCCGCTTCGATGTTTGCTGGACCTTCTGCAGAGCCGCCACTTCTCGCCGTGCATGGTCAGTGTTCCGGGTGATCTTGATGGCCACAGGCTCCCATCCTTTTGCCCAGCCAAGCTGAGGGCTGTCAGGAGAGCCCTGGCCCACCCACATCTGACCACTGCATGCTCACAGGCTACTTCAGGGCCTGCTTTGACTGTATTCAAACATGAGACTTGTGCATAGCTTGAGATTTACGCTGCTTGTGACAGAATCTGTTCCTTTGACAGGGCTGCTCAATTTGGAGGGCATCCAACACGTACACGAGAATCGCTGGAGCAGCAAGTGTTGTGTGGCAGATGCATCAAAAGACAACGATGCCAGCTGTGTGTTGTGCTGAACAGCAAGGGATGAAGGAACTCACAAGTGCACTCTGCCGAAGCTGCCTTGGCCAATGAAGGATAGAGACTGCGCCACAAGGGCAAAGACCCCTGGGGCAAAGACAAAGGGAGCCAGGTCCCAGCTGCCCTTCCATGGGATATGGTAGTACTCCAGTATGGCTAGAAGGCGGTGATGCCACTGATGAGAGGCCAACTGTAAAATCACGCGCCAGTGTGATTCCACAGTAAGGACCAGAAGTCACAGTACATATACTGACAGTGTTGCCTGTGTGAGACAGAAAGCATGCAAGCAAGCAACTGCAGACAAAAGCATGTCGTCAAAAGCACATGCTGAGTGACGTGGAAACATGGTGCACAATATCTTTGCTGGCTGGAAGCAGCATGTATGTGAGCAATGACTGCATGTTGATGAGCCACACAGGTGTCATGGTGTACCTGTGCCACCTGGATATCAGAGTCTTGAAGCTCAAGGACATTGGGCCTGGCTGGGATGACAGCTGGCAAGAAGCTGCTCAGGGCACCCTCTTGGTAATCATCTCCTGACAGGCTCTGCCCAGTGTTGCCAGTCTCATCCTGCACAAGACACCAGTGCATGCTGAGTAGGACTCAGGGTGCCCTCCTGCTGCAACTACACTGGACCACATCACAAACAAACATGCATAAGCACACTGAGACAGCAAAGTGTCGGTGTACATGCAGAAGAGCTTATCCTCAAAGCGACGTATGCATCCTGCAAGCTGCTCTGGACAGTTGGCACACAGGTAAGGTACCTCGTCAGAGGCCAGATCTGGGCGGTGGTGATCAGACCATGATGACTGACAGGAGTCATCAGGGCTGCCAGGTCCACTAGGAATTTGGGTGTTGATGCGAGCAGCGAGTCCCCTTGCGGTGCTGCCTGGTGAAGTGGGAATGTCAGATGCAAGGCTCCCCTGTGAACCAATCACAAACAAGATTGAATGGTTCCGGTGGCGCTTCAGGTGCTTTCTGATTTGACACCCAACAATGATGGCCTGTTGTTGCTGCTGCTGGAACACATGGGCATTCAGCGCAAGTCTGTGCAGGTTGAGAATGGTGCAATGTGTGGCGTAACCTGACCACAGTGTACATGTTCACTGATGTGCGCTGATAATGCTGGGTGCTATTGATGGCCTGTGGGCTATATCACATGCAAAATGCGTTGGAAAAGGCCACCTGCAGCAGGCTGATCATACCTGATGGAGGTGTCCCTGAAAGCTGGCAACCTGCTTGGGCTGTGATTGCAAAGAGCTGGAGAGGGAGCTGTGTACATCAAGGTATGATTTGCATCTACATTTGGTATAAACTTCAACATGTCCAAAACACAGTGTTGGCTGTAGCATGCTAATTCGGAGAAGCATGCACATAGAGCAAGTATACAGCTTCTGAAGGACTTGTTCTGCACAACACAGCTTAATTCAGAAAACTGAATACTGGAAGGTGCACCTTGGCGATGGCCCTACTGTTGTCTGCCTCCTGCTTCAACTGCTTCTGCAACGCGAGGACTGCCTGATCAGACTTGCTCTGTGCATTCTGGAGCAGCTGTCTCTCAGAACTGGTCACTGTTGCTGCTGCAACCACCTCCTGATGCCTGCAGTCACACACAAGCGCTTCAGCACGGCATGCCTTGCATGACCACAGCAAGGACTATTGGCGTGCAAGTCAACCAAGATTTTGCTGGAGTCTCAATGGCTCATAATGTGACAAAGGTCTGAGCGTCTGCTGAAGCCATCACAGGCAACTTGGCAGCTGGCAGGACAATGCCAGAATGAGTTGAGCTTGAGAAGCACATGACTCATTGCAGGCGAACAGTGCTGAGCAACTGCTTGTGATGCCGATTGAGTCACCAGAGGCAAGTAGACAAGGCAAGATATTCTTAGCTTACCTGGCCTGGAGAGTTGCAAGCTCTCTTGTAAAGAAGGTGACCTCATCTCCCAGCTGGATGATGCTGGCCACATGCCTGGACTCCTGCAGCGGGTCACACACCAATGGGTCATGTGAGCCGTTTGCCAAAGAAGCTACAAATCAATGTGCGCACAAGCAGGTGCTGTGATGCCCAAGGGAAGCTCATTGGATTGGCCATTGCATGACACTAACGCCAGACATGCAAGTACGCTATGCAACCCATGAGTGCGCGTAAAGTGTATACACACAACAGTCAATGCCGCAAACTGAACACAGCAGCAACTTCAGGAGAACAGCAAAACAGAGACCGGCAGAACAGGTGACACGAGCTATATGAGGATAGCATTGTGATCTACCTGGCGTGTGAGACTTTTCTTGAGGGCACGCTTGTCCTGGGCTAGTGAGGATGACAGGGCACATTCATCAGCCAGCAGGCCAGCCTTGATGTCTGCCAGAGCCTCCGCGCCGCAAGCTCGCTCAGTTTGGGCGGCCAGCTGGGCAGTCACCTTTGCTAGCTGCTCCTGAAGGAAGGACAGGCAAGCAACAATTGAGTCATGTGTATTTGAGCAGTTTCCATTGAATGATGAACCAGCTGAACAGGTTGCTAGGCTAGTTGGTTGCTGCGTGATGATCAAAGGTGCATGAGCCCAGCTAACAGCAGATGCAACTGAAGCAACAAACAGCAGGAATCCTACCTCATTGATGGCTCTAGCCTCCAGCAACGCCATTGCTAGGCTTTGGGAGCAAGCCTGCTCATTTGCAAGCCGAGACTTTGTGGTGACAATTAGCTGCTCAGCCTTCTCCAGCTCTCTGCTCAGCTCACAAGTGATGCTTGCAAGCTCAGCCTGCGCACCCCAGCGGCGATATGACATTTGGGCTATGCACCAGTCAATCCCGCAAACATTCCACAAAAACGGAGTGACAAGGAGTGCATGCAGCGTGAGCATTGGCTTCAAGCTTTTGTGGGGTCCAGACACAAAGATGTCAACTCACCTGTGACTTCTTGACTGCAGGATCAACCAGAGCTTCTTTCATCTGCCCCAGTTTGGCAGTTGTGCTGTTCTGATAGCCTACTAGTGCCTGCAGTGTTGCAAGGAAGTGGCAAATTGATATCTACTAGGCATTGAACAGCAGCATGCTCAAATGCAATTCAGACAACCTGTATAGGGAACAGTTGCAGACAAATATACCTGCTGGAGGGTGGGTGCAGCCCATGCTGGTATCGGTACACCCCGCTGAGGCAGCACTTCAGTTTCGCAAAAGTGAACTTTTGATGCCATTTCTGCCTCATGTTCCCTGAGGGTCTGCATCAGAAGAAATGATTTGGTCTCTGACTTTGGCACCGGCAGATGAAACAGGGTTGTTGTAGCCGGATATACAGTCTGAGTGGACCAACGGTGCTCTTGGTGGTGGGTATGAAGCTGACCTGAACCAGCTGTTCACGCTTCTTGAGCATGTTGTCAAAGTGCAGACCAGCCACCCACCATGGGTCTATCATGCGGCTGACCTCAGTATCGGCTTGGTCCATACGTGCAGACCGGGTGAGCTTGTCCTGCAGATTCCAGATGTGGGTGTCAGCAGGGATAGTCTACAAAGAGCAGACAAGGACTCTATGCTTTCATGCCGTGAGGCTGACACAGTCACCAACATGATGGTCTCACCAGTGGAGATGTTGACAGAATGCAAAGGCGGACATGCCCATTCTCTGTGATAGCTAAGTTGATATTTGCTAGGACTGGCTTAGCTGCCTGCATTATCATTGACGTAGATTTCAAGCAAGGTAACGGGTGGCGGCAAAGAGACAGGTCCTGTCGCGTTATACTGACCTCAGGCGGTGATTCTGGCCTTCCGAAAACACTTCGTGCCCGCGCTAAAGGGTTGAGCCAAAACATTTTGACTGCGGTTTGGGGGGTATAGCGCTGTTGCACACTTGACAGCTGCTGACAGCGTCAGTCTGCAGGTGTATACCGACGTCAATGCAAGCTGTAATCACGACGTTGAGGTCAAACAGCAGCTGTTCAAGTACGGCTTTGCGCCTACTGAACAGCGCTTCGATGCACGCAGCATTCAGTGCTTGCAAGTGTAGACGAAGCTGATACGAGGATCATATTTGTCGCTGATATGCGCTGCTGTAATGCTTTGCGCCAACAGCTCGGTCACGAATACCATATTTGGTGTTATGTATTTTGTCAAAACGCCCTGCGCCCTTCGCCCTGAAATGGACTTGTTTTTCTCTCTTGATCCAGCATATGTGATTGCAAACATCACACTGGCCAGTCATGCAAAGAAATTTCATTGGCTGTCATCTCATCAGAGCCTGTAAAACCTTGAGCATGGCGGCACTAATTTTGCTGTGACGTGATCCCACACTGAACGAAAGCATGGCAGAGAACATGACAGACCTGGATCGCTGACATTCCAGAAACATGACTGGCAAATAGAATGAGACTCTTGATTTTTCCAAAACAGCAGTGTCACCTTCTGCACGTGCAAGGGACAGGCAAAAGCACCACCAAGATTCATAGGCTTAATCAAGCGTACCGGCCAGCGTCTGCAGCTCTTTTCGAGACCACTCTCAGATTAAGCCTATGAATCTTGGTGGTGTTTGTTTCTGCCTATCCCTTGTGCAAGAGTGGAAAATGACATTGCTCTTTGGAGACCTGCAGAGTCTCACTCGGTTTGCCAGTCATGTTTCTGCGATGTCAGCGATCCAAGCCTGTCGTCCTTTGGATCTGCGTGGGGTTTTGCTTCCGCAGTACTAGTGCCGTCAGGACCTCTCTTCATGCCACCACCCGTTCCTTTGGTTGAAATCTACGTCAATGATAATGCAGGCAGCTAAGCCAGTCCTAGCTAAAGTCACCCTTGATGCATCATATGGTACTGACAGTGGGCATGTTTGCCTGCACACACATTCAACTGCTCCACTGGTGAGACCATCATGTTGCTGGCTATGTCAGCCTCACGGCCTGACAGCATAGAGTCCTTGCCTGCTCTTTGTAGACTGTCCCCGCTGACACCCACATCCGGTCAGTGGGTGTCAGCGGGGACATCCGCAGACACCCGCATCCTGTCAGAGCCTAGCAGTGGCTTTGCTGGAGGCTAGAGCTGTCGACGAGGTAGCATTCCTGCGGGTTCAGCCACATCTGCTGTCAGCCATGCTCATGCACTTTGGTCATCAAGCAGCAACCGACCAGCCTTTCAGCTGCCTCACAAGTCCAGAGAAACCCTCTATATAGATTCGCACTGCACTGCGTCCATGTTCAAGTGGTTCATAAGCGCTCAATGAGACTGCTGAGACCACACATGATTCCTCTCATTGGCTGTTTGCCGGTCCTTCCTTCAGGAGCAGCTAGCAAAGGTGACTGCCCAGCTGGCTGCCCAAACTGAGCGAGCCTGCAGCGCGGAGGCTCTGGCAGGCATCAAGGCTGGCCTGTTGGCTGATGAGCGTGCCTTGTCATTCTCACTAGCTCAGGACAAGCATGCCCTCAAGAAAAGGCTCTAAAGCCAGGTAGATCAGAACTACTATCCTCATATAGCTTTCGTGTCGTCTGTTCTGCTGGTCTCTGTTTTGTTGTTCTCCTGAAGTTGCTGCTGTGTTCAGTTTCCGACATTGACTGTCGTGTGTACACAATTTATGTGCATTCATGGGTTGCATAGCGTACTTGCATGTCTGGCGTCAGTGTCATGCAATGGCCACTCCAATGAACTTCCCTTGGGCATCACAGCACCTGCATGTGTGCACATTGAGTGTAGCTTCCTTGTCAAAAGGCAAACGGCTCACATGGACAGCACAGGACAGCGTGTCAGGTGATGGTGATGAAGAGGGTGCCCTGAGCAACTTCTTGCCAGCTGTCATCCCAGCCAGGCCCAGTGACCTCGAGCTTCAAGACTCTGGGCTCCAGGTTGCACAGGTACACCATTCAAGTCGCTATGGCTCATCGACATGCAGTCATTGCTCATGTACATGCAGCTTGCAGCCAGTAAAGCAGCTGTGCACCATGAGTCCACATCATTACCCTGTGCTTGTGACAATACGTGTTTGGCTGAAGATGCTTGCTTGCATGCTTTCTGTCTCAATACAGGCCATGCTCTTGATGTTTGCCTTGCAAAGCAAGTCCTTATTGTGGAATGCCAAGGGCGTGTGATGGTGCAGTTAGCGCCACATCAGTGGCATCACCGCTTGCTAGCTGTACTGGAATACCACCGCATCCCTTGGAAGGGCAGCTGGGACCTGATTCCCCTTGGCTTTGCCCCCGGGGTCTTTGCCCTCAAGATGCAGTCTCTGTCCATCATTGGCCAGGGCTACTTTGGCAGAGTGCACTTGTAAGCTCCTCCCCCGCTGCTGCTCAGCACAATGCACAGCTGTCATCGATGTCTTACAGTACAGCCTGGTGCAAATCACTAGTGTTGTGACGCATTGCTGCAGCAGCTCTCATGCATGTGTTGCAACCTCCATGTCAAGCAGCTTTGCACAAGGAGCAGCTTCTGCAAAAGATAGCATATACAAAAGCTCTGTCCAAGTCTCATGTTCAAATGCCGTCAGACAGACCCTGATCTGGCCTGTGAACATGCAGTGGTCAGAGGTGGGTGGGCCGGGGCTCTCCTGACAGCCCTCAAATTGGCTGGGCAAAAGGTTGGGAGCCTGTGGCCATCAAGATTGTCAGAAACCTTGGACTCAGAGGACTGACCGCAAAGCAAGAAGTGGCCGCTCTGCAGAAGGTCCAGCAGGCCTCAAAGCAGCTGCCCGGCAGGCGCCATGTCATTCAGCTGCTGGACTCATACGCCCACACTGATGAGCAGACTGGTGCATCCTGGATGTACATAGTCACCAGGTAATCTGCTATGATGCAGCAACATACTATACATCCGTGCACAAGTGCTTGTGGCACACAGCTGCTGTGCTGTGTCTTCTGGGCAGGATGAGTGCAGCAGTCTGCTGCACAGCGCCCTAGTCTGCTCATGCATTCGCAACCAAATGCCTCTGCAGACTTTCACACTGTGTACTCTGCTCAGGTATGCATAGACACTGGTTTGTCAATTTTGCATCGCTGCCCCGGCATGTCACTGCATGTCACAGCATGGTGCAGCTGACATGTGTTCAATTGCAGGTATGAGGAGGGCTATGACCTTGATGAGTCCTTCCGTTGGTTGAGGGACGAGTGGAGTGAGCAAGAGGGCAGCAACAGGGAGGAGGGTCGTGCGCAGTGCCATCAAGGAGGCCACCAGACAAGCGCTCCAGGTACAGCTTTGCAGTTGTTTTCTGGCACCGCCCTAGCATAGCATTTCTTACTGCGTGACCACCACAGTGATGCTCTTGTGCACAGGGTCTTTGCTCACATCAATGCTAGCCAACTGCATATGCATAACAATGAAGATAATACTCAGACGCGGGCTTAGCCAACAGGCATCAGGTGTGTGCAATGCAAGTCAGCTCCTTCTAGACAGGCTTGTTCTGAGCATCACAAATGAAGTGGTAACTTCAACCGCAACAGTTCTGCCATACTACCCCAATTAGCAGTATTTCATGCAATCTGCTGTCAGGCATCCTGCAAACATGCATGAACATTGCGTCTTGGACCAGGCTCAAGCACTTCTGCCTCTGTGTGCTCACAAGTCTTGCATGTGAAAAGTCAGAGCCTTGGAATCGAGTTTGGTTGTCAGGGTTGGTTCTGCCTCAGCCACACACAGACAGATCTCTGCTTGTTTGCACAACACAATCAACAGATTACCTGAGCCACAATGCTTTGCCTTAGTTTAGAGGGCTTTCATAGGCACCCACAATGTGCTGCCATGCAGGGTCTAAATGTGATCCATGGCTGTGGTTTGATTCATGGGGACATCAAGCCCAACAACTTCCGACTGGACATGAAGCCAGACGGAAGCCAAGCGCACCTTGTCATCACTGACTTGGGGTTAGCTGTGCAGCTGGAGCAGGTGGGTCGCGACTTTGTTGCCTCAACGCACCAATACCTATGTTTTGACCTGCTGAATGCTCACCGCACAGCCATGCCTTCATGCGGTTGACATATGTATGCATTGTCACGGAGGGAAAGATGCCTGGTATTTCAGACTGCACAAACTTGCCTGTGGGGTCGCTTGCTTGTTGACTGGTTGTGACTGGATCAGAGTACTCACTTCTCTGTCACTTTGTTGCACAAGCTTCGCTGCTCATCAGTTGCCTGGCAGCACGCACATGTATCATACGCCGCAAACAGTGTTGCCAAAAGCCAGTCGTCACTGGACTCGTGCACAGCCGCTGTGTGGCACTGTACACAGTTGTCAAGGCCATTCCAGCATTAGCGCCCTGTAACGCTGCAGATGACAACAAAATCCATGCGTCTCCCATTTACACGAGCCCAGAGGGTCTCAACTACTTAAACAAGCCCCAGGAGTACTCAATGCAGCACACAACTGACATGTTCAGCATGGGCTGTGTGCTGTTTGAGCTGCAGACTGACCTGCGTGCTTTTGGGAGGCCTGAAGATAAAGACCTCGCCTCAGATCAGCTACGTCAGCAGGTGCTGCTGCGCCACGCAGCATGGGTAAGCTCACATCCTGCTACATGTCTTGTGTGTCATTGCTTTAGCACCAGAAGCATTTTAGCTATCTATCTCTGTGAGCAAGAAACTAGGCTTTGACCATGAGTTTCTTGCTGCTCTATTTAGCGCAATTTTGGCTGTCCACTACTGTGAAACTTTACGTGTTTGGACAGCTGTCTGAAAGTTAACTCATTTGCTGCTAGCCCAATTCTGGACCTAACTCCAGACTTGAATATTTGTCATCGCAGAGCTTTGCACCTGCAGCATGCAATCATACATTCTTACGGGGTATGCCACTTAACTCTGTCAGAGATTTTTGTTTGTCTATCAATCAATGGTGCGCAGCAATTGTGAAATCTTTCGGTGCTCCAGCAGCGGCGTGTATATGCTTGGTTACTGCTGTCATGTTGTTCAGGGCACAGACTCTTCTCAGGGCAGACTGGTGCCCCATGGGCTGGATACCTTGAAGCAGAGCGTGAACAATGCTGAAGACTGCAGGCAAGCAGTTGATCTGCTACAGCACATGCTGAGGCTGGAGCCCAGCCACAGGCTTAGCGCTCAGGAAGCCCTGTCTCATCCCTTCCTGCAAATCTAGGATGGCGATGATCAATAAGCCAGCTCACATAGCGTGTCTTGCATGTGAGAGAGAACGGTGAATGTCTGCTCACAATGGATGGTTGAGACCAATGATTGGATTTGCTCAGACAGGAGCATCAGACAGCAAGGCAGCCACTGGCATCTGCAGGCTGGGAGAATGTTTTGGGTTTAGATGCCTGCAAACCTAGGCTAGTGGATTGCTTTTGCATATGACTCTCTCGGTGCTCATATACTGCGCTTGCCCATCATCAGTATGCCTCCAGTTTCTTGGTGCATAAAACAGTGCTGTGTATGGATTCGTTTGCGTTTCTTTTGCCCAAGTATCATTTGCGTAACTCATATCAATATGAAGCACAAGTTGTGCGTGCAGCACTTGCCGCAGTTCAGCGACAGTCTGCTACCTACATATGTACGTATCAGCTAATAGCACTGACTGAGGCAAGACTTCGTCATATGTGCACAACTTGGCTCACAATCAAATCATAGCACACAGGTGGCAGTTGCAATTAAGGACTGTGTGCATTTTCACAAAGCAACCCTGTGACTTTTGCCGCCATTCCTGATGACATACATAGTTGTCAGAGTTGGCATGCATCTTGTTGCATTTTGTCACCAGATCTAAGCTGGCCCCATGCTTGGGGCACCACCTTGCAAACATGCATATTCCTTAGTCCACTTGCTGCATTTATTCGCATTTGATCAAGAAAAGACAGAGGCCCGGTCGACTTTGTTGTCCAATAGAGAGCTTTGCCTGGTCCTGCGGACTGAGATAAGTACAGTGTGCCATAAGGGCGTCTACTGTCATCAGGAGCAGCAAAGGGACTCGAATTGTGTAGGCAGTACCTCACGCAGGACATTATCGCTACTAACTAATTTAGTAATATACAGCCAGACTCAACATTGCTTTGAAAAATTAAACACCTTACTTCATGTTCTACATCCTGCATTCATCTGTGGTCATCTGCCACACGTGTAATGTACAACTGGTGCATGTTGAGCGCTCTCTGCTCTGGCACACCAAGTTGTCTGTCATTTGTATCAAGTGTTCCTTGCAATTTCTGTCGCCTGTCCACTCAAAATGCCATTCATGCTGCCAGCACCTGATTCTGCGGCAGCTGCCTTGATAGCATCTTCTACTACATTCATGCTGCCAGCCTCGTTTGCAATATTGACTGCATCTTGTACACCGTTTGAGTGATCATCACCATGGCCATTTGCATGGCCATTGACTGAGCTTCCATTGGCGCTAAGCCCATTAGCTTGCCCATTGGCTTGCCCATTAGCTTGCCCATTGGCTTGCCCATTGGCTTGCCCACTGGCAGACCCACAGCAAAGCTTGCTGGCAGCATTGGGCTGGTAGGGAATGTCGATGCCAGGGTTCCCTCTGAAGAAGCCTACAGGCTTAAGGGTGAAGCCAGCTGACTCAACAGGCATGACTGGAAAGTCTTCTGGCCGCACAATGTGTGTGAGGCCGAAGCAATGCCACAAGATTGGGTCACTGCCAGCTTCTACACAGCGGTCCTGCAACACCAAAAATTGGCTTTTTCAATTTTCAGGAAAACGGGTTGTTTTTATTTCATTTTGGTCAGGATTTCATCCTCATGACCCTGCCACACTTGGCCACAACATGACCAGATATGCCGACAGCCAGCACTGATGCATATTTTTTGCTGCATCTAGAGCAAGTCTCAGGAACACAAGGAGACTCGCTGCATCTGTGTAGGGTGGGATGGAATTGGGGTGGGGCAGGAAGTGGGTCCAGTGGGGTGGGGTGTGAAGGGCTCCACTTGAGCGGTGTGGCAGGCAGTGTGGGGCATGCAAATTGGGTTAGAAAAGGGAGGGGGGGATCCAGGTTAATGCAGCCTGGAAGGCACAGGAAGGGGGGAAGCAAATGAAGCAGAGTGAGGTTATTGTCAGCAGTAAGAGCAGATTGACTTGATGATAAAGTGTTCAATGCTGATTCATTTATGCATTCAGTAAGTACGCGTCTTCCCCTACGGCCAGGTACATACAGTCCTGAGTAGCGCCCTGTATGTCTGGAATACCTGCTTTGTCCACTCTTCCAGTCCAGCACCGCCTTCAGCCTGAAGGACCCAGTCACCGGCAGCATACCGTTCCTCTTCCTTGTGAGGGGTCACCCACAGGTGCTTTGTGGCAAAGAGCCCCCTCTTGGCAATCAGGCTGTAGGGCTTGGCTAGTAGAGTTGGCCCGCCCTGGGGAATCAGCTTGAAAGCCACTGGCTTGCCTGCAAACATCTCAGTTGTTCAGAAGCAAATGATTGGTGCATCATAAGCTCTTTGGGATAGACAAATGTCACCGATTCTCAGGGAAATTTGCATTGCAGGGTGTAAAGCTGACCTCAGAAATGCCTGGGGATCAGGGTTCAGGGTTCCACACCAAGGATCTATGTGAGCTCAAGCTGTTGTGAGCCATGTGCAAAATGGGTGGTGTGAGTGCAGGGAGACTCAGTACCGCCAGTCGTAATGGTAAATGGTAACTGGTGGTAAGAGGTAACAGGTAAACAGACAACAAGAAGTAGGAGGGAAAGCGCTGTAGAGACTGGCTTCAAAGGCTCAGAGAGGCATGGCCTGGAACCAGGTGCTTTCAAGCTGCCCACAACCCGTAGCATCAGACAAAAATCTTGCACGCACTTCAAACTTTGTCATTGTCAACTGTGACAGCAAGCATCGGGGCTGTCACCCAGGTCAGCAGCCTCTTGCACGTAATTCAAACTTTGACATTTGGACTGTGACAGCACGCATTGGGAACATAAGTCAGGTCAGCAAGTCTACCTGTAGAGGGGTGGCAAGAAGTGGGGTTGTTGACTTTCCAGTAGGTTCCTTTGGAGCCATCTGCCACCCGGGCAGCCTTGGCCTCACTGGTCAGGGGGGTCTCCACCCCTATGAACCCATTGCCATAGGGGTTCTTGGGGCCCTCTGGCAAGGCCTCTGCGTGCACCTGTGGCCAGCAGCATCCTGTTAGGGATCTTGACTCACAGCATGCTCAGTGCTGACATAGGCTTGTTTTCTACTCCAACAAAATAGCATGCATGGGACTACAGCTTAGGCCTTCATTCTTGTCTGTTTGCAGCTGCGTCTGATCAAGCATACAGTTGCATGAGTCCTGTTTGGCAGCTGCAGCATGGCACAGCACAGCATGACACAGGGTAGCACAGCATGGCACAGCACAGCACAGCACAGCACAGCACAGCACAGCAACCTCTGACACATACAGCCCTTTCCCGCCCTCTTGGTCGTCTACAGCCATGTCCAGCCTGGCACAGAACATGTGCTGGTGGTGCTGTGCATTCACCCCCTCCATCACTAGTGTCCCGTATTCAGGACTCTCCTCACCAAAGCTTAGAGGATTGGTGGACAGCTCGCCAGTCAGCTTGATCTCATATTTGATAGTGCCATCCTGCAGCACAGGGCAAGCGGCTGTCATGATTCTGCAGCCTCTCCCTTAAAGCTGGCACTGTCACTTCAGCACATTGCGTTTCTCCTGTCAGAGCCACGACTAACTCACCTGGAAACACTTATATGGCCATCCCTATGTTATATTTTTACTTTCATGTTGCAAAGGAAGCTATCAAAATTCTTATTCTGTTGTAAAGCGTGAACCATATACATGCTGTTTTTGTTTCACTGACATACAACGGATGAAACTGTCTGCCAAGAGCTGCAAAGCATCTGATATGCAAGCGTGTTCAAGAAGCTACTAGTTGTGCATCCAAGCAGAGTACGCAAGTGCTTTGCCTGACATTCATGAGACTTGCATTCAGGTCAAGCACACACAACTGCCCTGCTGCAGTTGCTGACTGCATCTAGGGCAGTGGAGTGCCAGCCAGCAGCAAGTGGTAGCAGCAGCACAAGGATGCAAGTGCAGTAGGACTGCATAATTCTGACTGTACACAGTGGACGTCTTGCATGGTACCAA
>JAABUU010004418.1_pt1 | contig 16608 bp, 10 predicted proteins | sample 5559301 | NCBI WGS metagenome assembly JAABUU01 (sample SAMN10711884, study PRJNA513360) | rock metagenome | isolation source: Antarctica rocks | place: Antarctica: Victoria Land, Richard Nunatak white | reverse complement strand
GCACCCTGTACACCGGGCAGCGGGCCGAAGGCTTCTACGTCGACATCGGCGCGATCTTCGACCTGGCTGATCTGCGGCCGTTCCAGAACCTGCACGTCGGGTCGCAGATGCCGCAGGCGCCGGGCGTGAACGGTTTGGCGACGAAAAACGTTCATTCCATCAGCCTGCAGGTACCCAAGACCGACCTGACCTCCGGCGGCGCTGCCCCGACGGACCCGACCAAGCAGGGCTCGACCATCGGCGTGTACGCCTCGGCGAGCCGGCAACGGTCGAAGATGTACGAAGCGGACGGCACCATCGTCAACAGCGGCCCCTGGGTGCAGGTGTCCCGGCTGGCCAATCCGTTGTTCAACGAGGTTTTGATCCCGATCACCAAGAAGGACTTCTTCAACTCGCAGAAACCGGCCGACGACAAGCAGTTCGCCTCCCACGTCGCCGCTCCGGAGCTGTCCACCCTGCTGCCGGTGTTGTATCCGGGGGTGTTCCCGAACCTGGCCGCGTTGAACGATTCCGGTAAGCCTCGCGCCGATCTGCTCGCGATCCTGCTCACCGGCATTCCCGCCGGTGTCGTTCCGGGTTTCCAGAACTACACCGGTACGGTGCAGGCGGACCTGCTGCGGTTGAACATGGCGATTCCGCCGACTACCGACAATCCCAGCAACCTCGGCCTGATCGGAATGGACCCGGCCGGGTTCCCCAACGGCCGCCGGGTCTTCGACGACGTCACGACCATCGAGCTGCGGGCGCTGGCCGGCGGCACCTACGCGTTGGTCGACAAGAGTTACACCCCGGACAAGGCGGCCGGCGCGGTCACCCAGGGCATCACCTCCAGCAACACCGACGTGGCCGCCGGGAACACTGTGCACTACCTGCCGACATTCCCGTATCTGGGCACTCCGCATGGCGGCTACTACAACCCTGGCGTCAACGCTCCGGCCCCTGACCTGGGGGACATGCCGATCCCGGTCGGCGGAGTCGCCACCGGCGGCGGCAGCACCGCCGGCGTCCAGGACAAGGGTGTGCTCATCGCCGGTGGGGCGGCGCTGGTCGGGGCGGCCGTCGCCGGCACCATCGCGGCGACCCGGCCGCGCCACGCCGCGCCGCCGGACGAGCTGGCCGCGCAGACGTCGTGAACGGCAGCGGGAAGGGCCGTCGTCGTGAACAGCGTCGGCGGCCCGCCCGCGGTCGGCCCCCTGCGCAGCCGACATTGGACACCGGACCCTGTTTGGGAGCAGACGAACAAGCGATGACTGAACAGATCGGCAAATGAGATGTCTGAACAGAACCAGTTGGGGCCCAGCCGCGATGGCAGCGTCATGCTGGACATCGGCGGAGACATCGGCGCGTTGGTCCTGCACACCTCCGCGGAAATGCTCGGCGTGGAGATCGAAATCAGCCCCACCGGGGACGACACCCATCACCGCACCCACGTTGCGGTGAGGGAACGCCGCGGCAGCGGCGCCGCCCGTTACGCCGCCATCTACCCCGCCTTGCACGCCGGCAGTTACACGCTGTGGCGACCGGACGGACAACCCGCCTTGGAGGTCACCATCACCGGGGGTGCTGTTGCGCAAGCGCAATGGTCCTGAGCAGTCCGCCGGCCGCGTGAGGCATAACGAGGGCGCCGCTTCGACCGTTTCTCGTCTGCTGAGCTTGTGGTGGGCCATCGCTGTCGTGTTGGCCGGTGTCGGGGGCGCCGCGCTTGGTGTCGCCTTGGCCGGGCAGCAGCACGCGCCGCAACCCACCGCCGCCCAAGCCAATCCTGTCCCAGCTCCTGCCACGGTGACGATCACCGAGACTGCGACTCCGACTGCGGCCGCGCAAGCGCCTGGCACCCGCATCGGCCCGGGCGCATCCAGTTCTTTCCGGCCGAAGCCAACGCCGACCGGACCACGTCTGTCAGTGCTCCCGACGGCATCCGGCACACCCAAGCCGACGACGCCGCTGGTGCTCGCCGCTTCCGCTCCGTCGGCTATCAAAATCCCCTCGATAGGTGTGCAGTCCACCCTGGTGCAGCTCGGCCTGAACCCCGACAAATCGATCGAGGTGCCGCCGTTGGACGACCCGGATTCCAAGGCCGGTTGGTACAAGTACTCGCCGACGCCCGGACAGATCGGCCCCACGGTGATCCTGGGACACGTCGACTCCGCCAAATACGGGCCGGGTATCTTCTTCAAACTCGGGGCATTGCAGCCCGGAGCGACTGTCGAGGTCACCCTCACCGATCGGATCGTCGCCGTCTTCACCGTCGACAAAGTCGTGGCATACCCGAAATCCGCGTTCCCCTCAACCGCGGTCTACGGCACCATCGACCACCCGGGTCTACGGTTGATCACCTGCGGCGGAACCTTCGACCCGGCCGCCGGAAGCTACGAAAGCAACATCGTCGCCTACGCCACCTTGACCGCGCGCCACCCAGCCACCTGACCGTCCCCGTCCCCGCCTTCGAAACAGGACCAGAGGTGCCCTGTCGGGCCGGTCCCGAGTGGGGGCGTCGATCTCGTCCGGTCTCATTCGGGTCCCGTTCGCGGCTTGACCGAACAAGGGCAGAACAAAAACGCGGCAGTGACCTTTTCGAGGCCAGGATCGTCAGCCGCGGATCCCCGCATATCGCCGAAGGGTGGAGCGGCGGCGACCATCACCGCAGCTCACTGCTGGAAGTGCCCAATCACCTGGTGACTGAGTTCAGCTACGCCGACGTAGTCGAGCGACTGTTCCGCGAGTTCAACGGGCAGCACCCGCTGCCGGTGATCGTCGACGTGGTGCGCGGCTGTCTGACCGACCTGGAGGGACAGGTACCGCCGGGAGCTCTCGCCGAACTGCTGGAACGGTCGGCCCGGCAACGCCTCACCTTCACCTGGTGTGGACAAGAAGTGCCAGCAGTGGTTCGCGACACCTGGCCCGGCTCGAAGCACGGCGCAGGCTGAGTTCGTCCCAATTGCGGGGGGTCGGCATCGAGTGCACTTCGTCGGGCGGTCCCCAGTCCTGGGCCATACCGGGCGGCGGCGGGCATATTGTGTGATCCGGCGGCACCCCGGAGGGCAAGTGACGTGTGCTGTGCTGCGGGGTAACACAGGGGCTCACTGCAGTCTCCTGTGCTCAGGAACTGCGGCGATCTCGTCGGGCGTCCACCGAAACGGGAATGGTCCAACCCGGACCGCCGGGCTTGGGTGCGGTAGGGCCCTGGCTGATCGCTTCGGAGGGGGCGGCCTCGCGGGCTGCGCTGTTGAACCGACGAGGCCTGGGGCGGTGCGGGCCAAAGCTCCGTTCCCGAAACGCCTTCCAAGTGAAATACCCCGAAGCCGCTCACCGATTCATCCCGACGCCCACAAGGCATCCGTCGAAGCTGCGCGTGGCTCTGAATGAGCATTCCCGGAGGGCACGTCGACGCGCAACGCACCGCTGCTGACCAGCGCAAGCGTTGGACGAACCGGATCAGGCGGGGTTCAGGATGGTGGCGCAGCCGGGTCCACACCGGCGGAGGCGACCAGATGGGCGGCCTCGGAGAGTTTCCGGTTGCTCTCCTGCGACGCCCGCACCAGCACACCGAAGGCAGCGGCGGCGTCGAGTTTGTGCCGTTCCATCAAGATGCCCTTGGCCTGGCCGATGGTGTCCCGCTCCACCAGAGCCCGGTCGGAATTCTGCTGGTGTTGCGCGCCGACCAGTGCGACCGCGGCGTGACTGGCGAACAGCAGACCGGTGTCCTCGTCGTAGTCGTCGAACACGTCCGGCTCCCGCGCGTACAGGTTCAACGCACCCAGGTTCTCCGCCCGCACGAACAACTGGAACGACAGCATCGACCGCACCCCCATCCCGGCGGCCCGGCTGGCGAATAACGGCCACCGTCCGTCAGTAGCAAGGTCATTCACGCGGATGGTCACATGCTCCCGGGCGGTGCTCAGACACGGACCCTGATTCGTCTGGTTCTGCAGGTCTTCCACCGCTTCGATCAACGTGTCCGACGCCGCCGGCGTAGTCACCCGCCCACTCCGGGTGACCAAGGTGATCGCCGCGTAATCCGCACCCGGAATGTTGCTCACCGCCGCCGCGGTGATCACCGCCAACGTGCCCGCCACATCAGGTTCGGCCTGCAACGAACGCGCCAACTCGCTCAACTGCCCGGCCAGGGCCGCCGGGCCGGCACCGCCGGAACTGGTCAGCCCTCGCCGCTCCTCGTCGACGCTCACCACTGAAACGATAGAGCAACGCGCAGATGCCTTGCTGCGCTGAGCCCCGAGCGCGGGACAGCTGCCAACCACTGGTCTCACAGCGGTCCCGGTCGCCCACGTCTGCGCTCGCACTCAGACGTTCCGAGACTTCGCGGCCAGCGCCGGCTGTGCAAGGTGCCCGCGGTGGTGTGTCAGTGGCTGATCGGTGGCCGGGTGGGGCGGACGCCGGGTGAGGCCGCGGGTCGGCAGGCCAACGGAGCTGTGAGTTCGATGTTGATATTGTCTGGGTCCTGGAAGGAGGAACTGGTTGCGGTAGAAGACTCGGATCTCGGCGAGGTCGCGGAGGTCGTACCGCACGCTGACCTCTTCCCCCACGTAGGCGGTCAGCGTCAACGCCAGGTAACGCAGACCGTGGCAGCGGATCCCGTCGCGGTGCACCGTGCGGGCAGTGGCAATCACCGACGCAGGAGCAAGTTTAACTCCTCAACCGTCTCGGGCATCCGCAGGAGCAGCCGGCGCCGAGCCAACGTAGGCGACCGCTCATCGCAGGAACCGAGTGTCGATCGTTGCCGCGATCGGCAGCCCATCAGCATCACGAAACCCGAGCCAGAACCAAATAAAACGCCAATTCACAGGACCGACGGCCGACCCGAGTGGCCGACCTGATGGTCGATCCCGCCGGCGGGATCGACCACCAGGACCTCAACGACCGATCCGCGCCGTTCCGGCAGCGCTGGCAGCGGCTCTGCCTGTCTTGGCTCGGTGGTTGATCTTGGCCAGTACCGCGTTTGCCCGGTCCTTCGGAGAGGCCATCTTGGACCTGGCCATGGGAGCGGCAGCCGCTTGGGCAGGGGTCAAATTCTTGCACTGGTCGGTTGACGTTCCGCGTACTCGATTGTCGGATCCGGTCGGCTTCATCGCGTTGCCCGAGCAGACCAGGTTGCCGCGGATGACGTCGCCGCTGATGCTGACCGGCCCTTGGTTGTTCCGCACGGTGACATTGGACCCGAAGACGTTGTATCCGCAGTCCGTGAAGGTTCCGGAGGTGCCCAGCTGCACGACACCGTCTACCCCGGCACCGCTGAAGCCGGCGTTGCCGTAGATCTCCGAGGCGCAGATGACGCTTCCGAACGTGGCACCGGTCACCGAGACCCTCCCGTTGACGACGGTGTCGGTCAGGTCGGTGGAAGCGTCCCCGATGGTGGTCAGATCGCGGCCTAGCCGACCCGACTCGATGTAGGTTTCCCCGTGGGTCGAGGTGACCTGCCCTGCGTGGATGGATCCGTAGCTGTAGAGGAAGCCGGAACCGGTGAGCGTGACAGCGCCGGTCAGTGTGCTGTCCTGGAAATAGGCGCCGTAGGCCATGTCAAGGCTGGTCGCCTTCGACACCGTCGTCCGGTCCAGGTCCAGATATCCGTTGTTGCCGACAACGATTCGGCCCTTGAAGGTCGACCGAGTCGTCACCAGGTCCGCATCCGCTCGGACCGTCGTCTGTCCCTGCACCACCACGTTCGTCAGTTCGCAGGACTGACCGGCCGGCACCACCAGATCACCGGGCACGGTCACGTTCTTGGCTGTTCCCACGCACGAGGTCGTCAGAGCCGCCTGCGCTGAACCCGACAGCGCCACGATTCCTGCCCCGACCAACGCCGCGACCAGGGTGATCCTGGTGGCCGTCATCGTCTTGATACGCATTCCGTACCCCTATCTGTGAGCGGTGAGTGTGCTCGTCGATCCCACCGCGCGGCGCCGTAGCGTGTCAAGGGTTGCGGTGGCCGGTCGGCGGCGATCAATTTAGCGGCGGACAACCCATCTCGCATCCGTCCGGCGCGACCGGCGAACACCCGTGGCAGGCGCCATCTACATAGACGCCGTTCTCCCGGAGGAAGGAGAACGCCTTTTCGCGATCGAGCGTCCGGGTGGGTGGGAGAACTGCCTCGGACATGCGCGGAATCTCCGGATTCGTTGTCGACGGAACCGGCGTTCGCCTGCACGAGCTGCGCAATCGGTGAGCCGCTCTTCACCGAGTTCGTTCACGATCGCCCTATCCAAAGCACCAGAATTCGATGTGAGCCGTCGACGAGTTCCTCGGTCTCCGACGAGAGGAGCAACACTCCGAGTCCGTGTTCGGCCAGCTCGTCGATCCTCCGCCTTGGTACCGCAGCATCAGGATTTTCGGTTCGAGGCAGAGCCACTGCGCGAGCAGAACCTCGTGCTGGTCGCTGCTTGGAGATCTTGATGCCGGAGTACTTGACCTTCATCTTGTCGACGAAGCCGCTGGTGCGGTCGGTGGTCACCCCGATTGCCCGAGGAGCCGAGCAGGGTCGCGACGTTGCCCTTGTCGTTGAGCGCTTCGCCCATGGCGTCGGCTGCGCGCATGCCCTGCTTCACGAAGTTGGAACCGATGAAGGTCAGGTAGTCCTTGCACGGGGTCTGCGACACCAGGCGGTCAACGTCACCACCGGACCCTTGGCGGCCGCGGCCGCGTCCCACGCCGGCTGCAGCCCGTCACTGTTGAGCGGGGCCACGATGATCATCTTCGCGCCCTTGGTGATCAGATCCTTGGTATCGGCGATCTGCTTCTGCGGATCCTTGTTGGCGTTTGCGTAGAGCAGGTCTGCGCGCTGCTTGGCCGCTTCGTCCCGCATCGACTTGGTCTCGGCCGCACGGAACGATGCATTGTCGGGCTCGGACTGCGAGAAGACAACCTTCACGCCGTTGAAATTTGTAATCGCCGGGTATCCCAGCTTGGTGGCCGTGCACCCCGCGCCGGTGGCCGAGCCGGAGGTCATGGGCGCCGAGCTCATCGCCGAGCCCGAGCCGGACGTCATCAGGGCGGAGTTCATCGCCGGCTGCGGGCGCGGTGGTACTGCTGCCGGCGGCCGGCCGCGGCGAGCATCTGGCGGGTGCGGTTGAGGCGTGCGGTTATGCAGGTCACTCCTTTGTAACGAGCGTGGTCGAGTTGCGGTTGCAGCGAACGGCGGTCTGGTCGTTGGCCATGACAGGTGCCACCCAGGTCGGACAGTCACCGCTTCCGGCGACCTTTGCTTTGCGAGCACATCTACTGTCAAGACGATCACAAATCTGATTGATAACGATCAGATGGAGATTTCCAGCTGCCGGGGAGGACAGAACTGCTCGGTTCAACGCAGCCCGACCCGGAGACGGTACGGGTGCACGCCGAAGCGGGGGTTTCCATTGGTCAGCGGCCTCCAGACCGGGCGCGCCTGGGCCCGCCGAAATTGGCACCGGCAGTCCGTTCGGCCGAACGTCAATGCCCGGCCGGACGGCGATGGTCAGCGGTGCAAACCGGCTGAACCGCCCACTTCGCTCGAACCCTTTGGTGGATGCCAATTACTCTGCCCGAAGCCTTTGTGTGGATGTCCGGTCTTGATAGGTTCAGGCGACGCTGGCGTTCTCGACAACCACCGACGGGATACTGGGACACCGACAGAACACTGAGGACACCGATAGGACACCCGCGGGGACGGTGAAGAGAAGGTGTTCCGGACGGATTGCCAGAACGCGGTCCGGACGGACTGCGAAATGCTGGTGCGGCGGTCGGGCGAAAGAACGCGTGGGATAGATGTTCGCAGCTGAGCGTAGGCAGGCCATTCTCGACCTCTCGTCCACACTGGCGGAGTGGTATCCCTGCGCGACCTCGCCATTGCGGTTCGAAGTTCCAAGGTCACCGTGCGGCCGGACATCCAGGCTCTGGAGAGCGACGCGCTGGTCGATCGTCGCCGAGGCGGAGCGGCCCTGCCGGGCGGGTTGTCCCACGAGCAGAGCTACCGGCGGAAGAGTCTGGTGCCGGTTGACGGTGCGTCCACTGGTCGGCGTGGCCGTTGACGTGGCCCGGTCGAACCTCCATCGGATCGGCCAACGTAGTTCCCTTCACCTGAGCCGTCCCTGATCGAAGCTGATCTAATTTGCGACATTGGCCCGGACGGATGATAGCTATTGACTGCGCCGCGTGGCTTTGGTTACATAGCTTGTGGTGTCCGCCACGTGGCTTCTGGTGATGCTGCGGGGCCAGACCATACGCACCGCACCGGATCAGCAGTCCGACCGGAAGGAATCAGCCCAATGACGCCGCTGCCAGAGGATCGCCGATCGATCCGAATGTTCGCTCGATCGGTCCTGGACTTTTCCCGATCGATGCCGAAGGTTCCCTGTCCGGTCGTGGGCGGCCCGTCCGTGGTATCGCCCTTGGTGACCGCCGGGTTCGCGGCGTGCTGACCCGGGTGAGATCTCGTCGGAGTTGGTCGGTGGTCGCCGCGGCGACCTTGCTGCTCGGTTCGTTCACGACGCTCACGTCATACGCCGGCGCCGCTCCAGCGGGCGTCGCCACCGGTACGGCCGCGCCATCGGTCTACCCGGCGGTCGGGGCCGGTACCCATCTGATCGACGAGGCCGGCAAGCTGGCCGGATTCAACGACGCCGATTGGTACAGGGCCAACATCCCGTTCCTGGATGTGCCCGACCAGCAGATCGAGAAGGTCTATTACTACCGCTGGCGGACCTTCAAGGAGCACCTGCGCTACACCAATCCGACTGATGGCTGGATCTCCACCGAGTTCCTCGACTGCTGCGGGTACGCCGCGCCCTACCAGGGGATCGATGCGGCCGCTGGTCATCAGATCACCGAGGGTCAGTGGGTACGTGATCAGAGCTACGGCGACGACTACGTGAAGTTTTGGCTGACCGGACCGGGCGCCGGGGCCAAGCCGGCTGTCGACGGCGTGAACGCCGACACCACCGACTGGGCCCACGAGTACAGCATGTGGCTGGCCAGCGCCGCTTTCGAGCGGGCCCAGGTCACCGGCAATCTCACCGCCGTGGAAAAGCTGCTGCCGGCGCTGGAGAAGCAGTTCCACGGCTGGGACAAGCAGTACAACCCCGGCCTCGGCCTGTACTGGTCGGTCCCGGTCTGGGACGCAATGGAACTCTCAGCCTCTTCCTACGCCTCCAGCGATCCGTATCACGGCGGGGCGGGTTACCGCCCGACGATCAACTCCTATCAGTACGGCGACGCCCTGGCGATCAGCCGGATCGCCCAACTGGCCGGCGACCACAAGGCCGCCACGAAGTATGCGGCCACGGCCGCTTCCATCAAGACTGCGATGCAGCGCTACCTCTGGGACCCGACGCGGAAGTTCTACTACGCGGTGGCCAGGGACAACAACCCGAACCTGACCAAGTTGGACACCCGCGAAGAGATCGGTTTCGTGCCGTGGGCCTTTGATGCCGCACTGCCGCAGGACGCGGCGGCGTGGGGGCAGCTGTTCGACCCGCAGGGGTTCGCCGCGCCCTTCGGCCCGACCACGGCCGAGCGACGGAGCCCAGTGTTCATGAAGGACGCCGGCGGCTGCTGCCGGTGGGACGGACCGAGCTGGCCGTTCGCCACCTCCCAGACGTTGGCGGGCATGGCCAATCTGCTCAACGACTACCCGGCCCAGAACGTCGTCACCGCCGCCGACTACGCCGCCCAGCTGCACACCTACGCCGCGACCCAGTTCAAGAACGGGCAACCGTATGTGGCCGAGGCGCATTCGCCCGACGCCGACCAGTGGATCTACGACGGCCAGAATCACAGCGAGGACTACAACCACTCGACGTACGTCGACCCGGTGATCAGCGGGCTGATGGGCATCCGGCCCTCGACCGGCAACAAGCTCACCATCAATCCGCTCACCCCGGCCGACTGGGACCACTTCGCTCTGGAGAACGTTCCCTACCACGGGCACAACATCACGATCGAATATGACCGTTACGGCGCCCACTACAACGTCGGGGCCGGTTACAGGATCTTCGTCGACGGCGTCCAGGTTGCCTCCAACGACAAGATGGCCCCGACCACGATCACCCTTCACGGCGCGTCGGCGGCCGCCGCCGCACCCCATCTGGTCAACGATGCCGCCAATCCGCTCCGTACCGGCTACCCGCAGCCGATCACGTCCTATACGTGGCGGAACGACAATGCCTGGAACGCTCTGGACGGCAAGGCCTGGTTCACCGAGGTTCCGGAGAACACCCGCTGGTCGAACTACAGCTCCCCCAATCCGCAGGACTACTACGGGGTCGACTTCGGAGTGTCCACCGACGTCAGTGACCTCCGCTTCTACGGTTACGACGATGGTGGGGGAGTCAAGCCGGCGGCGGCGTACACCGCCCAGTACTGGACGGGCAGCGCCTGGGCCGATGTGCCCAATCAGGTGCACACTCCCCGGACGCCGGTCGGGAACGGCTTGAACCGCATCACCTTCCCGTCGTTGTCGACCAGCAAGGTCCGGCTGGTGTTCACCAACTCTCCGGGTTCGTTCGTCGGGGTCACCGAGTTGCAGTCGTGGGCACCATCGGATCGGGCCGCCCAGGTCAGCATCGACAACGGCGCGCAGGTCACGGTGGTGCCCGGCCGGACCACCACCGTCACCACGACGGTCAGCACCGCCGGGCCGAAGCTGAAGCACGCGAGCATTGCGCTGCGGGCCCCGGCCGGCTGGACCGTGACGCCCAACGGCGCGACGTCGGCCGCTTTGGTGCTGACCCGAAAGCCGCTGACAACCAGTTGGTCGGTCACGGCGCCGCTCACGGCGACCGGCGATGCATCGGACCCGCTGCTGGCGGTCGCGACGTACCAGCAGCGCGGCGGGGCGACGCTGTCCACCCACACCGAGGTGGCCGCGCAGATCGGATTCGACCCGGCCGCGTATCCGAAGGTGCAGCTGGACGACCAATTCACCACCGACACGTCCTCGACCTATCACCTGCTCCAACCGTTTCCCGCGGAGGTCACGCCGACGCTGTCCGTCGGCGGCGGGGCCCTGAGCGCATCGGGTGGCCAGCCGTTCTTCGGACTGCTGGACAGCGGGGTGGTGCCGGCTTCGGCTGACGCAGTCCTGATCCTCACGGCCAAGTCGTTCATCGGGTCGGCGAACAATCAGGACAGTTTGTTCCTGGGATTGGACGGTGGCTCCGACAATTACGTGGCGGGCTGGTACAACAACCATTTCCACAGCTCCGGTATCGATGTGCGATCCGGCGGTACGCTGAACCCGTCGGGCACCGAAACGTGCTGTTCCGACGTGACCCTGCTGCCCGGTGACCAACTCGCGCTTCAGATCCATGGTTCGACGGTGACGACCTACTCCGGGCGCGGAACAACGTGGACGCGGCTGGGCTCGACCGATGTCAGCGGCGCGGTCAGTGCCTCGACCCTGGCTGGATACCACGCGATGTTCGGCCTTCGCGGAGATCCGGGAACGATTGCGGTCAGCCGCTTCCAGGTGCGAACCAGGTAGCCGATCTACCGGAGGCGGGCCCAATGGCGAAAGGAGGGGCTACCCCACCTCGCAGTTGGCACATGGCCTGAGAGCCGTCGGATGGGCCGCCGCCCGCGTGCCGGCCAAAAGCAGTGTTGGTGAAATCAGTTCGTCCACCGGATCCACCAGTAGACCCACAAGGAAGTTGGTCACGAATGACGCATCTACGCACGAGGTGGCTCGGCGTCGCGCTGGCCGCCGCCGTCAGCATCGGGCTGATCGCAGCCCCCGGGGGTGCGCAAGCCGCCGCCGCTCCGACCGGAGATACCTGGAGCGGCTTGACCGCCCCGCTGGCAACGCCCTGGACACCCGAGGTGTCGCCGACCAATGCGCTGCCCGACTACCCCCGTCCGCAGCTCGCGCGCCCGTCGGTCGCTGCTCCCAAATGGCAGAGCCTGAACGGCCTCTGGCAGTACGCCGAGACCGACGGCTTCAGCCCGCCGCCGTTCGGCACCGACCTGGCCGGCAAGATCCTGGTGCCCTATCCGGCCGAGTCCGTCCTGTCCGGTGTGCAGAAGCATTCCGACTACATGTTCTATCGCCGCACGGTGGACGTGCCGCGCAACTTCACCAACCGCCGCCAGCATCTGCGGCTCAACTTCGGAGCGGTCAACTACGACGCCACCGTCTATGTGAACGGCACCGAGCTCGCCCGCCACACCGGCGGCTACGACGCGTTCAGCGTCGACATCACCAGCGCCCTGCGGTCCAGGGGCCCGCAGGAGATCGTGGTCGCGGTGCACTCTCCCGTCGACAGCGCCACCATCCCGGTCGGAAAGCAGCGACTGAACCCGGACGGCATCTTCTACACCGCGTCATCGGGCATCTGGCAGTCCGTCTGGCTCGAGCCGGTCGCGGCCACCAGCATCGCCTCCTTCACGGCGACACCGGATGTGGCGAGTTCTTCGTTCACCTTCAAGACGACTCTCAACGGCAATCCGATCAATGAGCGCCTCTCGGTCGAGGTATTCGCTGGCACCAAGCGGGTAGCCACCGTATCGGGCGCGGCCCTAGGATCGATGAGGGTCACGGTGCCCAAACCGCACCTGTGGAGCCCGGACGACCCGTTCCTGTACACGTTCAAGGCCACCCTCCGCGGCGGCGGCACCGGCACCGACAGCGTCGAAAGCTATGCCGGGCTGCGGTCAATCGCGGTCGCCGATGTCAACGGCAAGCAGCGGATCACCCTCAACGGTAAGCCGACCTTCCTGCTGGCCACCCTGGACCAGGGGTTCTGGCCGGACGGCATCTACACGGCGCCGACCGACGCTGCCCTGAAGTTCGACATCCAGAAGACCAAGGATCTCGGATTCAACACCATCCGCAAGCACATCAAGATCGAGCCGGCGCGCTGGTACTACTGGGCCGACAAGCTCGGCATGATGGTGTGGCAGGACTCGCCCGCCCTTCCGACCGGCCGCAACGGCTCGCTCACCACTGGTGACAAGGCCAACTTCCGCGCCGAGACCGCCCAGATGGTCACGCAGCTCAAAAACGTCACCTCGATTATCGGCTGGATCCCGTTCAACGAGGGCTGGGGGCAGTGGAGCGTGCAGGCGGCCACCGATGTCGGCGCCCAGGTCAAGACGCAGGACCCGACCCGACTCGTCGATAACCGCAGCGGATCCAACTGCTGCGACACCCCCGGCGACCCGGGTACCGGTGACATCATCGACTGGCACCAGTACCAAGGCCCGGCCCTGCCGGCACCGGACGCCACCAGGGCCTCCATCGACGGCGAACACGGCGGGCTGACACTGTCGGTCCCCGATCACATCTGGCCCACCGCCTCGATCAATCCCTACGGTTCGGTCAAGGACGCCGCGGCGCTCAACGCCGGCTACGAGGCCAACAACGCCGTGCTGCGCGACAATGGAGCGCCCTACGGCCTGTCCGGATCGGTCTACACCCAGATCACCGACGTCGAAGGTGAGCAGAACGGTCTGTTCACCTACGACCGCAAGGTCGAGAAGGTGGACCAGGCGCGGGTGCGGGCCTCCAACCTGGCGGTGATCTCCGCCGGCTCCAAGCCCACGCCGGCGGCGCCCCCTGGCACCCCAGGACTCAACGGAGTAGACCGGTGGAAGTTCGACGAGACCGCGGGAACCACTGCGGCCGACAGCGTCGGACAGCACCCGCTCACCCTTCGCAGCGGCGCGACGTTCGGTCCCGGCCTGGCCGGTAACGCGCTCGCCCTGAACGGGGCGAACCAGTTCGCCGAGTCAACCGGAACGCTGATCCCGACCGAAAACACCAACTACAGCGTCTCGGCCTGGGTGAAACTCAACGAGGCGGGCGGCGCCTTCCAAACCGTGATGAGCGAGGACGGCGACGCCAACAGCGCCTTCTTCCTGCAGTACTCCGGTGCCGACAAGCGCTGGGCATTCAGCTTCACCAGCGTGCGGGCGCTGGCCAACACAGTCGGGCAGCCGGTCGCCGGCCAGTGGTACCACCTGGTCGGCGTCCGGGATGTCACGAACTCGAAGCTGTCCATCTACGTCGACGGCACGCTCTCGGGCTCCGTCGGCATCCTCGGCGGCGGCGACAAGGGAACGGGCAACCTGGAGGTCGGTCGAGGAAAGTACGGCGGCAACCCCGTCGACTACCTCAACGGCTCGGTGGACAACGCGCAGGTATTCGACCGCGCACTGACCGCCGCCGACGTATCGGCGCTGCACGCGGGCGGCCCCGGCCAGTAATAACCGGCGGTGCTCGACCCGGCTGCTCCTGGTCATCGGACGCTACCCGACCAGCACAATGGTGCCGGTCGGGTAGCGCCCGCCAGGAGCAGCCTTTTCTTATCTGGGCATCGAATAGGGCGGGATGTGGTGGCATGCGGAATCTCGGGTGGCTGGCCGGCCAGGTCTTGGCCGCAGCAACCCGACCGCGGCGCCGAACGGACCCGGACTGCCGGAGCAGGGGTCTGGCCCGGTCGGCTGGTTACCAGGGCGACCGGCCTGATCATGCTGCCCGGTCATCTCTTACCCGACCAGCCACCGCTGACCGGTCTACAAACGGCACACCAGCATCGGCAGCGACTTGAACTGGGCCAGTTCGGGTAACAGGCCTGGTTCCAGCGAAGGCATGCCGGGTTCACCGGCGTTTCGCGGCGTGCGACCACCGTCGCAGCCTCGCCCGAAGGCCCGAGGCGAGGTCCCGGCGGATGCAGCGCCAGGGTCTATCAGCCGAGCCGACCGGTCCGGGCGGTGAAGGTCGGCCTTTGGGAAGGGTCGCCCCCGTGGGTAGATCTACGGTTGGATTCCCAGACCGTGGGTACCGTGATTCGTAGCTGCCCGTTGGTCTGAACCGGATGCACGCTGGCCTGGGTCGCCGCGCGTGTTACCGGATGCGCGCACCGCAGCAACTATCGATGGGATGACGATGCCAGAGAATATTGTGCCCGAGGTCGCATCGTTGTCGCGACGTAGTGCGCTGAAATGGGGTTCGGCTGCCGCTGGTGGGTTGTTGGTGGCCGGGTTGGTTTCGGTGACCGATTCGGGCGTCGCGCAGGCAGCGGCCGTCCCGTCGGGTGAGGCGCCGAACCAGCTGCCGGTGAGGGACATCGAGAGGATCATCGGCGTCCAGGGCATGGTCAGCAACGGTGTGCTGAACATCGAGGTCGACCGCGACGATGTGAGCAATGTGAAGAACTCCTTCGGTGTTCCGATCAAGCCGGCGTTTCAGGTCAACGGCAATCTGGTGTTCCAGAGCCTGGGTGATCACGACCGTGACGACGACGACGGGAAGGGAATGGCCGCATTCAACGGCGATCTGCCGTTCCTGGCGCACGAGTTGCAGCCGGCGCTGGATCAGATGCTCAAACACGGCCTGACCTTCCAGGCGATGCATCAGCATTTCTACGACTGGGACCCGATGGTGTGGTTCATGCACTTTCGGGCCACCGGCGATCCGCGGACCATCGCCGCCGGAACCGCCGCGGTCCTGGGCGTGACGGCGACACCGCTGCCCCAGCGGGCGCCGAGCAACCCGAAGACCCCCCTGGACACCAAGCGGCTGGCCAAGATCATCGGGCAGATACCGACCGTCGGGTCGGAGGGGGTCGTCAGCTTCGAGGTGCCCCGCAGAGATCCGATCCGGCTGGGCGGAACGCGGATCAACCCGAACCTCAACGTTGCTACCACCGTTGCATTCGAGCCGCTTGGTTCCAAGTCTGCGGTGGTCGTCGACTTCGGAATGGTCTCTGCGGAGATCCAGGGGCTCACCGCGCTGATGCGCTCGATGGGCTGGCAGGTGGGATGTCTGTACAACCAGGAGACCGACGAATACCCGCAGCTGTACTGGGCGCACCAGTTCAAAGCCGGCGATCCTTACGCTCTGGCGCAGCAGGTCCGCAAAGGACTGGACCGGCTCGACCTGGACGCCTGAGTCAGGCGTTGCCCGAGCTGCGGTCGAGCCGATTCCACTGGCGCCACCACCGTGCCCTCACGTTGGCGCCTCGCGAACTGCTTTTCCAGCCACCGCCGGACACCCCCGCGGTCCGGTGCCGAAGGTCGACGCGGGTTCGTAAATTCCCGTTGGACCCGCCCGGGGACAATGCCCGGTCGAAGACCCGGTGTGGGGACACTGGGTGAATGAGGGGAGTGTTGAGCGGCTGCCTCCGCGCCGGCTCTTTCGAGCAGGGTCTGGCAGCGCCGCGGGCCGGGAGCGGCGTGGCTACCGCCAGCCTGCAGCACCCCAGCGTTGACGTGATGCAAAAGGATCGGGCGACAGCCCAGCAATGAGTAAATCGACGTTGCCCAGCGCCCGGCTCTCCCGCGCCGATGTGCAGCGGCTCCGCGCCCAGATTGTTCCCACCGCCTCTTGCGCCCTGTGGATGGGGGCGGTGGGCAGCGACGGTTACGGCAAGTTCTGGGTCTCCACACCTTCCACCACCCCGAATGTCGACCCCGCGGTGCGGGTCAGGGGCGGGCGGGTGATCACTCCTCACGCCGCGGTATCAGCGCTGGTGTTCGGGCCGTTGCCGCTGGGGTCCACCCATCTGCACGACTGCGACGTCCGGTTGTGCGTAAACACCCACCCTGGGCACCTGCGGCGCGGGACCCAACGAGAAAATGTGCGGCAGGCCGTAGCCCGCGGACAGCTGCGCGGACCCAAAC